>Ga0209648_10000779_pt1 | contig 24984 bp, 19 predicted proteins | sample GraSoi2013_115cm_FD_185830 | JGI IMG/M metagenome (GOLD analysis project Ga0209648, IMG submission 185830) | Grasslands soil microbial communities from the Angelo Coastal Reserve, California, USA - Sample 9_17_2013_115cm (SPAdes) (version 2) | ecosystem: Environmental > Terrestrial > Soil >... | reverse complement strand
CTTTGCTCATCACCGTGAAAGTCTAGCACACGCCTTTTTTGGCCGAGACCAGTTCGGGTGGTCGTCTTTCCCGTCGCCGTTTCCTCCGCGTCTCGGTTCGCACAGCTTTCGGAGCATGATACCCAAGTATTCTCCGGATCGATTGCCGATTTCTCGGAAACGGGAGCCCTACCTCACCCGTTTACGAAGATGAGACTTGGGGGGAATCGATGAAATCCAAATGGATTCGCAAATTCGCGGTTGTGGTTCTCCTGATCGGCCCGGCCATGCCATCACCCGGCCAAATGCGCCAAGACACGGCGACGCTCCCGCCGCCCACTACCCAGACGTTCCCCCTGACGGATGTCACCGGGCTGATCGCGAAGAACGTAGTCGTCAAGCCAGTGGAATACAAAGGCCGCAAGGCGGTGCTTGTTACCAGCCCTTCGGCGGAGGATGGCGTGGCGGTTTTGCCCGCCACCGATTTTCAGGATGGCACAATCGAAGCCGACATCGCGCTCAAGATTACAACGCCGCCGGGAGTCCGCATGCCAGGTTTCGTTGGGATCGCGTTTCGCATGCGGCAGGACGCCTCCCATGGAGAGCTTTTCTACCTTCGGCCTGGAAACTCCCACGCAGAGGATCAGGCTATGCGCAACCACTCTATCCAGTACGTTGCGGTGCCCGATTTTGATTGGAACAAGCTCCGGCGCCAATGGCCTTACGTTTACGAGAGCTATGCGGACCTTCAGTTCGAGACTTGGACTCACGTCGTAATCGAAGTGAAAGGCCGCACCGCCAAGCTCTTCTTGAATGGATCGCAGGGCCCCAGCCTTATCGTCAACGGGCTGAAGGGAGAGGATCTGCACGGCTCAGCGGCCTTGTGGGGTTACCAGGGCGAAGAGTCTTACTTTTCAAACGTACGCATCACCAACGCAACGCCCCAACCGGTAAAAAATGGCTCGGACGCGACCGGAACCTGGCAGGTGAAACTCGCGGGAGATACCGGTGCCGCGACGGGCACGTTGAACCTGATCCGCGACGGAAACAAATTGAGTGGCACGGTGTCGGGCGATATGGGGAAGGATTTACCTGTGCAGGGAACCTGGCGCAACGGCTACGTAGAGCTCACGTTTCCCTGCACGTGGATGGAGGAAAAGTCTCAGGTGACGGCGCATCTTGCAGGGTGGATCGATGGCGCTTCGGCGCAAGGGCGGATGGAGGTCCAAGGGCTCGCCGATGGAACCTGGACCGCGGCGAAGCAGTAACGGTGCTACTAGAGAATCCAACCATCGGCTGTTTTGACGCCCCCGTTCCCGCACCGTTTTTTCGAACGGAGCAGGCCGACTTTTTCTTCCGCATTCGCTCCTACGAATGCGTCGCCCTGCGGATGTGAGAAATCTCTCTTCGCTCTGCCTTCATCGTGCGCCGGCGTGCCGACGCTTCGGTTTGAGCGTGCGGTTTTTCACGTTTCCTCTCGACACGCTGGAAAATTGCCGCGTCCCACAGTATTGCACCGCATTCTTGCGCACTCTTTTGCATTTTCTTGCACTTACGAAAAGCTCAGCCCTTTTCCTTTCAAACATTTCCGCACTCTTTGCCCAACAACACCCGGGGGTGGGTACCCCTTCTCTTCAATTTGGCCAAGAGTCATCGCATCCAAGGTAGAATGATGCTATGGCCGTGAAACTCATCGCTCTGGACATTGATGGCACGCTTCTGGACAGCCGCTGGCACCTTCCCGAAGCCAATCGCGCGGCCATCGCGGAAGCGTCACGCCGGGGCATCGAGGTCGCCCTGGTTACCGGCAGGCGCTACGACTTTGCCATGACTGTGGCTCACCAGCTCGATTCCACTCTGACCATGATCGTAAGCAACGGCGCCCTCATCCGCTCGAAAGATGGCCACACGCATCTGCGGCACCTCTTGCCAAAGCAAACGGCGGCCCACGTTTTGCATCTCACAACCGAGTGGCGAGAAGGCGCGGCAGTGATCTTTGACCGGCAGCGCGAGAATCAGTTGATGCTCGAATCGCTGGACCCGGATGATTCCCTGCGCTACGCCTACTACTCGCGCAACCTGGAATTTATCGGGCTGGCCCGGCCATTGGAGAGTTGCTTGACGGAAGATCCCATTCAGGTGATGCTGAGCGGCAGGATTGGAGCGATGCTTGAAGCGGAAGAGCGTTTACGGAGCGCGGCTTTTGCACAAGACTTCCGCCTCGCGGTGACTTCTTACGCGCACAAGGATTTCGCTATGATTGATGTAATCCCTCCAGGTTGTTCCAAGGGCTCGTCACTGGCGGAATGGGCCACCCTGCGCGGAATCGCGCGCGAAGAAATTCTGGCCATCGGCGACAATCACAATGATGTGGAGATGCTCTCCTTTGCAGGCATTCCCGTGGTCATGGGGAACAGCGTGCCGGCTCTGAAAACTTATGGCTGGCATGAAACCGGCACCAACGACGAGAGTGGCGTGGCTTCGGCGATTGAACGATTCGCGTTGCGGGAGGCTGCATCTTGCGCTTGACGCGAACTTCGCTCCTGCTCCCGTTGCTCTTGCTGGCCGCACCGGCGTTGCGCGCGGAGTACGTCGTGCTTCGCAATGGCCTGCGCCTGAAAGTGACCGGCTACCAGCTGGTGGGAGACAAGTATCGTCTGCAAATGACCGGAGGCAAGGTGGAGATCGCCGCCGATGAGGTTATGGCCATCGAGCCGGAAGACGTTTTTACGCCCATCCCCGCAACTGCGGCCCCGCAACCGCTTTACCGCGATTTGGTGCAAGCTTCAGCAAAAAAGTACAACGTGGACGCTGACCTGATCACCAGCGTTATCGCCGTGGAGTCCAATTTCGATCCCAAAGCAGTGTCGCGCAAAAATGCGCACGGGCTCATGCAGCTCTTGCCGGAAACCGCGGCGCAACTCGGCGTAAAAAACATCGACGATCCCGCGGAAAACATCGACGCGGGTACGCGCTACCTGCGCGACTTGTTGCAGAAGTACAACAACGATGTGGCGCTGGCGCTCGCTGCCTACAACGCGGGACCAGACAAGGTCCAGCTTTACGGCCGCGTTCCGCCCTATGCGGAAACCATTTCGTACGTGCGGCGCGTTAAGCGCGGCTATGACAAGAGCAAAGCGAAACCTCCCGCAAAGGCTCCGGCTCCCGCCGGTGCGATCGCCGCAACTTCACCGCCTCGGCCAAGCCAGTCCCCATAGAAATTGCAGTCTCAATGTGCGCGGATGAGACAGATGTTTTTTCCCTCAAGAACTACTGTTGCTGCGGCGGATTCTGTGGTGGTTGTTGCGGATTCTGCGGCGGATTGGCGGGATTCTGTCCCGGTTGTTGTCCAAAGGGAGCCTGACCGGCAGGCTGGCCCAATCCCGTTCCCGTCTGCAAGCCCGGTTGCCCCACGCCGATATTATCCTTCGAGGGATCCCAGATAAATTCGAAGAGACGATAATTTTTGGCTTTATCGTAAATGATAATGGAAGACTTGTTGACCTTGCTGCCAACGCCGATGATATTGCCGCCCACAATCGTCGGCGTGTCGCCGGTCGGGATTGCTTGGGATCCCGCGTCACCCTGATCCGCGCTTACGCCAGGTCCAGTTGTTGTTGGTTGATTTGTGCCGGAGCCTGTTCCGCCAAGCGCTGTTCCGCTCTGGCCTGCCTGACCGCCTGTGCCGGGCTGACCAAATGCTCCTGGCTGGCCAGGCGTCCCGGGTTGTCCTGGACCGCCGGGTCCATTCAAGGCATTCGCAGGAGTGCCAATTCCGCCGGCTTGGGGAAGCTGGAGATTTTGACGGGGTTTGAGACTTCCAATCAGCTGACCAGCGGCCCCTACATAAATAAGTCGCCAGGACCCGTCTTCCTTATTCATGGGATCTTTGTAGGCCTGGCGCATGAAGCGAAGAGAGCCGATCTTCGGTTTGATGAGGTCGTCGAGAGAAGTGGGAAACCGGCCCAGCTTGCGGTAGTAGAGTTTCACGCCGCGGGTGTATTGCTTGCCGCGCCAAATCATTTCTTTTTCTTTTTCACGGCGGCCTTCGGTCTGGATGTTAGGTGCAACGACCATCGTGGAAACGAGCAAAAGCGTGACGAGGAAAATGACCACCAGCAAAGCGTAGCCGCGTTCGCCGCGCTTCCCTGCCAGTCGTGGGCGCGGGGCAATCATGGGGATGGCGGTCCTCCCTGTTCCTCGAGATTTGCCGTGCCGCGCAGGCCGGTGGACAATTCCTCGTATTCCAGATTGGCGTTGCCAATTCTGAGAATGCGGAAGCGCTTCAGCAAGAGATCGCCTTCTTTGACCACATAGGTCTCTTCCCCGTCGTTCAAGAATGCAACTCGAGCGGTGCCATTGGGAATGGTGCCGAAACCGAAAAACTTCGCGGGCAGCGGCGCCACCTTCGGGGGTTCTATTATCTGCTGAACAACCTGCGGAACAGGATCTTGTTTGGGATGTTTGGGGGGCGGCGGAGGCGGAAGTTGACGACTGAAGATGTTTCGGCCGCTGCTCTTGTATTCAGTCTTGCGCGCCCTCTCCACTGGGTCCTTATGGAGCTGCGGATTGTCCACGCCAATGGGCTGATAATTCTGAGCTGCGGGACGGGCATCGGCGGTCACAACAGGCTTGCTATTGTTGAAATACAAGAACCAGATGAAGCCGGCAATCAGCAAGAGGACCGCGAGCACGGCGAGTTGTTTCTTTTGATTCATGCCGCGGTCCTGAAGTACGTCTTAAGGTGCAGCGCAACCTTGATGACATTTCCGGACGACTGATTGGTGCTATCAGAAGCCAAGGTCAATGAGTCCACTGCATACAGACTGTTGGAACGCTGCAGGCCGTTCAGAAACCCAATTACGCTCTTATAGTCTCCGTCGATGGTGGCATCGATGGCAACTTCCGTCATCCCGCGGCTGGCAATATCTGTCGGCTTGAAAGAGAGGTCGGCTAGCCGGCTTCCGGTTTTCCTGGCAATGGCGCCGAGCTCAGACCTGACAGAGGAATCGCCTGAACTTGCGGGAAAAAGCGATTGTTCGAAGCGATCGCAGTCTTTCTGGATGGCGGGAATGCTATCCCGAATGGCCTGGGCGCGCCTGATGTCGGCTCTCAAAAGATCTTGCTGCGTTATTTCCTGGCCGCGGTGTTGTTGCGGCGCGTGCGGTGCGGAGGAAAGCTGCCAACTGTAAGCGGCCAAAGCGACATCCGCGAGGACAAGAAGAGTCACGCTGCCAACAATGATTCGTTTTCGCCTTGTAAAATCGCGCCGCATCAACTCCTCGAATAAACCGTAGTCAATTGTACAACTCTCTGATCGCCAGTCGGATTGTTGGCTGAACTGGGCGGCGAACCAACATGCTGAATGCGAACTTCCGTAAACGCTTTCGATTCTTCGAGGGCATGCTCGAATTTCAGCTCAGCTTCGTCGTTGATGGTGCCCACGGTCAATTTCAGTTCAACGCGTCCAGACACTTGCTTGGGTTCGATACTGATGACGCGCACGCCTCCCGGCAGGATGCGCTCCAGATCCATGAACATCAGCGTCCAATTAAAGGCGCGCGCGTCAAGGATGGTATTGATGAAGGCGGCGCGATCGTGCAATTCACTGATGTCCTTCTGACCGAAATAGCGCAACAAGTCCTTGCGCTGGGCTTCGAGCCGGCGCATCTCCTGACTTGTCCTCTCCGTACGAGAGCGCAGTTCAGCATCCGCTTTTCGGGCAGAATACACGTGCCAACCGAGCCCGAGAAAGGCGGCGCCGGCGAAAAACGCGGCGAGACCGGCGCCCACCAGGAATCGCCGGTGAGTTTCCAGCGCCTTAGTCGCTAAATTGAGCCGAACTTTCATGTTCTCTTTCGCCTAAATCCGAAAATCGATTCTAGCCTCGCTGCAGCATCCAGCCGATTAGACCTTCCAGGTCACGATCCGCCAGCGGACGCGCATCATCGTTGATTCGTCCTTCCGAGACCGCAGAGCTGAGCAGCGAACGCACGTCACAATGGAACTCATCCTCAAGAGGCCGGATAAACTCCGGCAGGCGCGACCCCAGCCCGGCGACGCGGACGGATCGGATGGTTTCCTGCCAGGTATCCTGATAATAAGCAGCCACGGGGAAAATCTCTTCGAACAGCATTTGCGGCATGAGTTTTGAGCCTTGGGCCGGGAGTTCCGTGCAACGGTAGCCGCACAAGACGCCACGGCGGACAATCGCGGTGGTCAGCGTGGAACCGGAGACGCGCGCAAGAAGCGTGGGCTTCTCGTCCTCAAGCAGCGAAATGGCGGCGAGCGACGAACTCAACACCACGCCAGGATATAGACCAAGGCCCTCGACGAGAGATTCGTACTCACGGATGATGCGAAGGCGAGCAAGCGCGGTGACAACGTCAATGCCCGATTCGCGCGGCGCTTGACGCATGTAAGAGATGAGTGTTTCATCAGCTTCGAAGGGCACGCTTTTCTTAAGCTTCCATCGCAACATAGGCTCTGCTTCGGCTGCCGAGCGCGGGAATTCTTCAAAGTGCTGCACGAAGACGCGGATAACCGTATCAGGAAGAACGATGGCAACGTCTTCGTCTCGGGCGCGCAATCTTTCGCAGACATTAGCGACAGCGGTTTTGACGGCGGCGCTGTTCACGATGTTGGTTTCGACGGCTGAGGGAACAAGCGCGCCAACGGGCAGCGTCTCGACGGCGTAACCATCCAACGAATCCGTGCGACTCCAGCGGGCCGCCGCAACGCGGTCAGGAGCAACTTCGATGGCCAGGGACGTGTAGGGCATGGCATCGAGCCAGAGCGCCATGCGGCGCACCAGCTCGAATTTATAAATTCCCTGTCGGATTCCAGCGGGGCTACTCAACGAAAGTCACCTTGTTTATCTCTTTCACGGTGGTTATGCCCGCACGAACCTTGGCCAGCCCACTGTCGCGCAGAGCGATCATGCCTTCTTCGCAAGCGACGCGCTTAATCTCCGAGGTCGGCCGCCGATCCACGATCATTTCGCGGATGCGGTCGGTCAAATCGAGCAATTCGCAAATCGCCGTGCGGCCGTGATAACCCGTGCCCGAACATTCCAGGCAACCAGCGCCCTCGGCAAATGTGACGTTTTCCCAAACGGCCGGGTCGAGGCCGGCTTCCTTCAATTCCTCGGCGGAATATCTTTTGGCCTTCTTGCAACTGCCGCAGGTCACGCGAACGAGACGCTGCGCCATAATGCAGTTAAGAGCGGACACAAAGTTGTAGGGTTCGACGCCCATGTTGATGAAGCGGCCGATGACGTCCGTCACGTTGTTGGCATGAACGGTAGTGAAAACGAGGTGGCCGGTGAGCGCGGACTGGATGGCGATTTGCGCGGTTTCCTGGTCGCGGATTTCGCCGACCATGATCTTATCGGGATCGTGACGCAGAATGGAACGCAAGCCGCGCGCGAAGGTGAGACCCTTTTTCTCGTTGACCGGAATCTGCGTGATGCCGCGAAGCTGATACTCCACGGGATCTTCGATGGTGACGATTTTGTCTTCGTCGCTCTTGATTTCGTTAATGGCGGCGTAGAGCGTGGTGGTCTTACCTGAGCCGGTAGGCCCCGTCACCAAAACCATGCCGTAGGGTTCGCGAATATAGCGGCGAAAACGGCGGGTTTCTTCGGCCGAAAAACCAACCACGTCCAAGGTCAGGCTGGAGAATTTTTCCGAAAGGGTTTCCTTGTCGAGGACGCGAAGAACCGCGTCTTCACCGTGACTGGCCGGCATGATGGACACGCGCAGATCGATGTAGCGGCCTTTGTATTTCACGCGGAAGCGGCCGTCCTGGGGCACGCGGCGTTCGGCAATGTCCAGATCGCTGAGGACTTTGATGCGCGAGAGGACAGTGGAATGCCATTCCTTGGCAATCGGCTGCATGGCATGCTGCAAAACGCCATCGATGCGGTATTTGACGGCGACTTCGGAGTCCCGCGCCTCGATGTGGATGTCACTGGCGCGGCGCTCGAGTGCGGTAAAGATGATGGTTTCGACGAGACGGACCACCGGGCTCGCGGTGCTATCGCGAGTCAAACGGTCGCCGGAAATCGTCTCCTCGCCTTCCTCTTCTTCCTTGGAAGTCTGAAGAGTGAAAGCTTCGGTGGCTTGTTCGAGCACGCGCTGTGATTGCTCGGTGCGTTTGAGAATGTCGCCAATCTGGCGGGCGGTAGCGACGCGAATCAAAAGCTTTTTACCGAGCAGCAGAGGGAGCTCATCACTCATCTGCACCTGGCCGGGGTCCGCCGCGGCGATGGCCAAAACATTGTTGTGCACTTCAAGCGGCACGAAGTTGTAGCGGAACATCAGGTCCGCGGGGATGGTGCGAAAAAGCTCCGGGTCGATGCGCTGCTCCCGAAGATCGATGAAAGCGAAACGGTACCTTTCCGCAAGTTTGCGCGCAAATTCGCGTTCGTTCTGTTCGTCACCGTCCCCAGGAAGTCCGGGGCCTGGAGGAAGTTGTTCCGTGGTAGCCATGAGTCCTTACTTTGCCCCCGCCATGGAAAAAGAAAAGATGGGCAAATAGAGCGAAATCAGAATAAACGCGATTAGCAATCCCATAAAGACCAAAAGAAGGGGTTCGATGAGGGAAACAAGGGCGGTCAAACGCAAGTTGACCTCTTCCTCATAAAACTCGGCAACGCTGTTCAGCATGGGAGACAGCGCGCCGCTGGATTCGCCAACCTCAATCATGTCCAGAGCCAATTCCGGCACGATGCCCTTGGAAGCCAAGGCCCCGTGCAGAGATTCTCCCTCGCGGACCATCTGGGTTGCCTGATCGACCGTGGAGCGCAGCAATTTGCTGGTGATCGCGTCGCTGGCCGTCTGCAGCCCGGCAACGAGAGGCGTGCCGCCCGTCAGTAGGGTCGAAAGCGTGCGGGAGAATTGCGCGACTTGGAACTTGAGGAGCGTGTCACCAATGACGGGCAGCCGGAATTTGAAACGATCGAAGGCCGCGCCGCCTTCCTCGCTGCGAGACCAGAGAAAAACTCCGGCGGCAGTCACGGCCACCAGCACCACGATTCCAAACACCGTGTAGCGGTAGTCCACGGTTATGGCAATCAACAATTTCGTGGGCGCGGGTAGCTCCACATTCATGTCACGATAGAGGAGAGCAAACTTTGGAATTACTACGGTGACCAAGTAGGTCACGATAATAGCCGCAACGCTGATCAACAAAGCAGGGTAAGCCAGCGAAGCGAGAATCTTTTTGCGAACGCCGGTGCTGACGCGTTGGTAGGCGATGTAATAATCCAGCACTCCCGGCAAATTGCCACTCTTCTCTCCTGCGAGGATGGCCGTCGAATAGACTTTGGAAAATACGCCGGCTTCGGCAACGGCCTCGGAAAGTGATTTCCCTTCCCTGACGCGATCGCGAACCTGGCTGATGACAGGGCGGAGTTTGGGCGAGCTGGCGCGCGTGGCAAGAAGGTCCAGTGATTTCAAAATGGGCAAGCCGGCTTTAATGAGGGTGTTGAATTGCTGGTTAAGAATGAGAAATTCCGAACCGTCAATCTGGCGCCCGCTCTTTTGGCGAACCAGAGCGGCCAGACGACCGCCGCGAGATTCCACGGAGTAGACGTACAATCCCCGGTCCACGAGCTTCTGGCGCGCTTCTTCCAGTGAACTCGCGGGTTCGACGTGCGAAAAGACACGTCCTTCTGCATCCGCTACGCGGCAGTGGAATTGACCCATACCCCTCAGTTTACCTCATCTAATTGATATGCGGGGAGGGCCCGCGAGGTTGGCTGTTCTTAGGAGGAAACGGGGACCGAAACATCTGTGGACTTAAGGGTTTACCTCATTATTGCCTGCAGGTAATTCCCCATTCACAATAGCCACGCCGGAAGGAGGGCGAAAGTGGAAAAGCGAATCGTCAACGGGAGGATCGACCTGCCAATTCGTGAAATGAAATTCCACGGTTGCACCACCTGGTTCCCGGATGAGCACTCTGACGAGATCTCCCGAATACTCGGCGATCTCGAAGAAGACTGCTTCGCCTGCATCGCCTGACTGGGCGGGAGTATCCTGAAGACCTTGCTTGCGCGCCTCGGAGCTCGCGGCGCGAAGCTTGCAGAAGAGTACGACGTGGTCCGACGCTTCCGGCTTCTCCGCAATAGCCGGCTCAATTCGGGCGCAGACGCGGGACACTTTCATCTCCCCTGCAAGGAGCGCCAAGGGAGTTCTCCAATCCGTGCTTTGCTTCGCGGGAACGCGAGTGACGGTGTGGTCCGCCGGAACGTAGAACCAGGCTGATTTGCCATCGACGAGGAAGAGGTTTTTTTCAGGCGATTGGTATTCCCAACGCATTTTGCCCGGACGGCGAAAATAGGCAATACCTGCTTCCGTGCGCAAAACGCGGCCGTTCTCCGTGTAGCGCTCGAGAAACGTCGCCTGCAGCGTCCTCGCCGAGCGATACCTGGCCTCCAACCTAGTGACGACATCCTGCGTGACGGAAGTGCTTGGTTGTGAAAACAAGAAGAGCAGCAGAAAACTGATCAATTGAAGCATAGGCCAGTGTAGCAGGAACTGAGCACGCAACGTCTTGCTCCGGAGGCCGCATAGAGAGCGGACGAAACCTGGGAAAGACAGCGCTAATTATAGTGGCTGGTCAACCACTGTTGCTACAGCCGTCGCGTTAAAGCGGATCACGCCGGGGTAGTTGGTGAAGAAGCTTCGCCGGCCAGTCGTACCGCGGTTAATCGGGTCGGCGTTAATGGTATAGCCGACCGCGGGAGTATGCGAAGCGTCTTGCGTGTACGTGAAGTTGTATCCGGACCTGATGCCGCCTGCGAGAAGGGGATCGATTAAGCAGGCTTGAGCCGGCACGGCAATGCAGGGGGTCACGCCGCTATCACTCAGATCTGAGAGAACAGCCGGATAGCCAATAGTTGCAAAGAAAGAGGCATAAGCGGTCACTGCCGTCGTGATGGTTCGCACGCCTTGCACGGCCCCAGCTTCATTCGCCTGCATTCGCGCGGACAAGTAATTTGGGACGGCGATCGCCGCCACGATCAGAATGATGGCCACAACAACTAGCAGTTCAATAAGGGAGAACCCGGACTGTTTTCGTCTCATGTCAATACCGCAACTCTCTCTCCGCTGAAGTCACCTTGTCGGGATATATACAGGCAATCAGATGGCCACCTTAGCGGATACCGAAAGAGGCCCAATTCGGGTACTTGCCTGTTTCTTAGAACAATCTTAAGAACAGCGCGCAAAAAAAAAAGAGCACGGGAATCGACTCCCGTGCTCTTCTTCTGGATTCGGCCCTGGGGCGGCAGGGCCTTAAACCGATTGTTTATTGCAGCGCGAGGCTGCCAGCATTGCAACCTGCACCAGTCGGGTCATGACGAACCACGCCGGATTGGTCTGAGCAGAACATGTTCTGACCGCTCGTACCAAGGCTAACCGGAGTCGCCGTCACGTTGTAGGTAACCAGCGGAGGGCCGACAACCGCGCCAGCGCCCATGCCGAAGGTGTACCCGCTCTTCACGAACGCCGGTACGGCGTTACCAGAGAGAAGTTCGTCGATGAGACAGGCTTGCGTTGTGATGCTAAGGGCTGGAGGAGCGCATGCCGCTGCGGGACCACCAAGAGCGCCCAAAGTAGCGGCGTAGCCGATCTGCGGAAACAAAGTCGAGTAGCTGACCTGAGCGGTGTTGACTGTACGAATCGCGCCGGCCGCCGAGGATTCATTCGCCGCCATTTTGGCCTTGAGCAAGTTCGGAATGGCGATGGCCGCGATGATCAGAATGATCGCCACGACGATCAGCAATTCGATAAGAGAGAAACCCTTCTGTTTCTTCATGCTTTCTCCTTGGAAATTTTATGGTGCTAGAGCACACTTGTGGGGGAGCAAGAATGATACCACTCACAGGCCGCACCGAGCAGAAACCAGGATATTCACAACTGTATGATAATACAATGTTTATGGAGGATGGTCGACAGTTTCCGTTGGCGTGTAACACTCAACGGGGCTGCCAATACGGGCCCAAATTGACCTTTTCTGTCACCAGCACATTGACAGGAAATGTCCTACACACAAAGGTCGGGGGGACACGTCAAGTCAGAGTGAAGTGCTTCGAAGATGCTTGACTATATCTTTTTCCCCCAAATAACGAGCATGCTAGCAAACCTCTCCTGCCCTTGGATCACTATCCCGATCGCCAGTCCTACTGCACCGCAGGGCTGCCATTGTTGCAAGCTGCACCAGTGATGTCATGACGAACCACGCCGGATTGATCCGAGCAGAACATGTTCTGACCACTCGAACCAACACTAATCGGGGTCGCCGTGCTGTTGTAGGTAACCAGCGGAGGGCCGACAGCCGCACCCGGGGCCATGCCAAAGGTGTACCCGCTCTTCACGAACGCCGGTACAGCAAAACCAGAGAGAAGTTCGTCAATAAGGCAGGCTTGCACGGCGGTACTGAGGGTAGGCGGAGCGCACGCCGCAGCTGGGCCACCTAGCGCACCCAACGTCGCGGAGAAGCCGATTTGCGGAAAGAGAGTCGAGTAACTGACTTGAGCTGTGTTGATATTGCGAATCGCGGCAGCCGCCGAGGATTCGTTCGCCGCCATCTTGGCCTTGAGCAAATTCGGAATAGCGATGGCCGCAATGATCAGAATGATGGCCACGACGATCAGCAATTCGATGAGAGAGAACCCCGTTTGCTTCTTCATGGTCGATCCTTGAAGAGTCTCTTATCTTGACATAATGCCACTCACTCCTTCACCCCGTAAACCGATAATAAAAAAAGAGCACGGGAGTAGACTCCCGTGCTCTTATTCCTGGATTGCACCAGGGCCATAAACTGATTCTTTATCCTACTGCAGAGCAAGGCTGCCAGCATTGCAGCCTGCACCAGTCGGGCTATGACGAACCACGCCGGATTGGTCTGAGCAGAACATGTTCTGACCGCTCGTACCAAGGCTAACCGGAGTCGCCGTCACGTTGTAGGTAACCAGCGGAGGGCCGACAACCGCGCCAGCGCCCATGCCGAAGGTGTACCCGCTCTTCACGAACGCCGGTACGGCGTTACCAGAGAGAAGTTCGTCGATGAGACAGGCTTGCGTTGTGATGCTAAGGGCTGGAGGAGCGCATGCCGCTGCGGGACCACCAAGAGCGCCCAAAGTAGCGGCGTAGCCGATCTGCGGAAACAAAGTCGAGTAGCTGACCTGGGCGGTGTTGACCGTGCGAATCGCGCCGGCCGCCGAGGATTCATTCGCCGCCATTTTGGCCTTGAGCAAATTCGGAATAGCGATAGCCGCGATGATCAGAATGATCGCCACGACGATCAGCAATTCGATAAGAGAGAAACCCTTTTGTTTCTTCATTCTTTCTCCTTGAGAAATATTATGGTGCCAGAGCACGCCGTACTACTGTGCAAACCCGAGGCCAATCCAAGGAACTAGTACGGGAACAGTTCACGATTTCATATATGCATGATGTACAAGGGTTTAGGGGAATCGACGCGTCTGGAAACGGTCGTCAGTTGTTCCTGAATGGGCCTTTGACCTTATTCGTCGACCTTTTTTGTCCATGAACGAAGCCGCAATAAGTCACTTCGGCTGAGGCCTGGCCTTTGCTGGCTGGTGGGGGGAGTTGCCCCGTTACTCGCGTCCTTAGCATTAGGTCGATCTGGACTCCGGGGGAAGACCGTTGTGGGTTATTCGCGGGGGCGTAAGACGCGCAGGAGATTGCAATAATCGTCGGTCCAGAGGAGCGGTTTAGCGTTCGAGGACAAGGGGTGGGAGTCGTGCTGCACGTCGGGAATGGCCAGAGAGGCAGGGTCGCGGGAAAGCAGGACCCAGTTCGATTCGGAAAAGGGGCTGCTCGGGATGAATGGCGTAACTTGAAGCGCATCGAAATGGAATTCGCCTGCGATAGCGGCAAGGACTGGGCGGAGATCCAAGGTGTTGTTGCTGATGTGAACCGCGATGACCGATTTTGGTGAGCGCAGATGTTTGGAGTAGACAAGAAACGCTTCCCGGGTCAGCAGGTGCATGGGGATCGCGTCGCTGGAAAAGGCGTCGAGGACGAGAAGGTCGAAATTTTGCGGCTCGCCCAGCGCGGCCTCGCGTTCCAAGGAAAGCCGCCCGTCGCCGAGTACGACTTCAATGGTGGCCCGAGAGTCCCGCAGATTGGTGAAGTAGGGGTGGCTGCCAGCCGACTGCTTGTAGACATCGCGATTAATCTCGTAAAAGCGGAAAACGTCACCGCGCTGGGCGAGCGTTGCAAGTGTGGCGACGCCCATTCCGACCAAGCCGACCCGCATGGGGTGCACAGGCCAGCTGGTGATGACGGCGTTGGCGCCGGACTGTGGGCCATAGTAGCCAGTGGCAAGGTGAGCCCGGGCCGAATCCTGAAATTGAAAGCCGTGCATAGTTTTTCCATGACGCAAGGCAAGATAGCCTTCCGACGGACTTGCCACTACGGAGAGAACGCCGTAGAAATTTCTGGAGCGCGCCTGGACGTTGTAAAACTCGGCTTTCTGGGTGATGGCGAGGCCGGCGGTGAGCAGCGCAAGCGCGGTGCGAGCGGCGGCGCGAACCCAGAAAGGTCTCGGGGGCAAGGCGGGGCGACGGCGTTCCATTAGGAAGCAAATGAGCGAGCCAAGCAAGAGCGCTCCTGCGGAACCGAAGATACTCCACCGTGGGAAATGAGCGGCCGCACCCCAGACTGGAGAGAGGATCGGGGGCGTGAGCAGGACGAGCCCCGCAAATATGGAGAGAGCCAAGGAAAGACTACCGGTGTGCCACCAGGAGGACGGATCGCTCATCGAGAAACTTAAGAGGAGAGCCACGCCGGCAAGAACACCTAGGGGAAACTCCCAATAACCGGGGAAGATGCGCGGGGCAAGCAAGCTGACAAAGATGCCGCCGAGGGCGCCTCCGGCGGCGATGTAAAGATAAAAGGCCGTGAGGAATTCCGGATCGGGACGCGAGCGAGCAGCTTCCCCGTGACAAACCATGCAGCCGGCGAAGAGCAGAATGGAGTAAGCCACGAGCTGCACCAAGTAAGAGTAGCTGGAGTTTGGAAGCGAGACCAGAATCACGAGACCCACAGTCACGGCAAACAGCGGTTGAAAGACCGCACGGCAATACCAGCGATGACTTTCAAAGCAGAGAATAAACGAAAGCAGGTAGAGGCTCAGCGGCAGAACCCAGAGAAAGGGGATGACGGCAACTTCCTGGCAGATGAGGTTTGTGGTCGCAAGCAGAAGCGTGGAAGCGCACGCGGCCAGGCAAACCCAACGAAACGGCAATGCCCATCCCAAGGGAGAGACGGAACGCACGAGGGGAGTTGGGAGGGGAGCAAGTCTGGAAGAGCCCGGGAAGTTGGACCGCGCTATTGTTACAGCGCAGATGCAGCACGCAGCGACGTAGGCAGCATAGCCGGCAACCCAGATCCATGCCTGAGTGCGTAGCCGCAAATTCGGTTCGACGAGGAACGGATAAGAGAGCAAGGCGAGCAAGGAACCGGCGTTTGAGAGAGCGTAGAGGCGGTACGGAGAATGAAGTGGCCGGCTGCTGGCCAGCCAGTGCTGCAAAAGAGGGCTGGTTGTCGAAAGCACAAAAAAAGGCAGCCCAACGGCCACCAGCAGGAATTGGACAATCGTCCATGTGGGGTCCGCATCCGCCAACGGGCGCCAGGTTCCTCCTGGGGAGATAGGAGTAGGCCAGATGCGGCTGAGAAACAAGAGCGCCGCGACGGAAAGAAGTAACAGCGTGAATTGAACGATGGATTGTCGGCGGAGCGAGAGACCCGCGGCGATTCCATGCGCGTAGGCATATCCGCCGAGAAGCAGGAGCTGGAACACGAGCAGGCAAGCCGTCCAGACGGCGGGCGAGCCGCCGAAAAGCGGCAGGATCTCTTTTCCCAATAACAATTGGACTTGGAAGAGCAAGAAGGCGCTGAGGAAAATGGCCAGCGCAAGGGGAAGCCGAGGGATTGTTTGTGAGCTGGCGGCCCACAGACCGGTGTTGGCCGTGTGATTCCGTGGCGGCGAAATATGGTCCGAGGGTGGTACCTCCAGTAAAGTGCGCATGGGTCTCTGGAGTTTGAGGTTAGCACCGGGCAAGCGTTGATCCCCGAGAAAAGGAAGTGACACGTGCGGTGATGAGCAACCCTTGGCTAGGGCGCGAAGGACGGACACCCTCAAGAGTATGCAGTTGTCAGTTTTCAGCGGTCAGAAAAGAGGAGTAGGAATGGTGACTGGGAAGAGGTGGCAAACGAGGAGAAAAAGAAAAAAATGGGGTGTGCCCTTTGGCAGACGCGCAGTCAAGAGGTGGCTTGCTGTTCGCAGCTTGTTAGATGTTATGTTTCTTTGCGTAATGGCGAAATGACCGGTAGCTTATCTTGAGGAGTTCGGATGCCTTCGTGCGAACGCCGCCGGCCTTCTCTAAAGCGCCGTGCAAGTAGCTTCGTTCGGCCTCGGCTATTTCCTTCTCAAAATCCAATCCGTCCTCAGGGAAATCCGCCGAGCGGGTCCCCAAAGCTCCTGTGGGGCCTCCGGAATAGCCGGCAATCCGATCGGGTAACACTCGCAAGGAAATCTCGCTGCCAGACTCCAAGGCGACGGCGCGCTCCATGGTGTTTTCGAGCTCGCGGACATTTCCCGGCCAATCATAGGATTCCAAACGAGTCATGGCTTCCGGGGAGATGGCCTCGATGGGTTTTTCCATCACTGTCCGGAAGCGCTCCAGAAAGTGCCGCGCCAAAAGCGGGATGTCTTCGCGGCGATCGCGCAAAGGCGGTACCAGGATGGGGATCACACTGAGGCGGTAATAGAGGTCCTCGCGGAACCGGCCTTCTGCAATCTCCTTCTCAAAATCTTTGTTTGTGGCCGCAATGATGCGGACGTCCACATCCGCCTCTTCGGTACTGCCGATGGGGCGAACTTTGCCTTCTTGAAGGACGCGATACAGCTTCACTTGCATGGTGAGGCTCATGTTGCCGATTTCGTCCATGAAGAGCGTACCGCCATGGGCGGCCTGGAAGAGGCCCTGGCGGTTTTCGTTAGCCCCGGTGAATGCTCCTTTCATGTAACCGAAAAGCTCGGACTCCAGGAGGGTCTCCGGGAACGCACCACAGTTAATGGTGATAAAGGGAGCCTGCGCCCGGGCGCTGTTTTCATGAATGGCCCGAGCAACCAGTTCTTTACCGGTGCCGCTCTCGCCGGTTATAAGAACGCGGCTGGACTGAGGGGCGACCGTTTGGATCATGTCGAAGATGGCCCGCATCTTCGGACTTTGTCCGACGATATCGTCCAGCCCGGTGAGCCGTCGAATTTCACGGCGCAGATATCCCGCTTCTCTTTTCCACTTCAAGTTCTCCGAGACTTCATGGACGGCGAGGCGCAATTGATCGACTAGGGAGTCTCCCTTAACGACGTACCGGTCGGCGCCGGAATTAAGCGCCGCAATGGCGGTATCCAGAGCAGGCAGTGCGGTCATCAACAGGAAGAATGAAGCCGGGGCGATTTCTTTTGCGAATTTCAGCAAATCAACACCACTCTCCCCAGGCATACGGACATCGGAAATAATGATATCGAAGATCTGCGACTCAAGCTTGCGCTTGGCCGCCTCGGCGCTGTGCACCACTTCTACCCGGTAACCTTCCTTGCGAAAGGTAATCTCCAGCAGTTCCCCGATGGACTTCTCGTCGTCGACAACGAGAATATTGGGCATCTCGCGCCCGGTTTCCTTGATTGCCGTCTTTGTGCCCTGCATAGCGCCTCACGCAACTCGCGGGAGCTCGACAATAAACTCCGCACCGCGGTCTTTCTCGGATATCACGCTAATCTTTCCACTGTGGGCCTGCACAATCTGATAGACAATGGACAACCCCAAGCCGGTGCCTCCCTCGAAACCCGACTGCAGAGGCTCAAAAATTTTGGCCCTTTGTTTTGGGTCAAGGCCAATACCCGTATCCTGAAAAGCGATGCGCAGCCAGAACGGACGTTGCTCCATTTTAACGGTCAGAGTGCCGCCATCCGGCATTGCCCGGAGCGCGTTGTCGCATAGATTCCAGAAAACCTGCTTAATTTTGTTGGGATCCACGCGCGCTTGTAATTCCTTGCCATTAAATGCGCGCACAATCTGATACTTGGAACCAATATCCGGTTTCTTTTCCATCAGCATCAAGGTTTCATCCAGGAGGCCGCGAACGTCGGCTTGGTGAAACTCGTAAGTTTTCTCGCGGGAATAATTGAGAAAGTCGGTGATGATATTGTTGAGCCGCTCGGATTCCCTGCTCACAATATTGACAAGGCGCTTTTCGTCTTCTTCAAGCGGAACGAGACGCGCCAATTCCTTGACGGCACCTGCCATGGCCGTCAAAGGCTGCCGAATTTCGTGGGCGATGGCCGCAGATAGACGTCCCAAGGCGGCCATACGCTCCTTGGTGGCCACTTCCTGCTCCAGCCGGCGAAGGTCCGTCAGGTCCTGGAAATTGAAAACGTAACCGTCCCGTTCGGAGTCGCGTGAACGCAGCGGCGAAATGCTGATGCCGAGGTAGCGAATGTCCCCGGAAGGAGTACGGAAGTCAATCTCCTTGCGGAGCGAGAGCCGCTCGCTATTTGCGTATTGACCCGGGAGCCAGAAATCTTCGTTGAGATCCTGCAGCTTCTTGCCGCGTACTTCAGCAAAGCGAAGGTTGAGAATTTCCTCGCCAGTACGATTCAGCAGCAGAATGCGTCCCTCCAGATCGGTGGTAATCAGACCGCCGCGCATCGAGTGAATGATGTCTTGGGTAAAGTCCTGAAGACTGAGAAGTTCCTCGCGCTTCTCTTCCAGCTCGACGCCCTTCTTGCGAAGAGACTGAGTCAGCAGGCTTGCCAAGTAGGCCACCGCAAGGAACCCCAGGAGGTTCATGACCAGCCAGGTGCCAAGGCTCTCGGCCGTCGGCAGGCTCGAGAAGGTGCGGGGAATCCTTTGCGAGTAGGCCAGCATAGTCATCCCGGCCAGGAGCAGAAAACAGGCCGCGGTGGCGAGAAACGCAAGGCGACGCGAGAATAAGATGCTCGCGACGATAATCACCAGAAGATAGAGCGAGATAAAGTAGCTTTCCTGCAGACCGGTGGAATAGACCAGGAGCGAAATCATCGCCACATCGCCGGCGACTTGCAGCCCGCCATGCCACCGAGCTTGTGGAAGCCAACGCAGAAGAATGAGGTCGAGGATTCCGAGGGTGATCCAGAAGATAATCAGAGGCAGAAAAAAGCGATTGCTGATGAGGCCTGGAACGTATTGGGGCCAAACCACTCCAATAGTCAGGATCAGCGTAATCGTCAACAGGCGGACACGCGTCAGCCAATCCAGCCATTGCCCTGTTGCGAAGCTCTTATCCATTCTACGCCCGCGCCTTTATCCTGGCGTCCAGGTATCCCCGAGTCCTAGCAGGAAAAGCAGAGGACAGTTTGCCTTCCCTGTCCTCCACAACAGAATAACGCCGTCCGGGCGAAAATAAATCAGTGGCCGCTCAACTTGCCGATGAGCGAGAACAGCGGCAAGTACATGGAGATGACCACGCCACCCACTACCAAGCCGAGAAAAACGATCATGATGGGTTCGAGAGCAGTCAGCAAGTCTTTCACGGCGGCGTCCACTTCTTCTTCGTAGAAATCAGCGATTTTCTGGAGCATGGCGTCCATGGCACCGGTCTGTTCGCCGACGGCAATCATCTGCGTGACCATGCCTGGAAACACTTCGGAATCCTTCAAAGGCTCGGTGAGCGATTTGCCTTCCTCGAGCGACTTTCTCACCCTTTGCAAGGCCCTCTCGACGACGGCGTTGCCTGCGGTCTTGGCGGTGATGTCCAGACCTTCAAGGATGGGCACGCCGCTGGAGATCAGCGTGCCAAGTGTTCTTGTAAATCGCGCCACGGCGATTTTTCTCATCAGCATACCCAAAATTGGGAGCTTCAGAATGATGGTATCGAGCACAAAGCGGCCTTGGGGAGTGCCGTACCAGACCTTTAATCCGACGATGATACCGATGAAACCGAAGAAAATGAGTAAACCAAAAATGCTGGCGACGAAATTACTGAGGGCAATGACGATTTTCGTGGGCAGAGGCAGGTCTACGCCAAGGCCCGCGAACAACGTGGCGAAAATCGGAACGACCTTCCACAGCAGCAGGGTGATAACGCCGGCGGCAACGCTTAAGACACCCACTGGGTAGACGAGCGCAGACTTGACGGCGCGCTGCAACTTGACGTTCTTTTCGATGTAGGTCGAGAGACGCTGCAGAATGGTGTCCAAGATACCGCCGGTCTCACCCGCCTCCACCATGTTTACATACAAGGCGTCGAACACCTTGGGCGAGGTGCGCATCGCTGCGGAAAGCGTTGCGCCGCCTTCGACCTGGCCACGTGTCCCGGCCAGGACCTTTTGAAAGAACTTGTTTTCCTGCTGGCTCGCCAAAATCTCGAGACACTGAACGAGCGGCAGACCGGCGTCGATCATGACCGAGAACTGGCGCGTGAAAATTGCGAGTTCCTTGGCCTTCACGCTGCCACCGAATTGGGGCATATTGAATTCCTTGCCCTTCTCGGTCATTTTCGTCGCAGTGATCTGCTGACGCTTCAGCAAGCTCGCAAGCTCGGCTTTGTTCGAGGCGGTCATCGTGCCGCTGACGCTGCCTCCCGAACGGCTGGTTCCCTGATATTTATAGTCTGGCATTTGTTTGCCTCCTAAATTCCTTAAAACTCTTGGCCTATGGCTCTGGTCGTTTCAGCCAATTCCGTTTCACCTAGCGCTTGCTGGGCACCGGGGGAGCTTTCGTCCCGCTTCCCGGTGTTGATACCCCGCGATTGATCATGTCCTGCAATTCATCGGGATTCGATGAACGCGACAGGGCCATATCCAGCGTGATTAATTTTTGAAAGTAAGCGTTCGCCAATCCCTGATTAAAGGTTTGCATGCCTGTTTGACCTGTGCCTGTCTGCATCGCGGAATAGATCTGGTGGATCTTGTCCTCGCGGACCAGATTGCGGATAGCCGGTGTCGGCACGAGGACTTCCATGATCATGACGCGGCCCCTCCCGTCGGAGCGCGGGAGAAGCGCCTGACAAAGAATGCCTTCGAGCACCATGGAAAGCTGCGCCCGAATCTGGGGCTGCTGATGCGAAGGAAAAACGTCAATAATACGATTGATCGTGGAAGAGGCGGAGTTGGTGTGCAGGGTGGCGAAGGTTAAGTGGCCGGTTTCCGCGATGCGCAGCGCCGATTCGATGGTCTCGAGATCGCGCATTTCGCCGATGAGCACAACGTCAGGGTCTTCGCGAAGCGCGGCGCGCAGTGAATTGGCAAAGGAATGCGTGTCAGCATGGACTTCACGCTGATTCACAAGGCATTTCTTGTGATTGTGAAGAAACTCAATGGGGTCCTCGATGGTGATCATGTGCTCTTCGCGCTCGTTATTGACTTTGTCGAGCATGGCAGCCAGCGTGGTCGATTTACCGGAACCCGTTGGTCCGGTCACGAGGACGAGGCCGCGGGGCTTGTCGCACAATCCCTTTACGACCAGCGGCAATCCCAGAGCGTCAAAGCCCTTGATTTCCCACGGAATCGTGCGGAAAACGGCGCCGACGGCTCCCCGTTGATTGAAAACGTTGCCGCGGAAGCGCGCCAGGTTTTTCAAACCGAAGGAGAAGTCCAGCTCCAGGTTCTCTTCGAAGCGGTGCTTTTGCGCATCCGTCAAAACGCTATATGCCAGAGACTTGGTGTCCGCCGCCGTCAACGGAGGCATGTCGAGAGGCCGCAGGCGGCCATGAACGCGGACGCGTGGCGCGCTGTTCGTCGTGATGTGGAGGTCGCTGCCCCCCATCTCGATCATTTTCTTCAACAATTCACTCAGCGTGATTCCAGCCATCGCTTACCCTCAATTCTATAAAACCGTTTCGCGCAGGACTTCTTCCATGGTGGTCTGTCCCAGCGCAACTTTTATCAAGCCGCTGCGGCGCAGGGTGATCATGCCCTGCTCAATGGCCTTTTTCTTCAATTCCAGGGCCGAGGCGCCCACAAGAATCAATTCACGAAGCTCATCGTTGATTTCCATGACTTCGTAAAGACCCGTGCGCCCCTTGTAGCCGCGCTTGTTACAGGTCGTGCAGCCCTTGCCGTGGTAGATCTTGGTAGTCTTGGCTTCTTCGGGCGTGTAGCCAGCGTCGATCAAGGCCTGCTGCGGGACTTCCAGCTCTTCCTTGCAATTCGAACAGATGCGCCTCACTAGGCGCTGCGCGCAAATCAAGTTTACGGAAGTGGCCACGAGGAAAGGCTCGATACCCATGTTCATCAAACGGCTGATGGTCGAAGGCGCATCATTTGTATGCAGCGTGGATAACACCAAGTGGCCTGTCAGCGCGGCCTTGACTCCAATTTCCGCGGTTTCAAAGTCGCGAATCTCGCCGACCAGAATAATGTTGGGGTCCTGGCGCAAGAAAGCGCGGAGGGCGGCGGCAAAGTTCAAGCCGATCTGTTCCTTCATCTGCACCTGGTTGATGCCCGCCAATTGAAACTCGACGGGGTCTTCCGCGGTCATGATGTTAGTGTCCACGGTGTTTAGGGTCGCAACCGACGAATACAACGTGTTGGTCTTACCGGAACCGGTAGGGCCGGTTACCAGCACCATGCCGTAGGGCTTCAAGATGTTGCGTTCGAATTTCTTGAGCGACTCTGGTTCAAACCCGAGTTTGGTCATGTCCAGCCGCAGGTTTTCCTTGTCCAGCAGCCGCATGACGACTTTTTCGCCGTAAAGGGTAGGCACTGTCGAAACGCGGAAGTCCAATTCCTTCTTCTTGCCGTCGGCCTTGTACTTGATCATGATGCGACCGTCTTGCGGCAAACGCTTTTCCGCAATGTCCAGTTTAGCCATGATCTTCAAGCGGCTGGTAATCGCATCCTTCAAACGTAAAGGCGGAGTCATCACCGTGGAGAGTTGTCCGTCAATGCGGAACCTGACGCGCATTTCAAGCTCGTAAGGTTCGATGTGAATATCGCTCGCGCCGCGCTTGACGGAATCCGTCAAGATCAGGTTGACGAGCTTGATGATGGGAGCTTCTTCCGCCGCCTTCTCCAGCGTGGCGGTGTCCAACTCTGATTCTTCGGCGGCCAACTCCAGCTCGTTGTCTTCATCAACGAGGTCTTTCATCAAGTTGCTGATCTCTTCTTGATTCGTTGAGGTCCCGCCATAGAAGCGTGTAATGGCGTCGCCGATCGCCGATTCCGAGGCCACTACGGGTTCCACGTTGAACCCGGTCATGAATTTGATATCGTCCATCGCGAAAACGTTGGTGGGGTCCGTCATGGCGATGGTCAGCACAGAGCCGACACGCGAAAGTGGGATCACTTGGTAGCGCGATGCCGTGTCCTGAGGGATAAGCTTTATGACATTGGGGTCGATTTCGTAATACTTCAAGTTGATGGAAGGAACGCCGTACTGACGGGAGAGCACACCGGTGATGTCGTCATCGGTGATAAACCCCATTCTTGTCAGGCAGCTTCCCAGCTTGCCCCCATTGGCGCGTTGAAATTCGAGCGCTTTCTGGAGCTGGTCCTGCGTGATGAGGCTCTCTTTAACTAAAATTTCGCCCAGACGGACGGACATCCACAGTACTCCCGGCGGGTTTGCACCCAGCGCTCACCTTAACAAATGTGGAAGGAGAAGGTATCCAGAATTTCGCGCGCCGTTCTGAAATGGCTAATACCTGCCCAAAAGGGCAGGTTCTGTTGACGGAGAACAGGTAGAAATCTTGACTTGCTTCGGTACGCTGGCTATCGTGCCAGAGTGATGTTGGAGCGAACAATACGGACAAATTCTGCCCGTGAGCTAAGGCCGCTGACGGAAAGTGTCTGCTACGGATGCGATCTGTGGCTTCGCGCGGGGACGCATTCTTCGCCGAAAGATTAACAATAGCTAAATCGTGAGCCGCTTGGACAACAAACAGCGTTGGGGACTGGCCATTGGCGGAATACTCCTGGCCTTGCTCCTTGCGGCTGTGTTCACGTTCGGATCGCTCGACGTACCGTTCGAGCCCAAGAGTTGGCGCGCCATGATGGCGTTGTTCGCGGTATCCAGTTTTATCACCGCCGCCTTTCTTGTCTTCAGCCTCATCCTCGTGCGAACCGCACTGAGACTCTGGACGGAAAGCAGCCGGGAGCAGTTCGGCGCACGCTTTAAAACGAAGATGGTTGTCGGCGCAATGGCCATTTCCCTGTTGCCGATCATCTTCATGTTCATCGTCAGCTACTCGCTGATCAATCGCAGCCTGCTGCTTTGGTTCCCTAAGCCCCTGGAGAACGCCTCTGAAGAGACGCAAAAACTGCTGAACGATCTGGGGCGCGCGCAGCTGCCGCGTCTACGTTGGATGGCATTGCAGGCGCGTGAAGACGCCGCTCATCCGGGCGCAGATTTTCTGCAGCTTGCCTTCGCAAAGGGCGCGGATGCTGTGTGGGTTCTGGACAGGAACGGCAAAGCACTTCGCGGCGGCATTGTTTGTGACGAGCAGCCCGAGAATCGAAGTGGCACGATTTGCGCGCAGCTGGATGTTCCTGGCAAGTATTTGCGAACACTACCCAGTGGGGTCGAAGTTTGGTCGGCGGGCGGAAGGAACTACTTTGCGAGTCGCGTCCCGGCTTCGCAAGACGAGGCAGGAGGCTCCATCGTCGCGGCATTCCGCACGAGTCCGGACATTCTCGGGCGGTTGACGGCCATTCAATCCCAGACGCAAGAGTATTACCAGGAAAAGCAGGACTTACGCGCGCTAAAGAGGCTCATGCTCTTCATTCTCCTTTTTTTTACCCTGCTGCTCTTCTCCGCGGTCATGTGGGTCGCACTGTTTCTTGCCAAGCAGGTTACGGTGCCCATTCAGGCGCTTGCGGAAGGCACGCGGGAAGTTTCCTCCGGCAACTTCGATTACCAGGTTCCCGAACAAGCTCAGGATGAGCTGGGCGTCCTGGTGCGTTCCTTCAACACCATGACCA
>Ga0209648_10000778_pt1 | contig 24998 bp, 30 predicted proteins | sample GraSoi2013_115cm_FD_185830 | JGI IMG/M metagenome (GOLD analysis project Ga0209648, IMG submission 185830) | Grasslands soil microbial communities from the Angelo Coastal Reserve, California, USA - Sample 9_17_2013_115cm (SPAdes) (version 2) | ecosystem: Environmental > Terrestrial > Soil >... | reverse complement strand
GATACCTTTGGCCCTGTTTGGCGCACTCCCCTTGGTCCTTACTTCCGTGTGAGCGTTCTCTTTCCGTTTTGTGTTGGTCCTAAAGCGCAGGGCGAATCTGCCGATGTACTTCACGTCAGCCGAAGGATGTCGGCGCAGTTTTGTGGCCTGAAGGTGGGACCGCAGAGTGGTGGGAACCATGGATAAGATCCGAGCGCTCATTGTGGATGACTCCTCGGTGATGCGCAAAATAGTCGAACGTTCGTTGCGTCAGGCGGGCATCGAACTGGAAAAGGTTGTGGAAGCCTCGAACGGGGCCGAAGCGCTGGCTGCGTTGCAGAGCAACGTAGTCGACCTCATCCTGTGCGATATCAACATGCCGGTCATGGACGGGCTGGAATTTGTCCGCCAGGTCGCGACGGTGGAAAACGCCAAAGGGGTTCCGATCGTGATGATCACCACCGAAGGCAGCGAATCGCACGTGGTGCAGGCGCTTTCGGCCGGCGCTCGCGGATACATCCGCAAGCCGTTCACTCCCGATCAGGTGAAAGAGCACGTCTTGCCATTAGTGGGAAAGAAATCATGACCACAGATATCTGTATTACCAGGCGGTCCCATGAGGAAGGTTGGCTCCCGGTTCTCGAACTGGCGGTAGAGGAAGTTTTCGAGATCATGCTGGGCTGCAGGGTGAAGCCGGCAGCCCAATCCGAGCCGCAGGTGAACAGGGAATTCACCGCCATGGTCGGATTAGCCGGGGCTCTGTGCGGAGTTGTGACGGTCTGCTGCGACGCGAAGACCGCCGGCCAGGTTGCCAAGAGCATGTTGGGGGACACGGCCGACTCCCAAGAACAGGTCGCGGATGCGCTTGGAGAGATCTGCAACATGATCGCCGGAAACTTCAAGAACAAGCTGGCGGGCACGGATGAACGATGCCTGTTAAGCGTGCCGACCGTCGTCAGCGGCGGAGAATACAGCCTCCATTCGATGGCTGATGGCACCTCCATGGAAACGGTCCTGCTGTTTGAAGGCGCACCGGTTGCCGTTTGCCTTCAACTGCAGAGCTGATCGAGGCACGTGTCAGGAAAACCTTGGACGCGATCTTCTTGAGACCTAGCACCTGAGACCTAGCACCTGAGACCTGAGACCCGGTCTTTCTTGCCGGGTTCCCGCGTTATACCCGGCAGAGTTTTCCCCGCCCGCAAACTCTAAGACGCCTCCAATGTTTCTTCGGCGGCTGCCACTCCTAAACGGTTTAGAACAAGGTCACTTGTGAGATCGTTAACCTCTCCATCATGGCTATCGGCTTGCTTCCTGTCTAACGACAAGGAGCCAACGTGGACAGCGGATTTTATGCAGCGTGCGCGGGTTTGCGGGCGCAGACCCAGGCGCTCGAAGTGGCGGCCCACAATCTTGCCAATCTGAACACAGCCGGGTTTCGAGGTCAGCAGACAACATTCCAGTCGCTGTTGGCGGTGTCGCACCCGACGGTTCCGAATGTGCTCAACCTGGCGACGAACAATTTCGGGGTGCTCGAAGGGACACACCTGGATATGACGGCGGGCAATCTGCTAACGACCGGAAACCAGCTAGATGTGGGGATCGAAGGCAGCGGCTTTTTCGCGATTCAGACCGCGCGCGGCACACGCTATACGCGCAACGGAAGCTTCCAAGTGTCCAGCAATGGGGAGCTGGTGACGGCGGCGGGCGACCCTGTGCTCGGAGACCCAGCCCTCGGAGCTAAAGCGGTGATCAACGTTCCGGCGGGAGCGATCTCGATCGCTTCGGATGGGACGCTCTCGGTGAACGGCGCGGTCGCGGGCAGCATCCAGTTGGTGGAGTTTGCTCCCGGGACCAAGCTGACCTCCGAGGGTGGAACCTTGGTTGCCGCACCCGCGGGCAGCGCGAAACCGGCGCAGCAGCCGGCGCTCAAGCAGGGCGCGCTCGAATCTTCGAACGTGAATTCCATCAGTTCGGTGGTGACGCTGATCGGAGTGCAGCGGCAGGCGGAAATGCTGCAGCGCGCGTTGTCGATGTTTGACACCGTATTTAACAAAATTGCCAGCAGCGACCTGGCAAAAGTTTAGGAGGAAACGATGTTCCGAGCACTCTACACCGCCGCCAGCGGAATGCAGGCGCAGCAAACGAATCTGGACACCATTGCCAATAACCTGTCCAATTCCAGCACGGCCGGCTTCCGCAGCCGCCGCATGCAGTTCCAGGATCTGATCTACCAGAGCATAGTGATGCCGGGCGCGGCTGCCTCCCAGCAAACCACGGTGGCCACGGGCCTGCAGGTGGGACTAGGTACGCGCTCTTCGGCGTCGGAGATCATTCAGTTGCAGGGAGACCTGAGTGCAACCGGCAACCCGTTCGATCTGGCCATCGAAGGGCAGGGATTTTTTCAGGTGCTGTTGCCGACGGGTGAGACCGCCTACACGCGCAGCGGCGCCTTCCACCAGGACGCGCAAGGCAATGTGGTTACCTCCGATGGGAATCCGCTCCAGCCCGCCATCACGATACCGGCGGGCGCCACCTCGGTCACGATCGCTCCGGACGGCACCTTGTCGGTCACGCTGGCGGGGCAAACCGCGGCGCAGCAAGTGGGCAGCCTGCAACTTGCGCAGTTTCCAAATCCGGGCGGATTAAACAGTGTGGGCAAAAATCTGTTTCTTGCCACAACCGCTTCGGGCGATCCCGCCGTCGGCACGCCGGGCGGCACCGATGGTTTGGGACAGATCGAGCAAGGGTATCTGGAGCAGTCGAACGTCAGCGTGGTCGATGAGTTCATCAACATGATCATGGCGCAGCGTTCCTATGAAGCCAGTTCACGTGTGGTGCAAGCCGCCGATCAAATGTTTCAGCTGATCAATCAACTGGGACGATAGAGGGACCGGAGTGATTGCCCGACTTATTTTCGCGCGCTACATATTCGCCTTCGGAATCGCATTGGGCTCGTTACTCTGGGCCACGGAGTCTCGCACGCCACCTGGCACGCCGCCAACTCGGGTAACGCGGCAGGAGGTGTGGCGGGCAGTGGCTACTGAACTCCGAGGACGAGGGCTTTCGGAACGACAATTGCCGCGGGTCGACGATCTCGATCTGCCGGTGGCTCTCCCGGCGCTTGCCGGACGGACGCTGAGAGTCTCATCTGCCTGTTGGGATGCGGGTCCCCGGCGCACCCAATTCCGCCTAGAATGCAGCGCGCCCGGGCAGTGTCTGCCGTTCCTGGTCTATCTCCGTGAGTATGTCCGAGAGTATGCCCGTGAGTATGTCCGTGACCAAGTAACTGCGGAAGCGCAAGCCGCGTCGTGCGGGCTAGCATCGTGGATGCGCCCGGCGCCGGCGGCCTCGCCGAAACCCGCGGTGCACGCCGGAGACCGGGCGGTCGCGGTGTTCCTCACCAACCGTTTGCGAATGACTGCGAGTGTGACTTGCCTGGAGCGCGGCCGCGAGGGCGAAGTCGTTCGGGTGCGGAGCCAGGATGGGCACATTTTCCGGGCACGGATTTCCGGTCCCGCACTGCTGGAAGCTTTGCCGCAGTAATAAGCAGAGACGCTGCAAGCCGCGTCTCTACTTAGGAGATTAGCTCTGGTGGGTAACTGTAGTTAGTAACTAAGGTAGGAGGGCTTAAATGAAAACGGTGCTGTGTTGCCTGCTGGCGCTGACGTCGGTTTCGCTGAATGCGTCGAAGCGGGATTCGCAGAACGACAGTCTGGCAAAATACCTCGCCCGTGTCCAGATGGCGCAACCTGCCGCGCCCGCGCTCTCCCTGGGAAGCGTTTGGGTGGATTCGGGACGGATGGCGTCTCTCAGCGCCGATTACAAGGCCATGATTGCCGGAGACCTGATCACGATTGTCGTCGTGCAGGACGTGACCTCGTCGAACGCCGGCGCTGTGAGTACGGGGCGTACATTCAGCGCCAGCTCGGGCGTGGATTCGCTGCCCGGTAAGCTCAAGGTTGGAGGAGCCGCGAACCTGCTCGGGTTGCACTCGGCGGAGACCCTGTCCGGCAAAGGCCAGGCTTCTTCGACGACGAGCGTGACCACCACGCTGGCGGGTCGAGTGGTCGCCGTTCTCGCGAGCGGCAACCTGGTCATCGAGGCCGAGCGCACCATCAACATGAACCACGAGCGGCAGAACATCGTGTTGCGCGGCGTCGTGCGCCGGGGCGATATCGGACCGAACAACACGGTCGCTTCGAACACCATCGGCGATCTGGAACTGGAGATCAAGGGCAAGGGCGTGATTTCGGACGGGGTGCGGCCGCCGCATCCGGTGCTGCGCGCCATACTGCGCATTCTGAATTTCTAGGAGCTTTATTCTAATGAAAGCCGCTTTTGCCGCCAGTTTCCTGCTGCTCGCGCTTTCCGGAGCCCTCTCCGCGACTGAACCGGTCGCGATCAAGATTCGCGATCTGACGAGCGTCGAAGGCGTCCGGGAAAATCCCCTGATCGGGTACGGCATGGTGGTTGGACTCACGCGTACCGGGGACAGCCAGCAGACCGTATTCACGACCCAGACCCTGGCCAACATTATGCAGCGCATCGGCGCGCAGATCCCGGCGGCGACAGCGCGCGTCAACAACGTGGCATCGGTGTTTGTGACCGCCAGCCTGCCGGCGTTCGCGCGGCCTGGCACGCAACTGGACGTAACCGTCTCCTCAATCGGCGATGCCAAGAGCCTCGAAGGCGGCCTGCTCCTGCTCACTCCGCTCTATGGCGCGGACGGGCAGGTCTACGCCGCCGCCCAGGGACCGGTCGCGGTCGGAGGATTTGCTGCGGGAGGCGCGGGCGCGAGCAAGCAGATGAACCATCCAACTACGGGAAGAATTCCGGCGGGGGGCCGGGTGGAACGCAGTCTGGCCTTCGATTTCAATCGCCTGACTCCGGTTTCACTGCTTTTGCGCGAGCCGGATTTTTCGACGGCGGGCGAAATCTCCGACGCCATCAACCGCGAATTCGGACACGCCGTCTCGAGCGCGCGCGACGGTGGTCGAGTGGAAGTCGATCCGGGGGCAACCGGTGTGGCGAACCTGACGACGGTTCTGGCTAGAATCGAGAACCTTGCCGTTTCCGTGCACCGGCGCGCCCGCGTCGTGGTCAACGAACGCACGGGAACCATCGTGATGGGGAAAGACGTGCGTCTCGGAGCGGTGTCCATTCTGCACGGCGGATTCTCGGTGCAGATTTCGACCGAGTATTCCGTTTCCCAGCCCGCGCCACTCTCGACGGGGAAAACCGAAGTCGTGGGCCAGACCGACGTGCAGGCCAAAGAAAGCCCGGCGAAGCGTCTTGAAATCGGCGATGGCGCCAACATTGACCAGCTGGTCAGCGGACTGCAGAACATGGGCGCGACCGCGCGCGATGTGATCTCGATTTTGCAAGCGATCAAAGCGGCCGGGGCGCTCGACGCCGACCTGGAGGTAATCTGATGAATGTTGCGCTCTTGAATGTCGCGCTCTTTGCCAGCCGAAATCGCATGACCGCCGCCAACTCGCCAGTCGTAAAACCGGCCACAAAAAATGAAGTCGCGAAAAATGAAAAGGCTGCGCGGGACTTTGAGGCCATGTTGCTTACGCCGCTGCTTGATTCTCTGCAGAAGACTTTTGTGGGTGATTCCGAGGATGCCAACACCCCAGGAGCGAGCGATTATCGCCTGATGGGGACCGAGGCGCTGGCGCAGTCGATCGCGGCCCGGGGTGGGATTGGCATCGGGCAACTCATCCTGCGCCATATGCAGCCACCTAAGGTATCGGGTGGGGGGTGAACGGGGGGTTGGCTTGGGCGCTAAAGTTTTTCTGGACTATGCCGATCTTAGATTTGAGCCGCGATGCGTTTGCGGAGGAGCCGTCGCTACATTCGAGCCGCCTGCCACATTGCCGCCGGATTAAGGATTGCTAAGAATCTGCCGATAAGGAAGGCAGGAGGGGATTGGAGAAATTTATGAGAGTCGATTTCACAACGTTTGGACTGGAGCCGCCGGAAAAGGGCAAGACGAGTCCCGCCGGGCGGACTGATGGATCCGGGACCGGGGCGAGCGGCACCTCGGGCGCTACGGGGCTGGACCGAACCCGCTTCGCGTTCGATCAGACGCGGGTGCAGTCGCTCGAGGCCCATGTTCTGGCGCAGCCCGATATTCGCGAGGTCAAGGTCAGATTGCTGCAGCAGGCAATCGGCAAGGGCGAATACTCGGTCCCTGCCAGTCAGGTTGCCGATGCGCTGGTCAACGATTTGAGTATCAACTATCTGAGTAACGATCTGAGTAATCTGGGTGGCGGAGCCCAGGGCTGGCGGAGTGAATCTTGAAGCGAGCGGTTGGGGTGAGCGGTGGAGTGAACTGTGGAGTGAACCATGGATCCGTTGATTACGAACGGGATCGATCCTGCGCTGCTGCGCGTGCTGGAGAAGCGGGGCGATGAGCGCGAGGCGACGCCTCGGCGCAGGCGTCCGGCAGTGCCCGAGAAAACGGTCGAAGAAGAAAATAAACCGGAGCCGGGTCCCGACACTCCGAAGCACGCGCTCGATGACTTGGCCTGACTGACCTGGCATGAACGTGGCATAACTGTGAAGAAGACTTGGCCTGAGGACTCGGCCTGACATTGAGTCTAAGTCTAACTCTAACGAAGAGCTGTCGCGCTATGGATGCTATCGACACATCGCTTCCCGAAGTCAGCAAGCTGATCGAGCAGCGGTTCGCGCTGTTGCGCAGCCTGGCGGAGAGTCTCGAGTTCAGCAGCTTGGCGCTGGCGCAAAACGATGCGGAAGCGATCGCTCGCGGTGCGGCGCATCAGGCGGAGCTCTGCCGGCAATGGAGCCGTCTCGAAGATGAGCTTCGTCGAGAGGCAGGCCGGCGTTCGGCGCCGCGATTGACTGGTGCATCCGGCAGTTCCCCGGAAGCCGACCACTCCGCTCGGCTACAGGCCGAGTGGGAGAGGCTCGGGGCTCGGATCCGTTATCTCACGCGGGTGCATTGGTCGCTGCTGCGGCACATGCAGCGCAGCCTGGCAGTCCTGAATCGCGTGGTCAACAGTTGCGCGTCCACCTATACGCCCGCTCCCGGCTTGCTGAGACCAGAAGTCCGGATCGGGGTCGGAGAATAACCATGTCGGGTTTGAACGGGTCTCTTTCGATTGCTCTGAGCGCGCTTTCGGTCAGCCAGCAGGCGCTCGCCACCACTTCCAACAACGTGGCCAACGCGAACACTCCGGGATTCTCCCGGCAGCGTCCGGTATTGGCGGCAGGCGATCCGGTGGTTGTGGGGGAACTCACCTTTGGCACCGGTGTTATGTTGCAAAAGATCGAGAGCCTGCGCGACCCTATCCTCGAAATTCAACTGAATCAGGAAACGCAGCAGCAAAGCAAGCTCGACACTTCGCTCGGGCAACTGCGACAGATTCAAACCCAGTTCGGGAGCGCCAGTTCCGGCATCGGCGCCGACATCAGCAATTTCTTTAACAGTCTGCAGCAGCTTGCCCCCGACCCCTCGAATCTGGCATTGCGGCAGAGCGTGCTGACCGCAGCCGGCAACCTGGCAACCGATCTCAACAACACCGCACACAGTCTTCAGACGCAGCGCAGCAATCTTGACTTGAACGTAGTGCAATCGGTCAGCCAGGTGAATACCTTGACGGCGCAGATCGCCAGTGTCGACCGGCAGATCAGCAGTCTCCAGAACGCGCATCAGGACGCCAGTTCCCTGGTGGACACGCAGACCAACCTCATCCGGCAGCTTTCCGGGCTGGTGGATGTCTCCGTCATTCCGACCGATCAGGGCATCTCGCTGGCACTTTCGAATGGGACAACCCTGGTATCCGGATCGCAGAGTTTCGCGCTCTCCAGCCAGCTCGGCAGCGATGGCGTGCAGCATATCCTGGCCGGGGGTCAGGACATCACCGGCTCGCTGAAGGGTGGGAGCCTGGCTGGATTGATCCAGATTCGCGACCAGGAAATTCCCGGTCTTGGGAGCAGTCTAGATCAGCTGGCCGCGGGTCTCGCGAATGCTCTCAACACCGCCAATAAAACGGGATTCGATCTGAATGGCAACGCCGGCGGGAATCTCTTCGTGCCTCCGCCCGTGGGCGGGGTGGGCGCAGCGGCCACGCTGAGCGTGAGTATCACTGACCCGGCGCTGATTGCCGCCAGTTCCGACCGTACGATCGGCAGCAACGGAAATCTGGCCGTGCTCTCCGCGGTACACGATCAGGCCGTGGCCAACGGGCAGACGCCGCTCGATTTCTATTCCAACATCGTATTTCAAGTGGGCATTGCTACTTCCAATACCTCCGCCGATGTCGACTCCTCCAACCTGATCCTGCGACAGCTGCAAGACCAGCGCGGGAGCGTTTCTGGCGTATCGCTCGACGAAGAAGCGGCCAACCTGATCAAGTACCAGACCGCTTATCAGGCCGCTGCCCGCGTTGTCTCTACCGTCAACACCCTGCTCGACGTTGCGGTAAATCTTGGGAAGTGATCATTTATGCGCGTTAATCCGAATCCCATGCCCGATCTGCTGGCTGCGCTCAACCAGACACAACTGGAAGCGCAACAGGCCTTGCGAGAGATTTCGTCCGGCCGAAGTGTGAACGAGCCCTCCGATAATCCGACTGCCGCGGCCTTGCTGGTCGAAAACAACGATCAGGCTACCTTCAATAACGGGTACCTGCAGAGTCTCAACTCGGTTCAGGGACAATTCTCCACCGCCGATTCGACGCTGAGTTCGGTCGTAACCGCGCTGCAACGAGCTATCAGCCTCGGTGTCGAGGGCGCCAATGGCACGCTCTCCGATAGCGACCGGGCCGCAGTCGCCACTGAACTGCAAGGCATTCAGAGCCAGCTTGTGTCCCTGGCCAACACTTCGTACCAGGGCCGCTACGTGTTCGCCGGCACCAATACGAATACGCCGCCGTTCGTGGTGGACAATACCGTCGCTTCCGGTGTCCGCTATGCCGGAAATAATGGTGTCAATCAGGTATCGATTGGCAGTGGATACAAGCTCGCCGTGAACTTGCCCGGATCGCAACTGTTTTCCGCTGCCGGCAACGACGTTTTTCTCGCCATCAACATCCTCATCCAGGCCTTGCAGACCAATACCAGCATTGATACCGCCGTGAGCGGAGTAGGCGCGGCTTACAGCTATCTTTCGGCGCAGCGCGTGTTCTATGGCAACGCGTTGAACCAGACGCAGTCGCAGACCACCTACCTCAATACCGCGAAGCTGCAAATCAGCCAGCAGGAGAACACGCTTGGCGGCGTGGATCTCGCTGCTGCGGCCACTAATCTTGCCAAATCCCAGACCGACACTCAGGCCACTCTAGCCGCCATCAGCAAGTTCTCGCAGAATAATCTCTTCGATTACTTGAAGTAGAGGAGAGAACATTAGATCATTGAATCATTGAGTCATTCAGGTATTGAGTCATTGGATTCTATTACTCAATGCTTCAATGACTCAATGACTCAATTGCTTCAGAACGTCTTCTTGCTGGCTCGGGCCCAGGCAACTGCGGCCGCTACGTGGGTTTGTGCAGTTTCAAGCCGTGACTTCTCAGCCAGCAGGCGGTTGTGCAGGTCGGGCAGGAAATGCTGCAGCTTTTCCAGGTTGCTGCGGTATTTGACCGATTCTTTTTCGAGCGCCACCGCCGCTTCGGACTGTGCCGGCAAGCGCCGCAGACATTCCGCTGCCCGCAGAAGCTGGCTGAGGATGTCAGAGAAGTCCTGGGGCCGAATGGTCGAACAGTGTCTTTGTTCCGGATGGAGGCGAATCAGCGCGGAATGCAGATTGTCATTCACTTGCCTTAGGGTTTCGCGCGAGTCCGGCGGCATTAGCCCTTCCAGTCCACGCGCACCGGATCGGACTCGGGGTCGGCGGCACCGGGACAAAACATGCCGGACGGTGTCGCGACTGCGGCCGTGCCTGCGGCGGTGAGCAATGACTTCTCCGCGCGCTCCACCTCGATCCATGCTTCTCGCACCACCAGCACGTCCGTGATTAGCTGACAGATCCCTGTTTTTGAAGGAAAGAACTGCACCTGCACCAGATTCTTTCGCAGAATGTTATAAAAATTGTCGAGATCCTGGGCGACCTTGCCTCCGTTGGCAAAGTTCAGTGGAGACTGCAGATGCCCAATTACCAGGATCGCATGGTTGATCCGTTTGGTCCGCAGCTCAATGTCGTTCTGCTCGATTGCCTGATGGGCCTGACTCAGGTCTTGAACCAGTTGTTCGTAGAGCAAGACCACGAGCCGTACTGCGGTGGCGCCGCGTACGTCGTTTTCGCGATAGACGGTGCGAGGATTTGTCATGGCCATCATCCTGTCGACGTGCCGGGGTTGGGCGTCGTGTTGTTGGGAGTGTTGGGCGTGGCGGAAAAGTTGCCGTTGAGGGCGCCAATCTCAGCCGTCACTGTCAGCAGAAGAGATGGGTAGGCTTCGAGCGTTGCGTTGACCTGGGCGTACTCTAGGGTCAATTGTTTTTGTCGGGCGGTCAGGCGGTCCTGCAAATTAGTGATCTGGGTGGCTAGAGCCTTCTGCTGAGCTTTGTTTCCGGCAATATCGACGTTCACTATCCCATTGGTTTGATCCGTCAGGTTGAAGAGGTCATTGTTGAAATTGTTGGCAAGGCCGGTACCCGAAACATTCTGAAAGAAGCTCTGAACCGCGCTGGGGTTTGTGGCGAGCACAGTGCTGAGCGAGGGGTGGGTATCGGTCGCGACCTGGTTCACCGTCAGAGTTCCGTCGTTGTTGAAGTCGATGCCCAACGATGCCAAATTGACCAGTCCGCTGTTTCCCGTAATCGAGTAGGTCACGTCGTTGAGCAAACTGGACTGCAGTGCGCGGAGGGTACTGTCGCTACCCAGCGGCCCTTCGGTGTTGGTGGTCGGATCCACCGTGAACTGAGTGTTAAGACTGCCAATCACCGCGTTATAGGCGTCAACGAAGCTGTTGATAGCCGACGTGGCCGCGGCGGAATCGGGCCCCACCGTGAGCTGCACCGTGGTTAAGGGCGCGGCGCTGGACAAGTTGAGCGTAACCCCGTTAATTGCGCCGGTTACGGTGTTGGTAGCGCTGCTGAGCGGTATGCCATCAAGCGTAAAAGATGCGTTGGTTCCGCCCACTGGCGCATTGAAGGTCAGGCTGGTAGCGTTGTTGTTGGTAATGGTCAGCGCTCCCGGAGTGCCGGTGGATTGGCTATAAAGCGCCAGTCGCGCCCCGCCCGCATCGGTCACGACGCTCGCTGTGACGCCCCATTTCTGGGTATTGATGTACTTCGCCAAAGTGTTGAGAGTGTCATTGCTGCCCTGCGTGATGATGATGTCATGAGTCGCGCCACTCACCCCTCCCACTTGCAGCTTGATGTCGCCGCTGGTAGCGCTGCCCGTCAAGAATGATGTGTTGTCGTCTGCCAGTGGATTGGTGTAGATCGTGCCGATGGTGGCCAGATTGCTTACCACGATCTGATGGGTGCCGGCTGTGGCCGTGGTATCGGCACTGGCAGTCAGAATGCCGGGTTGCGAAGAGGTTGCCGATTGTGAAGCCAGTGGTCCGTTGGGATTCGCCAGCGAGATCACCGCCGCCGCTAAACTGGTGAGGTTGTTGTTAAGCCCGGTCAGCAACCCGGCCTGGGTGGATAGGTCGGTTTGCTGGTTCTGCCAGATTGTTAATGGGCCGGTTTCCCGGTTGAGAATCGCGTTCACCACCGACTTAACATCAATGCCATTCCCGTTCAGCAGAGCTGCGGCATTAAAACTTATTCCCATTGTTTTTCCCCTTCCTTCACGATCAGGGCCGGAACGGCGTCCGAAGGTGGAGCCTTTCCTCTCGCAGCAATTTGTTGCAGCAATTCCTGCGTCTGGTGGATGCCGCGGAGCTGCTCGCCATGGGCACCTGCAGGACCAGCCCACCCGACTGCTTGTCTAAGACTTGGTAAACGATAATGTCATCTTCTGCCGTGTCCAATTGCACTTTGACTTCATGTTCCGGGATTAACAGTGGAGTGGGACTATTTTCTTTCCTGGCAATCTCCGCCTTTGGGGCATTTCCCGAAGCGACACTAAGCGAGGGAGGCGCAATTTGCACCTTTTTCTCGGGAGTCTGACGCCTCAATCCCAGGCGAATTAGTTTTCACCGGATCAACGGTCATAACTCGCCTACTTCTGAAAAAAATCGAAAGGAGGCGGGATCGAACCGCCTCCATTCCGAGTGAATGCTTACTGGAGCAGCTTCAGTACAAGCTGCTGTTGTTGGTTCGCTTGGGCCAGAGCGGAAATGCCGGTCTGTTCCAGGATGGAATACTTCGCCAAGGTCGCCACTGTGGATGGAATATCGGCGGCCCGGACACCGTCTTCGGCACCCGTCAGATTCTGCACCTGGTTGGTGATGACGCCGGCAGCACTCTGCAAGCGGTTAACGGTTGCGCCGATGCTGCCGCGCAAGCCGGCAACGGTTTGGATGGCTGCGTTGATGGTGGTCAGAGCAGCGGTCGCGTCGGCGATGCTTAACAGGTCGTTTGTCGATCCAGCGGTGCCATTAGCCAGGGTCGCAGCACCGAAGGTGTTGGCGGTCCCGGTTTCAGACGTAGCGATACCGTTGCCGGTGAGCCCCTTGGTTAATGCGGTGAATACGACTGTGCTTGCCGTAGCCACTGCCGAGGCAGAAGTATTGGCTACTGTGGGACTTCCGTAGGTAGCGCCCGAGCCAGTTCCACCGTTGACGGCATTTGCCAAGTTGGCAAGGCTGGCCGCTTCCGTGGCGCCGACCAGGATCTCATTTGCCGTGGGAGTGGTGCTGAGGGCGGTCACGAAGGTGTAGGTTTGCGATCCCACCGTCACGGTGTTGCCTGCGGCCGCAACTGGCGCGGCTCCGGTATTGGCGCCTCCAGCGAAGTTCGCGGTACCGAAAGTGCCAACTGTGGCTGCCCCAGTGAGGAAGTTCCCGCCGGTGCCAGCGGCAAGAGCTGTGAACAGGAGCGTGGTTGCCGTAGCTGTTCCCGCTGAGACGCTGGTATTTTGCGTCGTTGGGGTGCTATAGGTACTTCCGGAGCCGGTCCCGGCGTTGACCGCAGACGCAAGATTCGCCAGGCCGGTGGCTTCGCTGCTGGATATCACTTCATTGGCCGTCGCAGTGGTGCTGAGGGCAGCCACGAAGGTGTAGGTCTTGCCGCCAACGGTTACGGTGCTGCCAGCGGTGCCGCCAGCGGTTGATGCAGCACCGAAGGTAAAGGTTCCACCGGCTGCTGTCGTAGTGACACCGTTTCCTGCGGTGCCATTAACCTTGGCCGTGACGACCACCGTGGTTGCCGTCGACGTTGCCGTGACGGCAGTATTGGCGACGGTTCCGGTTCCATAGGCAACTCCGGCGCCACCAGACGTGGCGTTGATCGCAGCCGCCAGGTTCGACAAGCTCAGTGCTTCCGTGCCGCCGACCAGGACTTCATTGGCTGCCCCGGTAAGGGCAGCTACGAACGTGTAGACTTGGCCATTGACAGTTGCGGTGTTGGTGGCGACTGGAGCGCCAGTGGCGGTTAGCGTGCCGGTGGCAACGGCGGAGGCCGTAAACGCGCCTCCGGTCAGGGTGTCGGAGGCAGCAACGGCAGCCGAGCCCGCCGCTTGGGTCAGGGTGCCGGTGGCGGCGACCGCTCCCCCTAAGCTAAGGCCAGTGGAGGATAACAGACCGGTGGTCACACCGATGGTGCTGTTGCTGGTGGCGCCAGAATCACTCAAGAAAACATTGAGAGTATTCGCGGTGAACACCTGCCCGCCGTTGTAGTTCGTCTTGGAACCGACGCGGTCGATTTCCGATTTGATCGCGGTAAACTCGTCGTTTAGCGCGATCCGCTGCGCATCGGAGACGGTACCCGTTGCCGCTTCAGTGGCGATCGTAATGGAGCGGTTGAGTAAGGTAGTTACGGCTGCCAGCGAGCCATCCGCCACCTGCAGTTCGCCAACGCCGTCGTTAGCATTCCGGGCGGATTGCGTGAGGGCGGTGATGTTGGCATGTAAGCCGTCGGCAATCGCCAGGCCGGCGGCGTCGTCTGCTCCGGTATTGATACGGGAGCCAGATGATAGTTGAAAGAGGGCTTTCTGCAGGTTGCCGTTCGTGATCGTCAATTGGTTCTGCGCAGCCAGAGATGCGATATTGTTTAGAACACTAAGTGCCATTGTGTTGCTCCCTTTGGTTCCGATTTTGGGATCCGTCCCCGAAACCTTCCCGGAGCTCGTTCCTTTCGCCCTGCGGAACCCAATTGCGTTTCACTGTGGTTCATCGGCTGGGGGCGTCCCGGCTTTATTTTCATAAGTACTATCCGGCATATCTCTTAGGTAACCTGCCTCCTTTCGCCTTCTTTCTCCGCCCGCGCGGTGTTGCTGCCGATCCTTATTGATATTGATGAAGCCTTATCAGTAGCGGGCCTTCTTCCGTCCAGCAGTCAAACGTCAGGAGCCAAACATGATCCAGCTCACCCGCCTCAACAATCACCCGCTGGCCGTCAATTCCGACCTGATCAAGTTCGTCGAGCAGGCCCCCGATACCGTCATCACTCTGGTGAGTGGCGAAAAAATTGTCGTTCGGGAGAGTGCCCAGGACGTTCTCGAACGAGTGGTGCAGTTCCGCCGCTCGGTGCTGCAAGGGATCATGCTCTGGTGGGACAACCGTTCCGGCCTTCCGCCCGTCCTTGAGGGCGCCGACCACCCATTGGGCGAGAAATAGGAGCCTCGTGGATAAGGCAACCCTCGGCGGTCTGGTGCTGGCGATCGGCGGCATCCTGTTCGGCTTGATGCTGGAGGGTGGAAATCTCGGCCAGGTGATCCAACCCACCGCAGCCTTGATTGTTTTTGGCGGCACGCTGGGCGCGATCCTCATTCAGTATCCCTTGCCGGTGGCGCTGAATGCGTTCCGGCGGCTGGCGCAGGTGTTCCTCGAGCCTTCACAGAATGCGCAATCGACGATCGAACTCCTGGTCAAATACGCGAAGCAGGCGCGCCGGGAAGGCATCATCTCGCTCGACAAGGAGCTCGCTACCATCCACGAACCCTTTCTGCGCCGCGCCCTCATGCTAGCGGTGGACGGGACTGAACCGCAGGAACTCCGCAAGATCATGGAGCTCGAACTAGATAACATAGAAGAACGGGAAGAAAAAATTCCTCAGCTCTTCGAATCGGCCGGTGGATTTTCTCCCACTATCGGTATCATCGGGGCCGTGCTCGGTTTGATCCAGGTCATGCAGCACCTGGACAAAATCAACGAAGTGGGAAAAGGTATTGCCGTCGCTTTCGTGGCTACCCTCTACGGAGTTGGCGCTGCCAACCTGCTTTTGCTGCCTTGTGCTGGAAAGCTAAAAATTCGCATTCGCGACGAGCAGATCATCCGCGAAATGACGCTCGAGGGTGTGGTTTCCATCCTCGAAGGGATGAACCCGCACATGCTGGAAGAGAAGCTGTTGGGATTCCTCACCGGAGCCCACGAACCTGCGGCCCTCCCTGAGGTGCTCAACGCATGAGCCGCCGCAAGCGACGCGCCAGTCACGCTAATCACGACCGCTGGCTGGTTTCCTACGCCGATTTCATCACACTTTTGTTTGCCTTTTTTGTCGTGCTCTACGCTTCATCGCAGGTCGACAAAAGAAAAGTCGGGAAGCTGGCCTTGGCCATCCAGGTCGCTTTCCAGGAGATGGGCGTCTTTCAGGCCTCCACTACCGAAGTGCCCGTCGATGTCACAGATCCCATGCCCTTCAGCAAAGCGCAAGCCATCGAAAACGCGGAGCGCACCGCGAGCCTGGGACGGATCGCGTCTCGCCCCGAAGGCCCGCTCGACAGCGGCGTAGAGAACGGCGATCTCGCCCAACTGGAGGCGGAACTGGAAACCGCGCTGGTTTCGGAAATCAAGCGCAAGGAAATCGCCATGCGCCGCGAGCCCGACGGTCTAGTCATCAGTCTGCGCGAAGTGGGGTTTTTCGAGAGCGGCTCGGCCCAGATGAAGTCCGCCTCGCAGGGCGCCTTCGATCGCATCGCAAACATGCTCCAGCGGCGCGACTATCGCTTGCGGATCGAGGGCCACACCGATGACGCCCCCATCCACAACTCCCAGTTTGCCTCGAACTGGGAACTCTCCACATCCCGGGCAACAGAAATTGTGCGGCTTCTCATCGTCCGAGACGGCTTCGCTCCCGATCGTCTGAGCGCTGCTGGATTCGCCGAGTATCACCCGGTCGCGACCAATCGCACCGCGGAAGGCCGCGGCATGAACCGCCGCGTGGATATCGTTATCCTCGGCCACACCCCGGCGGCTCCCGTCGCCGAGGCTGGGACCCAGATTCCAGACTCGATCCCAGCCGAGACAAAAACGGCGAAACCGTCTCCGGTGGTCGTAACCAAGCCTACGAACGTGAGGGCCGTTGACAGTCGTCTACAGCAGTAATTCCATCCAGAGTGCGCGCTCGACGGGAACTGCGGAATATGGCGCGATTTCCCGGAACCCCATTCGGCGATAGAGTGCAACCGCATCCTTCATTTCCGATTCAATCGTATCCAGACGCATGCGCTCATAGCCGATCGCGCGCGCCTCGGCGATCACGCGCTCCACCAGCATCCGGCCCAGGCCCGCACCGCGATCGTCAGGCTGCACGTAAAGCCGCTTCATTTCGCAGATGCCGGCTTCAAGTTTGCGCAACGCAACACACCCGGCGGCGTGGTCTATGTATCGCGCAAGCAACAGTCTCCCGCTGGGCGGGCCGTAGGCGCCGGGGAGGCTTTTCAATTCCTCATCGAAACTCTGAAAGCACAGGCTGAAGCCGAGCGAACTGCCATATTCGAGGAAGAGTTGGCGGGCTTGTTCGATGTGTTCGGGGAGCGTGGCTTGCAACAGATCGATCGGCTCGCGATCGCCATCGCCATGGCTACGGATTCGGACAAGGTTATCCACTGAGAGTAAGAGTAATAACTACAGTGTAGCAAGTACCCGCCCGTGGCTTTTTAGCACACATTCGACCCTGAGCGTTATCAGAGACTTACGAATCCGCCGAGCGCGAAATGACGACCTAACTGTGGCCGGTCTGCTTATTGTATGTCTATGAGTAGACGTACAATCTCGATAATTGTACGCACAATATGGTGAGTACAATGTTCCACGTGGAACACTTCGGCGTTTTGCAGAGGTTGCGTCCGGCCCACCGGACGATTAACATTCTTCCACCCCCATGTCTCAAGTGATCTCAACCGAGTCCGCAACCTCAAATCCCGCCCCCGCCCCCGGACCCTCCGTCGAGGTATTCGCCGTTTACGGGGTTGAGCCCGAGATTCAGGCTTACGCCATGGCCAAGTACTCGCGCTCGGCGCTCTCGATGAAGGAGTCGCTGAAGGAAATTACGCTGCAGAAGGCCGAAAAGTTTCTCAACACCTTCTATTTCCAGTACGGACACCGGTCCATCGCCGACCTCGCCCACATTGCGCTCGCCATCGAGCGCCTCTCCATCCTCGCCGCGATCATCGTTGCCGACGAGCCGCGCTGGGACGGTCAGGAGCGCTCGACTCGCTACCAGGACTTCCGGAAGAGCGGCTACTACACGCCTGCTTTCCGCAACGACGCTTTCCAGAATGACGTTGCAGCCTCGGATGGTTCGCCGACACGGACTCTCTATCGCGAGACCATCGAGTCCTTGTTCGCGACCTACGAAAACGTTTCACAGCGGACGTTCGAATATCTCGTCAGCATCACACCCCGTCCCGCCGAAATGAAACCGGAGCCTTACGAGCGCACGTTGCGCGCCCGCGCCTTCGACATCTCGCGGTATCTGTTGCCTCTCTCGACCAACACTTCGCTCGGGGAAATCGTCAACGCCCGCACGCTGGAAAGCCAGGTTGCCCATCTGCTTTCGCAACCGCATAAAGAAGTCCGCGACCTTGGAGCGCTGCTGAAGCAAGCCGCGCTTTCTCCGGCCTACAACGCGAACGAGGAATCTCTGCGCGCCCTGGTGGCCGAGATTCGCGCCGTGTCACCCGAAATCGCCGATCGCGCCGAACGCGAACTCCTGCGCGAAGTGCGGGTCGCTCCCACGCTGGTCAAGTATGCCGACCCGAATCTCTATGAAATCGAAACGCGCCGCGAACTCCAGCAGGCTGCCGCTGAACTGATGCGTGGCACCGCCATCGAACCCGCGCCACTCGTTGATCTAATTGACAATGATGGGCTCGACGCCGATGCGCTCGAGATCGAACTCGCCGCCACACTTGTTTACGGCCACTGTCATTATTCTTACAGGCAACTGCGCCAAGCGGTCGAAGCGGCAGGCCAGACGCGCCGTCGTGAAATCGTCGACCTCGGCCTGCGCCATCGCGGCAAGCACGACGAACTGCCGCGTGCATTTTCCGCCGGCCAGCAGTTCTGCTTCGACATCCTCATGGACATCGGGGGCTTCCGCGACATGCACCGCCACCGGCGCTGCGTTCAGATCATGCAGGATTTCACCACCGCTCACGGTTTCGACACTCCGCCCGAAGTCCAAGCTGCGGGAGTTCGCTCCGACTATGATTTGGCTATGAAGCGCGCGGAAGCGGCGGTGCAGAGGCTTTCCGCGTCGGGAGGTGAAGAAGCCCGGCAGAACGCGCAGTACGCGATTCCACTCGCCTTCCGCAAGCGCACGCTGTTCAAGATGGATTTCGCCGAGGCTGTTTACATCTCCGAGTTGCGTACCACGCCGGCCGGACACGCGTCCTATCGCAACGTGGCCTATGCCATGTACGAAGCGGTCGCGGCGAAATATCCGGCGCTGGGAAAATATTTCCGGGTGCATGACGTTCACGAGCCGGTGGACCTGCTGAAACGCTGAGCATGTGTGGCGCGGGCGCCCTCGCCCGCGAGCGCCGACGCGAGGAAGAGTCCGCTCCGCAAGAAATCACCGTCTCTGCAAAATTGACGCCGATGAATCCCCGCCTCTAGAATCAGCTCACCCATGCCCAACTACGAGTACCTGTGTAAGAACTGCGGACACCGCTTCGAACAAATCCGGAAATTTTCCGATAAGCAGCTGCGAAAGTGCCCCGAATGCGGGGGCGTCATCGAACAAGTGATCTCGGCTCCCGCCATGCAGTTCAAAGGCTCGGGCTGGTACGTGACCGACTATCCGAAGAAGGGCGCTGGTTCCGGCGCGTCCTCTTCATCTTCTTCTTCCGAAGGCGAGAGCGGCTCGAAGGAAACAAAAGACGCCAAAGACACGAAAGACACTAAGAAAGACGACAAGCCAAAGTCGGACACCTCGCCCAAGAAACAGAAGAAAGACTAGCTACTCGCCTTTTATTGTGCGGTCTGGTATGCCGACAACCACGGTTCGCCGGCGGGGCAGTTCGTCATCCGAGATTTCCGCCAGAAACTGCAGGTCCAGTCCCAGCCGCTCGCATTCCTGACATGCCGCGTCGTTGAGAAAGTACACGATGTCTCCGCCAAATCGATCTTTGACCCGGCGGCGTTCATCGAGGTCGAACGGGCTCACCGAATACACTTTGATCTCAGCACGCCCGCGCAGGGCGGCGCTCAGCTGGCGTTGGAATCCGAGCGCTCCTTGCCGCACTTGTGCCATGGTGAAAGAAATAACGTGATAAGACATAGCTATGGTCAGGGATAGGGGACGGGCGAGGACGCCCGTTGCTCCACCAAAAGACGAAGCATAGCAGCCTCTGCCAGTATGCGAACTGCGAACGACCAGCGACCAACGACCAGCGACGGGTTCTTGATCGCCCGATGACCCGATCAACCGATGGCCGGATCACTCGTGCCTGATCCCTGCCGCCCCCATCAGCCTCCCGGTTACACCCTTCGCCGCCCGGAAGCTGAACAGCAGCTCCGTGTGGCACGCCGTGCACGGGGCAGTCGCCTCAATATTCCTTGCCAGCACGCCCGCATCCAGGAGTTGCCGCCGGTTCGCCTCTACCAGATCGAGAAAGAGTTTCACCGGCAGTTCGCTGTGTCCGGGCGCGCGCGCGGTCAGGAAGAGCATCGGATATTTCTCCCGCACCGGATCCGATTCCTTCACCTCGCGGAACAAGCTCCTGGCATACGCAAACTGAGCTTCAAACCTGGTGCGCACTTCTTCGCCCACTTCGTAGCAGCACCCTTGCACGCCCGGCCCAATCGCCGCCACCAGGTTCCGCGGATCGCTCCCGAAGTGTTTCCGCATCTCGCCGACACCCTTCTCGACGATCCGCTTGACCGTGCCGCGCCATCCCGCGTGAAAAACCCCGACAGCCGGCCGCTTCGGATCCACCAATATGATGGGAAGGCAATCGGCAGTCTGCACCGCTACGAGCAGCCCCGGCGTATCCGTGACAAGCCCGTCTCCCGTCAGAGACTGTTGGGGAGTGCGGTCAACTCGATGGATCAAGTCAGAATGAATCTGCCGCAGCGAAACCAGCGGCCAGCTGCGGCGTCCATTGGCAACGCCCAGTTCCTTAAGGTAAAGGTCGCGGTTGCGCTCGACGGCCGCGCGCGAGTCATGCTTCGTGAACCCAAGATTCAACGCATTTCCGCCGTAGCCGCGCGACACTCCGCCATGCCGCGTTGAGAAGGCATGCACCAGCCAGGGCAGCCTGGCCAGCTTCTCGGAACGCAAAAGTTGTAGTTTGTTCTTTGCGGGGTTCTTGATCGCCACAGATCGATAATACGATAACTTACTTCTTTTTCACCATTTCCGCGTCGATCTGAATCTTGACGGTGTCTCCAACGACCGCTTCACCGGTCTTGAGAAGGTCGTTGTAAAGCAGATTGAAATCTTTGCGGTTGATGGTCGCGGCTGCGGAAATTCCGCGCCGCAAATTGCCCCACGGATCGGCCAATTCGGGCGTGGGTCCATCAACATCGAGCGTGACGTCGCGCGTGGTTCCGTGGATGGTCAGATCGCCAATCACCTGCAGCCTCCCGCCGCTGCTTACGATCTTTTTGGACTTGAATTCAATGGTCGGATACTTTTCAACCTCAAAGAAATGAGGGCTTTTAAGATCCTTGTCCCGCGCCTCGACCCGCGTATCGACCGAGTTGGCGTCGATGGTGGCCGACACCTCGGACTGCGCAATGTCTCTATCGTTGAGAACGACGGTTCCCGTCACTTTCGTAAAACTCCCGGTAACATTCGAGATTCCCAGATGACGCACGGTGAACTGCGCGGTCGAGTGCGCGGGGTCAATGTTCCAGGTTGAGGTCTGCGCGAGTGCCGATAGACTCGCGACGAGGGCGATGGCGGAAACCGCACCAACTCGTCGAGCCGTTTTCAGCATGACGATTCAGATGTGGCCTGATTCGGCAAGGATGCAAGAAAAACGGGTGATCGGGCCATCTAAAGATGACCCGACCCGATCATGCAGGCGTCGCGAAGTTATTCCTTTCCGCTGGCGGTGCTGTTGACTGCTTGTTCCGCTACGTGCTCCTGCTCAACTGGGTTGATCTTCACCGTGGCCAGGATCTTCTCCAGTTTGGCGAAGACTTCGTCGCGGTTGACCGGCTCAACGCCGTCTTTGACGCCGTATCCGGCGGTGCCCACGCTGAGGACGTATTCGTAGCAGGCCCCATTTTGGTAGCTGTGGTAGTACTGCGTTTCAGTTTGCGTCATGGCACTGGCGGAAAAGTTGGACGTCGTCTCCATGTCGGTGGATCCGATCTTCACTTTTTCGGCGGCCACGGGCCCGCCGTTGACATTGTGCGAATCAACGAAGGCGAAGTGCCCGCACTCCTGCTCGGAGACGTTCCGATTGACGTTCACGTTGAAGAAAGCGGACGCGAAGTCGGTGCCGGGATACGAACCGTTGGGCAGTTCGACGGTCGCGACTGCGACCCCGCCGGGCTGAACGAAGTTCATCGACGCATCACCCATGCCGGCAAACTTCGGCAAGGCGTTGTCGCCGGAGATCAACGCGGATTTCCGTGGATAGAGGAACGAAACCCCGGAGTTAGCGTCGCTATAAGTAACGTTCGCGGGGCGCTTCTTTGTCTTTGGCGTCTTCTTTGTGGATGCGGGTGAGGCTGCGGCGGTTGGGGTGGTTACAGGTGTTGTCGCAGCCGCGGCCGTTGCCGAACTGGACGCCGGGCTGGAGACGCCGACCAGCGCGGGTTTGGGAGATTGTTTCGAGCACGCGCTCACGGCGAGTAATAGCCCGAGAATCGCAAAGCCCGCGATCATAGCCAGCTTTTGCTGGCGCGACCAGGACGAAAGTGTCGTCCCGGAGATTGTGTTGTTAGTTGCCTGGTTAGTCGATTTATGGTTAGTGGATTTCTGGTCAGTGGATTTCCAAATCGTTGCCATTTTTGTCACCTCCTCTGCGGCTGGCGCAGTCGGAAGTGATATGGCAAGAGAGCGGCCAACGCGCTAGCTGTTGATGTGGCGCGACTTATGGGCGAACCTGGCGTGGGAGCGCGTGCACCGTCATACACGCCGTGTTACCGGCAACACGCTGCCCGTGGCCTGCGGCGCTTCCCGCTAGAATGTTTCTGTGAGCGAAGCCCCGCGCAGACTCCACACTTCCAGTTATCGCGGACGCCTGGCACCGTCGCCGACGGGGCTGTTGCATGTTGGGCATGCGCGGACCTTCTGGATCGCGGCGCAGCGGGCGATCGAGAACCAGGGAGCTTTGATCCTGCGGAATGAGGATCTGGATCGGCAGCGGTCGCGGGCGGAATTTGCCCGCGCCATGATTGAGGATTTGCGCTGGCTGGGCATTCGTTGGAGCGAGGGCCCGGATTGTGGCGGGGCCTATGGCCCTTACGCGCAGAGTGAGCGCCGCGCGCACTATCTGGAGGCTTGGCGGCGGCTGCGGGAGGGCGGGTTTCTGTATCCGTGCAATTGTTCGCGCAAGGATTTGGCGCAGTCGGCGAGCGCTCCGAACGATACGGACGATGAGCCGGTGTATCCGGGGACTTGTCGTGAACGCAAGGATGGGGCCGAGTTCATGGAGCCTGCGGGCGTGAACTGGCGGTTTCGCGTTCCCGACGGCGAGGAGATTGAGTTCGCGGATTTGAATCTGCGCCGGCAGCGCTATGTCGTGGGCGGTGATTTCGGCGATTTTCTGGTCTGGCGGCGTGACGATGTTCCCGCTTACCAACTCGCGGTCGTGGTCGACGACGCGGCGATGATGATCACGGAAGTCGTGCGGGGCGCGGATTTGCTGAAGTCCACAGCGCGGCAATTGTTGTTGATGCGCGCACTCGGGTACGCCGCACCGGACTATTTCCATTGCGAACTGGTACGGGACTCCGCGGGGGTGCGGCTGGCGAAACGGCAAGACGCGCTGAGCATCCGGCATTTGCGGGAGAGCGGAATGACGCCGGAGCGAGTTCTGGAGGTGGCCGGTTGGCCATGACGGTGTGGCACTTTCGTTTGGCGCGTGAGTTACAGGCATAGCAACAGATCACAGCCAGTGGGGTTAGCATTGGGAGTTAGCATTCAGGGAATGGCTCAGCACGAGCGATGGGAGAGGGTTATGCAGCGAATGTTCTTGAAGATGACAATCGCACTGCTGATGAGTTCCGCCGTCTACGGGCAGTCGCTGGGCGACGTTGCACGCGACAACCGCGAGAAGAAGAGCGAGGATGCATCTGCCGCGCAGCCGAAGCTGATCACAAACGCGGACCTTCCGAAGGATCCGGACGCGAACCAGGAGCCGCGCCAGGAACCCTCGGGAACGGGCGCGGCGGCCAGCAGCAAGGCTGCCGACCATCGCTCTGCTGAAAAGCGCCTGGCGGAGCAACGTGCCGCTGAGCATTGGAAGAGACAAATCCTGGCGCAAAAGAATAAGATGGCGACTCTGCAGGCGCGAATCGACCAGCTCAATGCGTCGATTCAGTCCGCGTACGGGACCGTCCAGACCGAGGGACCGTACAACAGGTATCAGGCGCGGCAACTCCAGCGTGTGGCGCAAATCCAGCAGCAACTTGACGAACAGAAGAGAGAGCTCGACGAGATGCAGGATGCAGCGCGCCATGCAGGCATGCACACAGCGGTGTACGATCCGTAGAAGCCTTCAGCCATCAGCTCTCAGTTCCCAGGTAATCGTTCTGAGTTACTGGCCTCCGAACCCCTTCTAAATGAATCGGGCCGCATGCCACGACCATCCTAAATGTATGGGCTCCGACGGAGTCTTCCTCACCGCGGAATGGCTGCACCTGGCCATGCTGAACTATGAGGTGGACGCCAGGCTCCTTCTTCCGTTCGTCCACGTCGGCACCGAACTCGATCGCTGGAACGGACGGGTTTTTGTCAGCCTTGTCGGATTTCGATTTCTGAAAACAAAATTGTTCGGATTCCTGCCGATCCCGATGCGCTCGAATTTCGATGAAGTGAACCTGCGGTTTTACGTCCGACGGCTAGCGGAAGGCGAAGTTCGGAGAGGTGTGGTGTTCATCCACGAGGTGGTTCCGAGCCGGGCGATTGCATTCGTTGCCCGCACGTTCTACAACGAAAATTATGTTGCTCTGCCCATGGCGCACGAGATTCGCTCCGTTGGCGATAATGGTCTGAGGGTGGCGTACCGATGGCGGACCGGGCAGCGCTGGAACGCGATCAACCTTGAAACCGATGGCAACTCTGAACTGCCAAGCGAGGGCTCGGTTGAACAGTTTATTACTGAGCACTACTGGGGATATGCGGCACAGCCCGATGGGGGCTGCGTGGAATATCGCGTGACGCATCCGTCGTGGAGGGTCTGGCAGGTGCGGCAGTCGGCATTTGAGGGCGGTGCGGAAGAACTCTGCGGTAAAGGACTGGCGGCTGCGCTCCAGGGCAAGCCGGGGTCGGCCTTTCTCGCGGAGGGATCCGCGGTCACCGTGATGCGGGGGCGGAGGTTGTGGTGTGCCGGGTGAGCGCTGAAACTCGATCGCTGGATAAGGGCGTCGTTCTTTACGACGGGCAGTGCGGTTTCCGCTCGCGATGGGTTAGGTATTGGGCGGGGACGCTCGCGTGGCGGATTCAAGATCGCCTCGCTCGACGAGCCCTGGGTTGCGCAGAAGATCAAGATGCCGCGCGAAGAGTTGCTCACCGACATACGGTTGCTAACG
>Ga0209648_10000777_pt1 | contig 25020 bp, 19 predicted proteins | sample GraSoi2013_115cm_FD_185830 | JGI IMG/M metagenome (GOLD analysis project Ga0209648, IMG submission 185830) | Grasslands soil microbial communities from the Angelo Coastal Reserve, California, USA - Sample 9_17_2013_115cm (SPAdes) (version 2) | ecosystem: Environmental > Terrestrial > Soil >... | reverse complement strand
AACCGAACGTGCCGCAGGTTTTTGTGAACGTCGACCGCGACAAAGTGATCAAGCAGGGAATCGATCTGACCTCGGTATATCAAACGCTCCAGACGTTCATGGGCGGATTTTTCGTGAACTATTTCAATCGGTTCGGACGAACCTGGCAAACTTACATTGAAGCGGAAGGCGACTACCGCACCGATGCGAAGAATGTCGGTCAGTTCTTCGTTCGCAATGCGAACGGCGACCCCGTGCCGCTCGACGCTATCTCCAGTATCAAGAATATCGCAGGCCCGGAATTCACGTTGCGCTACAACGAATATCGCGGGGCGCAAATCAATGGTGCCGCAGCGCCCGGCTACAGCTCGAATCAGGCGATGAACGCGCTGGAGGAAGTCTTCCGGCAAACGATGCCTAAAGAGATGGGCTATGATTATCTCGGCATCTCGTATCAGGAGAAGAAAGCGCAGCAAGGCGTCTCGCCGACGGTCGTGTTTGGAATGTCACTCTTGTTCGTCTTCCTCATTCTCGCCGCGTTGTATGAAAGTTGGTCGCTGCCGTTCAGCGTTTTGTTAGGAACTCCTGTCGCGGTGTTCGGCGCCTTCGCGACGCTTTGGCTGCGCGGGATGCAAAACAACATTTACGCCCAAATCGGCTTGATCATGCTGATCGGTTTGGCTGCGAAAAACGCGATTCTGATCGTCGAATTTGCCAAGGACGAATACGAAAAAGGCAAACCGCTGATTGACGCCGCGCTCGAGGGTGCGCGATTGCGATTGCGACCGATCCTGATGACCTCATTCGCGTTCATCTTCGGCTGTTTGCCGCTCTGGTTTGCCACCGGCTCCGGCGCTGTCGCGCGTCGCGTGCTCGGCTCGACCGTGATCGGCGGAATGATCGCCGCCTCGGGCATCGCGATCTTCCTGATCCCGGTGACGTTTTATGTAATCGAGCGACTCTTCGCCGGTCGAAAAGTCGAAGCGGAAACACCGGGAAAACCGCCGTCCGCTGAATCGGCGACGCTGGCGGAGCAAAGCTGAAACGGTCTGCCGATTAGCCATGCAGCCGGACTTCATTCACGAATTCGTTCGTGGCAAGTCAGAGCTAACGCTGTTGTTGTTGCACGGAACCGGCGGCAACGAACGCGATCTGATTCCGCTCGGGCACGAGCTCGATCCTAACGCTTCGTTGCTCAGCCCGCGCGGCAAGGTTTCGGAAAACGGCATGCCACGATTTTTCCGACGACTCGCCGAAGGCGTTTTTGATTTGGAAGATTTACAAAAGCGCACCCACGAACTGGCCGACTTCGTGGTCGCCGCGGCCCAACGCTACGAGTTCGACATGAAGAAAATCGTTGTTGTTGGTTATTCTAACGGCGCCAACACCGCCGCGAGCACGCTTTTACTTCGGCCGGAAATATTTCCTGCCGCAGTTCTTTTTCGAGCGATGGTACCGCTAGTGCCTGAGACTCAGCCAGACCTTTCCTCGGTGCGGGTATGGATCGGCGCGGGATCAATCGATCCGATCGTTCCCGCGTCCGAGACAAAACAGCTCTCGGAACTTTTGCGGGGCGCGGGAGCAGACGTCACGATTCGGTTTTTCAAAGGCGGGCATGAGCTCACACCCGAGGATGTCGATGTTGCGCGACAGTGGCTGGGGAAGTTGAAATGATTAAAGGCGACGAAATCCAGCAAGCAGATCATCCGATCCAATCACTTTCTCTCGATCGGTGGTCGCCGGACGCAATGTCGCAGGTAAGGTTTTAAAATGACACCGGACGAACAGGGAGACGAACAGTTCTATCGCGACACGGAGAGTATCGCGTTTCCGAAACTGAACGATCACCAGCTTTCGCTACTTGAGCCGTTGGGCGAACGCCGGGTGATGAAACGCGGCGACGTGCTTTTTAAAGCCGGGCAGCGCGATTTGGGATTGGCAATTGTTTTGCGCGGCGAACTCGAAGCCTTCGAAACGCGCGATGGTACGGAATATAACCTCGCTACCGCGCGTGAACGCGATTTCATGGGCGACGTATCGATGCTCCAGGGCACATCGATCCTCGGTTCGAGCCGAGTCACATCGGATGAGGCCGAAATACTCCATATTCCAGCCGCGGAACTTCGCCGCGCGCTGGCGGAAATTCCCGGCGTGAGCAAGACGATCGTCGATGCGTTGATCATGCGACGGCGTCGACTTCGCCGCGATCGCGAATTCGCGGGGATGCGTGTCTTGGCCAGTCGCGATGCGCGCGATGGACATCAGCTCGATGATTTTCTCGATAAGAATCGCATCCCGCATCGGCTGGTTGACTTTGAGAGCGAACAGGGTCGGGCGCTGAGCGAACGTTTTCACCTAACGACTCGCGATTTGCCGGTCCTGATCACTCCGGCCGGTGCGCGGCTGCGCCGGCCGTCGTTGCGCGAAGTCGCGCGCGAAGCTGGCTTGCTGCGGTCACTCGCGGAGGAAGATGAAGCCGAAGTTCTCTGCGACCTCGCAATCGTTGGCGCTGGACCGGCCGGCCTGGCCGCAGCGGTCTATGCCGCGTCCGAGGGATTGAAGACGGTCGTGTTGGAAAGTTATGCGCCGGGCGGACAAGCTGGTTCCTCGTCACTCATTGAAAACTTCTTTGGATTTCCGACTGGCATTGGCGGCGGCGAATTAACCTGGCTCGCTCAACTTCAGGCCTATCGGTTCGGTGCGAAGTTTTCCACACCCGCCGCGGCCCTCTCACTGCAATACAATCCCGATGGTGAATACCGCGTCTGCCTCGAGACGGAAGGCTGCGGTGCGGTGCTTCGCGCAAAAGCTGCCCTGATTACGACAGGCGCCGATTATCGCCGGCTCGAAGCCGAGGGCCGCGAACAATTCGAAGGCGTCGGCGTTTATTACGCTGCCACCGCGCTGGAAGGTCAGCTTTGCCGCAACGAAACTGTTGTTGTCGCCGGCAGCGGCAACTCAGCCGGCCAAGCTGCGATGTTCCTTTCCGATGGCGCGGCCAAAGTGCTCCTTCTCGTTAGGGGGAATAATATGAAAATGTCGACCTACCTTTCGCGCCGGGTGGAAGCCTGCGCGAACATCGACATCCTGTATCACACCGAGATCCGCAAAATGTCCGGCGGAAAAAAGCTCGAACAAATCGAACTGGAAAATACCAAGACCGGCGAACGCCGAGTCGTTCGAACGCCGGCCGTTTTTTCCATGATCGGCGCCAAGCCTTGCACCGACTGGTTACCACCGGAAATCGACCGCGACGCCAACGGATTTATCAAAACCGGGATGAGCGTCGCCGGCGCACCAGCCTGGCAGGCGAACAAACATCAACCCAGCCCGCTCGAAACCAGTCTCCCGGGAATTTTCGCTGCGGGCGATGTGCGCTCCGGCTCGGTCAAACGTTGTGCCGCTGCCGTCGGCGAAGGCGGCATGGCTGTCGCCGGCGTGCAAACGGCCCTCGCCGCGTCAGCTGAAAGCAGTTAGAAAACTTCAACATGAGCTTTGTACGCAAATAAAATTATGTCCGACCGGGGCTGCTCTCATCTCAACGCTATCGTGTCGATCAGGCAAACTGATCGTCGCGAATGCGCCGAGTGCGTGAAAGTCGGCGCACAATGGGTGCATCTCCGCACCTGTCAGCAATGCGGCGTCACTTTATGTTGCGACAGCTCACCGAATCGACACGCCAGCAAACACGCGCGCGCCGCCGGGCATCCGGTCATCGCTTCCGCGCAACCAGAGGAACGCTGGTTGTATTGCTATCCGGACGACGCGTTTTCGGAGTATTAATTACCGCTGCGCGGCAAAAATTCTTCGCGCACGATCTTGCCGTTCTTCACCGTGTAAACGCCAACTTCGGAGAGTTGGAACCGCTTTTTGGAGTTTTTGTCTGTTACGTCGGCGTCGTATTGCACCACGAAGCGGTCGTGCGCGACGAATGGCCCATTCGCTTTGAAGCTGTGGACCTGCATGTTCTCGAGCCACCAATCGACCTTGCCGCGGACGCCATCCTTTCCTTTTGTCTCGGGCGAACTGCCGTCCATGGTGCGCGCTTCCACGCTCACGATGTCCTTGTCATACAGCGTATCCAACGCTTCATGCCACGCTTGTTTGCTGACTAACTCCACCACTTTTTGTGCAACCTGTTCGGTATTCATCTTTGTTTCCTTTGTTTGAATTATTTGTTGAAGAATTTTTCCAATCTATCGAGAACACTGTTCCAACCCTCGTTGTGACGATCGCGTGATTCTTCGCTTGGCAATTTCTCGTGAACCAAACGCACTTCAGTTCCGCCGTCGCGATCGGAGAACTCCACCGTGACGACGCTGTTGTGCTCTTCCCAATTCTCGTCGTCATCCCATTTCCAGGTGAAGACAATCTTCTTTTCCGGAACGAGCTCGCGGTATTCACCGAATACAGTCATCTCCTCGCCTTCCGGATTGGTGAGATCCCATCGATACTTGCCGCCCACGCGGGCATCGGCGACAAGATTGCGAGTGCGAACACTTTCGGGCCCCCACCATTCTTTTAATTGTGCCGGATCGGTCCACGCCGCGTAAACGCGATCGCGCGGTGCCTTGATGAGCCGTTTGATTTCGAGCGAGACTTTGTCTGATGCTTTCGTGGTCATGATTTTCCTTTCTGCTTTCCTTCAAGAAATTGCTTCAGTTCCGAGTCAATAATGGCGGTCCATCCAGCCTCGAAATTCTTGCGCGCGAATGCCGCCGTCTTCGGGAAAGTCTCTAACCCTTGGTGGGTCAGTTTCAGCCGCGTTTCGTTGCCATCGGCGAACAATTCAAACGTGACCAACGAATCGCCTTCGTGTCCCTTATACCGCCAGGTGTAGGCAATCTTTTTCTGCGGAATCACTTCGGTAACCTTGCAAAGATGGTGATAGGTCGTGCCTTCATGCTCGACCACGAATTCAAATTCAAAACCGACCTCGGCTTTGAATTGCTTGAGATTGAAATACCACTGCCGCATTTCCTCAACATCGGTCAGCGCTTTCCAAACCCGCCCGACCGGCGCGTTGAAGGTTCGTTCGAAGACAACTGCTTCTGCCAATTCATTCTTCGTGGTCATGTTTTGCTCCTTGCTGTTTAGGCATCGTACTGATCGTGGCGGCGGACCCAGTCCATCGTTGACTCCGGATTTTCATTCCGGCCTTTCGGCACCAGATCGAGGAAGTTGTACGTGCCAACCAGGATGTCGAGCCCGCGCGCATAAGTGGAATAGGTGTGGAAGATCTTGCCGTCTTCATTTTTATAAAACACGCTTAGGCCGGGAAGTTCGTCGCTTATGAACTCTCCCATTCCGTAGTTGTAGTAAACTTTGCCCCTCACTTCGTCCTCCTTGGTGAACGAGACGTGATAGTCGAGGTTGAAGTCGTTGCCATGCGATGACACCCATTTGAAACGCCAGCCCATGCGCTTTTTGTAGGGCTCAAGCTTCGACAACGGCGCTCGTGAAATCGCAACCAACGTCACGTCGCGCTGCGGCAAGTGCCAGTTGGCTCCGTCAAATTGATCCGCTAGATACGAGCAGCTTTTGCAGCCTTCCTCCCAATCCGGCCCGAACATGAAATGATAAACGATCAGCTGGCTCCGGCCATCGAAGAGGTCGGCCAGCGTTTCTTTTCCGTCCGGTCCGTCGAACACATACTCCTTGTCGATCTTGACCCACGGCAAACTCCGCCGGGCCTTGCTCAGCGCGTCGCGTTGATGATTGAATTCTTTTTCTCGCGTCAGCAAATCCTTCCGCGCAACGAGCCATTCAGCTTCCGACACCACTTCTCGATTCATTTCCATTTCTGCTAGTTTCATTTTGTTTCGTTCGTTTGATTTTCTCAGTTCCTCACTTGGTGTCGCCGCCTTTAGAGGAGGCCCGGGCGGCGCGAAGTTGCACGAGGCCGGGTCGATCTTCATCCGTCGTGTTTGGTTCGTCGTGCCAGATCCACCACTCGTACGTCGGAGTCTGGGGGTAGCCCTCCGGCGAGTCCTCCCATTCCTCCTGGCGTCCCAGCGCAGTGATGTCGAGGTAGCTCCAGGTGCTCCCCATCGCCTCGTCGCCGCGGTTGTTGATGAAATAAGTGCGGAACACATTGTCGCCGTCGCGGATGAACGCGTTCGTCCCGTGCCATTCGTCCACGCCGAAGTCTTTGTCGAAGTCGTCCGTTATGGTGTACCAGGGCATCTCCCAGCCCATCCGCGCCTTCACGCGCTTGATGTCCGTCTGCGGCGCGCGCGAGGCGAACGCGAGAGTGGTGTCGCGGGCATTCAAATGGGCCAGGTGGGCAACTTGGTCGGCCACCATGGAGCAGCCGACGCAGGCATGCTCGGGCCAGCCTTTCACGCCGGGCTCGAAGAACGCGCGGTAGACGATCAACTGGCGGCGGCCCTCGAACAGGTCGAGCAGGCTAGCTTTGCCCTTGGGTCCGTAGAACTCATAATTCTTCTCCACAGCGAGCCACGGCATTCGCCGGCGCTCGGCCGCCAACGCGTCACGCGCGTGGGTCAAGGCCTTCTCCTTCACGAGCAGTTGCTGACGCGCAGCCTCCCACTTCTGGGGTGACACGATCGGCGGTGTTTTCATTGTTTCTCGTTCCTTCATTTCCATTAGTTTCATTTTTAGTTCCTCTGATCTCCTCTTTGTTTCTTCCGTCTAAGAAATTTCGCGAGCGCGAGCGTCGTCAACCCGCCGCTTGAAGTCGCGCCAATTGCGATCAAAACGAGATTGGCGAAGCAAACGGGACACATGGTTATTTATTTCCTTTCTTTGCGACGGCTTTGTTTGTTTTTTCCAAATAGGCAGCCAGGCGATCGAGTGATCCATCCCAAAATTTCCGGTATTCTTCGATCCAGCGAATGGCTTGCTGCATTGGCGTTGCTTCCAGTTTCAATTGATGGACGCGACCATAGCGCCGGCGTCGAAGCAGCCCCGCTTTCTCGAGGACGCGCAAATGCTTCGACACCGCCGGGAGCGACATCGCGTGGGGCCGGGCCAGATCAGTCACACAGCGATCGCCTCGAGCAAGGTGGGCGAGGATCCGCCGGCGCGTCGGGTCGGCCAGCGCGGCAAAGGTTCGATTCAACATTCTCGGCGAATATTTAACCATCTGGTTAACTATGTAACAGAACGTTTTGGAGTCCGCAAACACTTTTTTTCAGTTCGCCCCGGTTTGTAGAAGATCGTTAATCGCGCTCGCCGCCGCCACGATCGGCCAGGCGGAAATGACCAGGAGAACAGCGAAGAGCAATGCTTCGACAGCAAACTCCAGGTGATTTTCAGTCGCGAAAAAATCGCGAGCGAATCGCAGAACGGACCGACAGCTCCTCGATGTTCCCCCTCGTTTTCCTTCGTGAACTGTTCGCTTGATTCTGATTATGCGCATGCCTCAGCGTAACCGCGCTCTCCGCTCAATCAGGTTACGAATTGTCAAAATCGCGTGACGGTTTCGTAACAATGCTGACGTGGCGCTTAATCTTCAGCTACTTGGACCGATGCTCCGCGCAAAACCGGCGAATCTGGTCGTCGATCTTGTCCCGAACACGGCGGGTCTCCCGCATTTTTTCTTCGGTCGTGCCGTCGAATTTCGACGGATCCGGAAACGACCAGTGCAGCCGGGTCGTGACGCCGGGAAAAATCGGGCAGCCTTTGGCTTCCGATTCATCGCAAACGGTGATGACGTAGGCGAAGAGTTCGCCCGACTTGAAAACGTCGAACACCGCCTGGGTTTTGTTTTTTGAGATGTCGATGTCAATTTCGCGGAGAACTTGAACCGCCAGCGGGTTCAATGTTCCCGGCTCGAGCCCGGCACTGTGAGCTTCAAAGAAGTCGCCGCATCGCTTGCTGAGCAGCGCGGCCGCCATCTGACTGCGCGCGCTATTGTGGACACAAATAAAAAGGACTTTCTTTTTCATCCAAGAATTTATGCGAAAGCGATTTCGTCCGCGGAGACTGGGATTCTAACCGGCGGCCGCACCGCAAAGGCTGGATAACGAACGAGCTCAATCTTGCCGTTGAGATGCTCCACCAGCGCGGTGCAGCTCTCGACCCAGTCGCCGCAATTGTAATAGGTCACGCCGCCAAGTTGATGGATCGCGGCGTTGTGAATGTGTCCGCATAAGACCGCATCGACACAAAACTGCTCGGCGTAACGGACGATGGCTTTCTCGAATTCGCCGATGAAATTGACCGCGTCTTTGACGCGCTTCTTGGCATAGGCGCTGAGCGACCAGTAGCCGAGACCGAACCGCCGGCGAAAAAAATTGATCGACGGATTGAGCGAGAGCAAAAACTGGTAGCCGAGATCGCCTAGATAAGCGAGCCACTTTGCGTTTTGCACGACAGTGTCGAGCTCATGGCCGTGGATCACGAGCATGCGTTGACCGCTTACCGTTTCGTGGATGACATTCGATTGGATCGAAATGTTTCCGTAAGCTCCGGCGAATGTGCTCACGAACTCGTCGTGATTTCCTGGGATGTAAATCACCGGCACGCCCTTGCGCGCTTTGCGCAGGATCTTTTGAATCACGTCGTTGTGTTGTTGTGGCCAGTAGCGGCCACGGCGCAGTTGCCAGATGTCGATCAAATCGCCGACTACATAAAGTTTTTCGCAATCGTAATCGCGCAAAAACTTGAGCAGCGCCTCCGCGTTGCTCGTTCGTGTGCCCAAATGTACATCCGAGATCCAAGCTGCCCGGACCCGCCGCCCGGATTGTGATTTCGGAAATGACGGCTCCATCGGAAACCTTGATGTTTTCAGAGTCGACATGGGATGTGCTAAAAATCTGTTCGGTAACGAGGAAAAGCCCGCCGAGGCGCATCCCGGCGGGCTTTTGTTGACCTAACCTCGTGTTGCCCTGTTTGATTGAAGCACGTTTTGCGTTCGCCGCTTTGGTTTAGAACATCACCTGCACACGTGCGATGACTTCATCGAATTCGTCATCGCCAAATTGCGGGTGCGCTTCGCGGAAATCCGACCAGGTATGAATGTAATTGACCATGAGCTTGATGGAATCGCCGTGGATGTAGTAGTTGAGCCCTGCCGTGATGGAGTGAATGTTGTCGTCATCCACCTGGTCCGGTTCCAGTTCTTCCCATTTCACGACGGCTTGTAGTTTCTTCGGAAGGATGAAGTAGCTGCCTTGCACGTACCAGCCACTTGGGTCGAAGTCTTTAAAGCCAGGCTTCACGCCGGCCACGGTGCGGCCATCGACATCTTCGGCCAGATATTCGCCGATCAAATCAAACGGACCGATCGTGAGCCAGGCGTCCGCGCTCCATGCCGTTCGCTCGTCCGCGCCCGGCAGGACGAACGCCGAAAGCGAGCCATCCTTGTTGACCAACAGGTTCAACGTCTGCGAGATATTTGTTCCCTTGTCATCGCGGCTGTTGAGAACGTCGCCACCCAGCTTCAGACTAACATCTTGGCCAAAAATCTTGCCTTTGTACGGCAGCAACTCCAGCCGGCCGACATACATGAAATTGTTGTTGTCGTTATTGTTAATGTTGCGTCCGTTCCCGTTGAAGATGCCGGCGTAGTACGTCAGCAGGTCTTTCTGCTCCGGCCAGATACTGGTGAAGGGCTTGCCCCAAAGCTGAATTCCAATCTGCCGCTCTGGCGTGATCGCCCCGGTCGGCAGACTCCGTTCGATCGTGAAAATGCTGGTGTCGGGGGTAAGCTGCTCCAAACCGAACGGTGCCTTGTATTGGCCGACTTTTATTTGAGCCTCCTGAAATTGATGCCAGTTGACGAAAATGTCTGTGCCCGAAAAGTCGGTCCGGTTCGATGGGGAAGTGCCGTCGCTCTGCTCGAAGTCGCCTTCAATCTTGAAGTCGAAGTTCTCGGCGAACTCGCCGGTCAAATTTATTCTTGCACGGCGCAGACGGAAACGGTCTTTCAAAGCAGTCAAACCGAAGCGGCCCTCGAACGCGGAGACATCGCCATCCTCAAAATTCGCCTGGATAAATCCGCCGAGCGTCAGTTTGATCTCCGGCCCACGCGCCTCGGCGAAAACCTTTGGTTGCTCCTCTGCAGCGACCGTTTTTTCAACGTACGTTTTCCCGTCATAGGTAACTTGTTTCTTCGTCGGACCCCCTGCGGGAACAGGCGCAAGCGCAGTCTGTTTTTTTAAACTGCTGACTTCCTTTTCCAGCTCGGCATTACGCTTTTGCAACTGCTCGACCGCGCGCTCGAGTTTCTGGAGCCGTTCGGATTCGGAAGTTGTCTCGGCTCGAAGCGGTTGCGTGGCCAGCAGAACAAATGCAGCCAGGCTCGCGCCCACTGCCCGCAAGATGAATTTCTTGATAAACATTAGTTTCTCCTTGGTTTTCGGTGGTTTAGATCGAGAGGCAGGTCCGCTCGGTGAGCAATCTCCTTTGTCGAACGTTGGCAAACTAGAAGCCGTTTGTTACAGGCGTATGGCAGCCAAGTAACAATTGTGTGAACACCCCGAAAATTTTTCGTTCAGAACATCACCTGAATGCGCCCGATCACTTCGTCGAATTGATCGTCACCAAACTGTGGATGCGCTTCGCGGAAATCCGACCACGTATGAATATAATTGAGCATCAGCTTGATCGAATCGCCGTGGATGTAGTAGTTTAGCCCGCCGGTGATCGAGTGAATTCCGTCGTTTCCGACCTGGCCGGGGTTTAATGCCTCCCATTTCACTACTGCCTGCAGTTTCTTCGGAATGAAAAAACAGCTGCCCTGCACATACCAGCCGCTCGCCTCGAAGTCGGCGAATCCTGGAGACACGCCGTTCACCGTGCGACCGTTGACATATTCCTCAAGGTATTCACCAATCAGATCAAACGGCCCGATGTTTAACCAGGCATCTACGCTCCAGGCCGTTCTCTCATCCGCCCCAGGGAGCGTAAAAGACGAGAGCGAGCCGTCGGCGTTGACCTTCAGATTGCCCGCTGGCGAGATGTTCGTGCCCGCATCATCACGGCTATTCAACACATCTGCGCCGAGCTTCAGACTAGAATCTTGACCGAGTATTTTGCCCTTGAATGGCATTAACTCCATCCGGCCAACAGCCATAAAGTTGTTGTTGTCGTTATTATTAATGTTGCGTCCGTTCCCGTTGAAGATGCCCGCGTAATAAGTCAGCAGGTCTTTCTGCTCCGGCCACAGATTCGCAAGCGGTTCGCCCCAGAGTTGAATGCCGATCTGCCGCTGCGGTGTGAGCGCATCAGTAGGGAGGCTCCGTTCGATCGTGAAAAGCTTCGTGCTCGATGTAAGCTGCTCCAGTCCGAATGGCGCCTTATATTGGCCGACCTTGATCTCCGCCTCAGAAAACTGATGCCAGTTGACCCAAATGTCTGTTCCGGAAAAATCGGTACGGTTGCCTGAAATGCCATCGCTCTGTTCGAAATCACCCTCGATTTTGAAGTCGAAATTCTCGGCAAACTCGCCAGTCAAATTGATCCGCGCTCGGCGCAGGCGGAAACGATCTTTGAGCGCGTTCAACCCAAAGCTGCCTTCGAACGCGGAGACATCACCATCCTCAAAGTTGACTTGAATGAGTCCCCCGAGCACCAGCTTGAATTCCGACCCGCGCGGTACGACGTAAAGCGGCGGTTTCTCGGGGCCCGCCACGTTTTTTTCGACATACGTTTTTCGTCGGGCCTTCGTCCGGCGCGGCCGGTGCAGATGCCGCCTGTTTCCTCAGGCTGCTGACTTCCCTTTCCAGCTCGGCATTGCGCTGTTGCAACTGTTCGACCGCGCGCTCGAGTTTTGCGAGGCGATCGGCTTCCGACGATGTTTCTGCACGCAGCGATTGAGGCGGCAGCAGAATAACTGCAGCCAGGCCCATACTCGCTGCCGGTTGGATGAATTTCTTGCTCAGCATAGTTTCTCCTTTTTTCCTGAGGTTTTTCCGATTCCGGGCGATTTGCTTCCAGCGAACACGTTGAAGTAACAATCTGGCAAACTTTCCCGCGGAAGCACAAACCATTCTTTTGTAATAAACCGCGGTCGCAGCGACTTTACTTGGCTAAGATCGACATCTTCCGATGGATCGCGACGAACAAAGGGTTCGATTTCTGAGTCTGCTTCGGCCGATCAAGGCCGATCTCGAAAACTATTCCCGCCGAATGGTCTTTGATCGGTGCGATTACGAAGACGCCCTGCAAAACGCAGTGTTCCGCGCCTTTCGCGCGTTCGATCGTTATCAGGACGGCGCCAGTTTCCGGGCCTGGATGTTCAAGATTCTGACGAATGAAATTTTTGCCATGAACCGCAAACGGGGTCGCATTGCACAGGTCGAGATTGCGGTCGAGCCGGGAGAGATGGAAGAATTCGCCGGCCTTGATTTCGCTCCGGCAGCCGCCGGACCAATCTCATGGGAAACGCTGGCCGACGCGCTTGACGAAGAGTTGCTCGTCGCCTTGCAAAGCTTGAATCAATCCGAGCGCGCCGTTCTGCTCATGCGCGCGATTGGCGACTTGCGTTATCGCGAGATCAGCGAGTGCCTCGGCATCCCACTCGGCAGCGTGATGGGAAATCTTTCACGGGCACGCCAAAAAATGCGCGACGCGATTCTGCGTGCGCGGCGAAGGTCGTTGCTATGAAGTGCGCGGAAGTCAGAAAATTTGTCCGGCTCTATCTCGATTCGGAGCTGGACGCTGAACACAGCTTTGAAGTCGAGCAGCACCTCGAATCGTGCGCGGAGTGCGCTGGTTTGTTTGAGGCCGAGAAAAAATTCGACGTGCGACTCAGCAAATTTTTGCGAGCCGGCCAGGCGACACCGGCGCTCTGGGAAAAGATCGAAGCCCGAATCGAGCCGCAGTTCGCAATGGCCAAAGCACTTTGGCTGCTCGCGTTGGCCGCTTCTCTCATCGTGGCGGTGAGCATTATTTTCTTTGCCAGATCGCGACCTCTCGATCTTGCGAACGCAGTCGAGGAATGCCACAGCGCTTATGTCCATCAAATCACCACGCCCGAGTTCAGCGGCACGGTGCCGAGCAAGATTGCGCAACAATTCGGCGACCGGCTCGACACGGCGGCTTTTAATTATCGGCCTTCGGAGCCGGCGTTCACTTCCAGCGGCGCGCGGTTGTGCCACGTCGAAGGCGTGCCGGTCGCGCTGATTTTGGGCCACTGCGCTGACACGCCAGTATCGATGATCGTCTTTAAGAAAAGCGAGCTCGATCATTTTCCGCAGACGAAACGGAAACTGGAATCGGGAGATCCCATCGCTTGCAGCCGCTCGGGCAAGTTTCAATTCGCGGCACGCGTTGTCGATGACCACGTTGTCTGCGTCGTCGGCGATGAACCGCGGCCGGCGCTCGAAGATTTATTGAAAACCGTACGCCGCGCAGACGGCTAAAGCCGAGGCGGATTCTTTTGTAATAAACCGGCGTTGCCGCGGCTTTACTTGAGAAGCAGCCGATGGTTAGAGCCGCGCTCAAAAATCCGCATGCCGTCATTGTCCTCGCGTTGGCCATTCTGGTGGTCGGGCTGACGGCGATCTTCAAATTGCCGACGGACATTTTGCCGACGTTCAGAACGCCGGCCGTGCAGATCGTCACGTTCTATCCGGGAATGCCGGCCGAGGTGATGGAAAAGGACATCATGACCCGGCTAGAACGCTGGACCGGGCAGTCGAATGGCATCGCGCGGCAGGAAGCAAAGGCAATGATCGGCGTCAGCGTGGTCAAAGATTTCTTTCGCGAGGACATCGATCCAAACACGGCGATGTCGCAGGTCACGTCGCTGGCGATGAGCGATCTTTTTTATCTCCCGCCGGGCACGATTCCTCCGATGGTGATGCCGTTCGACCCAACCGCGTCGATTCCACTTTGTTTAATCAGCGTGTCGAGTCCGACGTTTGACGAAACAAAACTCTACGACGTCGCCTATTTCGATTTGCGCAACCGTCTGCAATCGATCACCGGCGTGATCGCGCCCGCGGTTTATGGCGGACGGCTCCGGCGGATCCTCGCGTATGTCGATCCATTGAAGGCGCAGGCGCGCGGCATGTCGCCGCTCGATGTCATCAACGCGGTCCGCGATTTCAACGTCATGATCCCGACCGGCAACGCGAAGTTCGGCGCGCTCGATTACCAGATCAACACCAATGGCATGGTGCCAGCGGTCGCACAGCTTAACGATTTGCCGCTCCGAGTCGGCAACGGCCCGCCAACTTACATCCGCGACGTCGCAAAGGTCGAAGATTCGCATCAAATCCAAACGAACATCGTGCGCGTGCAAGGCAAACGGCAGGTTTACATTCCGATCTACCGTCAGCCGGGCGCAAACACGATCGCTGTGGTCGAAGGAATCAAAGCGCAGCTCAAACCAATTCTCGAACGGATCAAGGGAATCAACCTCGACGTAGTGATGGACCAATCGGTTTACGTGCGCCAGGCCATCCGCAATCTCGTGCAGGAAGCCGCGCTCGGGTTTCTGCTCGCTGCGGCGATGGTTTTCATTTTTCTCGGCAGCGCGCGCCCGACTGGCATCGTGCTCATTGCGTTGCCGCTGGCGGTGCTCGGGTCGCTGATCGGTTTGTATTTCACGCGGCAGACGCTCAACGCTATGACGTTGGGCGGCATCGCGGTCGTTATCGGTCTTCTGATCGACGAATCGATTGTCGTTTTGGAAAACACCGCGCGGCACTTGGAGTTGGGCGCGCCTCCCCGCGAAGCCGCGCTCATCGGCGCGAGCGAAGTGATGCGCCCGCTGACGATTGTCACCATCACGATCAGCGTCGTTTTTTTCCCGATCGTCTTTATCGGGGGGATCGGCAAATTCTTGTTCGCGCCGCTGGCCATGGCAGTAATCTTCGCGATTTGGACCAGCCGCCTGCTCGCCTCGACATTTGTGCCGGTCTCCGCGGCGCGATTTTTCCACGCGCACAAGATTGTAGGGCAAGCGCACCGCTTGCCGATTTCTTGGTTCGAGCGCGTCCGCGCCCGCTACACGAGTGCGCTCGAGCGCGTTCTACAAATGCGACGGCCCGTGCTCGTCTTAACTGCCGTGTTATTTGTTTTGTCGATGTCGATCTTCGCGTTCATCGGCACCGAGCTTTTTCCACAGACCGATGCCGGCCAGTTCATCGTCAAAGTGCGCGGAACGACCGGCCTGCGTGTAGAAAAGACCGAGGAGCTGGTCGCGCAAATCGAAAACGCCATCGGTGCCGTAATTCCGGAGAAGGACCGCAAGATGATCATTTCAAACATTGGCATCCTGCTGGATTGGCCGGCGGCTTATACGCCGAACTCCGGGCCGCAGGACGCGTTCATTCTTGTCCAGCTCGCCCAGCATCACGCGCGCTCGAGTTTTTCCTACGTTGATGAACTACGCAAACAACTGCCGCAACGATTTCCCGGGATCGAGTTCAACTTCGACACCGGCGGGATGCTGAGCGCCGCGCTCAACGGCGGGTTGCCGGCGCCGATCAACATTCAAGTTGAAGGAAACAAACTGGAAGTCGCGCACGAGATCGCCGAGAAAATCAAGCGCCACGCCGAGACGGTGCCGGGCGCAGTGGACGTGCGCATCCAACAGCGGCTGGACGCGCCACAGATCAACATCGACACCGACCGCGTCAAAGTCGCGCAGGTTGGATTGACGCAGGAGGAAGTCGTCAAAAACATCGTCACCGCGCTCAACAGCTCGATCAATTTCGCGCCGTCGTTCTGGATCGATGAGAAAAACGGCAACCACTATTTCATCGGCGCGCAGTACCGCGAAAACGATATTCAGTCGATTAACACCATTCTTGACATTCCGGTCACGGGCAAAGATCAGCCAACGCCAGTGGCGTTGCGCACGGTCGCGAAATTTTCGCGGGGCACAGCCTATTCCGAAATCAACCATCTCAACATTACGCGCGTGACCGACGTTTTCGTCAACGTGCGGGGGCGTGATGTCGGCTCGGTCGCACACGATGTCGAGCGTTACATTGACAATATCAAAGACGACCGCGCACAAGTTCCGGAGGGCTATTCCATCCAGATGCGCGGCGAAGTGCAAACGATGCGCGAATCATTCAGGTCCCTGAGCTTCGGGTTCCTGCTCGCGGTCGTACTCGTTTATCTGGTCATGATTGTTCAGTTCCGCTCCTTTCTCGATCCATTCATTGTCATGTTTGCCGTGCCGCTCGGCCTGATCGGTGTAGCGTGGATGCTTTTTCTCACCCATACCTTTCTGAGCATTCAATCGATGATGGGCATCATCATGATGGTCGGCATCGTGGTGAGCTTCAGCGTGCTGATGGTCGATTTCGCTAACCGAATCTTGGCCGAAGCCGCTGAGAAAAATGAGTCAAAGGCTCTGCGCGATGCGATCATCGAGGCCGCCACGATTCGGCTGCGTCCGATTTTGATGACCGGCCTCGCCGCGATTCTCGGTCTCACGCCGATGGCGCTTTTCGGCGGTGCTAATATTCCGCTCGCGCGTGCGGTCGTCGGCGGAATTCTCGCTGCACTCGCGCTCGTGCTCTTTGTCGTGCCGGTTCTTTACGTTTTGTTCAAGCGCGAAAAGGCGATCACCGTTTCATGAAGAAGATTTGCGCTCTCGCGCTAATTGTTGCTGTGCTGGCGGCGCAGAATGGCTGCGACTGGTTCCGAGGCATGCAAAATCCAGGCACGCCCGTGCAAACCATTCATCTAAAACGCGGCGAGATTGTTCGGCGTGTCACGGTCCCTGGAAACGTGATGGCTTATCAAGAAGCGACGCTTTACGCCAAGGTCGCCGGTTATTTGAAAACGATCAGCGTGGACAAGGGAGACAGTGTGAAGGAAGGCGACACTCTCGCCCAAATTGAAGCGCCAGAGATGGAGGCGGATCTGGTTAAGGCAAGAGCAGAAGCGGAAGCGGCGCAGATCGATTACAAACGCGTGACTGAAGCGCAGAGAAAGGCTTCGGATTTGGTCATGCCGCAAACGGTCGATGCCGCGCGAGCGAAATCCGGCGTGGCGGTCGCGAGCCTGCAGCGCATCGAGACCCTGCTGAGTTATGCAAAAATTACCGCGCCGTTTTCCGGCGTGATTACCAAGCGCTGGGTTGATCCGGGCGCGCTCATTCCCGCCGCAACATCAAGTAGCGCGGCCAAGAGCGCCGCGGTCGTCACGTTGATGGATTTTACGACGGTGCGCATAGACATAGCCGTACCGGACACCGAAGCGCCATTCGTGAAAAAAGATTTACCGGTCAAAGTGACCGTGGACGAGCTGCCAGGTCGCACGTTTCAGGGCACCATCACGCGTTTTTCCTACGCGCTGGATGAATCGACCAAGACGATGGCGACCGAGATTGAAATTGCGAACGTCGATCTTGCGCTGCGCCCGGGTATGTGGGCGAGCGTCGAGATCGAGCTGCAAAAGAAAGAAAACGCGCTGCTGGTTCCTGCCGAAGCGCTCGTTACCGAGAAGAACAAGAACTCTGTGTTCGTCGTGCGCGATAGCAAAGCGCAAAAAGTTTCCGTCAATACCGGGTTCGATGATGGCGTGAACGTGGAACTTCTCAAGGGCTGTAGCCCAGGCGATGCCGTCATCACCGCTGGCAAACAATCCGTGACCGACGGACAAAAAGTTCAAGCGACCGAAAGCAAATGAAGCAAACTTGTTTCGCTTTTCTGATTTTTGCCGCGCTTGTTTCTTTTGCCGCTACGGCCGAACTAAAGGAGTCCTCGGAATTTCTGACAATCGATCTTCCCACGACGCTAGGCCTCGCTGGTGCGCGCAGCATCGATATTCAACTTGCGCGTGAAAAATTTGCCGAGGCCCGCGCGGCAGAAGAAAGCGCGGTCGAGCGCTTTTTCCCGTGGGTCGCGGCCGGCGTCACCTATCGCCGGCATGACAATTTAATCCAAAACACCGAGGGCGTGATCGAGGAAGTCCACAAACAAAGCTACGCGCCCGGCGGGACAGTTGCCGCGCAGACAGACATCGGCGACGCGATTTTCAAATCGCTCGAAGCGCATCAACTCGCGAAAGCGGCTCGCCACGTTCTCGATGGGCAGCAACAAGAGACGATTCTCGTCGCTGCACGCGGCTATTTCGATTTGGCCGCTGCGCACGAAGCGGTGGGAGTTGCGCGCGAAGCATTGCGGGCTTCAACCGATTACGCAGCGGAGATTGATCGCGCAGTGAGCGCGGGCATCGCCTTCAAAGGCGACGCGCTGCGCGTCAAAGTGCAGCAACAACGCGACGCGATCACGCTGCGGCGGGCGGAAGAGAATGTGCGGCTCACTTCCGCCAAGCTCGTTCAGATTTTGCATCTCGATTCACTTGTCGAGCTAACGCCGCGCGATGCGGGCGTCCTGCCGCTCTCGATTGTTTCTACGAAGGAGCCGCTCGGCGATCTTGTCTCGGAGGCTTTGGCGGCACGGCCCGAAACGCGGCAAAGCGCCGCGCTGCTCAATGCCGCCCAGCACGCGAAAAACAGCGCGATTTACGGTCCGCTGATTCCGACTGTCGGAGGTCAGGCCTTTTTTGGCGGTCTCGGCGGCGGAAAAGACAGTGAGACCGGACACTTCGGCGAATCCGAGGACTACGTCAGTTCAGTTTCGTGGCGCATCGGGCCGGGCGGTCTTTTCGATTTCGGAAACGTTCACGCCCGGCGAGCACAATTGCGCGGCGCTGCACTCAACGCCGATAAGGTGATCGATCAAGTCGCGAGCGAAGTCATCGTGAATCACGCACGCGTGCAATCACTCGCCGATCAGATGGCGATGGCAAAACGGTCGCTGTCCGATGCGGCAGAAGCTTTGCGCCTCGGGCAAGACCGTAAAGAATTCGGCGTCGGCGTCGTTCTCGAGACAATTCTAGCGCAGGAGGAATTGTCGCGCGTTCGCAACGATTATCTCAACATCGTTACCGACTACAATAAAGGCCAATACGCGTTGCTCCGAGCTCTCGGTCGGCTGTCAGCGCCAGATAATTATAACGGCGTGCATGATCGCGAAAATTTCCGCAGTCGTTGACCGCGCGCGACCAGGAACAAAAGACATCACCGTTCATTCAAGTCGACGCGAAAAGCGGCAAATCGTGGCCGTGGAAAGCGAGAATTCATGAGAGCAGGCAGCCGAAGAACGCCCGGAGAAAACGAAGCGCTAACTTCAGCTTTTTTTGGCTACGGTTTCCACGCGACGGCGGCTAATTGCCTGGTTATGATCAATATTCGTGCGTTGCCAAAGAACAGGTGCAATCGCTTTTGTTTCTGTTGCCTTCATCGGTTTGGCAATGGCGGAGCGGCCGATTGACCCGCAGCCAAATGACATTTTGCGGATTCCCGCCGGCCGCATTCATGGGCCGGTTGCGCAGCCGCTGGTTGTCGATCTTGCCAAAGGTATCGGTCCGGATGAAGCCGCCACCATTGCGCTGTTTTCGAACCCAGCGTTACGGTCCATTCGCGACCGTCGCGGACTCGCATCCGCGCAATTGATCCAGGCCGGAATTTTGCCGAACCCGGTTGTTTCCTACGAACGCGACTATGTCACAGGCGGCAATACTCTTGGGACCAGGACCGGATACACTTTGAATGCTGGCTGGGAATTCAGCGCGCTCATCCCCTTTTTGCCAAAACAAACGGCCGCTCGCAAAAATTTTCGCTCGGTGGATTTGGACGTGGCCTGGCAGGAATGGCAGATCGCAGTGAATGCGCGTACGGCCGTTTATCGCGTGCTCGGTCTGGATGCGCAGGTTACCCGCGCACGCGAAGCGACCAATGGATTGCAGCAGAGCACCGACGCGATGCGGAAAGCGTTTGATGCGCACGAGAAAACGGTGCTTGATCTGGCGGCAGTTGAATCGGCCAGCCAAGACTCGCGGGCCACCATGCTTGCGCTCGAGCAGGAATTCGACAAACAGCGCCTCGGCTTGAACAAAATTTTGGGAGCGGAACCGGAAACCAAGGTCGTTTTGCGCGCCGGCCTGATTTTACCGACACGTCTTGCTCCGCCTGCGCAGGAAGAGCTATCCGACGATATTAAATCACGCCGTCTCGATCTTCTTGGATTGCGCCAGGGACTCGAGAGCCAGGATGCGACGGTGCGCGCGGCCATTCTTGCGCAATTTCCAAAAATGTCGGTCGCGATCGTGCCAGCCACCGACACCGGCAACGTGCACACTACAGGCTTCAATGTCACCGTTGATGTCCCAATCTTCGACCGCAATCAGGGCGTCATTGCGACCGAGCGCGCTACGCGTCAAAAACTGCTCGACGAATACAATCAGCGCGCATTCGAAGCGCGTTCTGATATTGCGACTGCGATTGCAGACATTCGTTCGTTGAATCGACAAATAGCTGCGGCGGAAGAAGCGTTGCCGGTTCTTGAAAAGCTCGTTAGCTCCGCGCAAACGGCGATCGAGCAGCGTAATGCTGACGTGCTGAGTTACTACACCGCGCGCAACAACTTGCTGCAAAAGCGAATCCAGCTGACCAAGCTCCAGGAACAATTACTCGAGGCGCACACCGCGCTCGAGATCGCTTCCGGGCATTATCTCCCAATGAACACAATATTGGAGCCCAGATGAAGAAGATACGAATCATCCTTGGCGCGATCGCGCTCGTTTTGATCGTCGGCGGACTTGTCTGGATCGCGCAACGATTCGGGGTTGGAAAAGAGGAAAAAAAGACCGGACCGATTCCCGAAGTGCAGGTCGCGAAAGTGGAGCGAAAAACCATCATCGAAAAAGTGATCGTTTATGGAAGCGTTGTCGCGCAGCCCGGCAAGACGCATTCTGTGTCAATCGCTTTTGAAACACGCGTCCGACACATCCTGGTGGCGCCCGGTCAATTCGTTCACGAGAACGATCCCCTGATCGAGATCGAGCTAAGTCCTGCGGCGCAAGTGCAATTCCAACAAGCCAAGAACGCGGCCGAGGCTGCTCGGAAAGAACTCAAGCAGACACAGGAGCGTTTCAATTTGAAGCTCGCCACAAATCAGGATTTGAGCGCAGCGGAAAAAACAGCGCGCGATGCCGAGGCGCAACTCAGCGGTCTGCAACGCGCCGGCGCCGGAGGTGATAACCGCATTCACTCCGACATGTCGGGTGTGATCGCCAAAGTCGCCGCGCAAAATGGACAGATTGTTCCGTCGGGCGGTCCGCTGGTCGAAATCGTGGCCGAGAACGAAATCGAAGTGAAACTCGGTGTGGAAGCGGAAGATCTCTCGGCCGCGCAGGAAGGCGCGTCGATCACGGTCGTGGCGATGAACGATCCGACTGCGACAAAAGTAGACGGAACTATCCGGCTGGTCACGCGCCGGATCGATCCAACGACTCGACTTGTCGATATTTACGTCGCCTTGCCGGAGGGAACAAAACTCTTATTAGATGGCTATGTGCGCGGTGAGATTCAGCGCACCGAAAAAAACGCGCTGGTCGTGCCGCGACCGGCCGTTTTGCCTAACGAGTCACGCGAGTTTGAGGTTTTCACCGTGGCCAATAATCGCGCGACCAAGCACACCGTCAAAATCGGTGCGGAAAATCCAAATGAAATCCAAGTGACCGCGGACGACCTGCATGAAGGCGACCCGGTCGTGACCGTCGGAAATTACGAGCTGGAAGACGGCATGGCCGTCGAGATCAAAAAATGAGCTTCACCGCGTGGACGCACAGCCATGCGCGTTCCATTTTGTTTTTGCTCGGTGCATTCGCCCTTGCGGGCGCGCTCGCCAGCTTTTCGCTACCGGTCTCGCTTTTTCCACAGGTGAGCTTCCCGCGCGTCCGCATCACGCTCGATGCCGGCGATCGGCCAGCCGAGCAGATGACCGTAGAAGTTACGACACCGGTCGAGGAAGCAGTCCGCGCAATTCCGGGCGTACGCAACTTAAGATCGACAACCAGTCGCGGCACTTCGGAGATCTCGGTCAACTTCAATTGGGGCGAAGACATGATCTCGGCAATGCTGCAATGCCAGTCGCAGGTAAACAAAATTCTCCCGAGCCTGCCGTCCGGCACTTCGTTCGAAGTCGAGCGCATGGATCCAACCGTGTTTCCGGTGATTGCCTACAGTCTCACCTCCGATTCGCATTCGCTGGTCGAGCTGCGCGATCTCGCCCTCTACACTTTGCGTCCGGCCCTTTCCACGGTTTCGGGAGTCGCGCGCGTCAGCGTTCAAGGTGGTCGCGTCGAGGAGTACCGGGTCACGGTCGATCCAGATAAATTGCAATCGTTCAAGATGACGCTGGCTGAAGTGGCGAGCGCGTTGTCAGCCTCGAACGTTCTGGTCGCAGTCGGGCGGCTCGAGCAGTACGACAAACTTTTCCTCGTCGTTTCGGATACGCGTTTCAAAAAGTTCAACCAAATCGAGCAGACGGTACTGCGCTCGACTCCCGATGGCGTGGTCTTGCTCGACGACGTCGCCACGGTCGAACACTCATCTGAGCCGCAATGGGTCCGGGTGACCGCCGACGGCCACGACGCGGTTCTTTTCCAGGTTTATCAGCAGCCGTCTGGAAATACGGTGGAGATCGCGCGTGGGATCAAAACGAAGCTCGGCCAGATCAAGAAACAAATTCCTGAAGGAGTGAAGATCGCCGATTGGTACGACCAGAGCGATCTCATCATCGCGTCGGAACGCAGCACGCGCGATGCAATCCTGATCGGCATGGTTCTGGCCGGCTTCGTTTTATTGATTTTTCTGCGCGACTGGAAAGTTACGCTGATCGCGAGTCTGACTGTGCCGGCCGTGCTGGCCGCCACCATTCTGCTGCTCTACGTCCTGAAAATGAGTTTCAACATCATGACGCTTGGCGGCATGGCCGCTGCCGTTGGTCTCATCATCGACGATGGAATTGTGATGGTGGAACACATCGTGCGTCGCGTGCGCGGCGTGGGTGAAGGCGATCCGCATTCGCGAGTGCTCGACGCCGCCCGCGAATTCAGCAACCCGCTGGCCGGTTCCTCCGCGGCAACGATCATCATCTTTACACCGCTGGCATTTCTGAGCGGTGTTGCGGGCGCCTTTTTCAAGGCGCTTTCGCTGACAATGGCGGCGAGTCTCATCATCTCGTTTATTGTGGCGTGGCTCGCAGTGCCGATATTGTGCGCCACGTTTCTAAAAAGAAGAGACGCCGAGATCAAGGAACACGGACCATTCACGCGTCGCGTGCACGAAGTTTATCGCGAGAAGATGCAGTGGTTTCTTGGCCAGCCGCGCTTCGCCATCATCTTTTTGGTGCCACTGCTGTTGCTTGGCTTCATCGCTTTCGAAGATGTTGGTTCCGGTTTTATGCCGGTCATGGACGAGGGCGGTTTCATTCTCGATTACATTTCGCCGCCCGGCACGTCCCTCGCCGAAACCGATCGTTTGCTTCGGCAGGTCGAATCGATTTTGCAAGAGACTCCGGAAGTGCAGACGTATTCGCGCCGCACCGGATTACAGCTCGGCGGCGGCATAACCGAAGCGAACACGGGCGACTTTTTCGTTCGTTTAAAACCGTTTCCACGCCGCGGGATTGAAGAAGTCATGAACGACGTTCGTGATGATATCGAAAAACATATTCCCGGACTTCAAGTCGAACTTTTACAATTGATGGAAGATTTGATTGGCGATCTGACCAGCGTGCCCCAACCGATTGAAATCAAACTTTATTCCGACGACGAAGAACTTCTCCGGACGTTGCCGCCGCGCGTCGCCCAAGCGATTTCCAAAGTTCGCGGCGTCGTGGAAGTGAAAAACGGCATCGTCCCGGCAGGCGACGCGCTCAACGTTCAGGTGGACCGGGTCAAGGTAGCGCTCGAAGGCATGGACCCGGAAGCGGTCACCAAAGCGCTCAATGATCTTTTGACCGGCAGCGTGACTACGCACGTTCAACAGGGACCGAAACTAATCGGCGTCCGCGTTTGGATTCCGCGCGATGCCCGCGAAACCATGCGTAACATCGAGAATCTCCTTTTGCGCGCACCCGACGGACATCTGTTTCCGCTGAAACGCGTGGCCACTCTCGTTCCGCTGAGTGGCCAGCCCGAGATCATGCGCGACGATCTCAAACGCATGGTCGCCGTGACCGCGCGCATCAGCGGTCGCGACCTCGGCTCGACTGTGAGTGAAGTGAAGCGCGAGCTCGCGACCTCGCGCCTGATTCCCAATAACGTGCTCCACACTTTCGGCGGATTGTACGAACAACAACAGATCGCCTTCCGCGGTCTCACCGTCATTTTGATCGCGGCAATCCTTCTCGTTTTTCTGCTACTGCTTTTTCTTTACGAAAGTTTTCGAGTCGCCCTTGCCATGTTGCTCGTCCCGGTATTCGCCGTCGCCGGAGTCTTCATCGGCCTCTGGGTCACCGGCACCGAGTTCAACATCACTTCCCGCATGGGCATGACGATGATCGTCGGCATCGTCACCGAGATCGCGATTTTTTATTATTCGGAATTTCGCTCGTTACCCTCTAGCGACGACCGATTGATTCTGGCAGGAATTAATCGGATGCGCGCGATTACGATGACCACCTTCGCCGCCATCCTCGCCTTACTTCCACTAGCGCTAGGGATCGGCCACGGTGCGGCCATGCAACAACCATTGGCGATTGCAATTATCTCGGGACTGATTTTTTCGTTGCCGCTCGTGCTAATTATTCTCCCCGCATTGCTCGCTAGCTTTGAGCCCAAAGCGGCGGTTCACAGTCAGACTAACCGCCGTTAGGGTTTCGGCGATTCGGTTGGGCCGTAAACCAAAAGCTTCAGCGTATTTGGTACAATCGTCGGCCGTGCGGGAGATGCACCCGGCGCTGGCGAAGGCGCGAGCTGAAATTCCGAGGTAGGCAAATAGATTCGATGCGTTTCGGGGTCGAGCGCCATCGTTCGCGCACCACGTTCTGTTTTTAACGTCTGAACGACAGTCAATTTCTGTGGAGTCTCTTCCTTCGCAATTGTGGTCGTGCCATCGCCGCATGATGCAAAGGCGAACTGCGTCGCATCTTCGAATACACAGGCGTCGACACCGGCGCCAATTGGTACCGTGGCGACAACTTTGCCCGTTTCGGTGTCGAGCATGGCCATCAACTTGTTATGACAACCGGCAAATAACCGGTGATGTGCTGCATCCAAGGCCATTCCAGTGGGCTCTTCTCCCGGCGC
>Ga0209648_10000774_pt1 | contig 25033 bp, 24 predicted proteins | sample GraSoi2013_115cm_FD_185830 | JGI IMG/M metagenome (GOLD analysis project Ga0209648, IMG submission 185830) | Grasslands soil microbial communities from the Angelo Coastal Reserve, California, USA - Sample 9_17_2013_115cm (SPAdes) (version 2) | ecosystem: Environmental > Terrestrial > Soil >... | reverse complement strand
CCGTGCGCTTTTCCGAGATTGCGCGAGTACTTCTTATCTGTCCCATTGTTCCAATGTTCGTGTACGCCAAGGCTGCGGCATCGGATGCCGTCGCGTTCAGGATCATAGAAAGTCTTCGAAGGTGGGTTATTCGCCAGGGCAGATTCGCGCAAGTAGTTATCGGCATTCGCGATATCCGGAAGATCGGGCCATTCCGAAGTGAGAAAATCGAAGCCGACGGAATCGATCGCTACGCCATCAAACGACATAAAAATGCTGTTCGGCCAAGCATCGTTGAATGGCGCCATCTTCCACTTGCGATGAGGCGGACCATCCACATTGTCGTTTCCATAGAGCCCATCAATAATAAAAAGGATGGTTTTCTCGCCGAGGTCTTTATGACCCATATAGTCTGTGAACGCGGAGTAACTTGCCGAACCATCGTTGTTGTGATGGAAACCGTCGTGCGCGTTCTTGCGCCAGTCGGCGTTGATACTCGTAGCGCCGAAGAGATTCTTCGCGCAAAGTGTCACCCCTGAACTCACATGTGCTCTCAACACGGCAGCATCAATTAAGTAGGCGGCCTCAACCACCGTGGTATCGAGTCCCGTGGCGTTGTGGCTTTCAACTGAGAAAGGAATCGCGTTGGGTTTGAACTCGGCCTTTACTCGTCCATCCCCTCCGATATGGTCCACAAACGTGACGCCGGGAAATTCATGATGAATCTTGTCGTAGAGATTGCCTGGGATGAACCGGCTGGAATCGAAGATGGTGATCGATGATTGCGGCACTCGCGCTGGACCGGTCAACTGTCGGACGAGCGCAAGGATCAAATGCGGCGAGGAGTTCAGGCGTTCGATCGTGCCATGGTCCGTTGTGTTGTTCAGGTTCGCCTTGATCGCAATCTTCTCCCCAGCACCGTATCCGGCTTTGCCGCGCCCATGAGTGCGATTGAAGTATTGAAAGATGGAGCTCCATGCCTGGGCATCGTTTTTTTGATTTGTAAGACCGCGAATGGACCGGGAAACCATGCGGTCAATCACAGACTGGTCGTTGTTGGCATCGGTCCACCACGAACCGGTGCCATCCCAGGTCACACCCGCCGGATCGTGCGCCCAAGTGACTCGGCCGGGAACGACGCCACGGGGAACTCCTAATGGGGAAAGCGGCTCGAACAAGGAGGGCCGCAGATAGGTGGCAGCTGCAAGAGCCAAGGCGAATTGTCGGCGCGTCATGTCCATTTTGACTTGCTCCTCTCGCACAAAATCTTACAGTTCCCTGGATCATTTTGCCTGAAAGCGCAGAAACTGCTGCAGCCTCGTCACAGACAGCGCGGTCCTGCGTTAGAAACCGGTAATTGCAGCGCGGAGACCTTGAACTGCCCGGTGAATCGTACCCGACGCAAGTAGAATCCTCAACTAGGATGTCGTTACGTAAGAACTCGCTCGCTGTCTCATTAGCCTTTCACTCGCGAGGCGCCGCGTCCTGCGGAACACCTTTCATGGCCTCCGTTGACAATCGTCATTCCGTGGCCGTAGAGATGCGACCACGCGCTATTGCTGCCAGCCGCCACCGAGGGCTTGATAGAGCTGAACGAGAGCGAGAAGTTCGTTGGCCTGGGCTTGAGCAAGATTGAGTTCGGCGGTGAAGTAGTTGGTTTCGTTAGTAAGAACTTCAAGATAGCTGGTCACTCCACCTTTATAGCGAATATTGGAGAGACGCGCGGCATCCTTGGCTGAGGCGGTGAGGAGTTCCTGCTGCTCGCGAAATTCGAGATTTTTGCGATAAGCGATGAGGGCATCGGAGACGTCGCGGAAGGATTGTTGGATGGTTTGCTGATAGGCGAGGACAGCTTCCTGCTGCTGGGCTTCGGCGAGCCGGACGCCGGAGCGAATTTTGCCGGCGGTGAAGATGGGTTGCGTGAGAGAGCCGGCAAAGCTCCAGAGACCTGCGGAGCCGGCGAAGAGGCGTGTTAGCGCATCACTTTGGAAGCCGCCTGAACCGGTGAGCGCGATCTGAGGATAGTAGGCGGCACGCGCGACACCGATTCGGGCGTTGGCGGCAATGAGCAACTGTTCGGACTGGCGGATATCGGGGCGGCGCTCGAGAAGTTCCGACGGAATGCCTGCGGGAATTTCAGGGGAGTGAGGCTGCTCGGTGAGGCGCAGGCCGCGGGCGATTGGGCCGGGATTGTTGCCGAGGAGCGTGCTGAGAAAATTTTCTTCTTGCTGAATACGACGTTCGAGATCGGGAATTTCTTCGCTGGCTGTGTAAACAAGTTGCTCGGCCTGGCGGACGTCGAGCTCAGACGTGTTGCCATGATTTGAGAGAACCGAAGTGAGGCGAAGGGATTCGCGGCGCGCGGTCAAAGCGTTTTGAGAGAGTTCGAGCTGAAGATCGAGCGCGCGGAGTTGAAAGTAGGCGGAGGCCACGTTGGCGACGAGGGAGCTGATGACGGCGCGGCGGCCCCACTCGGTGGCTAGCAGAGAGGCACGTGCGCCTTCTGTGGCGCGACGATATTGTCCCCAGAAATCCAGCTGCCAGGCGGCAGAAAGATTAAGCTGACCGGTGGATTGCTCGATTGCGGGAAAGACGATCGACTTCGCGGTGCGTTGTGCGGAAAGGTCCGCGCCGCCGCTGACGCTGGGAAATTGGTTGGAACGCGTGACGCCCAATTGTGCTTGCGCCTGCAGGACGCGCGTGGCAGCGATGCGAACATCATAATTCTGTTGAATCGCGGTGCGGATTAGAGATTGCAGTTGCTCGTCACGGAAGACGTCAAACCATTTTTGATCGCCTAGCAAAGCGGCTTCGGCTTTGGAAGCTTCGGGCGAGACGCCGCGGAACTCCGTGGGCACGACGGCCTTGGGACGATTGTAGTCAGGCCCCACGGTGCAACCGGAAATGAGCAGTGCAATGAGGAGCGATGCAATGAGAGGTTTCATTTTAATCGTCTCCTCCGGCCGGGCTGGTGCCTGATGCGGGAATTCCGGTGAGCATGGCGGCGCGGCCTGCTTTACCCATGGAAAGGCGCTCAACTACATAAAAAACGGCAGGAATGAAGAAGATGCCGAGAGCGCTGGCTGCGAGCATGCCTCCGATCACGGCGGTGCCCATGATTTGGCGCGCGACGGAACCCGCCCCGCTAGCGGTCCAGAGAGGGACGCAGCCGAGAATGAATGCGAAAGAGGTCATGAGGATGGGGCGCAGGCGTAGGCGGGCGCCTTCCAGAGCGGCCTCGACGAGCGGTTTGCCTTGCTCATATTCGTCCTTGGCAAACTCGACGATGAGAATTGCGTTTTTGGCGGCGAGGCCGATCAGCATGACGAGACCGATTTGCGAATAGACGTCGTTTTCGATCTGCACCATGTAGCTCGGGAGAAATGCGGAGAGTAGAACTCGCCGCAGCCAGAGGATAAAGAAAGCGCCGAAGATCGCAACAGGCGTGCTGAGGAGGACGCTGAAGGGCAACGTCCAGCTCTCGTAGAGCGCGGCGAGAATCAGAAAAACGAAGAGGAGGGAAAAGGCGAAAACCGCGGAAGCGGGAACGCCCTGCTGCGCTTTTTTCTCCTGGAAGGACATGCCCATGTAGTCGTAGCCCATTTCCCGGGGCATGGTTTGGTCGAAGACTTCTTCGATGGCAGCCATGGCTTGGCCGGCGCTGTAACCGGGAGCAGCGGCGCCGTTGATTTGGGCGGAGCGGTATTCGTTGAAGCGCATGGTGAATTCGGGACCGGGGCGGGGCTCGAACCTAGTGACAGCAGCGAGGGGAACCATTTCGCCCTTGGTGTTTTTGACGAAAAACTGGCCAACATTTTCGGCACGGGTGCGGTAGGCACCTTCGGCTTCGATGTAGACCTGCCACTGGCGGCCGAAACGATTGAAATAGTTGATGAACAGGCCGCCCATGAAGGCTTGAAGAGTCTGGTAGACGTCTTTGACGGCGACACCTTGCTTGATGACTTTGTCGCGGTCCACGTCCACGAACTGCTGCGGGACGCTGGGGAGGAAGGTGGTGCTCACGTTTGCGATTTCGGGGCGTTTGCGGGCAGCGGCGAGAAATTTATTCAGGTTGTCGGCGAGGAATTGGACATCGTTGCCGGCGCGGTCTTCGAGAACGAAGGTGAATCCGCCGGAAGTACCGACGCCGGGAATGGCGGGGGGAGAGAAGGAGAAGGCGATGCCTTCGGGAATTGTGCTGAGTTCGCGGTTGATGTTCTGCTTGATTTGCTGGAACTGTTCATCCCGGGATTTGCGGTCGTCCCAGGGCTTTAGAGTGACGAAAAAGAAGCCGTTGTAGCTGGTGCGGACGAAGCTGAGAAGACTGAAACCGACCACGCTGGTGGTGTACTGGACACCCGGCGTGTGAGCCAAAGCGGTTTCAATCTTGCGCGCGACTTCATCGGTACGCTGGAGAGAGGCGGCGTTCGGCAATTGCAGGTTGATGTACAGATAGCCCTGGTCTTCATCGGGAAGGAAGCTGGAAGGTACTTTGGCGCTGAACAAGGCTGCCGCGCCTCCAAAAAGAGCGAGGAGTACCAGAGCAAAGGCGCTTTTGCGAATCAGGAAGCCGCAGACGCGAACGTAGCCGTTAGTGGCGTTGGCGAATCCACGGTTAAACAAGTTGAAAAATTTCTTGAGCAAGCCACCGCGAGTCGTGTCCTTGGGGCGTAAAAGGAGTGCGGAAAGAGCAGGGCTGAGCGTAAGGGCGTTGAAGGCGGAAAGGGCGACGGAGATGGCGATGGTGACGGCGAACTGTTGATAGAGACGCCCGGTGATGCCCGGGATGAATGCCGTGGGAATGAAGACGGCGGAGAGCACCAGAGCGATACCGACGACGGGGCCGGAGATCTCCTGCATGGCTTTGAGAGCGGCCTCTTTGGGCGACAGACCATCTTCAATGTGGCGCTCGACGGCCTCAACGACGACGATGGCGTCATCGACGACGAGGCCGATGGCGAGTACCAAGCCAAAAAGAGAAAGCGTGTTGATCGAAAAGCCGAATATGGGAAAGAAAATAAATGTGCCGACGAGAGAAACCGGCACGGCGAGAAGCGGAATGAGAGTGGCGCGCCAGCCTTGGAGAAAAATGTAGACGACGATGATGACGAGGACGATGGCGATCAGCAGGGTGATGACAATTTCCTTGATGCCCTGGGTGACGGCCCTCGTGGTGTCAAGAGAGACGACGTAATCGATGTCGCCGGGGAAGCGGGTCTTCGCCTCGGCCATCAATTTTTTGAGAGCATCGGCGGCCTGGACGGCGTTGGAGCCAGGCAATTGATAAGCGGCGACGATCGCGCCGGGTTTTCCGTTGAGACGGCCGAGGACGCTGTAGTTTTGCGCGCCAAGTTCGACGCGCGCCACGTCTTTAAGGCGGACAACACCGCCGAGGGGCGTCTCGCGGACGACGATTTCGCCGAACTCTTCCGGGGAAGAGAGCCGGCCGCGGGCACGGACGGAGTATGTAAACTCCTGACCCTTGGGAGCCGGTTCGCTGCCAACCTGACCGGCGGGGTTCACGGTGTTTTGCGACTGGATGGCGCTGACGATTTCTGGAACGGTGATTGCGAGCTTGGCCAATTGGTCGGGCTTAACCCAGAGACGCATGGCGTACTGGCCGGCGCCAAAAATTTGCACGCTGCCGATACCATAGAGACGCGTAATTTGGTCGCTGAGATTGATGTAGGCGAAGTTCGAGAGGAATTGGGCATCGTAAGTGCCGTTTGGGGAATAGAGGGTGATGAGCATGAGCGGCGCGGTGACGGTTTTTTGGACGGTAATGCCGTAATTGGTCACGTCGCCCGGCAGCTGCGATGTGGCTTGCGTGGCACGCATCTGGGTGAGAATCAAATCGGTATTCGGCTCGGTCTTCACGTCGTAATCGACGATCAGGCGCATGCCGCCGTCGGCGGTGGAATTCAGCGAATACATGTAGTTCATGTTGTCCACGCCGCTCATTTGTTGCTCGATTGGCGTGGCGACGGATTGTTCGATGGTGCCGGCGTCGGCGCCGACGTAAGTGGCAAGCACTTGGACTTCCGGTGGAACGATGTTCGGAAACAGAGCGACCGGCAGAGTGAGAATGGTGATGGCGCCAATAATGACCATGACGATGGAGATCACCATGGCGACAATGGGACGATTGATGAAAAATTTCGACATGGGTCAGTCCGCTCCCGCAGCTGCGGTCAACGGTTTGGGATTGACAGAAGCTCCCTCCCGCACTTTTTGTACACCCTCGACGATGACCATTTCGCCTGGCCTCACGCCACTGTCGATGATCCATTCCGTACCGACACGCTCGCCGACTTTGACGATGCGGACGCTGACCTTGTTGTCGCTGCCGACGACCGCGAGTTGAAAGCTGCCTTGCAGCTCGATGACGGCGCGCTGCGGAACGAGGAGCGCTCCAGTGCGCGTGTAGGTGGAGGCGCGAACTCGCCCGAATTGTCCGGGACGCAGGAAATTCTTGGGGTTGGGAAACGCCGAGACGACGCGGATAGTGCCCGTGGTTATGTCCACCTGGCGGTCGGTATAAAGAACGCGACCCTTGGACGGATACACAGTTCCGTCGGCGAGGATCAAATCGAGCGGAGGAGCATCCTTGGGAGCATCAACATGGTCTTGTGGTGCAATGATGCGATCGGCGAGACGCAAATACTCCTGCTCGCTGATGGGGAAATAGGCTTTGATGGGATTTACTTGCGAGACGGAAGTAAGGACGGTGCTGGGGTTCACCAGGTTGCCGAGCTGCACTTGAGCAATGCCGGCAATGCCGTCGAAGAGAGACGTGACGTGAGTGAAACCCAAATTCAGCTGAGCCTGCTCCACTTGTGCTTCTGAGGATTGAACGGCGGCCTTAGCGGCAAGGTTCGCTTGAACGTCGTTGTCCAACTGGCTTTGTGCGATAGCGCGCTCTTTGGCTAAAGGTGTGTCGCGGTCGACGTCCAGCTGGGTCTTGCCCATTTGGGCCTCAGCTTGGGCCAACTGAGCTTTTGCTTGGTCGAGTACAGCTTGAAAAGGACGCGGGTCAATTTCGAAGAGAATGTCACCTTTATGAACTGGAGACCCCTCTCTGTACGTCTGTTTGACGATGTAGCCGGCGACTTGCGGTTGGATCTGGGCGTTTACGTAGCCGTCGAGCGTGGCGACCCACTCGCTTATGATGGGAACGTCTCGCTGTGCAACTGCAATGACTTTCACTTCTGGAGGCGCCATGGGAGGCGCTGCTCTTCCTCCGCAGCCAGCGACGAGAGCGACAACCAAATGGGCGCAGGCGATGCGGAGTGCGGTAACCCTGGCAAGTGGAATCGAGCGAAAATTGAGGAGCTTCGGACCATGGGGGAAAGGTGGACTAGGCGTTCCAGCGAATTCGAGCGACATGATTTCTCCTTGCGTGGCGAGCAATGCCACACCCGCGAAGCAGTGTAACGACTGGCATCAAGCCTCATCGAAAGCAGCAAATGTACAGCGCGCTCGGTGAAGTAACAAGGGCGCGCGAGTTTTCTGGTCGCCCCCGATGATCACCTTAGATGTGAAGGTGACCTAAGGGGCTACACGAGAAATAAAAGAGAAGAAGGCCAGCCCAGCGCCAAAGGCCAACACATCCCACTCTGGCCCCGGACGTTAGGGTTTGACCTTCAATCCTTACGCACAAACGAACCTTCTTTGTACGTTTGCCGGATGACGTATCCCGCCACCTGGGGCTGAATCTGCGCGTTTGTATAGCCATCAAGCGTCGCGACCCATTCGCTGACAATTGGAACATCTTTCTGAAGAACGCTGACAACTTCAACCTCAAGGCTCGGAGGGGCGGGCGCCGCATTGGGGCCGCCGCAACCCGCAGCTACTAAGAAGGTTGCCCACAAAGGAATCAGAACAAGTCGATCTGCCGCACCGAAAAAAAACCTACGTATTTCCGGAGGCCAACGATGAGATAGCGTGCGCATGTCTCTGCGCTGGTTATTGCAATTCCTCTGCCATGTAATTCATCGCAGCAAATCACCGTGAATATCTGCGCTTGTTCACATGTATTCCACTTCCAAACGTGACCATGCAAAGACAGTGGCATGGACCTGACACATGACCTCACTTGATCGTTGCTTGCGCGAAGCCGGTCATCGCTTATTCCAACGAGATCGAAGCACCAATATATTTCGTAGGTCTGGTACGCCAGATGCTTTTGATCAATCGGCCTTGAGCGCGCGGTCATTCAATCGGCCGGAGAATTAAAGGAAGAAGAAAAGGTAGCCGGAGATGAATTAGAGAAGAAGATGTGGATCCGTTCTTGCAGCCTCGTTTACATGGAGCAGGTTGGACTGTCATCAAGGGAGGCCTGCTCCCGAGGTTCGTCCACCGGCCGAAGAATTCCGTGCTTTTTCATCCTTGCGATTAGCGTAGTGCGTTTCATTCCCAACCGTGCAGCTGCACCATACGGTCCGCCGACTAACCACCCCGTGGCCTCCAGCGCTTCCAAGATCAGAATGCGCTCGGATTGCTTTAGCGTTGTGCTCGGAGGAAATGCGACAACTGACGGAGAGTGAGTTGGGCGCAGAAGATTCGGGAGCAACCCTTCATTCGATAGTATTACGGCGCGTTCGATCACGTTCTGAAGCTCTCGAATGTTTCCAGGCCACGAATAGGCTTTGCAAGCACTCACGAATTCCTCTGGAATGGTGTGTATGGACTTCCCCATTCGACAGCAAAAGAGTTCAACGTAGTGTTCCACCAGTGGAGCAATGTCTTCGCGTCGATCCCGTAGGGGTGGCAGCGTGATCGGAAATACATTCAAGCGATAGTACAAGTCGCTGCGAAACTCGCTGCGCTTCACCATTCGTTGGAGGTCCTGGTGAGTCGCGGCCACGAGACGTACGTCAACGCGATGAGTACGCCCACTTCCGAGACGTTCGAATTCCTGTTCCTGCAAGACACGGAGGAGCTTGGGCTGCAACGCTAGCGGTATATCGCCGACTTCATCAAGAAAGAGGGTCCCTTTGTCAGCCAATTCGAAGCGGCCAACCTTCTGTGCGATGGCGCCTGTAAAAGCGCCCCGCTCATGGCCAAAGAGCTCACTCTCAAGCAGGTCGAAGGGAATGGCGGCACAGTTCAGCTTGATCAAAGGGTGGCCGCTGCGGGGGCTCGCATTGTGGACGGCGTGAGCGATGAGTTCCTTGCCAGTGCCGGTCTCTCCCTGGATGAGCACAGTCGAGTTCGCCGCCGCAACCCGCTCGGCTTGCTCTAAGACGATTCTCAGAGCCGGGCTGTTGCCTATGATCTGCTCAAATCTGCGAACCCGACGGTCTTGATCAGCCATTGTCATTTTGAGTTCCAAAGCCGAAGCGCCTTCGCGTAGTCCTCGACAGCGGCATGAACTGTTTCGAGTAAGACTGCGTTGTCGAATGGTTTCGTCAAGAACTCCACCGCCCCATCACGCATGGCTTGGATCCGCATCTTGGCGTCACCATGCGCTGTAATGAAAATGATCGGTATGTGGCATCGGTCCACTTTGAGCTTGGCTTGCAGCTCAAGGCCGGAGATGCCCGGCATCCGAATGTCAGCGATCAGGCACGCGGCCTTGTGTTGAGCGCCGGAATCCAGGAATCGTTCCGCGGAGCCGAAGCAGAGCGTGGATAGCCCCTCCGATTCGATCAGATCTTGCAAGGCACTCTGAACTGAGTTGTCGTCGTCGACGATGGCTATGAGTCTTGAGCTTTGGTCGCTGCTCATACGCGAAGCCTAGCCGCATTCGCAACGACTGCACAATTGGCTCTTAGTAGCGCGCACTACCACTTTGGTGGTAGTCGACTAGAAGCGAAGGCGGAGGAATAGCCGGACGGGCTCTAGATCAGGACGGGCTATTTGCGGGGAGAGCGTTTGAGCTTGTCGGCCATGCGCACCAACTCAACTACTGACGCAGCCCGCATCTTGTGCATGACGTGGCCTCGGTGGACTTTTACTGTAGCTTCGCTGGCTCCAATTTCAGAGGCAATCTGCTTATTGAGCATTCCGGCGACCACCAGAGTCATTACCTCTTGCTCTCGCGCAGTCAATGCGTGATAGCGCTCCTGCAGATCGTGGATCTCGGCCTGTTGTTCTTGCGCGATGCGGTCGCGCTCGAGGGCCTGCTGAATTGCGTCAAGCAGATCCTGGTCCCTGAAAGGTTTTGTCAGAAATTCCACCGCACCCGACTTTAACGCCCTGACAGACATGGGAATGTCTCCGTGCGCCGTGACGAAAATGACGGGGATTTGCATGCCGGTTTCGGCCAACCGGCGTTGAAAATCGAGTCCACTCATCTGAGGCAGTCGTACATCGAGAACTAAACAGCTCGGGCGTCCGATGAGTCTCGTGCTAAGAAACTCCTCGCCAGTTGCAAAGGATTCAGCGCGCAGCCCAACTGACTCGACGAGATCGTGGATCGCCTGACGCATTCCGCGGTCATCATCGATGATGAAGACCGTGGGAACGGCTGCGGATTTCATGCATCTGCCTCGACTTTGACGGGAAGAGTGAAATGAAAAGTTGCGCCTGCCTCCCGATTGGCAGTGGCCCACACTCGGCCACCGTGAGCCTCCAGGATCGAGCGGGTTATGGCCAAACCCATGCCCGTGCCCTGTGGTTTCGTGGTATGGAAGGCGTCAAAAATCCGCTCAGTATTTTCCGCCGGCAATCCTACGCCGGTATCGCTGATCGAGACGATTAGGTGACCTTCGGGAGTTAGTCGGGAACTAATCGTCAATTTGCCTCCGGTGTCTTTCATGGCGTCAATCGCGTTCAGCATCAGGTTCATGAACACCTGTTGAAGTTGCACCCGGTCAGCTAGGACGTTAGGCATATCTTCATGCAGCTCGGAATGGATTTTTATGGAGTGCCGAACCGCTTCTTTCCTAAGCAGAGCGGTCATTTCTCGAACGATGTCGCTGAGGTCGACGATCCCGCGCTCAGGAGGCGTTCCTTTCTTATAGAAAGACCGCAAACGATTGATTACATGGGCAGCGCGGTTTCCGTCCTGCTCAATTCTAGCTGCTGCTGCACGCGCCCTTTCGAGGTCGGGTGGATCACGCGCAAGCCATCGCAAACACGCGTTGGCGCTGGTGATTGATGCGGCTATGGGCTGCCTGATTTCGTGCGCCAACGCGGCGGCGAGTTCTCCCATCATATTGACGCGGTTGATGTGTGCGAGATCGGCCTCTAACTGCCCCAGCCTTTCGCGCTCCTCTTCGGCACGCTTTCGTTCGGTTATATCCATGGTGATACCGACGTACTCACCGATTTCTTGAGAAGGATTGTGATGTCCTATGCCACGCAGGAATCTGATGGCGCCGTCGGTACGGCGAATCCGAAACTCGATGTCATAATCCGCGCCTTCGCGGATCGCATTCTCAAGTTTTGCTCTTAAGGCCACTTCGTCTTCTGCGAGGATCGCGTTGTAGAAACGGTCGAACGGAATCGCACCTTGGTTGGGATCGAAGCCATATAGGCGCGCGTTTTCGTCCGATGAATGAAATATCTCCCGTGTGAGCAGGTTGCATGCCCAGCTGCCAGTGTGAGTGAGGCTTTGCGCCTCTGTGAGGTATGCACGCTCCCGTCGCAATTCCTGTGTTAGTAGCTCATGCTCGGTGACGTCCATTGTGGTACCGTGAAACGCTTTGAAAACCCCACCTTCAAAAACCGGAACACCCACGCAGCGAACGTACCGCACCTCCCCGTCTGGTCGAACAATCCGCTTCGTCACGTCACATCCACAGCGCTGCCCATGCATCACCCTGATGGTTTCAGCCATGGAAGCTCGGTCATCAGGGTGGATTGTGGCCAGATACTGCTTAAGGTTCGGGGCCCCGTTCTGCGGGTCAAGACCGTAAATTTTGTATACCTCGTCAGACCAATAGATACCCAAATTGTCAGACCAACGGATACCCAAATCGTTTGACGCCCAGCTCCCCATATGAGCGAGGCGCTGTCCTTCGCTGAGATAAAACTGGCTTTGCTTCAGGGCTTCCTCGGCGCGCTTGCGGTCAGTAATGTCCTGCACGGTGCCGAACAATTTGTAGGGCCGTCCCGATGCGTCTCTCTTCGCATCGCCTGGCATCGAGCTCCAGCGCTTGGGAGTTACGCTGTGGACTGTGCGCACTTCCCCATTGGGACGAACGATCCGAAATTCAGCGTCGGGGCGCACTCCGTCAACAAGGTTCTCGTCTACTCCCCGGTAGAGAGACTCGCGATCTTCAGGGTGGACCATCGCGCGTACCGTCGCTAAATCCATAGGACGTTCCTGCGGACTTAGGCCAAAGATGCGGTAGGTTTCGTCCGACCAGACCACGACGTCCGTCTCGAGATCCCATTCCCAGTGGCCGACGTGGGCAACGCGTTGGGCTTCTTCAAGCCTGGCTTTGCTCTCCTGTAAGTCTCGCGTTAACTCTGCCAGCGTCTTTTGCACATCCTCATTCGCCATTGTGAGAACCTTGCGCTACTTCTCCCAGTAAGTCTCGAACAACTTATCCCGTCTGCCTTTTGCTATCAAGCTCTGGCGTTCGCTTACTCCCCTCCAGGTTGCACTGCCACGGCCGTCTTGGGCTTAGATGCAATCCGTCCTCCTGTTCAGCAGTCCGTGAAGACTCCGCCCAACATCAATACGAATACAGGGCGCCACGAATCTAGAGCCACGGTCAATCCCCAGGCGCTGTCAATAGATGGACAGTGACGATTCCACATCACGCGCAAACCCATCTGTCGCTTCAGGAAGTACTGACTATGCGGCGATTCAGCGCAAGACGGCCAGAGATTGTCCTGGAATTGCGCTTGCATTGTTAACGTAAAGCTCGCTCAGGCGCGTCGTCACGTGTTCCGGCTGTGAATCCTCACGACAGGGAGAGCGCGATGCAAACAATCACGAAACACTACATCGATGGAGCATTCGTGGAATCCCACGGCAGCGAGGTCATGGACATCATCAAGCCGACCAACGGTCAGGTGATCGCCCGCGTAACCTTGGCCGATGAAGAAGACACGAGGCACGCCATCGCCGCAGCCAAGAGCGCCTTCGCTAGTTTCGGCCGGTCGACTAAGGAAGAGCGGACAAAGATTCTGCGCCGGCTGCATCAGGCCGCTTCGGCGCGCGTTGACGATCTAACGGCGGCAATGGTTGAGGAATATGGAGGTGTCGTTCGGTTCGCTGGGCTCATCGTACAGTCCGGCGTTAACGCATTTCTGGCCGCCGAGCAAGCACTCCAAGAGTTGCCCTTGACTCGCAACTGGGGCAAGACGACCGTCACCTTGGAGCCAGTCGGCGTGGCCGGTCTGATTACTGCGTGGAACGCGAACGCGCTGTTCATTTGCTTAAAACTCGCTTCGGCCGTCGCCGCCGGTTGTACGGTCGTCATTAAGCCCAGCGAGTTGAGCTCGCTTCAAACTCGGGTGTTGGTCGAGGCGCTGCACGAGGCCAATCTCCCAAAGGGTCTCCTGAACGTGGTCACGGGCCGGGGGAATGTCGTCGGCGCCGAACTGGTACGCAATCCCGATGTCGCCAAGATCTCTTTCACAGGGTCAGTTGGCGTTGGCAAATCGATCATGCGCGACGGGGCGAAAACCATGAAGCGCGTCAGGCTGGAACTGGGCGGCAAGTCACCCACGATTCTGCTCGATGATGCCGTTCTCGACCAGGCGATCCCGTCGGCCCTCGTCATGGCTTTTTTGAACAGTGGTCAAGCGTGCGCCGCAGGAACACGGCTTCTGGTGCCCAAGAGTAGGCTCGACGCAGTCAGGAGTGCCATCGTAGACGCCATGCCCGCCTTCCCGGTTGGTGATCCGGCCGATCCGAAAACCGCCGTGGGGCCGATGGCGACGCAGGCACAGTACGACCGAGTGCAATCCTACATCCGCAAGGGCATCGAAGAAGGCGCAGAGGTGCTCGTCGGCGGTGAGGGTCACCCGGAAGGACTCGAAGCGGGTTACTTCGTGAAGCCCACGGTGTTTATCAATGTGAAGAACAACATGACAATCGCCCAGGAGGAGATTTTCGGTCCCGTGCTGTCCGTCATTGCCTATGACTCAGAAGACGAGGCGATCAGGATCGCCAACGACTCTGAATATGGTCTCCACGCGGCCGTCCTTGGGACCGACCTCCAGCGCGCACGTCACCTCGCCTCGCAGATACGGGCAGGGCGCGTCGTGATCAACAATATGACGGATGATCCGCAGGCACCCTGGGGCGGATTCAAATACTCCGGCATCGGCCGTGAATATGGCCGCTACGGAATCGAGGCGTTTCTCGAACCACGAGCCATCCTCGAGTAACCGCTCTTGCCGCGCACGAAAGAGCAAACAAGGAGATCAACTCATGAGCAAACACGTCGCCATCTCCCCAAGTGAACCCGTTGACCGCCTCGCGATCCGTGAGCTCGTCGAGGCCTACGCACACTGCGCCGACCGTCGCGATGCGAAAGGCCAGATGTCTCTTTTTACCCCAGACACGCACTTCGTGGTGTTCATGAATGCCAAAGATCCGACGCCCTCCCAAGAACTCCACTCGCGCGAGGCGCTCGCTCCCGTCTTCGCAGACTTGAACAAGTACGATGCCACTACGCACTTCGTCGGACAGACCACGATTTTCACCCTCACGTCCGACCGGGCCACCGGAGAAGCTTACTGCCTGGCGCACCACGTCACTGTCGACGGAGGAAAGCGACGCTTGATGCTCGCCTCGCTGCGTTACCTCGACACGTTCGTCAAGTTGGACGGCGCATGGCTTTTCTCGGAGCGCATCCTCTACGTCGACTGGCTGGAGGAGCGAGCGCTCTCATGACACCGATGAGTCTGAAGCGTCTTCTGCTCGTGGGTGCGACTGGAATGGTCGGTGGATATGCGCTTCGCTACTCACTCGAGAGCGCCACCGTTGGAAGTGTCACTGCTATCGTGCGCCGGAAGCTGGGCATTTCACATCCAAAGCTGCAAGAAGTTCTGCATCGTGACTTCGCCGACTGTTCCACACTGTCGCAGGTGCTTTCAGGTCAGGACGCAGCAGTCTTTTGTTTGGGCGCCTATACCGGCGCGGTGTCCGACGCCGAACTACGCAGGATAACCGTGGACTACCCGATCGAGTTCGCGCGAGTTCTGCGTGGCAGCAGCCCGAACGTGGCTTTCTCATTCTTGAGCGGAAGCGGCGCGGACCTGTCAGGACGAAGTCGGATGCCTTTCGCACGCTATAAGGGAGAAGCCGAGAAGGCGCTACTCGCGGCGGGATTCCCTCACGTTTACCTCTTCCGGCCCGCATACATCTACCCAGTGGAGCCGCGAAAGGAACCGAACTTCAGTTACCGTCTGCTGGGGGGGATCTATCCGGTGTTTCGGTCGCTCTTCCCCAACCAGGTGATTCGGGCTGACGACTTGGCCCGGGCGATGGTGGATGTTGCGGTCCGGGGAACAGAGGAGCGCGAAGGCCCGGTCTTCGAGAACCGTGACATCCGAGCGATGGTCAAATCGTTTCACACACGGATTGGGTGATTCGGCGGGAGTTGGCAGGTTCGAACGGCGGGCACGTGCTGACTCGGTGGAGGTCTCTCAACTCGGTGACCGAACTCTCCAGCCCTCGATCTCCATTTTTACGGAGCCGCAGCCTGGTCCTCGGTCTCGTAGATTTCGAAGACTTTGATAAGGCGCGAGAGTTGTAGGACGTCCTGGGCGCGTGTACTGAGCCCGAACAAAATGAACCGCACACCGAGATTGCGTGACGCTTTCAGGGCCTCCACCAGGGAAGCGACAACGGAACTGTCGATGTAACGTACCGCGCTGAGATTTACCACGACCTGGGGCGTCCGGTTCTCCTGTATTTCCCGCAAAACGGACTGGCGGAGCTGTCGCGAGTTTGCGAAATCGATGTCTCCTGAGAGATCGAAAATCGTGACTTTCTCGCGGCGACGAGCGGAAATTTGCACAGCGTATCCTCCACTGCAGGAGTCGCTTTGATCAGCGAACATGCACAAGGACAAGAGATGCGTCGTCGGTTGGCGGCCCATTTCGCCACGCGACCACGCCGTCGAGAATGCCTTGCTTCATCTCTTCTGCAGGTAGGGACGCAGCTTCGCGTACGATCTCTCGTACGCCTTCAATGCCGAGCATTTCTCCGCTGGAATTGAAAACGTCCGTTATCCCGTCGGTGTACAGCACAACGCGGTCGTCCGGCTCGAGTGCGACCTCAAGGCTGTCAGATGTGCCCTCAGTATCCGGGAAAGCTCCGAGGACCATGCTGTGGGACTCAAGTAGGACAGGACTGTGGCTGCCACGGGCGATCATTGCTGGAGGATGACCCGCTCCGGCAAAGTGCATCCGCCGCTGCCGGGCATTGATTCGAGCAGCGGCCACGGTGACAAACATTCCGGAGCCGGCGATGTCCTCCATAAGAAATCGGTTTAGCCTTCCGAACATGTCGCTGAAGCAAACGCCGGCGCGGAGATGGGCGGTGGTCTCAGAGTAGATTCGGTTGGCAACCAAAGCTGACCCGATGCCGTGGCCTGAGACATCGCACATCAGCACGCTGACCTGGTCGTGGTCGTGCCAGTTCACGACCGCGAAGTCGCCGCCAATTGAATGCACCGGATGATAAAAGGAGTCGACCGTGACATTGCCACGCGCCGTGGATTTCGGTGCGAGGCTGGTCTGGACCTGTGCGGCGAGACGGAGATCCTCCTCAATTTCCAACTGTCTTTCCTGAAGTTTCGCGTTAGCCGAGCGCAGTTCCTTCGCGATACGCGCCTGCTCGGAAATGTCTGAGGCGGTAATGATTCGGAACTCGCCTCCGGAATTCTGCAGGATACGCGAGCTGATTATAACCGGCAGACGACCGCCATCTTTCTGCGGGAGTAGAAACTCATAACGGTGGCGGCCTTGATGTCGCACGACAGCAATCTGTTGAGCCAGAAACTCCCATTCCTGTTCGGAGTAGAACTCCGAAGCGTCAGCTCCTAGCATGTCTTGTTGGGGGATACCAGTCATCTCCACAAAGCGAGAGTTCACAAAGAGAATTCGCTGGTCCTCATTGGTAATGACAATCCCTTCGTTCAGCATTTCGAGAACAGCCTCAATATGGGTAAGCCATTCCGGGTTTTCACTTGCGCGAGATGATGATTGTTCTTTCATGAAGCTCCGAGTTAGCGCGTGAGCCACAGGGAATAGCGGATCGCGTGGAGCATGGTCCAATGAAGGTGTGCTCGCAGAATTCGATACCGATTGAGAAAAAACAGTCGTTTCGTCATCGCGCCTCCCTTGCATGCAAGTATTTCTTGTGTCTCCGGCGTAGTGTGGCCCGCGCATGAAACAGCCGCCCTTTCGCTACCGCGACGGAGATCCCGAGTTTCTCGGCAGTTTCATGCAGGGAGCACTCCTGCAAGTCATAAAGTTCGACAACATTCCGAAGTGTTGGTCGCAGCTTTGCGATTGCGTCTCTCAGGGCTGCCTTCTGCTCGGTTCTTGCGCAAATCTCCTCTGGATTTGGCACAGAGTCGCTCAGTTCGACCGCGTCTGCGGCGTCTTCCACCCTAACTTCCCGCGATATGCGATTCTTGCGGATTTTCATCAGCGCGGCATTAATGGTGATGCGGGTCAGCCATGTTGAAAATCTTGCCCTTTCGTCAAACTTCTTGAGGTGGACATAAGCACTGAGAAAACTCTCTTGAACTGCATCCTGGGCATCCTCACGATGTCGAGTGATGCGACGAGCAACCCGAAACATCCTTTCGCGATGACGTTCGTGAAGCTCGTCAAAGACACTTCCGTGGCCCATCTTGGCACCCGCGACGAGAGCCTCGTCGCTCATAAATTGGGCAGCGTCGGAAGTGAAATTCCGGTTGCCTCCGTGATGCTCTGAAATTACTCGCGCGGCCGACATCGTACGCTCCTTTGGTTGCTCTCCCGTTTGAGTCAACAATGCACGCGTAATTCCAGGAGAACTCCGGCCGCCGTGCGCTAAATCGCTGGATATTTAGCGCTTCTGCTAGGAGAAATGCGTTTGTGGGTGACGTGGAATCGTCGGTGTCTGCCTTTGGACACCACTTCGCTGTACTGAGCTCACAATGTCACTGTCGGGAAAATTCGGGGGACCTTGCGCATGCCGACCCACATTCGCGTACTTCGTTCCAGTCGCCCATCCCTCTGAAGAGCCTGATTCATCACGCGCGCAACGGAGTGACACTCAGCTCGCTCCGGACAATGGGCGCCACTTGAGTCCCGAGGATTTCTATGGCGTGCAGCATTTTGTCGTGTGGCAGCGTAGAGACGCCCATTTGGAATGTGACGCGCGAAATGCCGCCAAGAACTTCGTTCACGTAAAGGATCTTTTTTGCGACCGTTTTAGCGTCGCCGATCAGCAGCGCGCCGGTAGGTCCGCGGACGGTGTCAAACTGAGCGCGTGTGGCGGGCGGCCAGCCGCGTTCCTTGCCGATTTTAGTAAAAGTGTGCGCATAGCCTGGAAAGAATATTTCTGCGGCTTCGTCCGTGGTGTCCGCGAGAAAGCCGACGGAATGAAGACCTACGGTAAGTCGCTCGGGAGAATGACCAGCGCGACGCCCAGCCTCGCGATAGAGCTCTATAAGAGGCCTGAAGCGTCTGGGCTCACCGCCGATGATGGCAACCATGAGAGGAAGTCCGAGCATTCCTGCGCGAACGAAAGATTCGGGCGTGCCGCCGACACCGACCCATATGGGGAGCGGATCCTGCAGCGGGCGAGGATAGATTGCCTGGCCGGTAATGGCCGCGCGGTGTTTTCCGGACCAGTGCACTTTGGTGCTCTCCCGGATTTTCAGGAGAAGATCGAGTTTTTCCGCAAAGAGCGAGTCGTAATCTTCGAGACGTAGGCCGAAGAGAGGGTAGGATTCAACGAACGAACCGCGACCAGCGACAATTTCAGCGCGGCCCCGCGAGATCAAGTCGAGAGTCGCGAACTCCTGAAAAACGCGAACGGGGTCGGAGGCGCTGAGAACCGTGACTGCGCTGGTGAGGCGAATATTTTCGGTGCGCGCGGCGGCAGCGGAGAGGATCACAACCGGAGCCGAATCGAGGAATTCCGCCCGGTGATGTTCGCCAATGCCGAAGACGTCGAGGCCGACCTTATCGGCAAGCTCAATCTCTTCGAGTAGATGGTGCATGCGCTCCACCGGGCTGAGCGTGAGACCTGTGGCCGGGTCGGAAATAGCTGCTGCGAAACTGTCGATTCCAATCTGCATTTACGTCACTTCTCCAGGACAACTTTCATTTCGATTGATCGGCGCACTACGCTGTTATGTCAACGTTGGCTTAAACATTTTGGATTGACTCCGGTCCCCAGACTCTCGGCGCGCTTCCCAATCTTTTTCAATGTTGTTTGAAGAGCTCGCAACTCTTTCGGGCTCGCATCGGCAAAGACTTTCTTAATTTCGGCTGCGTGTTTGCGAAAAATCGGCGCGATCAATTCTTTGCCTTTGGGGGTGAGCGATACGATCCGGACGCGCCGATCCTCAGGACTCTCGACCCGGCTTACCAGGCCTCTATCCAGCAGGCGGTCGATGGCCACACTGATCGAGCCGGGCGTAAGGTACACCTTTGGGCCGATGGTATTCACCGGCAAAGGCCCTTTGTTGAGGAGCGCTTCAAGTATCCGGAAGTCGGTATCGTCGATTCCCGTCTCCTCAAGTCCCGCATAAAGATATTTCGCCGCCGCCCGAAAGGCCTTCACCAATACCAGCCAACAGTGAACCGGGTCTCGTGAGTTCTTGTCCATGACGGAACTATTGTGCCCTTTTTATATAACCGATGTCCAGAAGAATGTATCCATATCAATATGCTTGGCATCAATGAGTGATGGGCGAGAGGCAGTATGCTGATTGAGAAACGAAAGGCAGTCGATTTTATCCGGTGGAGACAAACTTAGTTTGCGCGGTTGCTCGTAAGCGGATTCAACAAGCAGAAGGAGGAAGTACATGGCAACGAATTCGATCGCAATTTCCAAAGATGTGGAGGCAACAAGCTTTTGGCAGAGAGCGGTGGTCGTTTTGGGACGGTTTTTCTTCGCGCTGATTTTCCTGGTAGCTGCCCCCAATCACTTCACCAAGCAAACCATCGCCTTTTCGGCTTCTCAAGGCGTGCCTTTGGCTTCGATCGCGGTTCCGCTTTCAGGTGTGGTAGCCATCGCCGGCGGCCTCAGCATTTTGCTGGGCTATCGCGCAAAACTTGGCGCCTGGCTTATCGTCCTTTTCCTGGTCCCTGTCAGCTTGATGATGCATAAGTTCTGGACCGTAGCCGATCCCATGATGGCGCAGATCCAAATGATTCTGTTCATGAAGAACGTCTCCATGCTCGGCGGCGCCCTGCTGATTTCTCAGTTCGGTGCAGGACCGTTCAGCCTTGATGCCCGTCGTTCGCGCTGAACGCACCTAGCGGAGAAAAACAAAATGCGCAATCAATCTGAATCACCAAGTCTTGCTGTCATCAAGACCCCGATCTCACAAGAAGCCCTCGATCAACTTTTTCGCGAAGCGCGCACACACTCCACGTGGCTTCCCGAACCCGTGCCCGTCGAACTCCTGCGCAAGGCTTACGAATTGGCGCGTCTTGGGCCGACCAGTGCCAACGGCTCGCCCGCCAGATTCGTTTTTCTAACAACGCCGGCCGCCAAGGCGCTCCTTAAGCCGGCGCTTGCGCCCGGCAATGTCGACAAAACCATGGCCGCTCCTGTAACAGTTATCATCGCCTGGGACACGGAATTCCATGAGCACCTTCCCAGGCTCTTTCCACAGGCTGACATGCGCTCGTACTTTGTCGGAAATAAACCTCTCACCGAGGAGAACGCCTTCCGCAACAGTTCACTGCAATCCGCATACTTTATCCTGGCCGCACGCGCTTTGGGATTAGATTGCGGACCGATGTCCGGTTTCGACGCAGATAAATTGAATGCGGCATTCTTTCCCGACGGCAAGTGGAAGGTGAATCTTCTCTGCAACCTGGGCTATGGAGACCCAAGCAAGCTGCACCCACGCAATCCGCGGCTGAATTTTGAGGAAGCAGCAGTGATTTTATAGGGTGAGATATCGCCAGCCGCACTTGGTGCCGGGAGGAGACAAGCACATGTCATACAGCATATCGACCCTGCTGACCCGCAACCTTGACGACGTCTTCGGTGAAAACGACCCCGCGCGCCGGCGCGCGGCCATCCACGAGATCTTCACCGAAGATTGCGTGTTCTACGAACCCAGGGCCGTCTACCGCGGCCGCGACGAGATCGAGCGCGTGGCGGGTGCGATCAAGGCTACTCACCCTGACTTTCGATATCAGCCAATTGCCCCGCCGGAAGAATTGGGCGATGGTGGGCGGATCCGATGGGTATCAGGCCGCCCTGGTGAGGCGCCAGCTTACGCGGGGACTGATTTCATCATTGCTCGGGACGGTCGGATTGCCGCCGTTTATCTGTTTGTCGACAAGCTACCCTGAGCTGGACTTTGCGGTGCCACGGAACTGCAGAGGAGTTGCTTATGACAAAAGCCCAGTACGAAGTGTTTGAAGCTCTCAATCCCTTTTTCGGAGTCGTCCTGACAGGCTTGCGGGGACTTGTTGACGGCAAACACTATTTCGAGACATTTGCCGAAGACGCACTCTTCGAATCTCGCTATCACTTTCCCGACTGGCCTCCGACGATACGAGGACGCGCCAATCTGATGGCAAGCTTGACCCGATACGGCAAGACGATCAAGCTTCACTCCGGCGACGCACTTGTTGTGCACCGCTCCCGGGATAGTCGCGTCGTGATTCTCGAGTACGAAGTACACGGCACGATCCTTTCGAGTGGAGCACCCTATGACAACAGGTTCATCTCGGTCATCACGATTGAAAACAGAAGGATCATCCATTGGAGAGACTACATGGACTCTCTGGCCGCCTGGACGGCGTTGAATAGTCGCTAGTGGATCCCAAAATCCCGTCTTGGCCCCTAGCTGAAAGCGCAGATCTCTCGCTGTGGCCACTTAGTCAGTTGGGACGCAGTTGTGGAGTCAACAATGCGAGAGTGGCGCTTATTTGAATACTTCTCGCAAGAACTCGACCGTCGTTTTCCGCTTTGCATGATCCAGTCGCGGACAATAGCAAACCGGCGGGTTACTCTCTCAACAGTTGGTGGACAAACGAGATCGCGATCGACCCTTCGCCGACAGCCGAGGCAACGCGTTTGACATTGCCTCCACGAACATCCCCGGCAGCGAAAACTCCGGGCAGGCTGGTTTCCAGTAAGTAGGGCCGACGGCTGAGAGGCCAGTGCGCGCCGGTCAGCTCTTCTGGGGAAAGATCGGGACCTGTCTTAATGAAGCCTTTGTTGTCGAGTACGACGCAACCGCTGAGCCAGCTGGTGTTGGGATCCGCTCCTGTCATTACGAACACGTGGGCGATATTCTTTTTCTCGATTTTGCCGGTTTGAGTGTTCCGCCACGTAACCCGTTCGAGATGGTCGACGCCTTCAAGGCCGACAACTTCCGTGTGTGTCAGCAGGCTGATGTTAGGGGTTTGTTCGATTCGACGAATGAGGTATTTCGACATTGTGTCAGTAAGGCCAGAACTTCTGACGAGTATGTACATGTGCTTTGTGCTCTCGGCCAAAAACACAGCAGCCTGGCCCGCGGAATTTCCACCGCCGACCACAATGACTTCTTCGCCGCTGCATAACTGCGCCTCAACAAGGGTTGCGCCGTAATAAATACCGGCACCATCAAAGCGGGACAGATTCTCAATCGGCAACTTGCGGTATTTGGCCCCAGTAGCGATAACGATCGCGCGCGCTGGGATCCTGGTGCCATCTTCTAACTCGGCTAAATAAGGCTTGCGGTCGCAAGTTAGCCCGGTTCCCGTGGTGAGCAGCATCTGCGCTCCGAATTTCTGCGCCTGCGTGTATGCCCGACCCGCTAGTTCGTTTCCGGAAATTCCGGCTGGAAATCCAAGATAGTTCTCAATCCTTGAACTGGATCCCGCCTGCCCTCCAGGCGAGTAGGTCTCCAGCAGCAAGACGTCAAGGCCCTCCGAGGCACCATAAACGGCCGCGGCCAGCCCCGCAGGCCCTGCGCCCACGACCACCAAATCACGCAGTCGCGTTTCGTCCACCGCCTCGTTGAAACCCAGACAATTGGCGATGTCACGGTTCGTGGGATTACGCAGAACCGTTTCGCCGCGACATATCACGACAGGTGTCTCAGCGACAGAGACATGGAAGTGATCCAGGAGGCTCTGAACGTCGGCGTCGCGTTCCAGATCGATGTACGTATACGGGTGGCCATTGCGCGTGAAGAATTCCTTGATGCGAAGGGTATCGGCCGAATGACTGGAGCCTAGGAGTGTTGCATCGCCAATGCCTTGCGCTAGCAATTCCACCCGCCGAAGAATGAACGCACGCATCAGGATCTCGCTCAGCTCCGCGTCTGTTTGCACCAGGGCGAGGAGGCTTTCGCGATCGAGCTGGATGACTTCGGCATCTAGTCGCGCACGAATACGCGCCATCGCACGACGGCCCGAAAGCGTATTGATCTCGCCGGTGAACTGACCAGCGCTGAAAATCGAAATAAGCGTTTCGGTTGCGGACGTCGGCCGCACAGCCTCCAATTCGCCTGAAATGACGACAAAGAATGGAATGGCCCTGTCCCCTTGTTCGACCAAAACCTCGCCGCTGCGAACTGCGCGCGTGCGGCCGTGGGTTGCAACCCGTTCGATTTGCGCCGAGGTCAATCTCGGAAAGATCTGATCGGCGCGCGAAGCGGTCAGGGGAAGCGGAGTGGTCGGTTCGGCCATACTGCCAATTTTGATTTCGGGAGCCATTCTGCAATTAGGTCCGTAGAACACGCTGCCTGTCAATGGCGTCGCTGCCGATCATGCTGCCGCCAGCCGCAAGGACCCTGAGCGCCGCCAGATTCAGCTTCCAGACTTGACGGCTCGTGCCGAATTCCACAAGACTGCGGGGTTCACACGGTCGGGATAAAGCACAAGCATCTGGTGGTAGAGTTCCAACGCCGTGTGAGTATTGGCAGCGGTCCTGTCAAAGTCGCGAATGTATTTTCGCGTTTCTTCGATGATATTCGGCGTATCTGCTGCGCCGGGCCTCTTGTGTCCCGCGACCACACCCGCAGGCTTTAGAGACTCGATGGTATCAAGCGCCGCGATCCAATCCTTCCTCGTTTCGGCGTTTGACTCTCCGAGATGCAGATGGACATCGTTATAGGCGCTGTCGCCTGCCACGACCAGGCCGATCGAAGGGACGTGGAGGCAGGTCGTGCTGTCCGTATCGGTGTGTCCAAGGGGAACACTCACAAGTTGCTCTCCTTCGAGTTCGATAACGCCTTCCTTGAGTTCGTCTGCAATGACGAGCGTTGAGTCGATTTGTCGGGGAAATCGGACCTTCCAATATGCGCTGACAACGGGAGCTGAAGCCTGCTTTTGCATCACCGCGATCACTTCTCGCGTTGCCACGAACTGCGCATTCGGAAATCCTTTTCGAATTGTGTTTACGCCGAAGAAATGATCTCCGTGGCCATGAGTCGCGTAAATCGTTGTCAGATTCTTGCCGCTGGCCGCGATCCACTCCGCAAGCTTCTGGTTTTGCTCGACCGTGATCGCGGTATCTACCAGCACAGCGTCGCGCTTGCCTGAGATGAGCGTTGAGGAAATCGGTGATCATTTCATTTCGCTCGCGCCGGGCGGAAGGTCGTTGGTGACGGCGGGAATCTGGCTGCTGATAAAAACGTCCCACTGCAATCGATTAGTCATAGACCCCCTTCAAGACGGTCACGAATACTGTTTCTAAGATCTCTTTCGAGCACGCGGCTTGGCATTCGGTCACCCCAACTGTTGCCAGCTCAACCTGCCGCCTCGTACAAAAGGGCTTCCACTCTCTCGTCGAGGTCCCGCGCGACTGCTAGGGCTTCGGAATTTCGGTAAGGAGCCAGGAGACTAGCCATCCTGTCGTACGAAACGTGCACGCCGTCGTGGCGTTCGTCGACGAGTACGGTGACGGGAGCGTAGGAGCCGGCGCCCGGAACGCGCTTTGCCATTTCCTGCATGA
>Ga0209648_10000773_pt1 | contig 25039 bp, 24 predicted proteins | sample GraSoi2013_115cm_FD_185830 | JGI IMG/M metagenome (GOLD analysis project Ga0209648, IMG submission 185830) | Grasslands soil microbial communities from the Angelo Coastal Reserve, California, USA - Sample 9_17_2013_115cm (SPAdes) (version 2) | ecosystem: Environmental > Terrestrial > Soil >... | reverse complement strand
CCAGGGCTCAAGCTATGAACTGGTGGTTCGCGCGAAGGGTTTCGCGGAGCAGACGCGCGCCATCGATGCGAAAACTGGCGCGAACGAGGAAAGCGTGGCGTTCCGAATGCTGCCGGCTGCAGGAGGCAAGGGATGAACGTGCAACGACGCATCTGCGGCCTGGCAGTGATTCTTGCGCTTTCTGCGGCTGTTAGTGTGGCGCAGGATAAGAATCGCTTAGCGCAGCTCCGTACCGTCCGCGGCGTGGTGACGGATAAGTCCGATAGCCCGCTTTCCGGGAGCGTCGTTTTTCTGAAAAACGCGCGCACCAATTCCGTGCGCAGCAGCTACACCGATGACACTGGCAATTACCGCTTCAGCGGGCTGGATCCGAATGCGGATTACGAACTCCATGCGGAAAAAGAGGGTGCCAAATCCGCAACTCGTACGGTCTCCAGTTTGGACAGCCGTAAGGACATTGTTCTGAATCTCAAAATCGACAAAAGAAAGACCTGAGCTTCTCCCACCTTCCCGTGCATGGCCGCAGTGCGAACTTATCAGGTTATCGAACTGGTGCTCCGGGCAGCCAAACTGTGCGATACGGGCATCTGACTCGGGTACACTGAAGAAATACTGGAATGGAGTGCTGTTCTTCAGACCGAGGGAATTCTATTGCGCTACCGAAATGTCTATAGCTTTTCGATGCTAGTTTTTGTGCTTACCGCGAACCCGGCGACCTATACAGCTCAGGACAAACCAGAAGCTCCAACGCCACAGCAGAGTGCCGTGCCCTTCACGTCGTCTTTTTCAACGGAGGAGGCCCGGGCTCCTCATAAGAGCGACAAAAACAAGGACGCTCTAGGGAAGGACGGTCAGAGCCAGACCACCGGCACCTCTAATGACCGGCTCTTTTTTACTCTGCCCAACTTTCTGACGCTGGAGAACGCGAACCAGGTTCCGCCGCTCTCGACGGGACAGAAGTATCGGGTCGTGGTTCGGAGTTCTTTCGACTATGTACTGTACCCCTGGTACGGATTCCTCGCAGGCATCAGCCAGGCGGAGAACAGTGAGCCCGGATACGGCCAGGGTGCGGCGGGGTACGGAAAGCGGTACGGAGCGGCCTTCGCCGACGGCACGATTGAGAACTTCTTGACTGGCGCAGTGTTTCCGTCTTTATTGCGTCAGGATCCCCGGTTCTTCCAATCCGGCAACGGAGGTTTCTGGCGCCGAACTGGCTATGCCATGAGCCGCGTTATCATCACGCGAGGCGATTCTGGCCATTCGCAGGCCAACTACTCCGAGATTGTCGGCAGCGCCCTTTCAGCAGGTATTTCCACCTATACCTACCATCCACGCGCGGATCAAAACTTGCGGAATGCGGCGAGTGTGTGGGGTTCACAAGTCGGGTACGACACGCTAACTTTTGTCGTCAAAGAGTTCTGGCCCGACATTCGGCGCAAGCTTCGTAAGAAATAGAAGCGTTTTCCTCCGGGTAGTTGGAATCTATTCCCTGCAGGCTGCTGCACTTTCGCAAGGCAGCATGTGACGGACACTTTGTGCGCTTCAATCATTCAACGGCAGGAGGACCTGGATTGCGTGGGGCACGACTTCAATATCCACGGGGGTTGTCCCTATGATTTCACCGTCACCGTGGAACAAACATGGCCGGTCCGTCGTCAGCCGGACTCGTTGGGCTGTCCAGCGCTTCACCCGAGAAGTGCGCAACTCACCGCTTCCCATCAACCGAGGCAGCAGCGCCAACACCCTGATCTTGCTGAAATCTTCAATCATAACGACGTCCAGCAACCCGTCATCGAGCGCCGCGCCGGGCGCGAGTCTAAGACCGGCACCATAGGTCGGGGAATTCAACACCGCTGTGAGCAACACTCGCCCTTCCCACGAAAGGAGGTCGCTCCTCGGAAAATCGATGCGAACCTCGATGGGCACGTACTCCACAAGCGCCCGTAGCGCAGACGCGATGTAACGAAATCGACCTGGAAGACGACGGTAAGCAACAGTCGCGTAGCGCGCCGCCTCGGCGTCAAGTCCAATGCCTCCTCCGCCGGCATATAAGCGCATTCGCCCTTCGAGAGTGCGCACTCTCACAAGATCCACGAAGCGCGGATCGCCACTCAGTATGGCTTCCGCCGCTTTCACGGGATCGTCCGGCAATCCGAGCGCGGCGGCAAAATCATTTCCTGCTCCGGCAGGGAGGACACCTAGGACCACCTCGGCTCCGAAGGCTGCATTGGCCAGCGCCTGAAACGTTCCGTCCCCACCCATCGCAAAAAGCGCGCGCCTTCCTTCCGAAATGGCCTTTCGCGCGGACGACTCAAGTTCTGCCGCACTGTTCGTCATGACAAATTGCACAGAAACGTGGAACGATTCGAATCGCTTCTGGATTTGTGCCAGATAAAAGCGTGCGCGGCCTCCGCCGGCTAGGAAGTTGACAAATATGATGAGACCAGATTCGCGCAGAATGCTCGGAGCTTCCACGCGATCAGTCATGCTCCTGCTCCTTTGCTTCAGACGACTAATTTATGTTTAGCTGATAGTCAAATCCACTTTTCATTGAACTTTGTGCACTTCGTCCGTCGGAATGCGAGTTGAGAATACTACCTCTGAACCGATCCGGCCTGTAGCCGGTTGTAAGCGGCGCTCTTGGTGCTCGGGGCGTTATGGGCAGCATGCTTGTGGAAGGAAATCAGTGGCTTAAGCGCTGGATTACGACCTTGGATCCAGATCGACAAGGGGCCTAAAGATTGGTGCCGGCGGGGGGAATCGAACCCACGGCCTAGGGATTATGAGACCCTCGCTCTTCCACTGAGCTACGCCGGCGTGAGGATGTTCTTTATGCTACGGATTCGCCTGCGAACGTGTCAAGGCGTTGTACGCAGCGCACGGACAGCAGACTGTCATTCGAGCAATGAATGAGCAACGCAATTAAGTTGAATCGCTTTGGGTGAACTGAGTGCGGTGGAACGCCCGGAGCGATACCGGCCCGCATACTTTGTGCCTGCTGTCTGACACTTCAGCCAAGCTAGTTCTATAATCTTTAGTACTAGGGTACTGTTGACCGGTACAGTCCCAAAACCTATCCTGCACGAGATCGGACACTGTACCACCTATCAGGGTAGGCGAAAGTCTATCGAAACGATAGGAAGGGATGGTGTGTATCGATTCGTCGCAAGCTCATCGATTGAATGGCTTGACTTTGATGTACTAAGAGATAGACTGCCTCCCGGGTTGTTTCTAGCCTCGGAGGCACAATGTCACGTAAACTCACGGTTATTTTCCTGGCCATGTTTGTTTTGGTCGGGGCGATGGGCTTGAAGACTCTGGTAGCGGCTCACGCCGACGGTGTAGTGGTCGCCAACGGCACGGGCCCCTGCCCACCGCTGCCCCCCAACAGGTAGCTCACCTTCCGCGGTTTAGGTCGGCCGCGGGTTGGACTGGGGCACAGAAAGGGAAAACGTGCTCGGTCCTACGCAATTTCTAGTCTGGTCCCTGGGAATTCTCCTAGAAGCTACCGTCTTAGTGTGTGCCGCCGCCAGACATTCTTTCCGCCGCTATTTTTTCCTCAATTTATACATGGGGACCACTCTCCTCGTAGAGATAAGTCGTTTTCAGATCGTGAGGAGCTTCGGATTTAGCTCGCAGGAATTTGCCTATTTTTACTATTATTCGGACGCGCTTCTCACCATTCTTCTGTATTTTGTGCTCATCAGTCTCTACGCGCTCGTCTTCGATGAGATGAACGCAGGGAGTCACGTCCGCCTCGGCGCGGTGTTGTTACTTGCCGGGACAGCTCTCTTTTCCTACGCAGTAATTTACCAATCGTCTGGGAAGATACTAAGTCGCTTCATGATTGAGCTTTCCCAGAATCTCTATTTCGTCGGGCTGGTTCTTACGTTTGTCCTCTGGGGAGCGATACTCAAGCTCCGTGAGACGCGGACACGAGTGATCCAGTTCGTGCTTTCTTTGGGTGTCTATTTCAGCGCGTTCGCAGCCACCTATGCGCTGCGCAATCTATTCCCCAATCTCGATTGGCCCAGAACCTATTTGGTGCCGGCAATAGGATTTTTGTTACCGCTCGCCTGGGCTCACGCCTTTTGGCGGGTCCCGGAAGAGGCACGCCTCGCACCCGCGCGCTTGGCGGTGGTGCCCCGATGATGGCCGCCCTCATTCTCGTTTTCTCGGCAGCTGCGATGCTGCAGTTTTTCATCTCTTATTGCCGCTCGCTCATCGCTACGTCGGCAAAGCAGGTTCTCTCGGCAGAGGTAAAGGATGTCGCCGGTATCCACACGAGGGCTTCCGGCGATGATTTCAAACGTATCATGCAGCTTCTGCATCTCTGTCCGGCACGCCCGGAAGACCGCAATAGCGTCCCGGCGATCGGCGCCTATTTCAGCCTCCTGAATTTCCTGCGCGCGACGCTTGCCCGGATTGTGCCTTCCATGCGGGCCTGGACGGAATCAGAGCGCGGGCAGTGCGCGTATTTTGCCGCAGTCGCCCTGGAACGTCGCATCTCCTTCAGCCGACACATGCTCGCGCAGCAAATCGACGCATGAAACGTCGTTCCTTGGCTTTGCTGTCGCCAACCTGCTGTCTCTTTCGCTACCATCCCTCTTCTTTTTCTGCTTGACATCCCAGGCGGATGCTATTCTCAAAAAGTTCCCTCCTCACCGGAGTGGAAGCGTCCGCAGCGCAAAACTTACCGGTGACAAAAACGTGCTCGCAGTGTGGCGCCGTATTGCCCTCCAGCGTACGCGCCTGTAATTTTTGTGATTCATCCTTTTCCATCGGTCCTTCTTCCTGGGAAGATCCACCGGGCATTTCCGCGCCGGAAGAGTTCGCCGCGGATGCAGTTCTTGGCTTGGCCGGGACTGCTCGTTCCAGGCACAGCACCGTCGTCTCGCGGAAAATCGAGCGAAACGCCGCTTGGCGAGGCGAACTCGCTCAAAGACTCGATGCTTATCGCACTCGGCGGCGAAAGGTCCTGCCAAACGCAGCGCAGTCTCAGTTTGCGTTCGATGAACCTTCCGCGGAGACGCCGCCACATGGTTCTGTTGTAGTTGCGGAAACTCCGTCATCCGTTAAGGATGATTTTTCTTTTACCATCGCGATCGGCCGCCCTTCAAGTAAGCGCGTTCTCGAAGAATCGCCAATGGAGATTGATGTCTCTCTGCCGCCGGATTCAGAGACTAGCGCGCAAACACAGATTGTTGAAGACGAAAGGAAGTCTCAGCCTGGTCTTTATTCCGCGGCATCGATCGACGCTCGGCGTCTCGCGGCGTTGATCGATTTCTGCTGCCTGTTGTTTGCATATGGTGGTTTCCTGATGCTCTTCGGTTCGCTCGGCGGGCAATTTACACTCAGCAAAATCACTGCGGCCGTGTACGCTACGACTTTTGCCATTGTTTACCTGCAATACTTTGCGCTCTTCACTATCTTCGGCGGCACGACTCCGGGCATGATGATGCGAGGATTGCAAGTCGTCAGCTTTTCCGGCGAATCGCCCACACCCAGGCAAATGCTTCTGCGCAGCGCGGGCTACATGCTCTCCGCGGGAACTTTTTTCCTGGGCTTTCTTTGGGCCATGTGGGACGAAGACGAACTCACCTGGCATGACCGGCTTTCTCGCACTTATCTGAGCGTGGCCCAGACTTTTGCCGACCTTGAAAATTCGAGCATGGCGCACAGCCGTTAGTTTTCTCTGAAATTTGCACGCAACCCCGTTGCACTCGTTTCAAGTTACCTTGCGCGGCATTCATTCGCTATTCGGATTATGGCGTGCAGGCTGCGTTCCACATCTGTCTCCCTGGTCGCCCACGAACATACACTGATCCGCATCGCGGTCTTTCCTTGCCAGACGGTCCCTCCGCACCAGCAGGTTCCGTCCTCCTGGACGCGCCGGATCACTTCTCGTGTCACTTCGGGGTGGCCAAAGGACACCAGCACTTGATTGATCACGACATCGTTCAACACCGCGAAGCCGGCTTCCCGCAGCCCCTCAGAAAACCGCCGCGCGTGGGCGCACGTGCGCTCGATGAGCGCGCACAAGCCGGACCTTCCGAGCGATTTCAGCGCCGCCCACAACTCCACGCCCCGAGCCCGCCTCGATGCTTCCGGCGTGTGATGCATAGGCTCGCGGCGCGAACCGGGTTCGAGATAAGCCGCTGTCATTCCCATCGACGCTCGCAACGCAGCACCATCTCTGACGATGGCCAAGCCACTGTCATAGCCGGCGTTGGGCCACTTATGCGCGTCTGTGGCCCACGAATCAGCCTGTTCGAATCCCTGCGTCAACTGTTCGTACTTCCGCGAGATCCGAGCCCACAAGCCGAACGCGCCATCCACATGCACCCAGGCGCCCTGTTCCTTTGCCACTCTACAAATTTCTCCGGCGGGATCGAACGCTCCTGTGTTCACGTTCCCCGCCTGAATGCACACAATTGTTCGCTCCGACAGACGCGGCAATTTATCGGCACGCATTCGTCCCTGACCATCTGAATCCACGATCTTCAGGCGTTTCCTTCCAAATCCCGCCAGACTCAACGCCTTGAGCATCGATGCGTGCACTTCCGCACCGACGACCACTTCCATGAGCGGCGCTCCAAACATCCCGTCGGCTGTGACATCCCAGCCCGCGCGTGCCAGGAGCGCATGGCGTGCCGTGACAAGCGCCGTGAAATTCGCCATCGTGGCGCACGTAACCAGGCCCCCCTCACATTCCGGCGGCAGTCCCAGCGCCTCGCAGACCCAGCGAAGGACGACTTCCTCCAACTCCGAGGCGATGGGAGACATCACGCGCAGCGCCGCATTCTGATTCCACGCTGCCGCCAGCCAGTTCGCCGCCAGTGCCGCAGGGACCATCCCGCCGTTCACGAAACCGAAGTATCGTCCACCCGTTGTCGCCACCGTGGCTGCGGAGCCAATTTGGTCTAGCCTCGCGATTACCTCACTTGGGCGGCTCGAAAAAGTAGGAAAAGGCTCGTGAAGTTTGGCAAGTGCCTCGACAGCTTCCTTGGAAGGACTCACTCTTCGTTCCACGACTTCTCGGACGTATCTTTGCGTCTTGTCTGCGGCAACATTCAAAACGTCCCTGATCGATGATTGTCCTAGCGCTCCTGTTTCCGTCGCCATTCGGCTTCTCCTTTCCACTCTGTCCTGACCTCTCCGCACCCGAAGACACCCGTCAGAGACAGGGTTTTTCTTGCCCACGCGGATACGTTATTCAATTTTCGATGGAAGGAAAGAGCCGAATTGTCCGCTTACTTCTTCGCGACGGCCTCATCGGAATAGATCTTGCCGTCGCGGATGTGGATGATGCGGTGCGCATGCTGCGCAATGTCATGTTCGTGGGTCACGAGAATTATGGTGTTCCCCTGCCTATGCAGGTTCTCGAAAAGCGCCATGATCTCTTCGCCCGTTTTCGAATCGAGGTTCCCGGTGGGTTCGTCCGCCAGCACGATCGAAGGGGAATTCACCAATGCTCGCGCAATCGCCACGCGCTGTCTCTGTCCGCCGGAAAGCTCATTCGGCTTGTGGCTCATCCGGTCCATCAGGTCCACGCGTTGCAGGGCCTTCTTTGCATTCTCGATGCGCTCTTCCGCGGGCGTACCGTTGTAGATCAGCGGCAATTCGACGTTGTGGAGCGCGGTCGCGCGCGGCAGCAGGTTGAACGTTTGAAACACGAAGCCGATCTCTTTGTTTCGGATGTAAGCGAGCTCATCATCATCCAGATCGCTCACCAGCCGCCCCGCCAGCCAGTACCTTCCGGTGCTGGGCGAATCCAGGCAGCCGATCAGGTTCATCAGCGTGGATTTGCCCGATCCGGATGGCCCCATGATGGCCACGTATTCACCCTTCCGGATTTCCACATCCACACCACTCAACGCGTGCACTTGCTCCGCGCCCATTTCGTAGACCTTGGTCAGCGCTTCGGTCTTAATCACAACGCCCGAGCTGACCAGGTCCTCCCGGTAGGAATCTGTGGCTGGTATCTCAACAGGCATGCGAATCTCCCTCGTCCCTAGCGGCGCGTCAGCTCTGCTGATCATCCTGCTTCTTCGGCGCGCTGTTGTCCACCTTCACAGGCGACTCCGGTTTCAGGGTGCGCAATGCCTTGTAGCTGCCGACGACGATTTCGTCGCCAGGTTTCAAACCCTTTGTGATCTCAATGTCCGTGACACCCGCGATGCCCGTCTCTACGGGCAGGAACACCGCCTTTTTTCCGTTGACAAGGAACACACCCTGCACTTCGTCCTTCTTCGGATCTCCGGCTGCCGGTGGTGGCGGTGCTGCGAGGGTCACATTGGAACTACCTTGTTTTTTTGCATTCTTGGCCGCTTCTTCCAAATCCTTGCGCGTCCGCACCGCCAGCGCTTGAATCGGAATGGCCACGACATTTTTCCGTTCGGCCGTCTTGATCTTGGCCGTGGTGGATAGACCGGGCCGCAGATTCTCCGGCGGGTTCGCCAGTGTCACAACGACTTTGAAATCCTTAGCTTCCTGAGTGCTTGTCGTGGTCTGCGTGGTGGTGAGCCCGGAACTCCGCAGCACGGCCTGCGATCCAATCTCCGTCACTTTGCCCTTGAAAATCTTTGCAGGCACCGCGTCGATCGTCACATCAGCCTCTTGGCCCATTTTCACGTTGACGATGTCCGTCTCGTCCACCTTCACTTCCGCCGTCACCACTGACATATCCGAAAGCGTCATCAGGAAGCTGCCGTTCGAATTCTGTATGCCGGGCACGACGTAGTCGCCCACGCGCTCCGGGAGATAGCTCACGATTCCATTGATCGGTGACGTGTACGTGGTCTTCTGCAAAACGTCTTTTAGGCGCATCCCCACCGCGCGGCCCTGATTTACCTGCGCACGCGTTTGATCCAATTGCGCTTTCAGGGAAAGCACCCGCGCGCGCGCCGATTCAACCGCAGCGACTGCCCCATCATAGGTGGTTTTCCTTTGGTCGAAATCCTGTTTGGGGATCAGACCATCCTTAAAAAGGCCCTGGCCACGGTCATAGTCCAGCCTGGCCTTCTCCAGGTTAGCTTGTTGCGAGGTCAGGTCCGATTGCGCGGCCTTATAACTGGCTTCCGCAGCCTGCACGCCGGACTCCGCGGAATTTACGGCCGCCGACTGCGCCTGCACGTCCGCAGTCGCCTGCACATTTTCCTGCAGGAGCAACTTGTCACCCTTCTTGACGTGGTCGCCTTCCTTGACAAGGATCCCCGTGATTCTCCCGAATCCCTGGGCGGTCACGTTTGTGTAGGTTGTCGGCTTGATTTCGCCGGAGGCTGTCACCAGGGATATCAAGCTCTCTTGATTGGCTACTTTCGCCGTTTGCCCTTATTCGCCTGGTTCACGCTGAACAGTACAATTCCGCCGAGCACCGCCACGGCGCCTGTCCCAATCGCAACTTTATGCCAAGTCTTCATTCGGATACCCTTCGATCAACAACTCTTTCCGCGTACTTCCAATCCTCCGCCACGGACCTCATTCGAAGCAATCACAAGAACGACGGATCCCACGGGGACACAGATGTTAGTCCGACTGCCTCTACCCTAGATACGCTCCTTCGGGTCGAAATGTTTCGCGGGAGGTTTTGCTCCACTTCGCGGTTCAAGCTTCAAAGCAGGGGGCTTGCTGGAACCGGAATCTCTGCCGGCATTAGCCGCACGTTCTAGAGAGGTGCCGCCGGCCCCAAGTCTCATTGTATGTTCAAAACCACCCGAAGGGGAACAATTCTCATCCTGCTTGCCCGGAACCCTTGCTGACAACCCACCCGCTCTCTTTGACGCAAAACAAGGACAAATGGGTCAGCCGACAATGTGCAATTTTCGCAAAACGGGCCCCGTTTGCGACCTCTGTTTTGTTGACATACCCAGGGCATTCGGCCGATTTGCTCTAGCCGAACCGTCTGCGGAGAGGGGGCAAAGCGGCTGAATGCGCGGGTTTGCCAATTTCACGTGTATTCTCCCTATCCAGTACGTTCCATGTGTTTTGAATAACTTAGCAGGCTTCCAATGGTGCGGTGTGTTGCGCTTCAGCCCCTCAGGGCGTCGGGCTGGAAGAGATGCTGACGGGCTTCTCCGCTGTGCCCCCGAATCCCAATTTGATGTAACGAAGGCCTTCGACGCCATCCAGATGAGTCAGCGCGCGCCAGCAATCAATAACCACCCGAGGTGCGGCATGGCCAGAGCGAGGCCACAGCGAGGCTCGCAGATCGCGGAACTCCTGCCAGGGAGTCGCCAGGACAACCACCATGGACTCCGCAATGCACTCCTGCGCCGACGAGGCCATTCGAATGCCTTTGCAGTTGGTCAAGGCGCGCCCTGCATCCGGGGACGGATCGTAGACGATCACTGGAAGACCTACGGAAGAAAGCTCCTGCGCAAGCAACAGGCCGAAGGATTCCTCGAATACATCCGTATTTGGTTTGTAGGCCAGTCCAAGGATGCCGATGGCCTCCGATTCGCTCCGATGGCTCTTCACGAGGTCCGCAAGGGACTTGATTTGTGCGCGATTGAAAATGTCGGTGGCTTCCGCAAGACCGGAGGAAGCGCCCACGCGGGAAGCTAGCGCGGCGAGCGCGCGATTGTCGCGGGGAAAGCATGGCCCTCCGTAACTAACAGCGCCTTTTAAATACTTGGGGCCGATGCGGGTATCAAGGCCAAGCGCTTCGGTGACTACATTCACGTCGGCCTCCGGCAATTTCTCGCAGAGCCGCGCCAACATATTGGCGTAACTGATTTTGGTGGTGATGTACGTGTTGACGGAGAGCTTGGTGATTTCCGCGTTGATCCAATTCATGCGCGCGATCGCGGGAGAATTCTTGCAGGTGCGTCGGTAAAGTTCGGATAAAACATCGCCCGCGCGAGGATCGGATTCGCCGATCAAAAGAAAATCCGGATTGTAAAAGTCGCGGATCACCGTGCCCAGCGCGATGAACTCCGGGTTGTAGCACAACCCGAAGTCGGCGCCGCAATGCTTGCCGCTGGCGCGTTCCAGCGCGGATTTGATCGGGCCACCCATGGAGCCCGGCATTACCGTGCTGGTGATCACAACCAAGTGGTAAGCAGACTTGGTACGCAGCGCGCGGCCGATGGATTCACACGTGGGAATCGCGTAGCGCAGAGAAAAGCCGCCATCGGGTTCGCTGGGAGTGGCCACCACGACGAACGTGGCGTCGGAGGCGCTCACCGCGGCTTCAATATCTTTCGTGGCGGAGATGCATCCACAGCATTCAGCAAGCAGCTCGGCGAGGCCGGGTTCGTTGACGGGCGGCACGCCGCGGCTGATGGCGTCGACCTTCTGTGGATTCAGATCCACGGCATGGACGGCAAAGCCGCGCGCGGCGAAACAAATGGCCATGGGCGCGCCGAGTTTGCCCAGACCAATAACCGAAACAGACGAGAGCATGCGCCTCCTGAGAGAGAAGCGAGCATCTTAGCGTGTTGCTGCCCGGAAATGAAAGCGTTCGAATGCTGAGGGTTGAAAGAAGGCTTTAGACTTTGCCGCTATTCAGGAGCCTTGATGGCCCGCCGGCTGCCCGATTTTTCTACGAAGCCCGAGGACTTTCCGCAACGCCACCGTCCGCCGCACGAAAATCTCCCACGCGAATTTCTTCATCCTATAAAAAGGCTTGCGGAAGCGCACTCTCCGGATCGATCCATCGGGCGTCACCTCGTGCGTCACATCCAACAGTGTATAAGCGTGTTCCACGCCGCCATATAATTGAAAATTCCGCTCCGCTTCCTGGCCGCGCCACACCTGTTCTTTGCCGCCAGCCACGTGGCCATAATCATGATTCTGATGAAGCACCGGAGCGACCAGGGACGCATCCACCACCGGCAGATTTTGCTCCCGCACGGCCTTGATCAGCCAATGATCAAACCACAGCCGCCCGATCGCGAAATCGGGAATCTGCCTGTACATTCCTTTAGGGAAAACGAACACGTCGATGCCGGTGTAGTGCTCGTCCTTCCCGGTGGCGCTTGCGCGCCGCCTGATCGCCTCTTCCCAACGTGCGTCGAAATCAAGTTTTTCGGCGATGTCCAGATTGATTCGCTTGGAGATGAGCAGCGAGTTCGGAAATTTTTTCCGCACCGTTTTCGCGGCGCGCAGAAAGTCGCTCAAGAGAATGATGTCCGCATTGACGTAGCACAGCCACGGCATCGCGGCGGCCGCCTCGGCCTGGTGGAAAATATCGCTGAGCAGCGGCGTGCCATGGTCACTGCATGCGATCTGCGGCAAGTGCCGCAAGCCCAGCTCGCCCGCCACCTCCGCCGTCCCTTCATCGCTTCCCAGTAGTATAATTTCCGGCCGCGGCTGCAGATGCGTCCAGCTCTCGATGGCGTTCCGCTGGATCACGCCGGTGTGCCCTCGGAACGCCTTGGGAATCGAGAAAATCGTCAGCATCCTTGCTCCTTACGAACTGGCAGAAACCTTTCCGCTGGCCGCTCCGTATAGTCTAGCCACGAAAAACGTGCTCAGCAATCGAGCTACCATGCCAAAATGTGTTCGCGCGTGCCGCAAGGACCGGAAATCAGGTGGATTGGGCGGTGAAAAGCAAGTGCCAGCCGGAGCGACGTTCCAGGAATCGAAAGAACGGCCGCGGCATCCAGCGGAAATACCACTCTTTGACGTACCGATACTTGACATAGTCGGGGATGCGATAGGGAAAGATGTGTTCGATCTGGATGTCCGTCACGCGAAAGCCGTGGCGTTCCAGTAGCCGCCGCCCCTCGCGCTTGGTGTAGGTGTATGTCACGGGGCATCCAGATTGCGCCTCAGAGTTCTTCGCCACCACTTCCTGCAGCTTCCAAAATTGGCCCTTGCCCTCCGTGGCTACTATCCACGCCACCTTCCAGGACCGGCGGTGATACACCATGATTTTGACCGTTGTGCCGGGACGACTGTACCGCCGAAGCTGCTCCAGTACCGCGTCCGGATGTGGCGTGTGGTGGATTACGCCGAAGGAGTAAATCAAATCATACGGCTCTGGCGGAACGAAAGCGCTGAGCTGTTCCGCATTGCCCGGACAAAAGAGGATGCGGTCTTCCAGACCGAACACGGCAGCGCGCCTGCGGGCCAGCTCCATCGATTTGTCGGAAAGGTCCACAGTGGTGACCTGCGCCCCGGCGCGGGCAAAATTAATCGTGTCCGTGCCGATCCCGCACCCGATTTCCAACACCTTTTTGCCCCGCCAGCGCTCGAACTCCGCAAATCCCGGAATGTGATACTCCACGAAGTATTTGCGTGCCTCCACCTCGTCAAAGTATTCCTTCGTGCCCACGGGCGCGGACGAATGCCGTATGTTGCAGGGACGGCCATTCCAAAAATCCCTGACCCGCGTGATTTCCACATCGGCAAACTTCATAGCGAGGGCAACGCCGATGAATGCAATTTACTTGCCCTTATAAAGCAAATCAAACCAGTTGAAATCCCCATTGTGAAATTCATGGTAAAGAACGACCTCAAATTTGGCTGGCTCGAACATGCTTAAGAGCTTCGGCACGTCGTACCATTCCTCCCACGGCGACCGCTCCAGCATTTGGCCCCATTTGTCGAACGTAGGACGGCCGGCCTTGACCCACAAACTCTTTGGGTAAGCCAGTTGCAGCCAGCGCCCCCCGACTCTTAAGTGTCTGAGCAGCTCCTGGTATTCAGGCTTCATTACTTCGACTGGTGCATTGTGGAGCGATCCCATCGCCATTATGACGTCGTAATCAGTATCGAGTGCACGGAGCGAATCCAGATCTTGAAAATGGTGGAATCGCACGTCTTTCAGACCCAAAATCCTGCAAAGACGCTGCAAGACTTTCAAATTGGTTTCGACGAGGTCCACAAACATTACCCGCGCGCCGTGTTGCGCGAAGGTGATGCTGTCCACGCCGAAACCGCTTCCGATATCCATCACTTTCTTTCCGCGCATGCTGTCTGCGTACAACGTGTGATACCAGCCGCGATGCTCCCATTCTGCTCCCGTCGTGATTTCCTTCCGGCTCTTCTCCCATTTCGCCAGCAGCTCATCGTCCGGCAACGCCAGCAGCTCTGCGGTACTCAGGATTTCCTCATTCGTGATGGGCACTTCGATCCACTTCGTGCGCAGGGTTTCATAGGGCTTTTGCCAGTCCACCGGCTTGTCGTACGGCACAAATCGCGGCTCTCCGGCTCCCACCAGTGTCTTCAACTTACGAACCAGTCTCATACCTCTCAGTTCCTCCCTGAAACCAAAGTTCCCTAATCAGATACTTCGGATCTGCCTGCGCTCATCTCCGTGTAAACGTCAGATTCTCTTCGTGCCCTTCGGACTGCGTCTCCGTGGCGGCTAAATCGAATCCTCGTTCATTCAGGTACGAAACCACTTCGTCTTTCCGGGGCGCGCCGGAGTAAAGCGGCTGAGCCGAAACCCACACTTCAAGCTTAATCTTCCTTATATCCTGTAGGCGGTGGCCTGCAGACCTAATCACAGCCAGGTCCATCCCTTGACTGTCGACCTTCAAGAAGTCAATCTCCCTGATACCCACAAGATTCATAAAGGTGTCTAGCCGAATGGTTGGTACAGTCACAACTGATTCAACCTTGAGCACACGCGCAGCTTCCCAGGATCGTACTCCGCTCTCGTTCAGGGCAAGAAGCGAACTCGCTGCATCAAAGGCGTTGATGTGGAAATCACCACAGCCGTCCGTCTCTGCAATCGCCATCGGAAACACAACGAAATTCGCTGCGTACCCGATCATTGTGACCGCAGCTCGAAGATTTGGCTCAAATGCATAGACCTTGAGGCCCGGATTGAGCCGGGCATACCCGAGCGTTTCTTCACCATGATGAGCGCCGACATCGACCCAAGTGCCCCCGATTCCGTTGCGCCGCAGCATCTCGTTGCCAGCCTTCCGGAGAGCGCGCCCAACCAACTCGATCGTCTTCAAACTCATCCTTGTCTATCCCCAACAGGCCGTTTGTCGATCGCAAATCTGCAAGGCAGGTTTAGAATGCTTTTCCATGAGTCCATCGGATATTGGTACACCTCAGTGGCAACGATCAAATCCGGTACACAGTTGAAATCATCTACGAGTTCCGCGTCATCGTATAGGGAAACGAACAAGCTGTAGGGACCCGGCCGCACCGGGAATGTCGGAAAAGAATGGAACAGTTCGTGTCTACCAGGCTCCATTTGAACGTCTTTGGTGTCCCATGCCCAAACAAGCTGATTGTCATGATTGTATACAGCAAGCCCGTGTGCTCCCCGCGAAATCGTCTGCTGAATGTCGACCACGAATTTCATAGTGAACGGCCCCAGCGTACTAAGAACGTTGGGTTCTTCTCCGGGCGGGTCAACAATTTCCCAACCAAGGAAGCGCCCTTTGATTCCGGACGAATGTTTCTGAGCAGTGCCGTTGTTATCAACCTGGGCCATCCCCGATTCGTAGGCCGAAACCACCGCGTGCATATTGCCGTCCTGGCGGACTTGGCCACCATCGATCCACATGACGCGGTGGCACAGGCGCCGGATCTGGTTGAGTTGATGGCTCACCAGGACCACCGTGCGGCCCGCGCGCGCTACGTCCCCCATTTTCCCCAGGCATTTCTTCTGGAAATTGATATCGCCCACCGCCAGGACTTCATCCACCAGCAGAATTTCCGGCTCCAGGTGCGCCGCCACTGCAAACGCCAGCCGCACGTACATCCCGCTCGAGTAGTGCTTCACCGGCGTATCAATAAACTTTTCCAGTTCGGCGAAGGCCACGATTTCATCGAATTTGTCAAAAATCTCCCGCTTGCTCATCCCCAGAATCGCGCCAGACAGAAAAGTATTCTCCCGTCCCGTCAGCTCTGGATGGAATCCCGTTCCCACTTCGAGCAGCGAGCCGACGCGCCCGTGAATCTCCGCCCAGCCCTCTGTCGGCCTCGTAATTCGTGACAAGATCTTCAGCAGCGTCGTCTTGCCCGCGCCGTTGCGCCCGATCAGCCCGAGCACTTCGCCCTCGCGCACCTCCAGCGACACATCTTTCAGCGCCCAAAACATCTCTTCCTTTTTTCGCCGCAGCGAGGCGAGCGGCGACCGCACGAAATCTTCGAGAGCATGGCGGAGACCGCCATCCACCTGCAGCCCGCGCCGGTAACGCTTCCCCAGCCCTTCTCCGTGAATGACTGTGGTGATCGAACTCATGCTGTATTCCTAGCCGCCCTCCGCAGGAACCGCCGGCGCGGTCCGGACGAGGCCTGCCGCGCTAAATTCATAACGAGTGCGATGGCCGATCATCACCAGCGGTTTCTCAAAATAGACCCAGGACAGCCGGCAAAAAGAGATGGTTACAACCAGGACGATGACAGAAAGTCCGGCGTCGTGCCAGGAGCAGAGCCACGGAACCCGCCCAAAGAACATCCCTAGGAAGAATTCGTGGAACAAGTAAGCGGAGTACGCGATGACGCCAAGCCCGCGCAGCCAGCTCCAACGCAGGCACTGGCTGATCCAACAGGAGGGGTAGAGCACGGCGTAAAGCAGAACAGAGAGATAGGTGAGGGCCAGCCAGGTGAAGCCAGCGGTGGCCATCAAACGCATCTCTGGAGCAGGAGAAAGCCAGACCAGAAGCGCGTCACCCGTGAGGAGGATGACCAGGGCGAGAGATAAATATTTGCGGTTCTCAAGCAGCCAGCCACGCCACCGCGGGTCGCGCGTGGCCATGGCCCCGAGCACCCCCAGAAGGAGCGCGTCGGCACGGCAGGGCATCAGCATGTACCAGGCAAATAAATGCGCGGGATCGCGATGAAAGAAGAGCAGGCGCAGGAGCGGCGCGGCGACGATCGCAAAAAGAATAAAGCGGAGAAGCGCGCGCCGGTCTAGGAAACGAATCACTAACGGCAGCGTCAGGTAAAACTGCTCCTCCACGGCCAGTGACCACGTGACTCCGAGCGGAAACGTGCCCCACACTTTGTGAATGGACATGCCGATATTTTGTAGAAAGGTAGCGAAGTACCACCAGGGCAGCCGCCCGCCAAATATTTCCTCATATCTTCCAATCATCCCAACACTCGATAGGTACATCGCCAAGGCCACGCAGAGCAGGAAGGCCGCGTAAATGGGAACGATACGGAAAAAGCGCCGCGTGTAGAAAACCCGGAAATAGTTCGAGGATCCCCGCGCGTCCAGCAGGATCCCTCCAATGAGGAAACCGGAGAGGACGAAGAAGAGGTCCACGCCCGTCCAGTCCAGGCGCAGCGGAACGAGAGCATAGGCAAGGGCAGAACCCGGGCGGCTCACGATTGCAAAACAGTGAGCGATCAGGACCATTCCGATGGCGATGCCGCGGATTCCGTCGAGCTCCGGAATGCGCCCTGCCTCGGCGCGCAGCCCGGTGCGCCCCTCCGTCCCCGGCTCCTGTCGGGCCCTCGCGCCATGCCCTTTTCCGTGCATCACCGTCACGCTCACCCTTCTAAGTCTTTTCCCTTCTGCCTTTTACGATACCATTGACAGTACGTTACTTCCGTGCTATCATCTAGTGTGAGCCTGAATCCACATCTCCGCACGCGGTTTTCGCTTTTAGCCAGCCCACTTTCCATTTTCACTTTTCTATTTTCTGCCTTCTCCGACCCCTATCCCCTTTCTTTTCAAACTCTTGCGCACTGTTTTCCGTGACGGAGATTTCTCAAACCTTTTCCCATCAATCACTTCCGCACTCTTTTCATCACCACGAGGGGTACCCCCTCCCCGAATTCCCAATTTGGAACCCGCTTCACACTCGATCCGCAACGGCTGTCTCCATGCGATTGAAGAAAAAGACGCCGCCAACGACGACGAGCGCGACGGCGGCGCTGGAAGCGAGCAAGAGGAGACCGGGAGGTTGGCCACTGCCGGTGATGGCCCAGCGGAACCCGTCAATGACCCCGGCCATGGGGTTGAGGCCGTAAAGCCAGCGCCACTTCTCCGGTACCAGCGCGCTCGGATATGCCACCGGCGACGCGAACATCCAGAACTGGATGAGAAATGGCATGACATAGCGCACGTCACGATAAAGGGCGTTGAGCGCGGAGAGCCACAGACCGACGCCGAGAGCGGTGAAGACGGCGAGCGCCAGCAGCGCCGGCAGCCACAGCGCGGCAAGAGTGGGGCGGATGCCGTAAGCGACAGTGAAAATCGCGAGCACCACGAAGCCGATGGCGAAGTCCACCAGGCCGGAAAGCGCGGAGGAAATGGGAAGAATGAGGCGAGGAAAATAAACTTTGGTGATGAGGCGCTGGTTGTCCACGACGACGCTGGTGGTCATCTGCAGGGCGTAGGAGAAATAGGTCCAGGGGACGAGCGCGGCGAAATAAAAAACGGGATACGGGAGCCCCTGGGAAGGCAGCTTGGCCAGGCGGCCGAAGAAGAGAGTGAAGACGAGCATGGTGAGGACCGGTTGCAAGATGACCCAGAGGATGCCGATGGCGGTTTGTTTGTAGCGAATCTTGACGTCGCGCCAGACGAAAAAGTAGAGGAGCTCGCGGTAAGCCCACACTTCGCGGAGGCGAAGCTCCAAGAGGCCGCGCGGCGGTTCAATGCGGATGGCGGCGGAGGCGGAAGGAAGCGCGGACGACACAGTGTGCGGAGGTGCGGTGACAGAAGCCATGCGTGCTGGAACGAATCTCCGGAATGAAATGGATGAACCCGGCACAAGAATAGCAGAGAAGAGGGCGGCCGGGAGAGATTGCGGCAGGAGATGTATCTGCGCCGCGGTTTGACGAACGAAGAAAAATCAGGGGCGCAGAGAAATCGGGTGCGAAGAAAAATCAAAGTGGTGGGGAATTTTTCTCAAGCTGCTGAATATCGCGCTCTTCGATCTGTTGCATGAGCGCCTTGCGGCGGAAGAAGTAGGCGCGCAGGCCGCTGGAGAGTTGGCGAGGCGCGACGAAAAATTGATTGTGGACGACTTCAGAAAAGGAAACGGGACCGCGCGCGGGAATCAGATGCGAGCCCCATTGGAACATAAGGCCGCCGTTCCAGAGTGTGAAGACGGCGACGACAATACCCGTGGCGGCAAGAGCGGCGCGGCGGGAACGGAAGAGTTGGGCGGCGCGGTCGAAAAATACGGCGAGGCCGAGAATGAAAAGCGGCGTGAGAGAAACGAAGAAGCGGTTGCCGTAAGAAGAGATGCCGGCCCAATCGGGGTAGCAAGAGATGAAGACGTAAAACGCGAGAAAACCCGCAAGCAGTGGAGCGCCGATGCGCGGTTCGCGGCGCCAGAAGAGAAAGAGTCCCACAACTCCGAGGAGCAGAATGGGCGTCCAGGCAACCAGGCCGTGATCGGAAGAAAAAAGCACCGCCAAGAAGTTCGGAGAGAACCAGTTCCAATCCTTGATCGGAATATAACCAGACTCGAAGGGCCTTCCGTAAATGAGATAGCGCGTGAGAAAAGTGGGCAACAGACAGACCAGGACAGTGGCAGCGAACAGCAGGTGGTCGCGGAGGAGTTCACGGATGCGAGGTGCTGCGAAGACACCGGGGAGAGAGTCGCGGCGAAACGCGAAGAGATACTGGCGGAGCGCTTCGACCGCGAGAACGGCCAGAACCATGGCGTTGGCATAGTACACGTTGAGCATCAGGCCGGTGATCGCCGCAAGAATCAGCCACTGCGCGAGCGAACGCGAGGCGCGCGTCTGATGCCAATACCAAAGAAAAAGGGCCACGGCGAAAGCGGCATGGGCGTGGGACCACGAAGGATTGAAATACATGTAGACCGGAAGCGAGCTGGCCCACCAGATGGAGAGCGTGGCGAGGAGCGCCCAACGCTCCTCCACGTATTGTCGCGCCAGGCGAAAGGCCAGAAGTAAGCCGAGAAAGCCGTAAAATGCGGTGGCAAGCGCCATGGTGATGCGGTAAGGAGCAGAAAAGCCGTCCGGGGCGACGGAGGCACCCAAGTCTCGCGCCAGCAGGACGCCGGCATGCGCAAGGAGAAGAAAAGGCGTCCAAAGAATCGCGGGGCCGATGGTGAAATGGTTTTCGAGGTGGCCGGTGGGCGTCCGAAAGTAAGATTTGGGCTGATTGCTTTCGTCCAGACGCGGCCCGCGGAAACTGGCGTTGGCGGACTGGTAGTCCTTAGTGAAATCGAGACTGTGCTCAATCAGCGGAGCGCGAGCGAGAGCGTAATAACCGACACCATCGCCGCGGACCCAAGGGTTAAGAAAAGGAAGGGAGAAAAGAAAGAGAATGACGAGCAGACGCTCCGATCTGGAAGAGCGGCGCGCCGGTGATAAGATAAAGTCTCGCTCGTCCACGAAGGAGGTACCCGCCGAAAGCCTTTTCTATCCCCGGCCACTATTATTTCATCGCAGTATTACGGTGTGTAATCAATCGCACGGGACCGAGGAAGGGACCTGGTAACCGTAAATAACCGTTGCGGCATTGTAGCGCACGATTTTACTTCGGAGTCAGTCCAAGTTCATCACTTAGCGGATCCCTGCGAGGTTAGGTCTTCTCAACTACTGCTGCAAGAAGAGTTCAGATTCGGTCTCTGCTAAAGAGTCAAATCCGAAATATTCTTCGCGACTCTTGGTTCCCGCAATGACGCGACCAGGCTGTCGTGAAGCCGCCGTCGATCGAGTGTGCGGTGCCCGTCGGATAGCTGGAGTCGTCGGATAGCAGATAAGAAACCAGGCCCGCAACATCTTCAGGCGTGCCGTGCCGACCGAGCGGAACTGTCTCCGCAAATGTCTTGTTGCTACCGGCGAACACTTCCTCGGCGAGTTTGAAGGTCATTCGTCCCGCGATGGGGCCCGGGCAGCATGCATTGACTCTGACGCCGCGCGGTCCTTGTTCAAGCGCGGCGGTCTTGGTCAAGCCGATAATCGCGTGCTTGGAGGTCAGGTAGGCGCAGATGCCCGCGCCTCCCACCAGGCCTCGTCCGACGCGGAGGAAGAAATGGAGAGCCTTTTGCGATTGACAATTCTTTACTTGTTGATGTCGTCTTTGGCTTCCAGTCTCTTTAGCAGCGGCTGAAGAAAGGGCTTGGTCTGGTCGGGTGCCCCGCTGATCGCCATCGTCATTTCTTTTGCGGCAGTGGAAAAGTCCCCCGAATTGGAAGAAAGGCGAGCGAGTGCCAGGTGGCTGATCCAGTGACTCGCATCCTTCTTTGGCACCTGGGGATACAGCTCAAATGCGCGCTTGGCGTTCCCCTGCCGCTGCAAGCCGCGGGCGTACGTGTAGAGTTGAATCGCGTTGGCCTTATCGAACGCCGTGGAAAGCGCTTTGGCCGATTCTTCCTTTCGTCCCATGGCATCAAGGATCCGCGATTTCGTTTCATAATTTTCAAACCGTTCTTCATTCTGGATCGAGGTGTTTTCCCACTTCAGCGCTTCTTCTAGGTTGTAATTGTTGTCCAGGCACCATTGTGCCGCCTCGTCGTAGCCCGCCCAAGTGAACCCGCCGATGCTCCGAAGCTCGTTCTTGATGCTTCGCAGAACGACTGCCTTTACGTCCACGGTGATGTGGAAGGGAACGGCGAGCTTCTCCCAGCGCAGAGTTGCAGCCGCCGAGTCCGGCTTGACTTCCTCGAAGGTGTAGGTCAGCGCTTCCCGGAAATCCGCGGCCTGTGGCTTGGCGTTTACGCGCAGGGCGTCTTCTCTCTCGTCGTAGCTGAAACTGCCCCAGGAAGTCGAATTCTTCGAAAAAATAATCGTCCACTGATCTTTGTCAGGGATGGTGTGCAGTCCATACGTGCCGGCTGCAAGGGGCTTTCCTTCCACGGAAACATCATCGGAGAAAGCGATGGTGGTATTCTCGTTCGCGCCGGAGCGCCACACCTTTCCATAGGGCACAATCTTGCCCCAGATTTCCCGCCCACCAACCTCTGGCCGATGATAGGTAATGGTGAGGTCCGTCAGTCCAATTCGCTGCGAGACCGTGCCGCGTTGGCTGACTCGAGGGATGTTCAGCTCCGTCGGCTGGCTTCCGTTCTTGAACTGCGCGCCGGCATTCCCCGCGAAAACACCCAGTCCCGCTACCAGGCTCAAGACACACTTCCAAACGTTTCGCATGATCATGCTATCTCCTCTCCGAAAGAAACTCTCAGGAAATCTCGCCGGACCCGCGCCGGCCTTACACCCCAATAGAGATAGACGCTTCTTCTGGAGAGGAGTGAGCATGGATGTCCACCTGTCCAGCTTGGATTTCAGTTCGACACCAATTGCAAAAGGAGTTCGCCAGGCGCCTTACGCCGAGAGTTCCCGGAAAACTCTCCATTTGCCGCCGCCGAATCCATCCGGCTGATGAGCGTCAAAACTCGGCAGGCTCATTCTATTCCCAACCGCTGCTGCATCTGTTCCAGCGTGACCCCCTTAGTTTCGGGGTAAAAGGACAGCACAACGAAGAATTGCAACACCATCATCGCGGCGAAGAAGAGAAACGGAACGCCGTGGGAGAATGCAAAAAGCACGGGAAAAATCCAGGAGATCACAGCGTTCATGACCCAATGGGATGAACTTCCCAGGCTTTGCCCCTTGGCGCGCACGCGATTGGGGAAAACTTCGCCGATGTAGACCCAAATCACCGCGCCCTGCGAGATCGCGAAGAAGGCAATGTACGCGATGAGCAGCCAAAAAAGGAAATTCTGATGAGCATGCGTTAGGAAGATGGCGGCGAGACCGGACAGGCACACGACCAAACCGGCGGACCCGATCAGCAAGAGCGTCTTGCGGCCAAGTCTGTCGATCACCGTCATGGCCAGCAGGGTGGCACACAGGTTCATGGCGCCGACAGCGACCGGTCCGAGTTCACCGGACACTTTGCTGAATCCGGCTGCCGAGAAAATATCATTCAGGTAGTAGAGAATGGCGTTGATACCGGTGAGCTGATTGAACATACCAATGGTAATTGCAAGGAAGATGGGGAAGCGGTATCTCTGCGAGAACAGCGGCTCGGTTTTCTGGGCGCGTTCGAGGTGGATGGAGCCGACGATTTCTTTCAGCTCGCCGTCGGGATCGGATGATCCAATCAACCGCAGAACCGAGCGCGCTTCCTCCACGCGGTTTTGGGTAGCCAGCCACCGCGGGCTGCGAGGAATCCCAAAAAGAAGGATTAGGAACAGCACCGCAGGCACGGCCGCAACGCCGAACATCCAGCGCCAATCGTTTACTCCCAGTCCCAGTTGCGCGATGCGGTAATTCGAAAAATAGGCGAGAAGAATGCCGATGACGATGTTGATTTGAAAGAGGCCGACGAGACGGCCACGCCATTTTCCCGGCGCGATCTCGGCAATATACACAGGGCCAAGCACCGAGGAGCCTCCAATGCCGAGTCCGCCGAGGAATCGCGCAAAAACCAGGACGGGCCAGTTGAAGGCCAGCGAGCATCCCAGTGCAGAGAGAACATAGAAGACCGCGAGGATGCGCAGTGTCTCACGGCCTCCCAGCCGCTGGCCGATCACACCGGAGGACATTGCTCCGAGAACCGTGCCCCACAGGGCGATGGAAACGGTAAGGCCCAGAGCTGCCGGAGTGAGGCCGTAGACGACAGTGAGCGAATGCGTGGTTCCAGCAATGACTGCGGTGTCAAAGCCGAAGAGCAGGCCGCCGAGCGCCCCAACTACAGCGCCCTTGAGAAGATAAGAGTTAAGTCTCATGCATTTCCCATTCTAAGTGCGGTTTGAATGGCAGTTGCTCAAATGGGCGGAGGTACTACACTTCTACTACGATTACCATTTTGAACCATTTCAAGTCTTCCGCGCCATCTTCCCAAAAAGTTGGAATTGGAAGGGTACATCGTTACCCCCTGTCGGAGTTGAAGTGTATGAGTCCGAAGCGGCGAATAGAGATTGCCGCCCGGCTGGGGGGAGAGCCGGGCGGCGCGCGGCGAGTAGAATCGCCGCGCCATGCCTACTTCGGTCCGCTATTTCGATCTCGTGCGTGAGATGAAAAACGCCTACAACCATCGTTTGCGGTTGGTCGAGTCGGTCAAAGAGCGTGGTATCAAACCCACGGCCAGGCTCTTTGCCACTAGTACCCTGACCGTCCGCAAGTGGTGGCGGCGCTATCAGCAACACGGTCCCTCGGGTTTGCAAGAACACAGCCGCGCTCCGCATCGTCATCCCCTGAAAACATCTGCCGATATCGAACAACAAGTCCTGGCTCTACGGCGACAGTTGCCAACCTTCGGCGCGGCCCGGCTCAAGCGCGAGTTTGACCTCCCCGTTTCGCACATGGCCATGCAACGCATCTGGCGTGAACACGGTTTGCTGAAATCACGAAAGAAAAAATATCAGCGCAAGCAGGACCTCGCGCACATCAAAGCCACCTGGGCGCTGTTTCAGCAAATCAGCGCGGATACCAAGGATCTCGACGATATCCCCCACTACTGGCTGCAGGCCCAGCAACTGGGCCTGCCCGCCATCCAGTACACCGCCCGCGACGTTCGCAGCGGCCTGCTCTTTTGGGCTTTCGCCGAGCAGCGCAGCGCTTCGGCCAGCGCCGTTTTCGCTTCCCGGATCCAGCAGCATCTGGATCGCTACGGCGTCTCGCTCCGCGATCTGGTCTGGCAGACCGACAACGGCGGGGAGTTCAAGGGCGACTTCCCCAAAGTGCTCGGCGACAGCCAGCATGTGCGCATCCCACCGGCTGCGCACACCTACCAGAGTGACGTCGAAACGGTACACCGCATCGAGGAGGATGAGTTCTTCGACTTGGAAAAGTTCTCCAGTCGAGGCGACTTCCTCGCCAAGGTGCACACCTACCAGCTCTACTTCAACCTCGTGCGACCGAACTCCCACAAAGAAAACCAAAGCCCCTGGCAAATCATCGAGCGGCTTGCCCCTCGCTCGCCCTTAGAACTCTGTTTGCTTCCGCCGGTCTTCTTGGATTACTACCTCAACGACTCAGGGGGTTACGATGTCCCTAGACTTCCCTATCTTCCCAAAAAGTATAAGAACAGGACGCGTCAGGACACCTATATTTTCTGGAGAATAGGCTGCCCTTATAAAGCGAGTGTCAGATGGTGCGACCCAACTGGCAAATTGGGGCGCCACCGATTGAACGTATCGAAGGAGATGCGATGAGAAAGACAATGTCCCTTGCACTTCTGCTA
>Ga0209648_10000770_pt1 | contig 25082 bp, 20 predicted proteins | sample GraSoi2013_115cm_FD_185830 | JGI IMG/M metagenome (GOLD analysis project Ga0209648, IMG submission 185830) | Grasslands soil microbial communities from the Angelo Coastal Reserve, California, USA - Sample 9_17_2013_115cm (SPAdes) (version 2) | ecosystem: Environmental > Terrestrial > Soil >... | reverse complement strand
TCTATGTGCTCGCCAAGGTGAGCGTGGTTTTAATTGGTCTAACAATAGTTGCCCTGATTCTGCTTAGTGCTCCGAGAAAAACGGAAGCGGTGGGTGGCACGCCTTTCGGCCCACCTATCAAGGTGACGCCGGAGCTGGGCTACGGCTACGAGCCGACCGTGGTGGTTGATCGATTCGGCAACATCTTTGCCACGGCACATAAGGAGAATTGGCAACTCGTTCTGGCCCCGGACATCAATTCGCCCACGTACACGCGCAGCATGTCTTGGGCTTGGGTGTCGGTGGATGGCGGCCACACGTTTCGAGACATTCCCGGCCTGACATCTCTCTCTTTAGAGCAGCACCAGTTTGGTGATGAAGGTGATATGACGTTTGACGACGCCGGACATCTCTACTTTGTCGATACGAACGTGGCGGATGATACGTTCACGCGCTGGAGCGTTGCGGGTCCGGGCCTGCAAAATATCACGCTCGACTTCACTCGTCCTGTGGTTCCTTCTGCGCAGGCAGTCGATGACCGCCCATGGGTCACGGCGCATGGCAACGGTAGTGTTTTTTATTTGGGTAATGAAGGGGACAAAGTAACTTATCCACTCGGTCAAGGCACTGGCAGCGGCTTCGGGCCGGGCCGTTACACCGTCTACTCGTCTTACGACGGAGGACAGACGTTCGACAGTTTGGGCTATACGCTGAAAGATTCGGGTTGGTGCCGGCCCGCGGCGGATCACGCCGCCGGCTCGCCATATGTTTATGTTGTGTGCGGCAATGATGGGGGATCGAACGACGTCTTCACGCCGAACAATCCGAAGGGCACCTTGTATGCATACGTGTCTGCGAATGACGGACATAGTTTCGAGCGATTCGTAGTCGGCAGTTACAACTCAACGGACAGCACCTTTAGTTGGCCAACAGTTTCCGTGGCGCCGGATGGGTCGATTTGGGCACTCTATGTAGATGCCGCGACGGTAACAGCCTGCGGTACTGACATCACCGGCTTCACGACTTGCGATCCGGTGACAAATCGGCTGATGCTTTATCACTCGACCGATCGCGGTAGAACTTGGAAAGGACAAGACATCACGCCCGGGCGAGGTCGCTATGAATACGCCTGGTTGGCGGTCTCTCCCGATGGAAAGAACCTGGGAGTAGGAGTCTATTATCGTCCTAACCTGACTTCACCGTGGCGTGTGTATGGCGCGATCTTTAGGCCGGGACAGAAGCCCGCGTTGACTTCGCTTGACGAATTCAATCCGGTGGCGCCAGCTTCGGCGAGTCAACCTCCGGGCGATTACATGAATAGCTTCTTCAATCCCGATGGAACGCTGAACGTCATCTGGACACGACGCGAGTTTTCTGCCGGCACGACTATTCTCCGCAGCATCTATTTCGCTCGTTCGCAGTAGAAGTTCGATCTAGTGCAGTAGTTAATCTGCTCGAGAGTTCATCTCCCGGCATTAGTGCCAGAGCGGTGGGCTGACAGATGGCAGCCCACCGCCTCACGCCTCATCTCTATCTTTCCGATTCCATTACCCATATTTACTAGCGGCGAATCTGCCGTTCGAATCGCTAGACTACACTCGTTTCTAAGCCTCGCCGGAATGTCAGACTGAGATTGCGACGCTTGGCAGCTATTCTTGCGGCTACAAAACTGCACCGGATAGAGCTATCATCCTCAAAATCTTATATGTATTTACGAGAGCGCGCTTCGAAATGAAAACTGTCCTGATAATCGTCCTGCTCTTGGTTCCCCTGTGTGCGGCTGCTTTCGCCCAGCAAACTGACACGCAGATGAAGACGGAACCGGCCGAAAAGCCCGTGGCGCTGCTGTACGGCCTCGGATCTCTGCATCACCCGACCTCCACCAAAAACCCCGAAGCACAAAGCTATTTCGATCAGGGATTCCGGATGATCTATGGATTCAACCACGAAGAAGCGGTGCGTTCCTTCAAGCGCGCCGCGGAACTAGATCCACAGATGGCCATGGCCTGGTGGGGCGTGGCGTACGCGCTCGGCCCGAATATCAATCAGGATGTCGATCCCGAGCGGGAGAAATCTGCCTATGACGCGGAGCAAAAAGCTTTGGCGCTGGCAAAGAACGCGCCCGCTAACGAACGTGCCTACATCGAAGCACTGGCCCGGCGTTACTCGAACGATCCGCAAGCGGACTTGAAAAAGCTCGCCGTCGATTACAAGAATGCGATGGGCGAGTTGATGAAGAAATATCCGGACGATCTCGACGCTGCTACGCTTTACGCGGAGAGCATGATGGATCTGCGCCCGTGGAAGCTTTGGAGCGCCGATGGAAAGCCAGCCGCAGGCACTGAAGAGATCGTCGCGGTGCTGGAGTCGGTGCTGCGGCGCAACCCGAATCACCCGGGCGCGATTCACTATTACATTCACGCGGTCGAAGCATCGCCAAATCCTGAGCGCGCCCTTGCTTATGCGCCGAAATTAGCGGGACTGATGCCCATGGCCGGTCATCTGGTGCACATGCCCGCGCACATCTACGAGCGGGTCGGCGATTACCAGGCGGCTGCGAAGAGCAATACTGAAGCGGCCGCGGCGGATGAAGCATATTTCAAAGCCACCGGTCTGCACGGTGTTTACACTATGTACTACGCGCACAATCTCGACTTCCAGGCAGTGGCCCACAGCATGCAGGGCCGTTATCGCGATGCGATCGATTCATCGATCAAGCTGGTTGACTTCACGCGACCAATGGTCAAGAAGATGCCGATGTTCGAACCGATTTTGGCGAAGTCAATCTTGATGTGGGAGCGCTTTCATAAGTGGGACGAAATCATGAAGCAGCCGCAGCCTGATGCTTCGCTGCCATCAACCCTCGCCGTCTGGCATTTTGCTCGCGGCGTGGTGTTTACCGGGCGCGGCGACATCGCCAGCGCGGAGGCCGAGCAACAGGCGTTTCTGACAATTGAAAAGTTGGTTCCCGCTGAGTCTATGTCGTCCTTGAATCCGACCAGCAGAATTCTCATAATCGCGGAGGATGTCCTGAGAGCTCGGATTGCCGAAGCAAAACGCGACAACTGGACCGCCATTGAATTCTTTAACAAGGGCATTAAGGAAGAAGATTCGCTCGCGTATGATGAACCGCCGCAATGGTTTCACCCGGTGCGTGAATCGCTGGGCGGATTCCTGTTGCGCAGTGGAAACTACGCCGACGCTGAAAGAGTTTTTCGCGCCGATTTGGAAGGAAATAAACACAGCGGACGTTCTCTGTTTGGATTAATGGAGAGTCTGAAGGCCCAAAAGAAGAGTCAGGCTGCCGCGATGACCCAACGAGAATTTGAGAGCGCCTGGAAGAATGCGGATACGAAACTGAGTGTCGCCGATCTTTAGGCTGGAGCGCGTGAGCGATAACAATCCCAACCGCAGACCTGCGAAAGCCGTCACGATCTTCTGTGACGGTTCGAGCCTTGGCAACGGTCGCGACGAAGCGCGGGCCGCGGCGGTAGCTCTGCTTGGTTACCAGGGGTTATGGCGCGCATTTGGCGCGTATCTTGGCAGAGCGACCAATCAGCAGGCTGAGATTGTCGCGGCGGCGCTCGGCCTCGAAGCGCTAAAAGAACCTTGCCGGGTGCGGCTCTTCACCGATTCGCGCTATGTCATCGAAACGATGAAAGGAAAGTTTCGCCGCAAAACAAATCATGAATGGTGGAAGCGGCTGGATGAGGCGTCAGCCAGACACTCGATCGAGTGGCATTGGTCGCAGGGTCATGTAGGGCACGTGATCCAGGAAGCCGCTGATCGCGCCGCGCGCAAGATTGCCGCGCTCGGCCACGTCGAGCCCGCGGTGCTGCAGGACGCGGTGGACAGAGTTGGCGTGATCGAGCCTGAAGACGAAGGGGCCTCGACCGATCCGGAATTGTTTTGAGGCTTGCTTAATCCGCAGATTTCGCCGATTTGCTTTCAAGACCGATTGAGGACGAACCTAAACTACCTTGGCGGGGACTGATCCAGTTCGAAAGATGTATTGATGATTTCTGTTCTTCTGCCGTCTTCAGACGGCTTGCCCGAAGGGTTTATAGACCAGCGCTTTTAGCGCTGGATCCAGCTTCCCATCAACAGCGTTTTAGCATTGGGGCTAAAGCCTCAGACATAAGCCCGTTAAAACGGGCTCTGGGGATTTTCGGTGCGTCCCTCACCCGGGCGTAAAACGCCCGGTCTAGTAACCCTGCGGGAAAGCCGTGTGAACGCGACTAGGAGGACCGTCTCCGGTTTCAGATCTCATATCGTCTGAAATTGCGTCAGTCCTCCGGCACATTCCCTTCCAAAATCTGTGTAATCTGCGGACTCGTGCTTTATCCCAGCGCAGTCTCGCTTTCCTGTCGCGACGAAACTATAATCCTCACTGCGGGCAAACCCCAGACATCCATTCTCAGGCGAAAGTACGTGTTACCACAGTTTTCAAAATCTGGCGGTAGAGGCAGGCGGCTCTATCTCTGTCTGGCCTTTTTAGGTCTTCTTACCAGCGTCGCGCCGATCCTGGCCCAGGCTCCGGACCGGGGCTGGGAATGGCAGAACCCTCTGCCGCAGGGGAATGCGATCAGCGCGATCCGTTTCGCGAATGACAAGCGTCATGGTTGGGCGGTCGGATCGGACGGTGTAATTCTTTACACGTCAGACGGCGGGTTTGAGTGGGAGAGCCAGCACACGCGGACGGTCGTGGCGCTCAATGGTCTCTACGTTTTTGACCGGCAGCGAGCGGTCGTTGTGGGCGCCCGCGGCCTGGTGCTGACTACAAAAAATGCTGGAGACAAATGGACTGAGATCCCCACGCCGACAAAAGATCATCTCTACGCAATTACGTTCGCCGCTGATAATCCGGCTCACGGTTGGGCCGTGGGAACTTACGGCAGCATCATCACGACAACTGACGGCGGGCTGACCTGGACTTTGCAAAAGAGTTCGGCCCGCGTCCATTTGTATTCAGTTTCATTTATCAATAAGAACATCGGACTCGCCGCCGGCGACCACGGAACCTTGTTGCGAACTATTGATGGCGGACGTCATTGGAAAGAAGCCGTACGCCTGGGGCCGCTGCCATTTACGGGTGTGAGTTTCATCTCCCCAAAGCGAGCGATTGCCGTGGGCTATGGCGGCCGGGTCATCGCCAGTGACGACGCGGGTCTATCCTGGGAACCGGTTGACACGCTCATGACCACCGATCTGCTCTCAGTTTACTTTTCAGACGAAAAGCACGGTTGGATCACGGGTGGAAACGGTTTAGTGCTGAGCACCGGGAACGGTGGGAAGCTTTGGTTGCCGACGAGTGTCAGGACCAATCCGCGTCTGGTGACGGTTTACTTTGCCGACGAAAACATGGGGTGGGCGGCAGGCAGCGACGGACTGGTGCTGCGTACCGACGACAGCGGGATGGGTTGGCAGCGCCTAACCGAAGGTGGGCGCGACGACCTGGCGGACATTTTCTTTCTTGATGGCTCGCGGGGATGGGCCGTTGGCGCGCGGGGAAAAATTCTGGCGACCAGGTCAGGCGGGAAACTTTGGACGGTGCAGCCGTCCAAGACTACGGTGCGTCTGGACGCGGTCACTTTCACGGATGAAAGAAACGGTTGGGCCGTCGGCGAACAGGGAACCATTCTGCATACGGCTAACGGTGGGATCATCTGGACACCACAAACCACCGGCATCCGTGAGGAACTGTTGGGTGTCTGTTTTGTCTCAGCCAGGCGTGGCTGGGCCGTGGGTGCGCGGGGCGCGATCCTGCTCACCGAAGACGGCGGCAATGTCTGGCGCCAGGTCCCTTCAAAGACCAAGGCCTGGCTGGAAGACGTTCGCTTTCTTAACGAGAAACACGGCGTCGCCGTGGGTTCCAGCGGAACGATCCTGCTCACCGAAGACGGCGGTGAAACATGGAAGGAGGTCGCCCACAATTTGCGCGAGTGGCTTTACGCAGTGGCCTTTGCCGATGCCGCGCGCGGTTATGTCGTCGGCGAAAAAGGCATCATCCTGCGCACTGACAACGGCGGGCTGACCTGGAAAGATCAAGAGAGTAATGCGAAGACAAACCTGTTCGCGATCTCTGTCGCCTCCCGCGATGACGTGATGATCGCCGGGGACATGGGACGGGTGCTCGTTACTCGCGATGGCGGCCTGACCTGGGAAACGCAACCGACTATCACGAGCTCGCCACTGTTTGCGGTCGCCTATCATGGCGGCGCCAACGCCTGGGTGGCCGGTCGCGGTGGCGCCATCCTGCGACGCACTGAAGCACTGGCGACCGTTAAGTTCCCCGCCGTGAAGATTCCGCCGGCTCTTCGCGGTGGCGCGCCCAAATTAAAAGGGCAAGACAGCGGCGAGCAAATCGATCCGGGAGATGACATCCCGCGCGCTGTGCCCCGGGACAAGAAACCCGTGAAGCCTTAAAGACCTCCGCGCAAGTACTCTGGTGATTCCACCACTGTCATCGAGTACAATGGTTCAGGGCCCGAAACTTCATGTCACAAGCATCATCCGAGCAAAAACAAAACATCGCTACGCGCATTGAAACCGACTCGATGGGCGAGATCGAAGTGCCCGCCGACAAGTATTGGGGAGCGCAGACCCAGCGCTCTCTGCTGCACTTCAATATTGGCTATGACGTCATGCCGCGCGAGATGATTCGCGCCCTGGGGCTCCTGAAAAAAGCCTGCGCCCTGGTTAATCAGGATCTGGGCAAACTGCCGGCCGATAAAGCAAAGCTGATTGCGGCTGCCTGTGACGAAGTGATCGAAGGCAAGCTGGACGAGCATTTTCCTTTGCGGGTTTGGCAGACGGGCAGCGGCACCCAGACGAACATGAACGCCAACGAAGTGATCTCAAATCGGGCGATTGAAATTGCCGGCGGGGTTCTCGGCAGCAAGAAACCGATTCATCCCAACGACGACGTGAACATGTCACAGTCGTCGAACGACACGTTTCCGACGGCGATGCACATCGCCGCCGCCGAGCAGATGAATAAGTTGATACCGCGGGTTCGGGAAGTAATGAGCGCGATCGATGCGAAGGCCGAAGAGTTCAAAGACGTTGTCAAGATCGGCCGCACACATCTTCAGGACGCCACCCCCCTCACGGTGGGACAGGAAATGTCGGGTTGGTCGAGTTTGCTGGAGCGCGACATCGAGCGGATGAATGCGACGCTGCCGGGACTCTACGATTTGGCGATTGGCGGCACGGCTGTGGGGACGGGTCTGAATGCGCACCCGGAGTTTGGCGCACGCGCGGCGAAAAAAATTGCCGAACTAACCGGCTTGCCGTTTAAATCACATCCCAATAAATTCGCGGCGCTCTCCGCTCACGATGAAATAGTCTTCTGTAGCGGCGGCCTGAAAACTTTGGCCGCGTCGCTGATGAAAATCGCGAACGACATTCGCTGGCTGGCATCGGGTCCGCGCTGCGGCCTGGGCGAATTGATAATTCCTGAGAACGAACCCGGCTCGTCGATCATGCCCGGTAAAGTTAACCCGACGCAGAGCGAGGCCGTGACGATGGTAGCGGTGCAGGTGTTGGGTAACGACGCGGCGATTGGTTTCGCCGGTTCGCAGGGCAATTTCGAACTGAACGTCTTCAAGCCGGTGATGATTCACAACCTGCTGCACTCGATCCGTCTGTTGCACGATTCCTGTCATGGCTTTGTTGAGTACTGCATCGCGGGCATGACGATCGATCGCGAGCAGATTGAAGAGAATTTGCGCGATTCGCTGATGCTGGTGACCGCTTTGAATCCGCACATCGGATACGACAATGCGGCGAAGATTGCCAAGCACGCGCACAAGAAGAAAATCTCGCTGCGCGAGTCGGCGATCGAGCTCGGCTTGCTGACCGGCGAGAAGTTCGACGAGCTGGTCAAGCCGGAAGAGATGACGCATCCTTAATCAGGTCATGAGGTCAGTACCGGGAGCGGTAGCGACCGGATTATCCTTCGTGAAATCTCGACCGTCCCGCAGATTGAGACCCGGTCGCTACCGCTCCCGCTACTGACCTCACGTTCAAGTTCCCGGATGAAGAAATCGAACATCGTTAGCATCGGCCTTCGCGCAAAGACGGCCCGCGCTATCGTCGTCGTGTTGGGTGGAACAACCGAGGCGCCGCTGGTCTTAACAAAGTTGGAAATTCCTCTAGCCGATCCGAAGATACCCGCAACTGCCCAGCCTTATCATGAGGTAATGGATCTGCCCTGGGAAGAAAGTCAGAAGGCAGTGCGAAAATCGGCCGCCGCAATCGAGATGATAGCCCGAAAGGCCCTGACACGTTTGCTTAAGGAATTGCATTCGCAGGGAATGAAAGTGTCGGGAGTGGGAATCGTCGGTGCGAAGGATCGGGATTTGGCTCGGATCGGCAACTATCATATTCGCGCGCACGCGGCAGAGGGCGTTCTCTTCCGTCGCGTGCTCGATCTCGCGGCCGACGCGAACGGATTAACGAGACGAACTTTCTCAGATCGCGAATTCGATCAGATTGTCGCATCCGAACTGGGAACGGAGAGTGCTGGTTTGAAGCGCAAGCTGGATAACTTGAAAAAGACTGTGCCTGCTCCTTGGCGCACGGACGAGAAACAGGCCGCTACTGCAGCATGGTTAGTTTTGCATCATTCCGGTAGGTAGACTCGGAAAGCGTCCGCATTGCCTGACCCAAACGATCGGCCTTTTTCCGCCTCGTCTGCTGCGTTTGTCTAATCTGTGAAATCTGCGTAATCTGCGGACTCTGTGTCTGACCCAAACGACAAAGTTAAAGAGAACGTCTCAGGTCCTTTCTATGTCGACAGCACTTGCATTGATTGCGACGTCTGTCGTGACCTGGCTCCGGAAAATTTCCTGCGCTCTTTTAAACACGCCTATTCCTACGTCAGCAAACAACCGGAGAATGAAACCGAACGCGCCGCGTGCGAAGAAGCGCTCGCCTGCTGTCCGGTCGAAGCAATTGGGAGTGATGGATGAATGCCAATAGCGGGGGCAAGCCCCCTTCCTGACCCCGAGCTTAATCAAATCGAGTTCCTCCTTCTTGATGGAGAGGCTTTCATGGCTGGAATCGCCGACTCAATGCGAGAGTCTCCAGGTCGGGAAGGCGGGCTTGCCCCCGCAGTTGCGCTAACTATTGTCATCTCGCCTGACATTGGCGCGCGAAAGTCTTATAATTCAAGTATTCGATTTTCCCCTGAAAACCCTGAATGGATTTCTGAACGGAGTAGCTATGTCCGGCGAATCGTTTGAGCGTTACTTTCGGTCGATCCAGGGCTCGCGTGAAACGCGCCCTTCGGGACGCTTGTGGTGTCCGGCGGCCGATGTCTATCGCACGAGTGACGGTTGGATCGTGAAAGTTGACCTCGCGGGCATTCGACCTGAAGACATCAAGATCACGATTGACGGGCGCGTATTGCGCATTAGTGGCTCGCGACGCGACCGCATCTGCGGCGAGGGCGTCTCGCATTACCAGCTCGAAATTACTTACAGTCGCTTTGAAAAGATGATTCAGTTTCCTCGTTCCATCGAGCACGCTTCGATCGCGCGTGATTATCACGACGGTCTTTTGATCCTGCGACTGCATAAGGAAGCCGAGAACTCGACGGGCAAGGCCCGAGCCGCAAGCTCCAAATAAACATCGAACAAGCGAATATTTTTTAGGCTTCATTCTTGAACTAATGGCTGAAGAAAAAACAAATCCTGGCTCGGAAGCGCCGCCCGCTAACACTAAACCCGAAGGCGTGCCGTTTGAGATTCCTGTTCTGCCGCTGCAGAACACTACGCTTTTCCCGGAAACCATGGTCCCGCTGGCGGCCGGCCGGCCCGCTTCGATAGCGGCGGTCGAGTCCGCGCTTTCCAGTGAAGAAAAACTGCTCGCCTGTATCAGCGTCCGGCCTGACCACATCAGCGATCAGGATGCGAAGCCGTCAGAGCTGTTTGAGATCGGCACCCTGGTTATGATCAAGCGGATGGAGCGGGTGGAAGAAACGCTGCATCTGATCGTCCAGGGCACCGATCGAATTCGCGTTCTGGAATGGGTACAGGAAACGCCGCTTTTGCGCGCGCGTGTGCAGATTCTTCCCGAGCTCGAAGTAAAGAACAAAGAGGAAGTCGAAGCTGCCAAACGCAACGTTCAAGCCCTGATTCAGCAAGCGCTCGCTTATCTGCCGCAAGTGCCGCCGGAAGTTCGCATGGTTGTGTTGGCCGCGGACGATCCGGTAAAGCTCGCATATTTTCTGGGCTCGATCCTGAGTCTGGGCGTTGAAAAAGAACAGCAGATGCTCGAAGCCAATTCGGTGGACGAGCTGATGCACCTGGCCCATGATTTTCTCGCGCGCGAAGTCGAAATTATCCGCCTGCGTTCCAAGATTGCCAGCGAAGCCCAGATCGAGATGGACAAGGCGCAGCGCGACTATGTGCTGCGCCAGCAGATGCGCGCAATTCAGAAAGAGTTGGGCGAGGGCGAAAGCGGCGAAGAGGCCGAGGCGTCACAGCTGCGCGAGCGCCTGGAGAAGGCGGATCTGCCCGACGAAGTTCGCAAAGAAGCCGAACGCGAGTTGAGCCGGATGGAAAAGTTGCCCTCGATGGCACCCGACTATCACGTCATCCGCACCTATCTGGATTTCATTCTGGAGTTGCCGTGGAAGAAATCTTCCGAGGATCGGCTTGATTTGAATGAAGCGCGAAAGGTGCTGGACGAAGATCACTTCGGGCTCGAAGACGTTAAGGAACGCATCCTGGAATTTCTGGCGGTGAGAAAGCTGCGGGCGGATTCAAAGAGCCCGATTCTATGTTTTGTGGGCGCGCCTGGAGTAGGTAAGACTTCACTGGGACGCTCAATCGCGCGCGCCATGAGCCGGCACTTTGAGCGCATCAGCCTGGGTGGCATTCGCGACGAAGCCGAGCTCCGCGGGCACCGGCGCACTTATGTGGGCGCGATGCCGGGACGGATCATTCAATCGATTCGGCGCGCGGGAGTAAATAATCCGGTACTGATGCTCGACGAGATCGATAAGCTGGGTGCGGATTATCGCGGCGACCCGTCGGCGGCGCTATTGGAAATCCTGGATCCCGAACAGAACAGCACCTTCACGGATCATTACCTCGATCTGCCTTTCGATCTTTCGAGAGTTTTCTTTATTGGCACGGCGAACCAGCTCGGGCCGATCCCGCCGCCGCTGCGAGATCGGATGGAGGTGATTCAGCTTTCCGGTTACAGCGATCGCGAGAAGCTGCAAATCGCCAAACAGTATCTGGTGCCGCGGCAGGTGCGCGAGAACGGTCTGACCCCGGCGCAGCTTCAGATCACCGACGATGCGCTTAAACTGATCGCCGCGCGCTATACGCGCGAAGCCGGCGTGCGCCAGCTCGAGCGCAACATCGGCCGGGTGGCCCGCAAAGTCGCGCTCAAGATCGCGCAGGGCGAAACTGAAAATATCGTCCTGGACGCAGGCGACGTTCACGATTATCTGGGATCGCCGCGTTTCTATCTCGAGGAAGCACGCAAGGAATTGCCGGCCGGCGTGGCCACCGGCATGGCCTGGACTGAAATGGGCGGTGAGATTCTGTTCATCGAAGCCACGCTATTGCCCGGCGGCAGCGGTTTGACGATCACGGGACAACTCGGCGAAGTCATGCAAGAGTCGGCGCGGGCCGCGCGTTCATATTTGTGGTCGCACGCGGATGAATTCGGGATCAGTCCGGAGATGTTCAAGAGTTATGGCGTGCACCTGCATGTGCCCGCGGGGGCGATTCCGAAAGACGGCCCCTCGGCCGGCGTAACTATCACCGCGGCCCTGGCTTCGCTCTACACCGGCCGCCGCGTGCGTCCCGACACGGCGATGACCGGCGAGATTACACTTTCAGGTTTGGTGTTTCCGGTCGGCGGGATCAAGGACAAAGTCCTGGCCGCGCATCGTGCCGGCATTCATCGAATCATTCTCCCCGCGCGCAACGAATCCGACCTGGAAGACATTCCCGAAGACGTGCGCCGCGAACTCGAGATCGTTCCCGTCACCCGCATCAACGAAGTCGTCGACGCGGCGCTGGAAAAGCTGGTCGCCAATCCACCGCCACCTGTTCCCGCAGAGCTCACACGGCGCCCGCCGCCTGAGCCCGAACCGGACCAGCCACCGATGATAGCGCGGGAACGATAGGTCTCGGTCGGGCGTTGCGCGGGCGGCTCCTTTTTGGAACTCAACACAGTTTCCTGAGTTACACTTATCAGGTTTCTCTCTCCTCGCGCTCTCCAACGTTATAGCTGGATTCAAAACAAACAAAGGAGTGACGCCATGAGCTTAACTCGCTCGTTGATTCTCTCGGCATTGATCGTCGCCGCAGCTTTCGTTTCAGTCTCTGCGCAGGGACGTTGGCAACGCGTGCCGCCGCCACGCGATCCGCAGTTCTACGTAACTCGAAACAACCTCGAAGAGTTCGATAGCCGAATGGAAACGATCCTGGTCAAGGGCCGCTCTTATGTCGCGACCTTGAAAGCGCAGAATGGCTATGCCCGTGTCGAGGCTGCTGAGATTCGCGACACCGGCAACTCGACCCGAGTCACCGGAGTGGTGATCACGATCGTTGCCGATTCCGGTCCTCCCGGCGAGATTCGCGCATTGATCGACTATGACGAGATCGATCCGCTCGTCAAAGCGTTCGATACCATCGCCAAATCCGATGAGTCAATTACCAGGCTCACACACTTTGAAGCCCGCTATCGCACCAAAGCCGACTTTGAGATCATGGTTTTCAAGCAAGTCTCAGGCGGAGTTGCCGCCGCGGCTGAAGCGGGCTTTTTTGATCGATCGCGGCTGCTGATGACGCTCGAAGATTTTGTAAAGCTGCGCTGGATGATCGTGCAGGCCAAAGAAAAATTGGACGACATTAAATGACACGGAAATCCGCAGATTTACGACCAGCAAACGAGATCCCACCAGAGATTCTCCCCACGACCTGTCTGTCGGCACCTGCTTTGCTGAGTCTGATTAATCTGGGTAATCTGCGGACTTGTCATTGTGGGTGAAATCAACCGCGTTGTCGTTCCGAAAGTTTGATGATTAAGTCAGCGATCTCTTCCAGGGGTTGCCGGCTGGTATCGATGGAAAGATGATAGTTCCGCGCACAGGTCCAGTCGTGGTCGGTCATCTCGTTAAAATAAATCTCCCGGGTCCGGTCTGATTCCACAATCAATTCTTGGGCCTTTTCTTCATTCAAATCCTGATACACGCTCATCAGTCGCTTGACCCGAAAGCTTTTCGGCGCGTGACAGAAAGCGGTGAACATACCGCGGTGGCGCGGCAGTAGAAACACGCCCGCCCAACCGACGACCACACAATCGTGCTGGGCGGCGATGCGCTTGAGGATTTCCTTCTGCTTTTCAAAGAGTTCGCGATCGGTAAACTTTCGCATCGGCGGGGGGTTGTAACGCGAGTCGGGCGCGCCCAGCGACAGACCGCCGAGGATTCTTTCCCAGAACGACGTGACTCTCTCTGAGTGCGCGGCTACCGTTTCTTCGTCACACCCGAACTCTTCGGCCGCGAGATGCAGCACTTCGCGATCTACATACTTAAGACCCAAACGCTGCGCAATCAACTGGCCGATATACGAGCCGCCGGTTCCCATCTGGCGCGAGATTGTAATAGTCGTTTTGGTCATGAATGGTCGAACTCAGCAAACGAAACTATCAATGCATCGGTGCGGCGCCGGCCTTGGCTTTGACCCGTTCGAACAAGAGAGCCGCCGGAATGCACAACAGACACAGAAATGCCAACAGTCGGAATACGTCGATATAAGACAGCAGGGTCGCCTGCCGCACCAAAGTACCATATAACCCGGCATAAGCCTGCTGCTTAGCCATAACCGAACCGCCGCGCGTCGCGAACGACTGGGTGAGCTGATGCAGGCGCTCCTGGTAAGCCGGATCGTAAGGCGTCAAGTGCGAAACGATTGCTGCCTGATGCGTCTGTGCCCAACGGGCCAGAAAGGTTGTGACGGTGGCGATGCCCACGCTGCCGCCGGTGTTCCGCATCAGATTAAAGACGCCCGAAGCGTTGCCCATCTGTTGGTTACTCAAAGTGCCGAGGGCCAGGGTTGTTAAAGGCACGAATATGAATCCCATCGCAAAGCCACTCATGATGCTGGGCCAGACAATACTGGCAATGGATATTTCCAGATTGATATTGCTGAACTGATAAGTTGAATAGCCGAGCACCGTGAAGCCGAACATAATGAGATAGCGGCTTCTGACCTTACCGATAAGGCGCCCGACGATCAGCATCGAAATGACGGCCCCGATCCCGCGCGGGCTGACGGCCATGCCGCTGGCCACTGCCGGATAACCGAGCAACGTCTGGAGGAACAAAGGCAAAAGCGCAATCGTGCCATAAAGCACAATGCCCATTATTACCATCAGCGAAGTGCCCACCGCGAAGTTGCGATTAACCAGGACCCGCAGATCTACGATGGGATCTTTCGAGCGCAGTTCCCAGATAACGAACGAGATTGCCGCGGCGACCGAAAGAATGGTGACCCAGGTAATAAGAGATGAGGCGAACCATTCTGCTTCCTGCCCTTTATCCAGTACCAGCTGCAACGATCCCAGGGCTACGGCCATCAGGCCAAAACCGATGTAATCGATACGGCCGGGCCGCTGATTTTTGATGTAGGGCGGATCTTCTATGAAGGTTCGGGCCATGAAGATCGCCAGAATTCCGATCGGAATGTTGATGTAAAAGATCCAGCGCCAGGAATAGTTGTCGGTGATCCAGCCGCCCAGCGTCGGCCCAATGATGGGCGCGACCACGACGCCAAGACCGAAGACGGCCATGGCCGAGCCGCGTTTCTCGACGGGAAAACTTTCCATTAAAACGGCCTGAGCAATTGGTTGGAGTGCGCCACCGCCGGCGCCCTGAGCGATCCGCGCGACAACCAGCATGCCCAGGCTGGTGGCGGCGCCGCATAGTGCTGAAGACAAGGTGAAGAGAGTTATGCAAACGATCAGAAATCGCTTACGTCCGAAATAGCGGCCCAGCCAGTTCGCCGCCGGGAGAATTATCGCGTTCGACACCAGATAGCTGGTCAGGACCCAGGTTGCTTCTTCGGGCGTCGCCGAAAGGTTGCCGGCAATGTGAGGCAGCGCGACGTTGGCCACGGAAGTATCGAGTACTTCCATGAACGTCGCCAGCATCACCGCTGCCGCGATCAGCCAGGGATTGAAGCTGGGTGTCCATTCGCGGGGCACCGAGATTGCGCCAGACTTGTTGTTCGACAGTCGTTCGACAGCGGTGCTCATTATGGACTTTCCATTTTCCATTTCTCATTTGTCATTTTTCATTCGCCCATCGTGGTCTGTGGGCTTGGTTCGTGTGACTTCGTGGATCGTTTGCTCGCTGGCGTATAACGAACCGTCCACGAAATCACCTAAGCGACACGAACAAAGGCCAACCAAATGGCCAATGAAAAATGACTAATGAGAAATGGAAAATGGTCTTTTTCAACTCCAAAGTCACTTCACTTTCACTTGTGGCACGACCGACATGCCCGGCGCCAGCAAATGTTGGGGATCGATCTGGTTTGGCTCAAAGACGATTTTGACCGGAACACGTTGGACGACTTTCACGTAACTCCCGGTCGCGTTCTCAGGCGGAATTAAACTGAAACGCGCTCCGGTGCCGGCCTGAATACTATCCACATGTCCCTTAAAAACCTTGTCGGGATAAGCATCGACGCTCAGCTCCACTGACTCGCCAGGTCGAATATTTCCAATCTGACTTTCTTTAAAGTTAGCAGTTACCCACACATCGCCCGGAACCACGGCCATCAACGGCTGTCCCACCTGAACCAACGCCCCCACTTCGATCGACTTGCGCGCGATGCGCCCGGATTCCGGCGCATAAATTTTTGTGTAAGAGAGTTCCAGCTCGGCCTGATCGAGTGTGGCCTGCAACTGTTCGAGCGTTGCCCCGGCGGCAGCTGCCTGTGCCTGACTAACGGCAATCTGTTGCGGGGCGGTGTTTGCCTGCGCCAGTCTGCCGATGGCTTCGTTCACCTGGGCCTGAGCGCCACTAATCTGAGTTCCGGCACGTTGCGCGTTTTGCGATGCCGCCGAGGCCGCCGCCCGCGCTTCGTTGACCTGCGCTTCGGCGGCGGCGACTCTTTGTTTCGCAGCGTCTACTTGTGCGTTGGCGGTGCGCGCAGTGGCGATTGCCTGATCCAAACGTTGCCGGGAAATCTCGTCTTTTTCGTAAAGCATTTGATACCGCTGCACGTCAGCATTGGCGCGCGTCGCCTCAGCCACTGCAGCTGACATTTGAGCCTGCGCCTGTTGGACGTTTGCCTCCGCAGTCCCAATTCCAGCCGCCGCCTGATTGGTGCGACTACGCTCAGACGCGGCGCCGGCCCGTGCTCCGGCCACTCCTGTGCGCGCCTGTTGTACTCCGGCCGCTGCCTCCTGCACGTTAGCGCGCGTCGTCGCGCGCGTCAGAGTTACCCGTGTCTGGGCTTGTTTCTGTTGCGCGAGCCCGGCATTCAGCGCCGCTTTAGCCTGCGCCACTTTGGCTTCGTAATCGCGCGGATCGATCTCAGCGACAAGGTCGCCGGCGTTCACGTTCTGGTTGTCCCTTACGTAAACCTTGGATATATACCCCGAGGCTTTCGGACTGATCTGAATGATGTGTCCGTCAATGAAAGCATCGTCAGTCGATTCATGCGACCGCGCATAGAGCCAGTAACGCAACCCGACGATAGCCACGATCAAGAGCACCACGACAGCTCCGATTAAGAAGGCCGGGCGTTTGTAGACTGGTCGCTTCCTGACGTGCTCGTGCGGTTCCTCCGGCAGAGGTTCGCCGTATTCATCGATGAGATCGGGCTCGTCAGACGTCTTGGCGCTATTGTGACCTGAATCAGCTTCGGCAACTTCCGGTTGCTCGGTTCCCGATCCTTTGTTTTCGTCCCTTTCCATCCTTATTTCTCAGCTTACCTCAACAAAACTTTCTCTCGTTTGTGGCCAATGCAAACGTTCACTCTGTTAGGAGTGAAATGTTTATAGACTTGGTCATAACTCGCCGGAGGATGCGTTGCGCGACGTTCTATAAACATCCCACCCCTGACGGGGTGAAACCGCATACTGAGATCCAATCAGCTAGTCCTTTTCAAATCTTATTCAAAAGCCAAGAAGTTACGCTCCTGCTTCACAGAGTGATGTTCCAGAGACTTCACTCTTCACCAACGAAACGTCCGCGCGCGGCCCAGCGCCGCCGCCAGATTCAACCGAGCGCCGTTGTAATCAGCCAGCGCGGTAATTTGATCCAAACGCGTGTTAGCCAGAGCGGTTTGGGCATTCACGGCCTCGATGTTGTCGCCGACGCCCGCCCGAAATCGGTCCCGCGCCATTTCCAATTCCCGTTCGGCCAGGGTCACGGCCAGATCCGCTGCGCGAACTGTTTCCGCGGTCGTGCGCAGACTGGAAAATGCCAGACGCACATCTTCTTCAACCTGACCACGAATGCTGGCCAGTTGCAGCTCTGCCTGGGTCTCACGACTGCTGGCAACCTGAATGCGTCCGCGCGTTAACCCGCCATTAAAAATCGGGACATTCAATTGAATTGCGTAGCGTCGTGTTGGCAGCGCACTGGTCACAGGCGTGATACCGCTAACGCCGTAGTCTCCCAGAAACTCGAGCGACGGCAGTTGCTCAGCCCGCGCGGCTCTCTTCTGATAGTCGCTCTCCGTAACCTGTGCTCGCGCGACGCGCACTTCGGTTCGCGTGTCTTCGGCCTGGGCTACGGCAGTTTCAATCGCGGGCAGAGTTTCGATCACAAAGTGTAAGGGATCAGTCAAAGTCAAAGAACTGCCCAGGGTTAATCCCACGATGCGCTGCAGCTGCAATAGCCCTGCTTCCGAGTCTGTCTGTGCGCGCGACAGCCGGACTTGTTCCTGCGCCAGGCGGGTCTCAGACCGGGTCACGTCGACGCCGGTTGCGATGCCCGCATCGCGCTGATCCTGCGCCAGCTTCAGCAACGCTTGCGCCAGAGCGACATTTGCCTGGGCCGCCAAAACGGCGCGGTCGGCCCTCATCGATTCCAAATACGCCAGGCCGGTGGCGGTCGCGACTTGTTCGCGCGCCAGGTCTTCTTCCATCTCGGCGACACGCACACCTGCACGACCGGCTTGATAATTTCTCAGCGCGCTGAGACTGAAAATCGTCTGCTCGAGACGCAAACGCGCGTCAAAGTTTTTGAAGGGTCCGATGAATGTCGAAGTGAAACCGGGAAATCTGCCGGGCGTGAAACCCAGCGCAGCCAAATTCTCAGTGACGGTGGCCTGATAAGCAGCGCCTGAAATATTCGGTAGCAAACCCGCGCGCGCTTCTTTCTCAAACCCGCGCGCTTCGTTCCGTCGCTCTCTTGCCAGCAACGTCGCCAGATTGTTTTCAATCGCCAACTTCATCGCCTGATCCAAACTGAGTGTGGACACACCCGCACTGACTTTCGCCGCACCGGGAACTTGTTGCGGGTTTCTAATCGGTGCAGCCGGGACTGTCCTCGGCGATGGCGGCCCGCCGGATTGGCTGGGCTGTGTAATCGCTGGAGGTTGGCTCTGTCGCTGCAGCGTTGTTTGACCTTGAGCCATCTGGCCCAACTGAAATGACAGAGCCAGCAAAAAACCTGCCTCAACGGCCCTATTCGATGTCATGAGCATGAATATCTTGGCGACCACCAGTGGACGCTTTAACAGAAAAGCAAACCACCATTGGATCAAGACGTTGTCCCTTCTCGATCGGTTTCTTGATTGGTTCTACGTTTTTGCGAGACTGTACCTGTTTGGTGTCAAAAGTCTTGCGTAACTCTAACGTATCAGGTCGGGCGAAGAGCTTTTGGGGAACAGCAGCAAGAGGCAGGCCAATCCATCGCAATAGGAAGAAGGCCTTACGGAGTCGGACCGTAGAATGAGGGCATTTAGCAACCCGCAGCCGGTTCCCGCCTAAGCCACTTAGATACCGCTCGAAATTAATGAATCGCGACACTCAAGGTGTAACTCGCAACGGCGCCTTTTCTGCGGGCGGCGGATCGCATCATGAATACGCGGATCAGATAATCTCCTGACTCTGACAATCGCTCTGACCACTCGGTAGTTTCATTCATTTCCGTGGCCCGTCCGTTAATCGAGTAAATGACGAAGTAGGCGCCGGGGTTCGATGACTTCAGCCGCACAGTCATCTCCTGGCCCGCGCTCGCTCCTACCACGTAGTCTTTCGTATCAAAGCCGGCAATTCTACCGCGAATGGTGGTGGACGAATGACCGCGCGCGAATCGAATACGTTGCGGGTTGCTTTGGGCCGCCACGGAAACCAGCGAAGAGAGAATTATCGCGACACTCAACAAGAACGTCATTGCTTGATGATGACTGTTTGAACTTGCTTTCAAGAATCCATCCTCCATTCGGCTAGCCTTCAGTCTTTCTAATGTCGGAGAAAACCTTCTCCGTAACGAGTCCCACGAAGGGCTGATCTATTCACGGGGCTTTTTTTGAATCGCGCTGAGATCAATTTTGCTGTGGAATGACGGCGCTCTGCGCATCAGTTTCTTGCTCAAGTCGGTGCTGAGCATCGACTGCATCGCGAGTCTCATGCTGGGATTGCGATTCAGGAGTTGGTTGATGGCGTCCTTTGGCCAGGCGATGTAACGCGTCGGCTGTAAAGCGCGGACGGTCGCGGTGGCGGCGCCGCCGGTGATAAAACTAACCTCACCAATGAAATTTCCGTCCCTCAAACGGACCACCTCCTGACCATTCGTCTCGACGCCCACCAGTCCGTTGTAAATCAGCATCACATTGAGCGTTTCCTTTTCGACGGCCAACACCTCGCCCTGTTTCGCTTCCAACCATTTGGCGATGCGCATCAGCTTCATGAATTCAAAAGGAGCGAAGTTCTTAAACAGAGTGTCGTGCAGTTCCTTTTCCTCTTCGGTGAAGTTGATACCGGTGCGTTCTCTGATAATGATCGCGATCTGCACAATATTGATGACCGCGAAGAGCGTGTTCCAATAGATGACGCTCCAGAGGGGCGTGGCCGGCACGAAGTAATTAAAAGCAATCCCGGCGAAACATGAAAGAATGGTTAACATGCGAAGCCAGAGAATGTCTTTCAGGAGATAGGCCGCCATGGTCAAAATAGACGCAAGGTGGCCGGCCAGGTGTCCAACTAACATATTATCCACAAGGAAATCCTCCGCGGGCCCACACTGTCTGCACCGGGTGTTGCCCGCCAATGATCCTTCGTCTTGCGCAAACTACAGCGTAATGTTGCCTATCGAAAAGTATTCACGCAAGGATTGGGAACAGAAAGACAACTCTTTTCAGAAAACGATTTGTGTTTTAGGATGAGCGGGCCCGCGCCTGTTTTGATATGAAGCACCGAAACCTTTATCGGCTGTTGCCCTTGACGCTGCTTGTCGGCCTCGCTGTTTGGCTGGCCAGTGCAATTGACGAATCACAAGCGGGCCACGCGCAAGTACCACCGCAGTGCGACATCTCTTTCCCGCTTCCCAATGCCAGCGACATCGGCACGGTAAAGTTCGAAAAGTTACTTTACTCGTTCCTCGATAAAGGATGTTACAAAGCCTGGACCGCCGATTCACAGATTCGCAATACCGGGCCGTTCATCGGTGGCCTGTCGTACGGCACTCATGATGCCGTGAAAGTTTTCTATTCCAAAGAAGCATGGGACTGGCTCAAGCATCGCGACCGGCAGGGCGACATTCCGGACGGCGCGATGATCGTGAAGGAGATGTTTCCTTCGCCGGCGCGGGAAGGCTTGAAGCTGACCGGCTGGACCGTAATGGTCAAAGACAAGAAAGGCTCGTTCGACGGTTGGTATTGGTCGTATCACGCGCCCAACTACGCTCCGGAAAATCCGGCGATTGATTATCCCGATTCAGGCTTTGGGCTTTACTGCCTCAGATGTCATGCGTCGGCGGAAAAGGAATCGACCTTCGCCACGGCCAAAAACGTCGAAGGCTCGCCCATCTCTTTCAACATTGAGATTCCCACGATGCTGCCGCTGCCGCCGCCGAAGGAGGACATGCATTCACAGATAGCCAGAAGGAAGTCGATCGATAGCCGGCCCTTTGGCACGCCGCGAAGCGGACCCGATCCCAACTTCCTGGCCCAATTCAAGGGAATGCCCAATATCACAGCGGCGCAGGTCAAGCGTTTTCCCGGCGAAAGTCTTGATCACGTTGTTCCCAACGCCGGCGGCCCTAAAGGCTTTCTCACTTCCAGCCAGTGCATGGGTTGTCACTCGGCGACCAACGACGACATGGTTTATCCCTTTGGCGAGTCGAATGCAAAGCCGATAAATATCTCGCCCTATACCGAGTGGCGAGCCTCAATGATGGGCCTGGCCGGCCGCGATCCAATCTTTCATGCACAGCTCGAATCTGAAAAGACGCTCTACTCTGCGCGCACGGAATTCTTTGACAACACTTGTTACCGGTGCCACGGCGTCATGGGCCAGCGCCAGGTAGAGTTGGACAAAAACCAACCCTTCACACATCAGATGGTCTATGCGTTGCCCGGTGACGCGGACGGCAAGTATGGCGCGCTCGCCCGCGACGGAATCTCGTGCGCCGTTTGTCATCAGATGTCGAAGGAAGGTTTGGGCACGTTGCCGGTCTTTACCGGCAAGTTCAAGCTGGACACTTTCAACGCCGTGAACGGTCCGTACGAACAAGTGGCGACCTTGCCGATGAAGCAGGCGATGGGAATTACTCCGCGTCTGGCCGACCACATCAAATCGTCCGCGCTCTGCGGCAGTTGCCACACGGTCATCCTCCCGGTCTTTGATAAGCAGGGCAAAGCCGTGCTCGACAAAAATGGAAAACCGAAAGAGTTTTACGAGCAGACTACTTATCCTGAGTGGCTCAACAGTGTCTATCAAAACGAACGGGCGCCGGTAAATCGCGAGACGGTGCGGACCTGCCAGGATTGTCACATGCCCAAAGATTTTCAGGGCCGGCAGATCCTCTCTCGCGTCGCCAACATTGAAGACAACAACTATCCGTACACCGATTACCGCGCGCCGGACAAAGAAATTACGTTGCGCATACGCGATCAGTATTCGCGACACACACTGATCGGCGTCAATCAATTTGGCCTGATGATGTTCCAGCAGTTTCCGGCGATCCTGGGAATCCGCACGGCGGATTATATGTATGGACAGGGCGCTTTGGGTTTAGAGACGTCACAGACCTCGAGCAATGACTTAGCCACCAAAGACACCGCCAACATTGAAGTGACCTCACTGACCCGTAACGGCAATTTCCTCGAAGCTTCGGTCCGGGTTGAGAATCTGGCGGGACACAGTTTGCCGTCGGGCGTCGCCTTTCGCCGGGCCTTTCTTACTTTTGAAGTGCTGGACAGTGAAGGCAAAGTGATCTGGGCTTCAGGACGAACGAACAATGTCGGCGCGATCGTGGCCGGCACGAGCGAAGAGGTTTTGCCGACTGAGTTCTTCTATGATTCCGCCACACGCAAGCGGGTGTTTCAGCCGCACTACGAAGTCATTAACGATCAGCGCCAGGTGCAGATTTACGAAGAAGTAATCGAGGATCCCCAGGGAAAGATCACCACCAGCTTTACCGCTTTGAATCGTCCGCTGAAAAACAATCGCCTGCTGCCGAAAGGCTGGCGTGCCGACGGACCTTACGCCGAACATACCGGCCCCCACGGAGACGCCGAAGGCGATCCCGAGTACGTGAACAAATCGGGCGCCACCGGCGCGGACCGAATTCTCTATCGAATTCCCGTGGATGATCGGACGCGCGGCGCCGTATCTGTCCGAGTCACGCTGAACTATCAGGCGATTCCGCCTTACTACCTTAAGGACCGCTTCACGATTGGCAAGGGAGCCGAAACCGAGCGTCTGGCCTATCTCGCCAGTCACCTGACGGTCGCGAGCACTCCGATTGAAAACTGGAAGCTGCGCCTGGTGTGCACGACGCGAAAACTGGACGATACGAAGAGTACGGCGTGCGGTCGTTAGCTTAATCAAAGTCCTAGTGGCTGAAGATCGGAGCGCGGACATCCTGTCCGCCTGAGCGCGCAGCGCGAAACACTTACGAGAAATTAAGCGAGCGAAGTCGGAGCGGGCTTCGCCCCGCTGGCGGACAGGATGTCCGCACCCCGCATTCAGTAACGATGTGAAGGCAGACCGATGTGGATGTGTGGGCCGGTGGCGACGCCGGGTATCGCGCCGCGAAAAGCCGAGAAGGGAATCCCGTTCGTGCGCAGGAATTCCATCAGCGCCTGACCTTCCGCTCCGTCAGGATTCAACGAGATGTCCATGGCGTTTCGGTGATCCAGCCGCCAGCGATCGTGAATCGCTCCCTGGCCAAAAACGGCGATGGGAAGCGGCCGATTGAACCTTTGCAGAAAGAAGTTCTGAATCTTGCCCGCGTTTGACAACACCCAGCCACCGGCGCCGCTATAGCGAATAAGCGAAGTCGTCTGCACATAACCGCCTTTGGGCAGGCGCCCGAGTTTGGCGATTTGTTTGTCGCCTTCGATTTCGATCAACGTCTGCGCAATCTGCGTGTCGGCCGAAGCGATTTGCTGCTTGACACCGGCGACTTTGTTTTTCTCGGTAGTGATTGCCCGCTCGTTATCTTCGAGCTGGTTCTTTGAAATCAATCCATCCTTGAACAGTTTCTGTGACTGAGCGTAACGAGCTTCCGCTTTGCTCTGGCTGGCTTCATACAGCGCCAAAAGCTTTTCCAGACTGGCTTTGAGTTCCTTTGTGGTCTTGATGTATTCGTCGCGGAGCTTGTCGAGTTCGGTGGGCGGTTTTGGTTTTTGAGTCTTGTTCGTGAGGTGCTTCCGTTGAGCGGCTGTGGATTTGGTTTGCCCTGTCACTCGATCGAGACAAACAAAGGCCGGCACGCACAAGAGGCACAGGCACAAAAGCACCCGAAAACGATTGATGAAAGTCATTCCGTTGTGTCTTTATAATAGATCGGCGAGTCTGAACCTGCGAAATGGTAACCCGCCATTGGGAAGAACCAGCCAAATGCCATTTGACAATTCGGTTCTCACTGTGAGAACGTGAGAGCGAAGCGACCTCGTTGGGAGGAGGCATCCCAATGAAAACAGACGCAGAAGCAACTGCAAAAGCAAACTAAAACGCAACTGAAAAAAAAGGACGAACACACACAAGAGGAGAACGACCATGGATAACTTGCACATCAATTTGATCAGACAAGGAGGTTACGTCAGAAATGCACGTAATCAGCTTAAAGAGGATACGAGAGTTCGTTTCAACTGGCCGCGATGCGGAGAGTTCTTTGATGGCATGGTACAAGACGGCAAGAAAGGCTAATTGGCAAAGTCTTGCCGAATTGATGGCAGTTTATCCGTCCGCTGATTTGGTGGGCCGATACGTGGTCTTCAATATCGGAGGCAATAAGTACAGGCTAATCGCGCGAATCGTTTATCGCAGTCAGACCCTCTTTGTGGTCGCCGTAATGACTCACGAAGAATATGATTTAGGAAAATGGAAAGAATGAAACGAGCAGTACGCCGCATTGATCCGACGCGTTATAAGAGACTTCTGTCTCAAACGATGCCCGTCATTATTGAAACCGAGGAAGAGAACGAGCGCATGCTAAAGGTTATCGAAAAACTGATGGACAAGGGTGAAGGATTGTCACCTGAAGAAGAGAAGCTTCTAAAACTGCTTACCATGCTGGTGGAAGACTTTGAGGAGCGATATTACCACCCACGAGACGCCACTCCCTTAGAAGTACTGCGACACCTAATGGAATCCCGCGAGGTAAAACAAACCCACCTATGGGAAGTGTTCGGTTCGAAGGGGATCGCCTCTGAAGTCCTCAACGGCAAGCGCGGCATCAGCAAGACCCACGCGAGGGCGTTGGCGGATTACTTCCACGTGCCGGCCGATTTGTTTATCTGACGCACCTATTTGCGATCACAATTCATCAAACATCACTTCATCGACATAGCACCAGCCCCATTCTTCATCCGGCTGGAATGACTTTATGATTGGGTGAGAGGTCGCATGAAAATGTTTCGTGGCGTGTTTGTTTGGTG
>Ga0209648_10000769_pt1 | contig 25089 bp, 19 predicted proteins | sample GraSoi2013_115cm_FD_185830 | JGI IMG/M metagenome (GOLD analysis project Ga0209648, IMG submission 185830) | Grasslands soil microbial communities from the Angelo Coastal Reserve, California, USA - Sample 9_17_2013_115cm (SPAdes) (version 2) | ecosystem: Environmental > Terrestrial > Soil >... | reverse complement strand
TGTTATTCGTCGAGCATGGTTCCGGTCGCGGGATCCAGGAAAAGCCTGGGCGCGCGATGGTCCGTGTCGAAATCGAACATCCCATTCAAGGTGCCTGCGATAGCGTCCGTGGAACCATTGCCAATCCGGCCCAGCTTCCAGTTGTCCTCGATGAAGCGAAGGATTGACGACTGGTCGGTCACGGCATGATCCACGTAGTTTCTCTTCGCAAACGGCGAAATGACCAGGAGCGGTAGACGTGGGCCGTACCCGCAGCGTCCATTCTGGATAGTCCCCGAAGCGTCAATGAGTTTCGGAGTTCCGCAGTTATTGCTGGTTGGAGCCACGCCGAGCAGCATGTCATCGGAAACGTTGGATTGGTTCACTATCGGACCCATCACATGGTCGTACCAGCCATCGGAGTCGTCGTACGAGATAATCACCACCGTTTCCTTCCACTCGTCGGTTTTTTCCAGGGCGTTGATCGTGTTTACAAGGAAAATCTGCTCGTCCAAGGGATTGGAGTAACCCGCGTGTCCATCCTGGATGGCCCGTGCCTTTAGGAAGCTAACCGCGGGCATGTTATGCACCTTTACAGCATCCCAGAAGTCGTTGATGTCGTACTCGTGGTTCGCCCCATCGCCTTGACGGCCAATCATCGCCACCGAGGTTCGCGGAGTGTGGTTCGCATTCAGCGTAGACTGCCAGTATTGAAAAAAGGCATGGTGCGGAATGTAATCGGTCGTAGCCAGCCCCGTTGTTCCGGTGGACACTGCTGCGCAATTCGCGAATCCGCCCATAAACGAACCCCAGGTGACACCCGCTTTGTTTAGGAGGTCCCCGACGCTCTGCCCGGACATCGTGATTTGGGTGCGCTTGGGATTCGAGCAGACATCACCTGCGGGATCCGGATCGCCGATGACGGCGCCCGCCATCGCCCCGCCCGCAATGTTTCCCTTGGCGGAAAGGCCATTGGTGATGGTGCCCTCAAAGGTGTTGCCGGCAACAAGATTGAGAAGGCCAGGCGTCGAAGGACCAAAGGTTGTGCCGAAGGAGTTGTCGCTCATGGCGAAATGCTGGGCGTAATTCCACAATGCCGTCACGGTATTGCCGTCGTAATACCCCATGGTGCTGAATGGTCCGAGGTTCTTATCGTTGCAGCTGAGCTTGGCGAAGCGGTCCATCAAGCCACCGTCGAAGGCGAACTGTTCGTCCCCATAGCCGTGATCCTCGTCGCAAGTATTGGGATTGCTGCGATCGATACGAAAGGGATTCGCGGTGTTGGGGTTGTTGGTGAGGAGCCCGGCGCGTTCGAGACTGTTGACGCGTGGCGTATCGTCTTTCGGTCGTGCAAAGTACTTCGAGCCATCCTTATTTGGAGAGGCGTGAGGGTACGTCCCGAAATAGTTATCGAACGAAACGTTTTCCTGGAAGATCACGACAACATGTTTGATCGGCGTCTTCGTGGAGGAATCGTCTTTGTCCTGGGCAGATGCTGAGTAGACAGGCAAAAACGTCATGGCGGAAGCGGTCATAACAGCCAGAGCCCTAGTAAAGCTGTGATGCATAGTGTATCTCTCCTTGGAAACTCTAAGTTCGAACCGCAAATGGAAACACCGGGGCCGGACGCGCTCGCGGGGAGGCGCGGACTCGAAGACGTCACAGCCCGTTTTGCTGCGCGTAAAGTTCTAAGCACCTTTTGTTATTGCTAGGTTAACGGCTTGTCAAAACTGATGGCGCAAACGCGGAAGCTGTATAGAATCGGGGCTCGTCTCCGGAGACTATGACCACACTCGCGCGCAAGCTCCGCCTCGCCGATTATTTTGCGCTGGCATTTGGAACGATGGTTGGCGTCGGCTGGCTGGTACTCATGGACGACTGGCTCGGGCGCGGCGGGCCGCTTGGCGCGATTCTCGGCTTTGCTTTGGGCGGAATTCTCCTGCTGCCCGTTGGCTATGTCTATGGTCAATGGGTACAGCGCCTTCCCGATGCGGCCGGAGAAGCAGCCTACACCGCCCAGGTGTTTCCGCCGCTTGTCAGCTACTTCACCGGCTGGATGATGCTGCTGGCGTATTTCATCGTGTGCCCGTGGGAAGCCGTGGCGGTCGGCAAGCTTGCGGCGTACATCTTTCCGTCGCTGAATTCGTTTGAATTGTATCGCGTCGCCGGCCAGCCTGTATTCCTTCCGCGGTTGGCGTTGGGCGTGGGCCTTACGATTTTTCTCGCGGCGCTGAATTACCGCGGCATTCGCTTGAGCGCCAGTTTCCAGAATTGGACCACTGGGACGGTGCTCCTCCTCTTCGTCGTTTTGCTGGGCATCAGCGGCGCGCGCGGGTCTCCAGCCAATTTTCACCCGGCGTTTAGCGGGACTCCATTTGTATCCATACTGCTCACTCTCCAGATCGTGCCGTATTTCATGACCGGATTCGAATCAGCGCCTAAAGTTGCGGAAGAAGCCCATCCGGGATTTCCTTCGACCGGATTTTTTCGCGCGATCGAGATGGCCCTTGTCGTCGGCGCAGGTTTTTACGTTCTCGCCGTAGCCGCCGTTGCTTACATCAGCCCTTGGCAAGGACTGATTGGAAAACGATTTGCAACCGCCATCGCGTTCGAGCAAGCGCTGGGGGCTCAATGGCCGGTTCGATTGATTTTGATCATGGCCCTCTTCGGGCTATTTCAATGTTTCAATGGCAACTTCGTCGCATCCAGTCGTTTGCTGTTCGCCTATGGCCGCCGCCGGTCCATTCCCCCGATCTTTGGCAAAGTTCACGAAAAATTCCTGACGCCCAATATTGCCATTCTCGGGATCACAGCGGGAACGCTGACCGGCCTGCTTCTGGGCGATGCGCTCCTCGTCCCCGTTACTGAAGTAGGCTCGATGGCGTCGGCCCTGGGATGGTTCGCGGCTTGCCTGTCGTTTTGGATTGTGGAGAAGCGAGCCCCGATGCGGCTCGTGACCGGGCTCGGAATTGCTGTCTCTCTCCTGCTGGTTTTGATGAAGGTTCTGCCCGTATTTCCCGGACACTTTTCTCCCGCCGAATGGATCGCCTTGGGCGCGTGGGTCGTCCTTGGGATCTTGCTGCATGTCGGGAAGAATGCAAGCAGTGTTTGAGTAGCTTCTGCAACGGAAGAGAAACCACCTTTCAAGCGAACGCGAAATTCGGGCTGGATCGGGCCCTCGTGTATACTTTTGAAGGCAAATTGCTCAGCCATCGATGATTCCATTTCTCCACATTGGTCCGCTTACAATTCCGACGTTTGGCCTGATGGTTGCCACCGGCCTGCTGGCCGCGGCGTACCTCTTGCAGGCGGATTTCGACCGCCGCCGCGAGCAATTCATCAAGAGCGGCTACCTGAAGGACGGCGGCAAGCCCAGCCATCATGATGAAGGGTTTCTCATTATTGGCGTCGCGGGACTCGCGGGCTTGGTAGGGGCAAAACTCTATCACGCTCTCCAAGACCTGCCCACGTGGCAAGCCGAACTGTTCAGCCGCTATGGATTTGCCTGGTTCGGCGGATTTCTTGGCGGGTTCATCGCGCTTTTGTTTCTGGCGAAGCATTTTAAGATTCCAACGCTTGAATTCATGGACCTGTGCTCGCCGGCAGCAGCGGTTGGGTACGCCATCGGGCGCATTGGCTGCTTGCTCTCCGGTGACGGCGACTACGGCAGGCCCACGTCGTGGGCGTGGCCGTGGGGGATGGCTTTTCCGCACGGCGTGGTTCCGACGACCGAAACCTGCGTCCAATGGGGCTGGCCGGCCGACTGCCGCGTTTACCCAACTCCCATCTATGAATTTTTCATTTGGATAGCCATCGCGGCATTCCTGTGGCATATGGGGAAGAAGGCAGCGGCTGGCGCGCGGCCCAGGAGCGAAATCTTTTGCGCCTATCTGATCCTTACTGGTGCGCCCCGATTTCTCATTGAATTCATCCGCATCAACCCGCGATCGTTCTTCGGTCTTTCCAACGCGCAGACGGCAAGTTTGGTGTCAATGGCCCTGGGTTTCGTCTTGCTCTGGCGAATTAAGAGCCAACTGCCGGCCCGTAAGGAAGGCTCTCGCGGCACCGAACGGGCTGGCTAGTGGACGGCATCCTTCAAGGTTCGAGCCAGGGGGTCCTCGGCCAGATCGTCAGGATATTCGGCCATTCCGTTCGCACATCTGTCTCATTTGTTTCTAATTTTCTCCACTGATTGCACTTACACTCCTTGACGGATTTCGTCTGTCCATGTAGAACCAATAGCAAGGCAAACGCTGCTTTCAGGGACTCGGCGTTTATTCGCAGGCACAGCCCTTGTGCCTAAACGGGGATTGGGGGGATCTATGACGTTTCTTCGAAGCATCGCTGTTTTTCTATTCGCATTCTGTGCGTTGGGCATCGCGTCCGGTCAATCTCAGGAGGGCCGCATCCTGGGCACCGTGACCGACCAAAGCGGAGGCCTCGTCAAAGGCGCGCGCGTGACCATCACCAACGTGGATACGGGAGTCGCGCGAACGCTCGAGACCAGTGACGTGGGCGATTACGTTGCGCCTAGCCTGCCTCCGGGCCCGTACAAGATCGTCGTTGAAGCGACAGGGTTCAAAAGAGTCGAGCGCAGCGGCATCCGGCTCGAAGTGGCAAAAGACCTTCGCCTCGACGTCACGATGCAGCCCGGCAGCGTTGCGGAAGTCGTTGAAGTGACCGAGCAGTTGCCGCTCGTGGAGACCACCAATGACACTCTTGGCGGAACGTTCGCCAACAAGTCCATCAATGATCTGCCCCTCAATGGCCGCGATTTCCAAAACCTCGTGGTCTTACGCCCAGGCGTACAGCGAAGCAGCGGCGGCGGATTTCTATCGATCAGCTCCAACGGCAACAGACCCGAAGACAACAATTTCATCGTGGACGGAACGGACAACAACGATCCCTACTACGCAACGACCGTAATAAACGCTGAGGGCGTCCAAGGCACTCCAGGGAGCATCCTCCCCATCGACGCCATTCAAGAGTTCAATGCGCAGGAGAACCCGCCGGCAGAGTACGGTTGGAAGCCTGGCGCGATAGTAAATTTGGGGATCAAGTCAGGGACGAACGATATTCATGGAACTGCCTACCTTTTCGAGCGCAACAACGCCTTCGACGCGCGCAATTACTTTAACCCCGTACCTGATCCAATGCGTGGCTTGCGCCAACATCAGTTTGGCGGGAGCATTGGCGGACCGATTATCAAGAACAAGACTTTTATTTTTGGTGCGTACGAAGGGATTCGCGCGCTCGTGGCGAATTCGGAGACCCTGAACAGCCCTTCCACCGTCACCGCCGGGGGGGACCCGGGCGCGAGTATCCCCGATGCAGTCGCCAGTGTGCAGGCCGCCTGTGCATCGATCCCCGGTACTTGCGGCGTGAACGCGCTGAGCACCACAGTGGCAGCCCTCTATCCGGCCAACACCAGCGGCACGAACCAATTGAACGTGGGGTTTCCCAATCGCAACCGGAACGACAACTTCATTATCAAGGGCGATCACCATATTAACGAACGCCACAGCTTGTCTGCGCGCTATTTCTTCGGCGACAGTCTGCAGACCGAGCGTGACATCCCCGTGTTGCGGGCGCAGTGGCAGTCTTCTTCGCAGCTTCGTGCCCAGGTCTTCGGCTTGAATTACACCTGGGTGCCGAATTCGCGCTGGGTGAACGAAGCGCGATTCGGTTACGACCGATTCTGGCAGGCCATCCTAACGGTGGATCACGCCGCGAATCCTGCGACCGTATATGGAATCAACACGGGCGTAACCGACCCTGTCAATTTTGGAATGCCGGAAATTGATGTGGACGGCTTCAATCCACTTGGCGGCAATCACGGCTGGCCACTGCTGACCACTCCCAATCAGACCTATCAGGGACTGGACAACATTTCGTACTCGCGTGGAAAGCACACTTTCCGGTTTGGCGGCGAATTCCGTCACGGGATCACGGACAATACACGCGACCGGTACGGCAAGGGACGTGTCCGCTTTGCCGGCGGCGAGCTGTCCACGTTGTGTGGCTGCCTGCCTGGGGGCCGCGCAAGCACGTCGCTGGAAGACTTTATCGCGGGCCTGGCGCGCGGAACAGAAACCGGAAAGACTGGCGGACGCATTTTTATAGGCAATTCCGCGCGTCACGTCTCGATTAACTCGTTTGGCGGTTTCTTTCAAGATGACTGGCGCGTGACGCTGCGGCTGACCGTCAATGCGGGCGTGCGGTATGACCTGAATACGGTGATCAAGGAGAGCCAAGACCGGCTCGCCAATTTTGACCCCACGACCGGCATCCGGCAGGTGGGTCATGGGATCAGTGCGCCATACAACGGCGACCACAACAACTTCGCGCCGCGCTTGGGCATCTCCTGGGATCCGTGGGGGCACGGTAAGACGGTGGTCCGCGCCGGTGGCGGCGTGACCTATGAGATTCCGCACTTGTCGTTGTTCCTGGGACAGAACGGCGTGGAAAATGCCTCGACTGCGGGGCTGAACGTGATTCCGACGTCGGCTTCCACGGGAATCCCCGGCGCGAACGGGACGATAGCGGCTTCCGCCGTCAACCTGACCGGCAACTTATTGAACTGGTCGGTTGCCGGGCCTGTGTTCAAACCGACGATCAACTGCGACCCGACGACCGGCGGCACTCCGTGCGACATCCTCGCGGTTGCGCGGAACCTGCGTACACCCTATGTGATGACCTGGAACTTAAACGTACAACAACAGCTGACGCCTTCGACATCGTTGCAGGTGGGTTATGTCGGCAACCGTGGCGTCAAGCTCTACGGTGTTAGGGACATTAACCAGGTGAATTTTGCGAACGATGATGGAAGCGAGCAACTCGGCCGGCCGTTTACCGCGAACTGCCCCACGCCGGCGCAGGGTGGCGTCGGGCTGGGACTGGGCGGGCCGTGCTTCCCCTACCTTGAGTTCGTCAACTTCCTCGATAACGGGTACACGTCCATTTACCACGGGTTGCAGGCGACGCTGACGCAGCGCGCATGGAAAGGATTGAATTTCGTTGCCGGGTACACCTGGGCACACTCCATTGATGACGTATCACTTAACCGTGGCCAACAGCCGCAGGATAGCACGCGTCCTGGTTTGGAGCGTGCCAACTCAGACAACGACCTCCGGCATCGCTTAACGTTGGCTCTGACCTACGACGTACCTTCAAGAAAAGGCTACGGGCACTTGCTCGAGGGCTGGCAGCTCAACTCCATCGTGACCGTTCAGGGTGGCTTGCCGTGGAATCTCATCGACGGAAACATCAACGGAAGCGATATCAGCGGGACGGGGGAATTTGCCGACCGCTGGAACATCACCGGCAGTCCAGCGAATTTTAAACCTTCCACGACCGGAATTCCGTTCGTAGATCCGGGTTTCTTCACGGTTGACGCAAATTCAATGTCCCCCACCTTCGGGCATGTCATCGGCGGGAATACTTGCTTTTCGGTCGCAGGGAGCCAGGGGGCGAAAGACCAGCTCGCCAACCTGGGATGCTATGTGGCGGGATCCTCGGCACTCACGCCGCCGGCGTTTGGCACATTTGGGAACACCGGCCGGAATCCCTTCCGCGGCCCACGGCTGGACAACTTGGACTTCTCCGTCGTCAAGACGACCAACCTGAACGAGCGTGTGAGTGTCCAATTGCGCGCGGAGTTCTTCAACGTACTGAACCATCCCCACTTTGCGAATCCCAATACACAGGGTCTTGTTGACCCGTCCGATCCCACTTCGTTTGGTTTCATCTTCAACACGCCTGACGTTGCGGCGGCAAATCCAGTGATAGGAACTGGCGGGCCCCGCAACATCCAGCTCGGATTGAAGTTCCGGTTCTAGCAGAATATTCTGTCCAACAAGTGAAACAGGCCGGATCGTAAGATCCGGCCTTTGTTGCCCACCAACTGTTCAATGCGCCCAGCGGCCGTTCAACCCTCAATTCTTGCTTTTTAATGTAAAACACTTAACAACTTAAGTAAGACGTGCTATTCTCTCCCGTGTTTGCCAAGCTCCGACACCGACTCGATCCCCAAACCACGCTCACGAGGACCACGCCAGTTGCAGCGGCTTTTGTACAACCTCTTTCATTTCCATCGCTTACGCGCTCCTTTCCGCGACGGCGAGCGCGCATCCTCTTTAATTTCAAGCAGTTCCGCACTCTTTTCACCGTGACGGCGGGTGTCCCCCCATCGTTCTCATTTTGGATTTTGAATGCGCCATTGCCCGGGTCACCCACCAGTGCCCTAAACCCTTTAACTGCCACACTTACAAGAAATCATCCCTTAAGTCCAGCCATTGCCACAGATCCAAAAACGCCCTCTCGCAAGTCGTTTCCTTGCCACACATCCGAGACCTCCGGAGGCCTCTCAGCCAGCCGTATTTCAGCGCTCTTGTTTGTAGATTTCCCCTTCCTTCATGACAAACTTCACGTTTTCCAGCACGCGGACGTCTTCCACCGGATTCCCAGAAACCGCGATAACGTCCGCGTATTTCCCGGGCTGGAGAGATCCGAGCAAATTCGACTTGCCCAGTAAATCAGCGGCGTTGCTCGTAGCGGACTGAATGGCTTGCATCGGCGTCATCCCGTATTTCACCATGAACGCAAACTGGCGCGCATTGATTCCGTGCGGGCAAACGCCGGCGTCCGTGCCGAACGACATTTTTACTCCTGCGCGAAGGGCCCTCGTAAAATTCCGCCGCTGAATTTCGCCCAGGTCGCGGTCGTGCTCCAGAAAATCCGCCGGCGTCTTATTCGCTTTCCCCGCGTCCTGAATGCATTCCTCATCATAAATATCCATGTCGAGATAAGTGCCGTGTTCCTTCGCGAGCGTGATGCCCTCGTCGTCAATCAGCGTAGCGTGCTCGATCGACGCGACTCCCGCCCGGATGGCATTCTTGATGCCCTCGGCTGCGTGCGCATGCGCTTCGACGCGCAACCCGAAGTTGCGCGCCTCGTCCACAGCGGCTTGCAACTCTTCCGCCGTGAACTCTATGGATTTCGGATTGCTTCCATGCGTGAGCACAGCGCCCGTCGAGAGAATCTTGATGTGATCCGCGCCCCGATGCGCCAGCAGGCGGACTTTCTGCCGAACTTCCCATGGACTGTTGGCTTCGCCATAGTGCAAATCCCAAGGGAGTTGAATGTCCGGCGCGAGCCCGGTCATCGCCCCCGCGCCTCCGCTGATGGTGATGTACGCGCCCGCCACGAACATGCGCGGGCCGATCACAATGCCCTTGGCGATCGCATCGCGCAGTGCGACGTCGTTGAAGGCCCGATAGACGCCGACGTCGCGCACGGTCGTGAACCCCGCAAGAAGCGTGGCGCCCGCATTGGGAATAACCGCGTAGGCGCTTTCGGCCGCGGATTTTTGCAGCACCAGAAGCGGCTCCGCGTCGCCCATGTCGGCCAGATGCGTGTGGCAATCGATCAGTCCCGGCAGCACCGTCATTTTCGAGAGATCGATCATCGTCGCGCCGGCTGGAACAGACAAATTCTCACCGATCGCTTCAATTTTCCCGCCGCGCACCACCAGCATCTGATTCGTCAGCACGCGGCCGGTGTCCACATCCACAAGTTTTCCCGCGCGAATCACAGTGACCTGCGAAGATGGAGGAACCTGTTGAGCGGAGGAAACTACCGCGGAAGCGAGCAGCACAGCAATACGGACGAGTTGCTTGCGCACAAATTTCCTTTCGCGAGTGTGAGACATACCGTTGATGCCGGGCTTTTTTTCAGAATGCGCTTGCGCATCATACTCCGCGGCAAAGCGTACTTCAATTTTGAGAGGAATATTACCGCACAAAAGAAGGAGTCCCTGGACGGAGACTTCCAGGATCTGTCAGGCCAGGAAATTTCCGCGGGCGCTACAGCATTTGCCGCAACACGTATTGCAGAATTCCGCCGTGCTGGTAGTAGGAAACTTCTTCGGGTGTGTCCACGCGTGCGATCACCGAGAACGTTTTCGCTTTTCCATCACCCGACTTGGCGTGCACCGTAATCATTTTTTTCGGCGAGAGCGATGCGACGCCTTCGATCTCGAAAATTTCATGCCCCGTCAGGCCAAGCGTTTCGCGATTTTCTCCCGCTTTGAATTCCAGCGGGAGCACGCCCATGCCGACGAGGTTGCTGCGGTGAATGCGCTCGTAGCTTTCCGCGATGACCGCGCGCACGCCGAGAAGCCGCGTGCCCTTTGCTGCCCAATCTCGCGACGAACCCGAGCCATACTCTTTTCCCGCAAGCACCACCAGCGGCACTCCGGCTTCGCGGTATTTCACCGCCGCGTCGTAAATGGACATTTTCTCGCCGTCCGGAAGGAAAAGCGTCCAGCCGCCCTCGGTGCCCGGAGCGAGTTGGTTGCGTAACCGAATGTTCGCAAAGGTGCCGCGCATCATCACTTCGTGATTCCCGCGGCGCGCGCCATAAGAATTGAATTCATGCGGCTTCACGCCGTTGGCGATAAGGTATTTTCCCGCGGGTGAATCCACGGGAATCGATCCGGCCGGCGAAATGTGATCGGTGGTGACGCTGTCGCCAAGGATCGCCAGCACTTTGGCGCCGTGAATGTCCGCCAGCGGCGGAGGCGTTTTTGGCATGTTGTCGAAATAGGGCGGCAGCTTGATGTAGGTGGATTTCGGATCCCACTTGTAAATGTCGCCCTTCGGAACGGGCATGGACTTCCAGTGCGCGTCGCCCTCGAAGACTTTGCTGTACTGCTTGCTATATTGGGACGAAGAAACAGAAGCGCGAACGGTAGATTCGATTTCTTGGGGTGTCGGCCAGATATCTCTCAAATAGACCGGCTTGCCGGCGGAATCATTGCCGAGCGCTTCGCTCGTCAGGTCCATATCCATGCGGCCCGCAAGCGCGTAGGCGACGACGAGCGGCGGCGAGGCCAGATAATTCGCGCGAACCAGCGGATGAATGCGGCCCTCGAAATTGCGGTTGCCGCTCAAGACCGCGACGGCGACCAAATTGTTGTCCTTTATTGCCGCGCCGATAGCATCCGGCAGCGGACCACTGTTGCCAATACAAGTGGTACAACCATAACCGACCAGGTGAAAGTTCAATTTCTCGAGATAAGGAGTTAACCCGGCCGCTTGCAGGTAATCGGTCACGACTTTCGAACCGGGCGCAAGACTGGTTTTAACCCACGGCTTAACGTGCAAGCCACGCTCAACGGCTTTTTTCGCCAGCAATCCCGCGCCAAGCATGAGCGAAGGGTTCGAAGTGTTGGTGCAGCTTGTAATCGCCGCGATAACCACGGCGCCGCTCGAAAGGTCAAACGAGTCGCCGTTGTTTCGAACCTGCACATGCTTAGCCGGCGTTCCTTCGACAACTTTCGTGAAGGAAGACTTCGCCTGGCGCAGCGCGACGCGATCCTGGGGACGCTTGGGACCGGCGACGGTGGGCTCAACAGTTCCCAGATCCAATTCCAGCGTTTCGTTAAAAAGCGGTGTAGGTGTCTGATCCGTGCGAAAGAGCATCTGCTCTTTGCAGTAGGCTTCGACCAGAGCGATCTGCTCCGCCGAACGCGAGGTGAATTGCAGATAGGCGAGTGTCTCTGCATCAACAGGGAAGTACCCCATCGTGGCGCCATATTCGGGGGCCATGTTGGCGATCGTGGCGCGGTCGGGAACGCTTAGCGTTGACAGCCCCGAACCATAAAACTCGACGAATTTTCCAACGACGCCTTTTTTTCGAAGCATTTCCGTTACCGTCAAAACGAGATCGGTAGCGGTCGAGCCCTCGCTCAAACGTCCGTGCAAGCGGAAACCCACGACTTCTGGAATGAGCATCGAAGAGGGCTGCCCCAGCATCGCCGCCTCTGCCTCGATCCCACCGACGCCCCAGCCAAAAACGCCCAGCGCATTCACCATGGTGGTGTGCGAGTCTGTGCCTACGACCGAATCAGGGTAAGCTTCAAACCGGTTCCCGTAAGGCATCGCGCATACGACGCGCGCTAGGTATTCCAGGTTCACTTGGTGGCAGATACCGGTGTCTGGCGGAACGACTTTGAAATTCTGAAACGCCGTCTGCCCCCAGCGCAGAAACGCATAGCGCTCCACGTTGCGCTGAAATTCCAGTTCCGCGTTCAGGCCAAACGCATTGACGTTTCCAAAATTGTCCACCTGGACAGAATGGTCAATCACCAGCTCGGCAGGGAAGAGTGGATTGATTCGCTTCGGATTGCCACCCATGCGCTGCACCGCCTCGCGCATGGTGGCGAGGTCGACGATCGCGGGAACTCCCGTGAAGTCCTGCAACAGGACGCGCGCGGGCATGAACGCAATCTCTTTTTCCGGAGCACCGGGCCGCCAGTTTGCCAGCGCGCGAATGTCCTCGGCATGAACAAACCGGCCATCCTCACAGCGCAGCAGGTTTTCCAGAAGGATGCGCAGAGAAAAAGGAAGTTTCGCCAGGTCCGCAACGCCCTCCTTTTCAAGAAATTCAAGGCGGTGAATATCGAAGGTCTGGGCGCCGACGTTCAGCTTGTCGCGAGTGCGGAAAGAATTGCCCGCGTTGATGGCCATTCTTTACAGTCCTTTCGCTGTGGTCCGTAACCTTCTATCATAGCCGAAATTGAATCCCTGCGCCGCGCGGCTATACTGGTAGCAGCGTGAATATCGTTCTCATTTCGATTTATGAGCTGGGGAGGCAGCCTTTCGGATTGGCCTCGCCTGCGGCATGGCTGCGCAAACGCGGGCACAAGGTCGCAGTGCTCCCTGAATGAAAACGCGATTCGCGGTGCCGAACTGATCGCCATCTATCTGCCCATGCATACCGCCACGCGGCTCGCGGCGCAACTCATTCCTCAGCTTCGGAAGCAGAATCCGGGCGCGCATCTCTGTTGCTACGGCCTGTACGCTCCCATGAACGTCGAGTATCTCCGCACCCTCGGCGTATCCACGATTCTTGGCGGCGAATTCGAGGAAGGACTCGTGCAACTGGCGGAGCGAGTGGGCCGGAACGGAAATGGCAACGGTACTTCAGACGTGACGCAGCCCGAGCCGCTAGTTTCGCTGTCCCGGCAGAAATTCATTCCGCCTGACCGGCATGGACTCACGTCTCTCGCGAAATACGCGCACGTCATTCTTCCTACCGGCGAGCATCGCGTGGCCGGTTACACGGAAGCGAGCCGCGGATGCAAGCACCTTTGCCGGCACTGCCCGATCGTGCCGGTCTACAAAGGCGTCTTCCGTGTGGTGGATCGTGACGTCGTACTGGAAGACATTCGTCAGCAAGTAACGGCTGGAGCGCAACACATCACGTTCGGCGACCCGGATTTTTTCAACGGCATTGGGCATGCTATGGCACTTGTGGAAGCGGTGCACGGCGAATTTCCTCAACTCACGTACGACGTCACGATCAAGATCGAGCATTTGCTGCGACATCGGAAGAATCTCACGACGCTTCGCGAGACGGGTTGCCTGTTTGTCACTAGCGCGGTGGAATCGGTGGACGATGAAGTGCTGCGCCGTCTTGAGAAAGGTCACACCCGGGTGGATTTTCTTGAGGTCAATCGCATCTTTCGCGAGTTGGGCCTGGTTTTGCACCTGACCTTTGTGCCGTTCACCCTGTGGACGACACTCGACGGCTACCTCGAGCTACTGCGCATTTTGCGCGAAAACGATCTGATCGAAAATGTTGCGCCAATCCAGCTTGCGATCCGCCTTTTGATTCCCGCCGGCTCGCGATTGCTGGAGCTCGAAGAAGTAAGGCGCCTTATTGCTCCGTTTGACGCTTCCGCGCTGGTTTATCCCTGGCAGAATCCGGATCCGCGAGTGGATGCGCTTTGTGAACGGGTCGAAGAGATTGTTGCCACATCCGAAAAGCGTAAGCTCACCCGGCGAGACATTTTCGAGCACATCTGGAAAGGGGCGCACGAAGCAGGAGGCGTGGAAGCGGAGTTCGCCGCGCAACCTGTTCTTGTATCGCGCCCGGCCGTCCCTTATCTCAATGAACCTTGGTACTGTTGAGCCGAGCCAACGCGGGACCAGTTGGTCCCCTTCGCCCAAGCCAAAGAGTCATTGCCACAGACGGAATCGTTCGTTTGAATCGAGAGCCTTTGTCTCCCTCTAAAAATAGTACGAGTAAACGATTGCTGCTCTTTACCGCGAAGCTCGGTTACCAGACGCGCTGTTTTGAATATGCCGCGCGCAAGCTCGGTGTGCAGCTTGTTTACGTCACCGATCGATGCCATCAACTCGAAGATCCATGGGGCGATCAGGCGATTGCCGTGCATTTCGAATCCCCGGAGGCGGCTGCCTACACCGTGATGGAAGCGGTTCGCGGCCTGGATGTCAGCGGGATTCTTGCTCTTGGTGATCGGCCCGCCGCCGCTGCCGCTTATACTGCGCGTGGTCTGGGCATCCGCTACAACCATCCTGCCGCGGTGGAGGCCTGCCGCAGCAAGCTGCGCATGAGAGAAGTCTTTCGAGATGCCGAACTAAATGTTCCATGGTTTCGGAATCTTCCCATTGACCCATCCCCCGAGCCCGTATTGCTGGGAATTTCCTATCCTTGTGTTCTGAAGCCACTTTCACTCTCGGCGAGCCAAGGTGTAGTTCGCGCAAACAATCGTGAGGAGTTTCTCGCCGCAGCGACGCGTGTCCGGCGTTTGCTCAAGTCTCCAGAGATTCTTGCCACGCGCGAGCCGAATCTCGATCGGATGCTTGTGGAAGGTTACATTCCCGGCAGGGAAGTCGCGGTTGAAGGTCTTCTTACGGATGGCGTTCTGAAAATATTGGCCATCTTCGACAAGCCTGACCCGCTCGAGGGCCCTTACTTCGAAGAGACGATTTACGTCACGCCTTCGCGACTTCCGGAATCTGTGCAGCAAGCCATCGAGAAATGCGCTGCGGATGCAGTTCGAGCTCTGGGATTGTCGCACGGCCCGCTCCACGCCGAGTTTCGCATCAACGAAGATGGTGTGTGGCCGCTCGAAGTGGCGCCGCGGCCGATTGGTGGTCTTTGCGCCCGCTCACTCCGGTTTTCGTTCGATGCGCCAGGCGAACCAATGGGGCTGGAAGAGCTGCTGTTCCGTCACGCCCTGGAACTCCCCGGATGGAATTCGCCGCGCGAACAAATCTCTTCAGGCGTGATGATGATTCCCGTTCCCAAGAGCGGAATATTGGAAGGCGTAACCGGCGAAGAAGCCGCTCGTTCCATTCCAGGGATTACCGAGCTAACGATCACGGCGCGCTTGCACGATGCCATTGCCGCCTGGCCCGAGGGTTCAAGTTATCTAGGATTTCTTTTTGCGCGGGGGAATGAGCCAGAAAAAGTGGAACGAGCCCTTCGCGAAGCCCATCAAGAATTATCGTTCACGATTACTCCGAACTTACCGGTTGAACATCCCGCCACTCGCCGAATGACCAGCCAAGGGAACTAACCTTTTGCTTTCGGCGCAACGTACCCCTCGGGCAATTTGGCGCCTTCGCCGAAGAAAAACTGTTCCATCTGTTCTCCCATGATCTTCTGTGAATTGGGATCAAGTGGATTCAGCCGGTACTCGTTCATAATCATCTTGGAATGTTCCAGCCACAGCTTCCAGGCATCCTTCGAAACGTTTTCGTACACGCGCTTGCCTAGTTCTCCTTGCCAGGGAATACGGTCCAGCCCGGGCAATTCCTTGCCAAATTTAACGCAGTGCACCATGCGCGTGCCAGGTTTCACCGGTTCGCTGGCTGCCGGCGTTGGATCACAAGATTCATTTGCCATGCTCGTCTCCTCACGCGCGTCCTTCCACTTCACCTTACTGCAAACCCGGCGAAATTCCTAGCTGCGCTCTTGGCTGCCGGCGGGGACCGTAATACGATGGCACCTGACGGGTGGAGCCGCATCTGGCTTGAGGCAGTTGGAAGCCATCCTCAACAACGCGCCCCCGGAAGAGTGGCATCGGCGCGCCATATTTTGCATCGTTCCACGTTTGCGCTTCATCGAATGATTGGGGCGCGACAGTATCGCGAAGATCAGAGGAGCTGCGCCCTTGGCGGAAATCACCACGCTGTTCTGGGACATCGGCGGCGTTATTCTGACAAATGGCTGGGATCGTTGCTCACGGAAAGAGGCCGCCAACACTTTTCACCTCGATTGGGAAGAATTTCAAGACCGCCACGATCTCTCTTTCCCGGCCTTCGACACAGGACAAATCACTTTGAACGAATATCTCGACCGCACATTGTTCTATCGTTCGCGTAGCTTCACGCGCGAAGAGTTCACCGCCTTCATGTTCGCGCAGTCCAAGGAATATCCGGATACGCGCGCCATCCTGGACAAAGTCTCGCGCTCCGGAAAATATTTTGTCGGCGCCATCAACAATGAACCATTGGAACTCAACCAGTACCGCATTGAAGCCTTCGACCTTCGAAGGAATTTCCTCGTTTTCTTCAGCTCCTGTTATGTTCGCTCCCGCAAGCCAGAAGAGACTATCTTTCGCATCGCGCTGGAAGTTACCCAGCGTGCACCGGAGAAGTGCCTTTTCATTGACGATCGGCCTCTCAACCTCGAGAGCCCGCAGCGTCTGGGAATGAACACCATCCAACATCAGAACGCGGAACAATTGCGTTCCGAGTTTGGAAAATATGGGGTTGAGGTATAGTTTTGAGCGCTGCATTAGGCGACTGAGCAAGGCGCAACTTCGCGGAGGGTGTAACGATGGCCGGCGATTCGGGTCGTTCGGGTTCAGCGTACGGAGGCGTGGTCGAGCCCTGCACCGTGGTTCTCTTCGGCGCCTCGGGAGACCTCGCCAAGCGCAAAGTCATCCCCGCGATGTACGACCTGGCGATTCACAACGCGCTGGGACCGCGTTACGCCATCCTGGGCTTTGCGCGTACGTCCATGTCCGAAGATGCCTTTCGTACCTCCCTCAGCGATGCAGCCAAGAGCATCTCCGAAGCCGGTCCCATCGACCCCAAACAGCGGGACGAGTTCGCCGCAAACCTTCATTACACTCCCGGGGATTACGCCAACCCGGAAGCGTACACGCAGCTCGCCAAGCGCCTCGCGGAGTTGGAAGCTGCCAAAAACCTTTGCGGCAACCGGCTCTTCTATCTCTCCACTCCGCCAGAGGTCTATCCAGACATCGTCGAACAGCTTGGCCGCGCGGGACTCGCCCGCCCATGCTCGCCGAACTCCTGGGTGCGCATCATCATTGAGAAACCGTTTGGGCGGGATCTGGCTTCAGCCAAGACTCTCAACCAGATTGTCCTCAATGTTTTCGATGAAAAACAGATCTACCGCATCGATCACTACCTGGGCAAGGACACGGTGCAGAACCTGCTTGTGCTGCGCTTTGGCAACGGGATTTTTGAGCCGCTTTGGAACCGCAACTACGTCGATCACGTGCAAATCACTGCCTCGGAAACGCTCGGCGTCGAGCGCCGCGGCGGTTTTTACGAAACCGCGGGCGCGCTTCGCGACATGATTCAAAGCCACGTTCTGCAATTAACATCTCTTGTAGCAGTTGAACCGCCCGCGTCCTTCGATGCCAACGCCGTGCGCAATGAAAAACTGAAGGTGCTGCAGTCCATCCGCCCCTTCAATCTGGAAATGGTGGCGCAAGCTGTGGTTCGCGGACAATACGCTCCCGGAAAACTCGGCGATAAACCGGTGCCCGGCTACCGCGAAGAGCCGAATGTGAAGCCGACCTCCAAGACCGAGACCTTTGTCGCCGGCAAACTCTTGATCGACAACTGGCGCTGGGCCGGCGTCCCATTTTATCTTCGCACCGGCAAGCGTCTCGCCAAGCGCACCACGGAGATCATGATTGAGTTCCGTCGTGCGCCGCACATGGTTTTCCGCGAGCGTGAAGTCGAACCCAACCGCCTTATCTTGAATATCCAGCCCGATGAAGGCATTTCCGTTTCCTTTGGGGCCAAACGCCCGGGTACCGAAATGAGCATTGGCAACGTCACGATGAATTTCAGTTATAAGGAAGGTTTCGGAGACACCTCGCGCAGCGCCTACGCCACGCTCCTGAACGACTGTGTTCGCGGTGACGCCACGCTCTTCGATCGCGGCGACAGCGTCGAAGCAGCCTGGGCGCTGGTGGATCCCATTCTCGACGTCTGGAGCGCCGCCAAGAGCGCCACCGTGCCACAATACGCCGCGGGAAGTTGGGGGCCGAGAGAATCTGATCTTCTGCTCGAACGTGACGGCAGACAGTGGTACAACCCATAGATGCTACAATTGGCTCATTAAATCGATTCAGGAGATTTGGGGGAGGAAACACTTGATCCTTGCAGGGGACGTTGGGGGGACGAAGTGTAATCTTGCGCTTTTCTCGGAAAAAGGCGGCACGCTCACGCCCGTCTTCAAGCAGCGCTTTGCTAGCAAGGAGTTCGCGCAATTCGAGCGCATCGTCAAGGAATTCTCGCGCCAAGCCACCGATCATCTGGGGAAGGAAAGCATCGTCGCCGCCGGTTTCGGAATCGCCGGTCCGGTGATCAATGGCACCGTGAGAGCCACGAATCTTCCGTGGATCGTTGATACGGCCAGTCTCATTAAAGAGCTGGATGTTCCGCACGTCGTTCTGTTGAATGACCTTGGCGCCACGGGACACAGCATCGAGCATCTTCCGCCTGAAGATTTCTGCGTCCTCAATCAAGGGAAACCGGAGCCGGGCGGAACGCGTGCATTAATTGCGGCAGGTACCGGCCTCGGCCAGTCGTTTCTGGTGTGGGACGGCGGCCGCTATCGCGTTGTGCCATCCGAAGGCGGGCATTCGGATTTCGCGCCGCACACCGAGCAGCAGATCGAACTGCTGCGCTTCATGCGCCGACGTTATCCTCAGGTAAGCTGGGAGCTCATTCTCTCCGGCCGCGGCTTCCGCACCCTTCACGAATTTCTCTCGCCAAAAGTCATACACCCCACGTTTGAAGACCCAGACGCCGATCCCGCCCCGGAAATCACGCGCCGTGGCCTGGACAAGTCTTGCCGTGTATGCTCGGACACTTTGGATCTCTGGACCGCCATTTATGGCGCCGAGGCCGGAAATCTCGCGCTGAAAGTTCTGGCGCTCGGTGGCGTTTACGTTGCAGGCGGTATCGCCGTCAAAATCCTCGAAAAAATGAAGGACGGCACCTTCTTTCACGCTTTCAAGGACAAATGGAAGTTCGAGGGTCTCCTCAGCAATATCCCCGTCTCCATCGTCCTCAACGAATCCGCGCCGCTCCTCGGCGCCGCTTACGAAGCCCTCGCCGCCAGCGATAAGTAGTGCCAGCACTGGAGTCGCCTCGGCAACGACGGTGAGGTTTCGTCTTTCTCGCGATTCGCGTCACCTCTTCCATGTTTCTTGGTAGACTACATTGATCCAATTCTTCATCGAGTTGGCCCCGCGGGACGCTTCCCGCTATCCACGAAGAGGCCAAGGAGCTGAGTATGAGCAGTGCCGTAACCACCCAGGTGACCGATCTTCAGAACTATGTGAATGGCGCTTGGCGCCGCTCCACCGCCACCGAATACTTTGACGTCACCAATCCCGCAACTGCGGAACTCCTCGCGCGCACGCCGCTCTCGACTTCCGCTGACGTGGACGCTGCCGTCCAAGCCGCTGCCCATGCTTTCCCGGCTTGGCGCAGAACGCCTCCCGGCGAGCGCGTTCAATATCTGTTCAAGCTGAAAAATCTTCTCGAAGAAAATCTCGACGATCTCGCTCGCGTCATCACCATCGAGAACGGCAAGACCTTTCCCGAAGCCCGTGCCGAACTCCGCCGCGCCATCGAAAACGTCGAAGTGGCTTGCGGCATCCCCATGATGATGCAGGGCTACAACCTTGAAGACGTGACGCCCGGTGTGGATGAAATGCAAATTCGCCAGCCGCTTGGAGTCGTCGCCGCCATCGTGCCGTTCAACTTCCCCGCGATGGTTTCGTACTGGTTTCTCCCGTACGCCATCGCGTGCGGAAATACATTCATCCTGAAGCCCTCCGAGCGTGTTCCCCTCTCCATGCACCGCGCTTTCGAGCTTTTGGAGAAGACCGGTCTGCCCAAAGGAGTCGTGAATCTCGTCAACGGCGGGAAAGAAGTGGTCAACGCGCTTTGCGATCATCCGCAAGTGCGCGCTATCAGTTTTGTCGGTTCTACTCCGGTTGCAAAGCACGTCTACACGCGTTCTGCCGCCAGCGGCAAGCGCATGCAGTGCCAGGGCGGCGCAAAAAATCACGTCATTGTCTTGCCGGACGCGGATATGGAACTCGCCACGCAAATCATTAGTGACAGCGCGTTTGGCTGCGCGGGACAGCGCTGCCTTGCGGTTTCCGTTGCCGTTACCATCGGCGAAGCGCAAAAAACGTTCCGTGATTCCATCGCGCACGCCGCTTCTTCGATCCGCGTTGGCAATGGCCTCGACTCAGGCGTTCAAATGGGCCCGGTCATCACCAAAGAGAGTAAGCAGCGGATCGAGTCGCTTGTCTCCACGGGCGTGAGCGAAGGCGCGAAAGCTATCCTCGATGGGCGCAACACCAAAATCCCGAAATACGAATCAGGAAACTTCCTGACGCCTACAATTCTCGATGGTCTGCCGCCTACCAGCCAGATTGCCAATACGGAAATCTTCGGCCCCGTGCTCAGCCTGATTCATGCCAATTCCGTTGATGAGGCCATGGAATTTCTACGCCGCAGCCCATACGGAAACCAGGCCTCGCTCTTTACAACAAGCGGCTCCGCCGCGCGCAAATTCCGCTACGAAGCCCCCGCCGGGAATATCGGGATCAATATCGGCGTCGCTGCGCCGATGGCGTATTTCCCTTTCAGCGGATGGAAAGAGAGTTTCTTTGGGATCCTCCACGGCCAGGGACGGGACGCCGTCGAATTCTTTACCGAATCCAAAATCGTCGTCGAGCGCTGGTCGCGCCAGGAAACCCGCAAGTTTTAATGTGGAGTGCAGGAGCTGGCTCCCGCTTTTCCGACAGCTACAAAACGCCAGGGCAGAAGACAGGTCTCCGCGAAGTAACAAAAAATAGAGGCAGTCTTTTGAATTTGTAACTTTCAACTTTGAACTTCTAACGACTCATGCAAACAAAACCTCTCCATCTCGACGTCCACGAGCAAATCGAGTGTGCGCAGACGCTCGCGTCGCGGTTTTACACCGATCCCGCCATCCTCGAAATTGAGAAGTCGCGCATTTTCCAGCGCACCTGGCAACTCGTTGGAACGCTGAGCCAGTCATGTGGCGAAGTAGACGGCGTGATGCGCACCATCTCTGATCCCGAGAGTTTCTTCACCGCCGACGTCGCCGCCGAGCCCATCATCGTCGTTCGCGACAAGCACCGTGAGTTGCGCGCCTTCAGCAACGTTTGCCGCCATCGTGCCGGACCTATCGCGCTCGGCAGCGGCTGCAAGAACGTCCTCCGCTGCCAGTATCATGGTTGGACCTACACGTTGGATGGCCGTCTGATTGGCACGCCCGACGTCGAAGGCGTTGAATTCTTCGACCGTAGCACCATGGGCATGGTCCCTCTTCGCTGCGAAACCTGGGAACAGTTCATCTTCGTGAATTTCGATCTGAAAGCCGAGCCGCTCCCCACTTACCTCGGTCAAATTCCCCAGCAGGCGCGCGGTTTCCAATTCGAAGGTTTGCAGTTTGCCGAGCGCCGCGACTACGTCATCGATTGCAACTGGAAAGTTTACGTGGACAACTATCTCGAGGGCTATCACATCCCCATCGCCCATCCCGGCTTGATGAAAGAAATCGATTACGCGCAGTATCGCACCGATACCTTCCGCTATTATTCACAGCAGTTCGCGCCCATTCGCGCCATGAAAGAAGGTGACACGGGCGAGCGCATGTACGCACCTGGTGCCGGCCTCCAAGAAGCGTTGTATTTTTGGATTTTTCCGAACCTGATGCTCAACATATATCCCGGCAACATTTCGACGAACGTCATCGTTCCTCTTTCTCATGAAAAGACGCTGACCATCTTCGAGTGGTTTTTCCCCGATGTGAGTTCAGCGAAAAATCAGGAACGCATCAAACGCGCCGTGGCCTTCAGCGATGAAGTACAGCAGGAAGATATCGGCCTTTGCGAAAACGTTCAGCGCGGTTTGCGCTCTTCGACGTACGACCGCGGACGTTACTCCGTCAAGCGTGAAAACGGCGTTCACCATTTTCATATGCTGCTCGGCGAATTCCTCGGCCAAGTCTGACGGTAAGTTTCAACGAAAGGGAATTGTGGTCGTCATCATCATGGGCCCAACTGGTTCCGGCAAAACCACCATCGGCGCCATGCTCGCAGCGCAGCTCAACTGGCAATTCGCCGACGCCGACTCCTTCCATCCGCCCGCCAACATCGAAAAAATGTCTAAAGGTATCCCGCTCAATGACGCCGACCGCGCTCCTTGGCTGGCAGCCATGCGCAAAGCCATCCTGGAATGGATCGCCGCCGGCAAAAACGTCGTCCTCGCTTGCTCGGCCCTCAAGCGCGCCTATCGCGAGGAGCTTCGCCCCAGCCCCGAAGTTAAAATTGTTTATCTAAAAGGGGATTACGCACTTTTCGCCGAAAGAATCCGCCAGCGCCACTGCCATTTCGCCGGCGAAGGCATCCGGCCAATTCGCCGATCTTGAGGAGCCCGACGATGCCATCACGATCGACGCAGCGCAGTCTCCGGAGCAAATCGTCGCGGAAATCCGCAAGCAACTCGCACTCCCTTGAAATGTGCGGCTTGCCAAGGCAAAACTTCAGGGCTTTGCAGGCGCTGGTTGCGGCGCTGCCGCCGGCGCGTTCGGCTTTTCGAAATTAACTTTGGGGACTTGCCGCGCGCCTTCTTCGGTTTTGAAGTACGCGTCGTTCCGTGTGAACCCGCTCATGCCCGCCACCAGGCTGTTGGGGAAAAGCGAAATAAACGTATTGTAATCTTGGACGGTCTCGTTGTAACGGCGCCGCTCGATAGCGATGCGATTTTCCGTGCCTGCCAGCTCGTCCTGCAGGCGCAAAAAGTTTTCGTTGGATTTTAGCTGCGGATAATTTTCAACGACGACGAGCAAGCGCCCCAAAGCAGAATCCAGTTGCCCGTTTGCTGCTATTTTGTCAGCAGGAGAATGCGCGCTAAGCAGGGCGGAGCGCGCCTTGGCGATATCACCGAAGACGGTTTGTTCTTGCGCCGCAAAGCCTTTCACCGTCTCCACCAGATTGGGGATCAAGTCGGCTCGCCGTTGCAGGACCACGTCCACTTGGGCCCATGCGGCGTTCACCGCCTCGCGCTTCACTACCATCTGATTCCTGATGCTGACAAACGAACTCCCTAGCATGAGCACAACGATCACCAAAACAACGAGAATGATCAGAGCTATTTTCATCTTCGCCTCGACTCAGTTGAATTTACGAATGTGCATTCTTCACGCGCCGCCATTCCCGCTTGGGAAAGTGATGTTCCAGTGCGTCCACGGTTTTCTCCAGTGCTTTTAAATACGCGCCGTAGACCGGAACAATTTCACCGTGAAACTCGCCCGCCTCGCGCAGTCTCAGCAGAGGCTCAAACGCCGCGGTGTTTGAGCCCGTCAGCGCCGCCGTTCGCGCAACAATATCATGCGCGGCCACCGGTGGCTCCTCTCCAAAGGCAATCACCACGTGGCGCAACAGCGTCAGCACTGAGGAAAACGATTTGCGCAGCACCGGCGCAAGTTCTTTCGAATTCCCCGGCGCGCGCAGATAGTGTTGCCGCAACTTCAGCAGCGTCGTGCGCAAGTCATGTTCGATCTGCACACGATGGAGATTCATCGGCACCTCGGTTTCCGCTACGACGTCTGCGCCATAAAGCACTCGGCGTCCGTGCTTCATATCCAGAATTTCGATGGCGAAGACATCCGCCGCATGCTTCAGCTCGTCTCTCGTGAAGAAAAGAGGCGCGGGTTCTTTCTGTTCGAAGCACCACCATTTCACCACGTGTGCGAGGCGTCCCAACTCCTCGACATTCAGTGAATGAAGGATGCAAGCCACGTTAAGATCGGAGTGTTCTGCGCGAAAATCCCCACGTGCCGCGGACCCGAACAAGATAACGGATTCGAGATTCGCCCCCGCAAATTCCTTCAGCCTCCTGACCAGTTCCGCCAGTTTCGTTTCCGTCGAAAGCATTTCGCATCCGTTCCTTTCTGCCAGCGCTACCAGCCTCCTGAGGCGCCTCCGCCTCCGCTGCTGCCGCCGCCAAATCCCCCGAATCCGCCGCCACCCGCGCTCCCGCCTCCGCCGAAACCTCCGCCACCCCAGCCGCCATTCGAGCGCCTCCCCGCGCTGTCCGCAAGCATTCCGAGCAGAAACCAGAGGAAGCCGCTTCCGCCCGATCCGCCACCGCGACTGCCACCGCCGCGGGAAGAAAGGCTGCCGATCAGCACAAAGAATACAATCAGGCCGAGTAGAAAAAAGACTCCCAGATTCGCACGGTCATCTCCGCGGTTTCGAATGCGCTCGGCCGGTGGCTGGCCGCTTAGCGCTACACCGGCATCATCCGCAATGTATTTTGCCAACTGCCAAGCGCCAACCTCGGCCGCCTTACCGTAGTCGCGCTGGCGCAAGTAGGGAACCATGGCGCGTCCCGCATCTCCGGCCCTCGCATCATTGATCACCGGCTCAAGCCCATAGCCCACTTCGATACGATATTTGCGCTCGTTGGGTGCGACAAGAAGCAACACGCCGCGATTGTCTTTCTTGCTTCCGACACCAAGCTGTTTTAAAAGGTCTACCGCATAATTTTCAACGCTTTCGCCCTCGAGCGATTGCACCGTGACGATCGCGATCTGCGCGCTGGTTTTTTGCTCCAACTCAGTGCATAACGCTTCGAGCCTCGTTTTCACGTCCGGGCTGATGACTCCGGCCAGATCACTCACGTAACCAGTGGGATGAATCTTTTTAATGTCTTCTGCCGTGCAAAAACTCGCGCTGAATAAGAACAGAAAGGGAAGCAGTGCGGTTCGAATGAGATGGATTTTTCGCATCTAGCGTCCGAAGGCGGTCGCCAGATGACTATAGGGCCAGCCTCGACCGCTGTAAAGCGACGTACGCCGTCACCATGGAATTTTCGGCAGACTCCTGCGGCGGAAAACAGCGACCGCAGTCTCAAAAGTGCAGGCATGGACCATCCTTGCGAGCGTGGCGAGTTCGCACCTATAATCCAGTGT
>Ga0209648_10000767_pt1 | contig 25102 bp, 22 predicted proteins | sample GraSoi2013_115cm_FD_185830 | JGI IMG/M metagenome (GOLD analysis project Ga0209648, IMG submission 185830) | Grasslands soil microbial communities from the Angelo Coastal Reserve, California, USA - Sample 9_17_2013_115cm (SPAdes) (version 2) | ecosystem: Environmental > Terrestrial > Soil >... | reverse complement strand
AAGCGCTCTTAATTCAACCGAATTTGGCAATTGGATATCTCGGACTCGGGATGACCGAGGCACGGCAAAATCGCCTCGCCGCGGCGATGTCGGACTATCGGCAAGTCACTCGTCTGACTCCAAAAGCAGACATTGGCTGGATTGCCTTAAGCGGGTGTGCCGAAAAACTTGGGAACAAGAGGAAAGCCTTGAGTATGCGAGACACGCAACGGCGGTTGCACCCTCTTCCTTCGCGGCCTGGCTCCAACTTTCCAGAGAAGAAGGGATTTCCGGAAACAAGCAGGCGGCATCAAAGGCGCTGGCGCGTGCAAATCAACTTCGCCGCACGGCCGGCAAATCAAGTCCGCGATAATCGAGCTGTAACCGAATTCACAAACCGGTTGGAAAATCGAGAAATTCCCATGGAACGTTGAACCGCTTGGAAAGACGCGCGGCCATCGCTTTGACGCCAAAGGTTTCGGTCGCGTAGTGACCGCCGAGGAGAAGGTTGATTCCGAGCTCTTCCGCCGCCACCGCCGCCCAATGGGGTGCTTCGCCAGTGATGAACATGTCGATCTTCTCTTGGACGACCCGGTAAATTTCCGACCCAGCGCCGCCGGTGACGATACCGATCCTGGTGGTTTCTCTTGGCCCAAAATTGAACGCCTTGATTGGGCCGCGCAATACTCTTCTGAGTTTGCGAATGACTTCGGCCCGCGGTAACGCGTCTTTGACTCGCAATCCAACCAGCTCCCCCTTTTCTTCTAAGAACGGTTTCGTCGATTTGAATCCTAGCGCCGCCGCGAGCTGCGCGTTATTGCCTACCTCAGGATGGACGTCGAGCGGCAGATGTGCGCTGTAGAGCGCGATGTCGTTTTCGAACGCGATTTTCAATTGCCGACGCAAACCGCCGGCGATCGGTTGTAAACCGGGCCAGAATAATCCGTGATGCACGATCAAAAGATCGACATGTTGTTTAGCGGCTGCGGTTAGAACACGTGTCGAAACATCCACTGCCGCGCCGATTTTCGTGATGTTGCCGGAGTTTTCGATCTGAAGCCCATTGAGCGCATTCGGCCAATCTTCGATTTTTCGAACGCGAAGATATTTCTCGCCATACTTAACGATCTGGGACAGCGAGGCCATCTGGAATAATTGTAGGGGGTCTGTGTCAGACGCCAACTCGAAAGGCATTTCGGAGAAAACGCCCTACCAATTCATGTTGCTTGACGAATCCGGCGGCCCTTGTGACGTTCGATGGTCGACCTTGATTCGCATGGAATACACGGACGCCCCAACCGAACCGCAGCCGTTTAGCGCCGACATGATGCAGTGTCCTTATTGCGGCACGATGCTACCGAGTAATGCTGAAGCGTGTCGTAACTGCGACTGGACGCGCGAAGCCACCAAGCCCGCCGAACCGAAAGCGAGCGATGCGATGGCAATCTTGCTCAGCATCATTCCGGGGCTCGGTCATATCTACAAAGGTCATCGCATAATGGGGGCAATCATTCTGTTTCTCATTACTCCGACCGCCATCGCTTTCGCAATTTTAGCCTCGATCGCTTCCGCCGGATGGGGAATTCTTATGCTGATTCCCTACTGGGGCGCGGTAATGTTGCACGTCTGGGCAATCGAAGATCGGGTAACGCCGACTCCGGACGAAGGCGAACAGTATTGATTTCGGTCGCGCTTTACTCCCCGAGCATCCACGTCAGGGTGCCAGCGGTCGGATTCACTCGCGATGCAGGAAACTGCGGATCGCCATTGATCGCACGGTCGACGAGTTTCGACTGCTTGGTCGCATTCACCAGAAAGCAAACGTGTCGCGCGTGATTGATCAGCGGGAATGTGAACGTCAGACGCCACGCGTTCAGTTTCGAAACGAAGTTCGCGACCACGCGCTGGGCCGCTTCGTTCAGTGCGGCACTTTCGGGAAACAGTGAGGCGGTGTGACCGTCATCGCCAAGTCCGAGCAAAATCAGATCGTGCCGATACATTTGTTCGCCGTGCTGCGTGGCCAGAAGATCGAGATCGTCCTGATATTGCTGGGCCGCGATTTGTGGATCGATCTCACCGCGCATTCGCATGATCGATTTTTCAGGGACGTTTGCCGCAACAAACAGGGTTTCTCGTGCCATGCGAAAGTTGCTTTGCGCATCGTTCGGAGGGACACAACGCTCGTCCCCGAACGTGATTAAAATGCGCTCCCACGGCAGATCGCGGCCAATGCGCGCGACCTCGGAATAAACTGGCCGCGGCGTATTTCCGCCCGACAACGCGATCCGGAACTCGTGCCGCTCTGCCAGCGCCTTGTGGGCAAGATCGACAATGAAGTTGGCCGCGTCCGCTGCGAAGTCCTTCGTCCGAATAACGTCGCCAGCCATCCGCCTAAATCGCGCAGTGCGATTGGCCGCGCTTTTCCAAATAGCGCTGGTGATATTCTTCGGCGCGCCAGAATTTAGGCGCCGGCTCGATCCGCGTGACTACCGGGCGATTAAATTTCCCACTTTCGCTAATCTTTCGCTTCGACGTTTCGGCCGCAGCTCTTTGCTCCGGCGAATGATAAAAGATCACCGAGCGATATTGCGTCCCCACATCGGGGCCTTGTTGATTCAGTGTAGTCGGATTGTGGTTCGACCAAAAAACATCCAGGAGCTGATCGTAATTGATTTGCGATGGATCGAATTCCAATTGGACGACCTCGGCGTGTCCGGTCTCATCGCTGCAAACATCTTCGTAGCCCGGGTTTTCTTTGTTCCCGCCCGCATACCCGACGGCCGTCGATGTGACGCCTTTCAGTTTGCGGAAGGTTTCCTCCACGCCCCAAAAACAACCCGCCCCGAACGTCGCTTTCTCCATCGTCATAACAAATGATCGAACGTCTGCCTGCGCTGCGCAACAAGCGGAGTTGAAGCTTGCGTTCGGCTCAGCCAGCCGCAATTGTCGATGTTATGCCCGCGCCCACTACCGTCGAGCAAACGCGCGCGCCGTTTCCGGTTCGGCTGCTCAACAAATGCGGCGCCGCGCTGGAAAAAATCGGCATAAGAGCGACAGCTCCATCCGCCGCCGAATTAATAGACAAGGCGAAGCGACGTTGTGGCCTGGAGGATTTTGGCGGCGGCGAATTTTTCGAGCCCCTTTCGCGTTTGTTGGAATCCTGTCATCGCGAGGCGAGGCTCAACGTGATCGGAAAAATGGCGCTACGAAGCGACGTCGTGCGAATTTTGGGAAATCGCCTTCTCCTTGAGCGCGATCGCCGAATTTATCCCGAGATTGCGCAACAGACGATCCGTGAACCGTTGTTCATCGTAGGCTTGCCGCGCAGCGGAACGACGTTGTTACACATTCTTCTCGCGGCCGATCCGGCGCATCGCACGCCGCTAACGTGGGAAGTGATGTCACCATCGCCGCCGAGTTCGGAAGATCGAAAACAGCGAATTCAGCAGGCGTCCCGAAATCTCGCCGTCCTGCGCTGGCTGGCGCCAACCTTTGAAAGTGTGCATGCGACCGGCGCCGAGCTGCCGCAGGAATGCGTCTCGCTGACGAGCCCGACCTTCATGAGCGATCAATTCGACACCATGTATAACGTGCCGTCGTATCGCACGTGGTTTTTTAGTCAAGACTTGCGGCCGGCTTACAAATTTCATCGCCGCTCCTTGCAGCATTTGCAGTTCCGCCAGTCAGCGGAGCGATGGGTCCTGAAAGCGCCGGCACACATGTTCGCCGCGCCCGCGTTGTTGTCGATCTATCCGGACGCGCGATTCGTCCAAATCCATCGCGATCCGATTGAAGCAGTCGCATCCGTTTCAAGTCTGGTCACAATCTTGCGACAGGTGTTCAGTGATGCAGCTGACCCAGTGCAAATCGGTCGCGACGCGCTGACTTATTGGTCACAGGCGCTGAAGACCTTCATGCGTGCGCGTGATCAATTGCCCCCCCAGCGTGTTTGCGATCTGCGTTACGACGACGTTCGCCGGGATCCGATTGCGGCCGCGGGGCACGTTTATGAACATTTCGGCTGGCCGTTTTCACCGGAAGTCGAAAAGCAAATGAATGCCGTCCTCGCGCAACAGAACTCGCAAACGAATGGCGTGCATCGCTACGACGCAGCCTACTTCCGATTGGAGGGAATGAACGGGTTCGCGGAGTACTGTGAGCGATTCGGGATTTCGCCTTCGGCCTCGAGCCAGCAGGAAGAACGCGCGGAAGCCGCCGCGTAACTACATTACTATTCCACCGTCCACACAGATCACCTGGCCGGTGATGTAACTCGCCTCGTCCGACGCGAGAAATGCAGCTGTGCTCGCGACATTTTCAGGCGTGCCGGTCTTGCCGAGCGGAATCTGTGACTGGATCGTTTTCTTAATCTCATCGGACAATCCCGCGGTCATGTCAGTAGTGATGAATCCCGGCGCAATTGCGTTGACGGTGATGCTCCGACTGGCCAGCTCCCGCGCAAGCGATTTCGTAAAACCAATCAGCCCGGCTTTGCTGGCAGCGTAATTGGTTTGGCCTGCATTGCCGATCAAACCGATCACCGAAGTAATGTTGATGATGCGACCGCTACGCTGCTTGACCATCGCGCGGATGATCGCTTGAGTGAAATTGAAGGCGCCGCGCAAATTGGTGTTGATGACCGCGTCCCAATCTTCGATCGACATCCGCATGGCAAGTCCATCACGCGTCACACCGGCGTTATTCACGAGAATGTCGATTTTGGTGAAGTCCTCGAGAATCTGCGCGCCGATTTTTTGCACCGCGGCGTGATCGGCAACGTCAACCGCGTAATGTTTCGCCGAATCCGCCCGCAAGATGTTTATCTCATCCGCTGTGCGCTTAGCATTGTCTTCGCTGCGACTCACACACGCGACGCGCGCGCCTTCGCTTGCCAGTCGGACCGCGATCGCATGCCCGATCCCCCGCCCCGCGCCAGTGACAATGGCGCTTTGATTTTCAAATCTCATGCTCAGGCCGCAATGCTGCGCGCTCCTCTGAAACTGTCAACAATGCATCATGACAGAGACAGGGCTCACCGGCCGTTCGGCGTTAGGTTTTGCCGGCGCCGGCTTGTTCGAAAAGTTTTGCGACTGAAATTTGTAATGCGGCCGCAAGTTTCTTAATACTTTCGACGGAAGGATTTCGAGCTCCGCGCTCCAAATCCGAAACGTAAGTCCGATGCAATCCCGCACGAAACGCCAGTTCCCCTTGGGAAATCCTAAGAACGGATCTCGCGCGCCTGATTGCCGCTCCTAAGTCACTCTTCAAACTCGTTGCAGTCCGCTGCTGGGCTTTCACGCTTGAGTAATCCCGACTAGATTTCCTTCACCAGCGTACTACGATTTTTATCGCGGAAAGTTCTCGGAAATCTTCTCTTCCAAGAAAATCCGGGGGACCGTCAGGAACCGAAGACTTGGAGAAACGCGGCTTCGAATGCGAGCGCTTCCTGAATATTGCGGCCAAGGTGATCTCGCAATTCTTCCAGACGCTGGATTCGCCGCAGCACTTCCGGCGCGGTGAAGCGTTCCGCAAGCGCGGCGGTTTCCTTTTTTGCCGCAATCAAATCCCGCCGGGCGACTTTGCTAGACGCTCGCAAAACATCCGACCAGAACTCAAGCAACACCTCTACCAGCGCCGCGCGACGCTGAATGTAGAGACTCTCCGTCAACGCCTTGTAATAATCTTCGCGATCGTCCAGCCACGCGCCGTCGGTCGAGTTCCGATAACGCGCTTCCTCATTTTTCAACGCCTCGGCCGTTTGCGCTTTGATTTGTTCACGGATCTCTCCAAGCAGCGACTGCATTCCTTGTGCGACCCGATAGGCTTGCTGCACGCTCCATTTGTTTTCGCGCGCAGTCTGGCCGAGCAGATCGATCAATTCAGCGCGCTCTGGCATTTCGATTTGTTCGCCATTCGCCGCCAGTGGAATAGAAATGCAACGCGACACAATCGTGTCCGGCAACGCTTCCGGTAACGCACTCAAAAGAAGCAACAGCGAATTGCGCGGCGGTTCTTCCAGCGTTTTTAAAAACGCATTCGCCGCTTGCGGTTGCAAACGATCCGCTTCGGCAATGATTGCCACCTTTCGCCGGCCATCGCTGGCGCGCATCTGAAGGCCGTGCTCTAACTCGCGAATCTGCTCGATCAGAATTCTTCTCGATTTGGATTCCGGCTCGGCCACAAAAATTTCTCGCGCCTTTGATGAAAAAACATCGCCGGCATCTGTCCCGTTGACGGTGCTTGCCAATTCTGCTGCCACTTCTCGTTTGCCGCTCCCGGCCGGCCCTGAGATTAAATAGGCGTGGCCCAAACGCTTCTGATTATGCGCGCGTCGCAAAAGTCCAATCGCTGCTTTGCGAGTGAAAGCCATCGTTACATTTTAGATTTTGGATTTTCGATTTCCGATTTCGCCGCAAGCTCTGGAAACCGTTTCACGAGCGTTTCCCAAATCTCCTTCTCGATATCGTGCGGCGATTGCCAACCCTTGATCACCACAATTCGATCTCGCTGCCATTTCGCAAGTTCTTGATAACCGTCGCGGACCTGTTCGTAAAATTCGACCGTTTGCTGTTCCATTCGGTCTGGACGGCGCGGCTGCTGCATGCGCGATCGCGCCGTTTCTAGATCGACATCGAGCAAGAATGTAATGTCGGGAACACAATCGTCGACGGCGAAGGCGTTCAGTTGTCTGACGACTTTCCGGTCCAGTTTGCGCGCGGCGCCTTGATAAACAGTGGTCGAATCAAAAAAACGGTCGGCAATCACGCACTCGCCGCGCTCCAGCGCAGGTTTGATCACTTCCCGAACGAGCTGGCTTCGACTCGCTTCAAAAAGAAGCAGCTCAGTTTCCGGGGTCATCCCCACGCTCTGCGGCGCGAACTGCAACAGTTCGCGGATCGATTCGCCAATCGCAGTTCCACCTGGTTCGCGAGTGACCAGAAAGGGAACTCCCAATATCTCGAGATGCGTGGCCAGCAATTGCACCTGGGTCGATTTTCCGCAACCCTCCGAGCCTTCGAATGTGATAAACGGCATCCCTGCCATGGTGTCGATCTTCAAACAAAGATCGACAATTGTCGAACCGGGTTAAGTTGAAGCGATGAAAAGTTTCTGGCTCGTGAAACAAGAACCATCCGATTACTCCTGGGCAGACTTCGTTGCTGATGGCAGCACAAATTGGACCGGAGTGCGCAATTTTGCGGCCCGCAACAATCTTCGCCGAATGTCAAAAGGCGACGACGTTCTCTTTTATCATAGCGGCGAAGGAATGGCTGTTGTTGGCGTCGCCAAAGTCGCGCGCACGGCTTATCGCGATACGACGACGAAAGAAGGCGACTGGAGCGCGGTCGATCTTGTTCCGGTGAAGCCACTACCGAGGCCAGTGACGCTTGCACAGATCAAAGGAAAGCGAGAGCTCAAGGACATCGCGCTTGTTCGACAATCGCGCCTGTCGGTCATGGCCCTGAGCGGCAAAGAGTTCGCTTTCATCTTGCGAATGGCGGGCTAGATACTTTTCACTTGTTCCTGCGGGTGGCGGGGTCGAAAATTTGCCAAAATGACATCGGCCGTGGCCACGCAGTTTCTGCCCGTTGTCGAGACGGCGAGTGCGACCAAGGATTTTCTGGCCGTTTCTATTCATGACGTAGCGCCATCCACACGGCAGATCGCAGAGAAAATTATTTCCGAACTGACGCACAAAGGAATTCGCCATTGCTCGCTCTTGATCGTCCCCGATTACCATCGTCAGGGCGCGTCGATGCAAGATCGACCATTCGTTTCCTGGCTGCGCAACCTGGAAGCAGTCGGTCACGAAATTGTCATCCATGGATATTTCCATGAACGGCCGACGCAGGCGCGTGAAACTTTTCTCGAGAAATTCATTACGCAATTTTACACCCAAGGTGAGGGCGAGTTCTACGATCTCGGATACGACGAGGCTTTCCGACGAATTAGAGCCGCGCGCGACGAATTTCTCGCCGGCGGATTAAAGCCGCGAGGTTTTGTTGCGCCGGCCTGGTTGCTCAGCCGCGAAGCGGAGCGAGCAGCCCGCGATGCAGAAATGGAATACACCACACGGCTCCGGACGGTGCGCGATTTGCGTTCCGGCGAAACGTTTTGGGCCAGATCGTTGGTCTACAGCGTGCGAAATGGTTGGCGACGGGTGACGAGCCTGGCTTGGAACGCCGCGCTCAGCCAGGCGCTCAAAAGCAAACCGCTTATGCGTCTCAGTATTCATCCGTCGGACTTTTCGCATCCGACCATTTGGCGGCAGATTGTCGATCTTATCAGTGAGATGAATGGCCGCAGGACGCCGACGACGTATCAGGATTGGATTGCCCAGCAGCGTCTCAAGCGCGGCCTCTAATTATATATGAGCAAATGTGATCTTCACATTCACTCCCGTTTCAGCGCGCGTTCGGAAGAATGGCTCTTCCGGCGGTTTGATTTTCCGGATTCTTATTCCGACCCGCGCGAGTTGCATCGACAACTGCTCGAGCGCGAAATGGATTTTGTCACGATCACCGACCACGACACCATCGACGGTTGTTTGGAGATTCGCGACCTCCCCAACACTTTCATTAGCGAGCAGGTCACCACTTATTTTCCGCAGGATCCCTGCAAGATTCATATTCTCGTCTGGGGCATTACCGAAAAACAGCACGACGACATCGTCATTATCCGGCACAACATTTTTGCGCTGCAGCGGTACTTGCAGAACGGCAAAATCGCACACGCCATCGCGCATCCGCTTTACAGCATCAACGGCAAGCTCGAGGCATCGCACCTCGAACGGCTGATTTTGCTCTTCAAGCATTTCGAGGCCATCAACGGTTTGCGCGACGCGCTTCTAAGCGAGCTGGCGCAACAGCTTTTCACGTCACTGACCCCGGAGAAGATCGAGAAGTTCGTGGAACAGCACAATTTAGAGCCGACCCATCGCGAACCGTGGAAGAAGATTTTCGTCGGCGGCTCGGACGACCACGGCGGAAAATTTGTCGCTTCGGCCTTTACCGAAACACCATCCGCCGATTCGGCGGAAAAATTTCTCGCTCACGTTCGGACGGGCAATTGCGAAGCTCGCGGTGAGGGAGGCACGCCGCTCGCGCTGTCGCACGGCTTCTACAACACTGTTGCCTGTTTCATTCAGGACCATTTCCACCAGAAGCTCGGACCGAGCGCGGCACTAATTGAACAAATGTTCTCGCGGTTTATGGAAGGCCGCGACCCGACCGAGTTCACGCTGGCGGAAAAAGCAACCTTCATCGCGCAAGGCGTTCTCTCAGGGAAAATCTTTGAGCTCGCAAAGCCCGCTAACATGTCGCTTTGGAAAGAGCTCTCTGGTTATTTCGCGCAGCCGGACGTGAAAGCAAAAATGGCCGAGGAGCTGGACTCAATCACGGAACCGGAGCGGCGCACGTTTGTTATGGCGAACATGGTCGCCGAGCAACTTGCATTTCGCTTTTTCCAAAAATTTGTCCAACAAATCAGCAGCGGAAATATGCTTGAAAGCGTGCAGGCCCTGACTGCGATCGCACCAATCCTGATCATTCTCGCGCCATACATCTATGGGTTTCACAGCCAGGCCCCGTCACGCAAATGGCTGCAAAAAATTTTCCAAGAATTGACCGGAAGAATTCCGGAGTCTTTGCAAAATAACAAACGCGCCTGGTTCACCGACACGCTCGAAGACGTCAACGGTGTGGCGACGACGATTCGGAAAATGACCGCAGCCGGCGCGGCGGCCGGAAAGGAATTGATCGTCATCACTTCGCGTAACGAACTGACGGTTGACGGTATCCCGATCAAAAACTTCAGACCGATCGGCGAGTTTGAATTGCCCGAGTACGAGCTGCAAAAGCTGAGTTTCCCGCCGATTTTGCAAATGCTCGACTACATCCAGCGAGAACGATTCACCGAAGTTATCATCAGCACGCCCGGACCAATCGGTCTCACAGCCCTGCTCGCGGCCAAGATGCTCAACCTGCAAACCAGCGGCATTTATCACACCGATTTTCCGCAATATGTCCGCATCCTGACCGAAGACAGTTTTCTCGAAAGCGTGACCTGGCGTTACATGCACTGGTTTTACGGACAGCTCGATACCGTGTTCGTGAACTCGGAGGAATATCGGGGGAGCTGGATCAAACGCGGTTTTGATCCGGAAAAACTAAAAATTTTCCCACGCGGACTGGATACACAGCTGTTCCGTCCCACTCGGCGCGATCCAGGGTTCTTCGAAAAGTTCGGCGCCAGGAACGGTCGGATCCGATTGCTTTATGTGGGTCGCGTTTCGCGCGAGAAAGATCTCGATCTTTTGGGGGAAGCTTATCGACGTCTGCGCGATGAGGGATTGTCGATCCAACTTTGTGTGGTCGGCCACGGACCGTATTCGCGCGAATTTTCCGAATCGTTGCCGGAAGCTCTATTTACCGGATATCTAACCGGCAAAGAACTGGCCGCCGCTTACGCTTCCGCCGACATCTTCGTTTTTCCGAGCACGACCGACACATTCGGCAACGTGATCATTGAAGCGCAGGCGTCCGGGGTTCCGGTAATCGTTTCGGATTCGGGCGGACCAAAGGAACTGGTCGAAAACAATCGCAACGGTTTGATCACGAAATCGCACGACGTCGAGGACCTCATCCGCGCGATTCGCGAGCTGGTTGCCGATCCGGAGCGGCGAAAAAGAATGGGCGACCTTGCGCGCGAAAGTGTGATTGACTGGACCTGGCCGACTGCGTTTCGAAAATTCTGGGCAGCGACCGAGGTATAATTCAACTTGGCAGCGGCGGCGGACTTGAGGGCGGCGTTGGCGAAGCCTCAGGCATTACAGCCCACACATCGTAATCCGGGCCGAACTGCCGAATAAAACGGAGCCCGAACGCGCGCAGACAAACAAATAACGGCAGTAATATCACTGTGCCGATGTAGGGAATTAGTGCGATACAGCACGTCGCTAGGATCGTCGCGCAGGCAGTAATTACCGCTGCGATTCCCAGCACAATCCAGAATAAACAATAGAGCGTGATTTCACCCGGATATTTGGCGATCAAGGAAAGCGCGACGCGAAAAGCTTCGACTGCAAGGCAGCGGCGACGGTACATCACCGCGACCATAAAATGCGAGATAAGCGACCACGCCAGAATCAGGAGGATTAAAAGAATACCCCACACCGCAATGATGCAGATGAGGTACGCGTCGGGATGCGCGAATGTTACTCCTCTTATGATCGGTAGCATAAACGGCAGCGACGCCACCGACACAATCACGGCGATGACGACACCAACCAGGAGCCCTAAAAGGAAATAACTGTTACCTTGCTCGCGAAATTCTCGCCACGGCTGGACGATCGCTCCACGGTTTTTGACGATACAATCGACAAACATGAAACGGCCGCGTGCTCTCAACCACGCAAATAAAATTATGAGAGCGAGCGCGAGCGCGATGATTACCGCCAGGCCGGTGAACAGAATCCAATGCGGAATTTGATTGAACGTGTTGTCGAGGTCTTGAAGAAAAGGGACGTCTTTCCAATCCGAGCGCCCGCGGTAGTTGTAGTTGTAATTACCACTGCCCAGATTCGAGAGCCACGCCGCGAAACCGATCACCAACCATTTCTTCAAGTCGAACGGCTGAAAAAGAATTTTCTTCATCAGCTCGAACGCCTCGGCGAATGGCGTGAAGATCTCGATCTTGTTGCTGCTGCCGTTCATGGGACGATTTGAGCGGCTCGGGAAATATTGATCAAGCTCGCACTGCGAATCCGTGCATTTTGTGTAGGGTTCAGCCATGAAGCGCGCGACTTCTCGCCGATATCCGATCGGCGCCGAACTAATCGCCCCGAATCAGGCGCATTTCCGGGTCTGGGCGCCGAAAGCACAGGATGTCGATCTTGTATTGGAAGAAAGCGCGAAAAAAGAGGCAAAGCGGACGTTTCATCCCCTGGAGCGCGAAGATAATGGTTATTTCTCGGGCGTCGCTAATGCTCGCGCCGGAGCGCTCTACCGTTTCCGCGTAAACAAGGCGGAGCATTTTCATCCTGATCCGGCATCGCGATTTCAACCGCACGGACCGCACGGATCTTCGTGCGTGGTCGATCCGACGCAGTTCAAGTGGACCGATTCAAAATGGCGCGGCGTGAAAATGAAAGGCCACGTCATTTATGAAATGCATATTGGAACGTTTACGAAAGAGGGAACGTGGCAAGCCGCGGCCGAACAATTGGCCGAATTGGCGCGGATTGGAGTCACTGTCGTGGAGATGATGCCGATCGCCGATTTTCCGGGAAATTTCGGCTGGGGCTACGACGGGGTCGATCTTTTTGCGCCGTTCCACTTGTACGGCGCGCCAGATGATCTGCGCGCTTTTGTAGATCACGCGCATTCGTTAGGCCTGGCCGTCATTCTCGACGTCGTCTATAACCATTTCGGGCCGGATGGAAATTATCTTGCGGTTTATTCGGACGATTACCTCATCCGCGAACACGAAACCGACTGGGGCGATTCAATTAATTTCGATGGCCCGAACTCGGCGCCGGTCCGCGAATTTTTCATCACCAACGGCCGCTACTGGATCGACGAATTCTACTTCGATGGCTTCCGCTTTGATGCCACCGACGCGATCCATGATAAATCGGACGAATACATCATCGGCGCGGTTGGCCGGGCCGCCCGCAAAGCTGCCGCTCCGCGCTCGATCATTTTAATCGCAGAGAACGAGCGGCAGGTTACCAAGCTCATCCGCCCCCGCAATGAAGGCGGCGACGATCTCGATGCGGTTTGGAACGACGATTTCCATCATAGCGCCGCCGTCGCGCTGACCGGGAGACGGGAAGCCTACTACACCGATTATCTCGGCACCCCGCAGGAATTTATTTCCGCAGCCAAGTACGGCTATTTGTTTCAAGGACAACCTTATTTCTGGCAGGTGGCCCCGCGCGGCACACCGACTTTCGGTTCTCCCCCGCACGCATTTGTGGCCTTCATTGAGAACCACGATCAAGTTTCAAATACCGCGACGGGCGAACGGCTACGGTTTCAAAGCTCACCCGGTCGCTATCGCGCGATGACCGCGCTGCTTCTGCTCGGGCCGTGGACACCGCTGCTTTTTCAAGGCGAAGAATTCGGAGCCTCGACTCCGTTCGTTTTTTTCACCGACGTTGGGGATGGCCCGATGCGTGAAGCAATTCGCAAGGGACGTTTCGCTTTTCTGGCGCAATTTCCCTCTTTGGCCACCAAAGAAGTGCAGGAGCGCCTGCCGGTTCCTTCCGATCCGACCGTCTTTGTCAGTTGCAAACTCGATTTTTCCGAGCGCCAAAAAAACAAGGAGCTTTACGATTTGCATGTCGATCTTGTGCGGTTGCGTCGGGAAGACTCGCGTTTTCGCGAACAGGTGCCGAACGGAGTGGACGGTGCGGTCCTCGGGCCGGCGAGCTTTGTGCTCCGCTATTTCAGTAAGGGCAACACCGATGACCGATTGTTGGTGGTGAACTTTGGCGAAAACCGCGATCTCAATCCCGCGCCGGAGCCGTTGCTCGCGCCGCCGCTTGGCTTGGAATGGGAAACCTTGTGGTCGAGTGAATCAGCGCGCTACGGCGGGTCTGGAACGGCGACCGTGGCAACACAGGAGAATTGGACATTACCGGCGGAAGCGACCGTCGCCTTGCGACTCGTGCGCGAAAAAACGCCACGGCGCCAACCCAAGCGAAGAAAATGGGGCTGAACAAGTCTTGCTGTCGACATCGATAAATGATGAACAAGCAATTTGAAGCAATCCGGCCCGTCGTCCGTTCGATGCCGTGGGACGGAACGCAAATGTCGCGCGAGCTTTTGCTTACTCGCGAGTGGCTTGTGACCAACGGACTCGGCGGTTATGCCTCCGGCACCGTTTCCGGCGCGGTCACGCGTCGCTATCATGGATTACTCATCGCAGCCCTACCGGGTCCGCTCGGACGAATCGTGATGTGGAGTCACGTATCTGAATTTCTCCACTTCAGTGACGACGATGTGGTCTCTCTCGGCGCGGAAGAGCGCGCCGGGGGACAACTCGATTTGAAAGGCGCCGATTATTTAACTGAGTTCCGACTCGAAGATGGGCTCCCCGTCTGGACTTATCATGTTCGCGAAGTCGTGGTCGAGAAACGTGTGTTGCTGCCTCATTTGCAGAACACGGTCCATGTCAGCTACCAGGTCATTTCGAGAGGAGCGCCGCCGCGACTCGAACTGCGTCCTGCTTTCCATTTTCGACACCATGAAGCGCCGGTCGACTCGGACCTGGCCGCGCCTTACAAACTCACAGCTGTTGATGGCCGTTACGAAATCGCCGCGGCGCGCCGAAAGCTACCGGCGCTGCGCATGCAACTGCACGGTCGAGAAGCCGCGTTCACGATCGCTCCAGCAAAAATTCCTCAAGTCGTTTACCGGATCGAGCAGCAACGTGGTTATTCATACGAAGGCGAACTCTGGAGCCCGGGATTCTTTCGCGTCGATCTGACCGAGCAAAGCACGGCGACGTTAGTTGGCTCAACCGAGCCGTGGGACATCATCAACGTTTTGGGTCCCGAAGATGTTCTCGCTGCCGAGCGTGAACGGCGGGCGCGCTTACTTCACGGTGCGATCCCAAAGGCTCGCCAAAGTTTTCCGGCGGAACTGGTTTTCGCCGCCGACCAATTTGTTATCACGCCCGCGGGGCGGTTCGAGGAAGCCGCGCGCGCACATGCCGCCGGCGACGAGGTCCGCACCGTCATCGCAGGCTATCACTGGTTCACCGACTGGGGACGCGACACGATGATTAGCCTCGAAGGCCTAACCTTGATCACGGGTCGATTACTCGAGGCCGGCTACATCCTGCGAACGTTCGCGCATTATGTTCGCGACGGTTTGATTCCAAACATGTTTCCGGACGGCGCCAAGGAAGGCAAATACAACACTGCGGACGCAACGCTTTGGTTCTTTCACGCACTGAACCGTTATTTCGAGCGAACGGCTGACCGCACAACATTGCAGCTTCTTCTGCCAACGTTGATCGACATCACCGAACATCATTTGCGCGGAACACGATTCAACATCCATGTCGATCCAAACGACGGCCTGCTCGTACAGGGCGAGGAAGGTTATCAACTCACCTGGATGGACGCCAAGATGGGGGAGTGGGTCGTCACACCGCGGCGCGGCAAAGCGGTGGAGATCAACGCGCTTTGGCACAACGCGCTTTGCCTGCTCGCCAATTGGTTGCGCGAAAATGGCGATGACGCTCTCGCGCAAACCTACGGCGAGCACGCCGAACGCGCGCGCGTTTCGTTCAATAATCGGTTTTGGTATTCAGAGGGCGGTTATCTTTATGATGTTGTCGATGTTGACGTTGGCAACAAAAATGATTCGTCATGCAGGCCAAACCAATTGTTCGCCATCTCGCTTGATCATCCGGTGCTCGATGCAAAACATTGGAAATCTGTTCTGGAGATAGTAGAAAAAGAATTGGTCACGCCGGTCGGTTTGCGCACGCTTTCGCCCAATAGTCCCGATTACAAACCAATTTATTCGGGCGATCTGCGCTCACGCGACGGCGCATATCACCAGGGCACGGTTTGGGCCTGGCTCATTGGCCCATTTATTGACGCGTGGCTCAAAGTGCATCCGCACGATCGCGCGGCTGCGCGCAAATTTCTTGAAACTTTCCCGGTCCATCTGAGCGACAACGGCATTGGCACGATCAGCGAAGTCTTCGACGCGCGCGAGCCCCACCTGGCCGGCGGCTGCATAGCGCAAGCGTGGAGTGTAGCGGAAGTGTTGCGCGCCTGGTTGGAAACGGCCTAACGAACATCGGGACATTGCATCCAGTTACCTGCGCGTAAATAGAGGGCTACACTCAATTGCGCTCAACCTGTCTCTCGCCCGCGATTCCATATTGAGATGGCCGCTAAGATCGACATCTTCTTTATCGCGCGACTTTTGTTCGACCGGAAAGGGCCTGCTGCAACGTTAGCTCGTCGGCTGATTCCAAACCCGCCCCCGCCGGCAAACCGCGCGCGATGCGCGTGAGCGCGATCGGTTTGTCTTTCAAAAGATCGACCAGGTAGTTCGTAGTCGCTTCGCCTTCGACATCGGCAGCGAGCGCAAAGATGATTTCGCTAAACTTTTCTTTCTCGATCCGCTCGAGGAGTTCTTTGATCCGTAAATCCTCCGGACCGATATGATCGAGCGGCGAGATCCGTCCGCCTAACGAATGATAGCGTCCGCGGAACGCGCCGGTTTTTTCGAGCGGCAAAATATCGGTCGGTTGTTCGACCACGCAGAGCAACTCGACCGCGCGCGACGAATCCGAACAGATATCGCAGAGTTCGTTCGTGGCGAAATACCCGCAAAGTTTGCACGGATGAATTTCGCGGCGCGTTTCGGAAATGGCCCGCGCGATTTGTTCGGGCTGACCGCCGCGCGCCTGCACCATCCAGAGCGCGATCCGTTCGGCCGAGCGCGGGCCGACCCCGGGCATTTGTCGAAGTTGCGCGACCAAATCCCGCAGCGCGGGTGGATATTCCGTCTTTCTCAAAACGCGCCCGTGCTTACCCCTGCCTCATCGGCATTTCGGCCAGATTCAGCGCGAGCGGCTCAAGGCGGCGGAGATACAATTGCAGCGGCGCGTCTTCTTCCTCGTTAGGCCCACGCGCCTTTTGAAATTCGGAATACGCCTCAGCCCAGCGTTTCTCGCGATAAAACACGACGCCGTTCCAGAAACAATCGCGTCGCGCCAACTGTTCGGGGTTCGCCTCCGCCGCAGGCCAGAGAGGTTCGTAAATTTCGTGGCGCTCGCGCGAATTCACACCGCTGAGAAAATCAATCGGACGTGCGACAATGTATCTGCTCGCCAGTTCAAACGTTCGTGGTCCGATCAAAACTCGCGAACCATAAAAACGGTTCGCCACACAAAAACGCCGTGCGAGTTCAACCGGTTCACCGCTCGTGATCAATCCCGACCGCTCACCATTTTGAAGCGGCGCGACAATCATTGTCCCGGAGCTTACGCCAAGGTGCACATCGCATTTCGCTTCGCCGTTGGCGAGACGCGCTTGCCGAAATTGGTCGACCACGTCCAATGCCACGCGCACTGCTTTGTCGCCATGATGTGCGTCCGTTTCCGGAAAACCAAAGAGCGCCACCACCCCCTCGGCATCGGCCGTCTGAATGTAAGCACCCGCTTGCATGAAAACATCCGTCGCGCGGCGAATAAATTCTCCGGTAATTCTGCCGAATACCGGCGGCTCACAATCTTCCGCGAGATCGTATTTGTTCGCGACGTCGCAAACCACCACGGTCGTTTCATAAGTCTTCGCTTCCGGATCAAACGGAATGTCGCCCGCGATCATGCGCTGAACTTGTTCCTTCGATAACCGATCACTGAAAAACGCGCGCGCGGTTACAGCACGACCGCGTTGCGTGATGGCGGTGTATCGGTCGGCCACGATAAACGCGATCGCGACCGCGAACATCGACGGAAGCGGTTGAAAAAAAACCCGGTAGAGCGAGCAAATCCAGGAAACAGCCGCGAGCTCGATCAGCAATCCAAGTGCGATCAACCCGATCCGACGGCGTCGCAAACTTGTCACCGTTAACGCGGCGACGCCGAAAGATAAGATCGACATGAACACGTATTGCCATTGCTTCGGCACGACGTGGGTCGCGGCAGCGTAAGGAGAAATGAAATCCGCAGCGCGCGATTCAAACTGCAAAACTTGCGGACTGAGATGCATCGCGCTGACGCCGACCACGACAAAAATGCCGATGATCAAAGTAGCTAGAAGCGGACGTTTCATGGAGAGAAATCAGGATTTCGCGCTCGTTGCGGCGACCGGATAATACGACTGCACCACCAGCTCACTCAAACATCTGTCCGGCGCATCGACCGCTTCCGCGCCCAGAACAAACTTGGTCCGTCCGGTGTTCTTTTTCACTAGGCTCAATCCAAATTGATAGTCCTTGAACAGGTGGGCGCAGAGATCGTTCATGTTCATCCGCTCGGAATGGGCGTGTTCCACCAAACGCCGTAAGGCCGAGTCGTCAAAAACAATTTCAAGGCCGTGCTCCTTGCCAAAGCCCTCGGCGTACTGTCGGGCGGCGCCTTCCAGCATTTTTGCTTCATGTTTTTCACCCTCAGCCATGAGGCGATCAAGGACGCGCTTCGGTTCGCTCACCAGCTCGGCCGTGACTCGCAGCTGACTCAATCCTGACCCGGCCAGGTAATATTTGTAATCGCGGAACAACTTTTCGAACACAGTAAGCAATCCGCGTGCGCCGGTCTTTTCTTCGGCCGCTGATTCGGCGATCAAGCGCAACGCTTCATCGTCAAAACTGATGTCGATCCCGTAGGCGCGGAACGCACGCTCGTACTGCCTAAGCAAACTGCCTTCGGAAAATTTCATGATCTTAAACAGATCATCAGCGTCGAGATCGAGACAAACCACGCGCACCGGCAAGCGCCCGATGAATTCCGGTTCGAACCCGTACTCAACGAAATCCTTCGTCGTGACGTGTTGGAACAATTCGTTGTCCATCACCTGGACCGGCTCCGCCCGAAAACCGATCTGTCCCTGACGGACGCGCCGCGCGACCTGCTCTTTCAATTTTTCAAACGCACCGCTGACCACGAACAAAATGTGGCGGGTGTTGATCGTTTCGCGCTTGGCTTTGCCTTTCCGCTGAAATTCGAACGCCGCCTGCAATTGCGCCTGGAGATCGTTCATGCTCCGCACCGGCACTTCGGTTTCTTCCATCAATTTCAGCAACGTGGTTTGAACCCCGCGGCCGCTCACGTCACGCCCGATTAAATTTCCAGCCGAGGCGATCTTGTCGATCTCGTCGATGTAAATGATGCCGAACTGCGCCAGGTTTACGTCGCTGTTGGCCTTGTGCACCAGTTCGCGCACCAAATCTTCGACGTCGCCGCCGACGTAACCGGTCTCGCTGAACTTGGTTGCGTCCGCTTTCACGAACGGCACTTTGATCAAATCGGCGATGTGCTTGATCAGATACGTTTTCCCAACGCCGGTCGGTCCGACCAGGATCACATTTTGTTTGGCGTATTCGGTCAGCTCAGCCCGTTTCGGATTTTCCTTCTCGAGCTGGCGCAGGTATTTCGCGTGGTTGTAATGATCGCAGACCGCGATTGCGAGCACCTTCTTCGCTTCGTCCTGCTTGATCACGAACCGGTCGAGGTGCGCCTTAATATCGCGCGGCAAAAAATTGAACTCGAACTCCTGATTGTCGATCTTCTCCGGCTTTTCTTCGGTCTCAGCTTCCGCCGGCTCGGGCGCTGGAAAAGCCGCGACCGAGACGCGATCTCCGAAGTTCTGCTTCATGAACTCGGTGATCTTGGTCTTCAGCTCCTCCGGCGAAGGAAACGGTGGTGGCGGATTTTGCTCCATTGGAAATTGCGAATGGCGGTGCGGTCAAAACACGGCCCCGCCAGAAAATCTACCATCGGAACGACTGGTGTAAATACAGTGTCTCGCCCTTGTGGGAATCAGACTGGGGGAATGTTTTCGCGGCCATGCCTGAGGACGCGCGCCATCCAAATTAGCTCATTCAAAAACGCGTCCAAGCGACGGACGAAGTTTTCGTCGAGCAACTTCCCGCGTTCATCGAAGAGCGTCCCGATCCGACCGAAGTTAACATCTTCGAAAATCGTGACCAATCCCAGCTCGCGCATGACGGGTAAAAGAGTTTCGATCACGCGGGCGCCGCCCAAAGCTCCGGCCGATACGCCGCAAATCCCGACCGCTTTGTGGATGTATTCCTTCAAATTCATGTCGAGCGCGTGCTTCAGCAGCCCGGGGAAACTGTGATTGTACTCCGGCGTGACGATGATGAGACCGTCGCAGCGCTCGATCGTGGCCGAAAATTTCGGGTCCTTCATCTGCTCGCCGGCGTCGTCGAGTTTCATCGGCAGCGCGCGCACATCGATGAATTCGGATTCCACGCCAGCGCGCTTTTTTGTCTGATCAAAGACAAAGCGCGCGGCGTTTTCACTTTCCCGGCCCTGGCGCGCAGTGCCCAGAATCACTGGAATGAAAAGCGGACGTTCCATTTCTTCTAGACAGGATTGCGCGAGCTAAGCGGCATCGTGATTCGTGAATCGTGACGCGTGATTCGATCTCCGATGTAGCGGTGTAACGATTTAACCATTCACAGTTTTGATTGAAGTGCCGATGGCCGGATTCGAACCGGCACGGGCCTTTTCGGCCCAACGGATTTTAAGTCCGTAACATTACTAAGGTAAAAGAGGTTGTGTTGCCGTTTTGTTGCCACAATTGGTCTGATGTTCGGATCCCCTCGCCTATCGCTGTTTCCCCTTTTATCCGGGAATGAACTCATTTGCCAGACGAATGGAGGAATGGGCGACTTGTTCCCGCAAATTCGTCTAAAGCGAGCCTTCGGTTAAACTCAGCCACATCTGCGGCCAAGATGTAACGTCTGTTTGCAATTAAGTGTGTTCGCAACCATCCACGTTTTTCGTAACGCCAGGCTGCACCTTTAGATAAGCCGGTGATTTCGCAAAACCGGTGCAACGACATCGGCGGGATATATTCGGCGGGAACGGTTTTTTGCACGTTAGTGGAGAAGTCCTGTGAGCTCATATGGGCACTCTACAGACGCTGAGGACTTAAAATTGAGGTTTTTGCGCTTTCTTAGCTTTTCGTTGTCAATCAATGCGAGCGCAGTTTGCCTAGGTAAATCGCCAAAGTTCGCAAATTCTTGCTGAATGTCAGGGGGCGAGCAAAAAGAGGCTCATTCTTGCACAAATCTTGCACACGGCCGCAACGGATTTGAGGGTCGGCCTTGGTCTCAAGGGCACGAAAATAACTCACCTCGAGCGAGCCCCGCTGGAACAGTTGCTACACTCTCCTCCTTGAGCTCGTCCCGTTGCGCTTGCAATTGCAGGTCAGATTGCTTTTGCGCACTGACGTCAATTGTTACGCCAATGATTTCCAGAACGTGGCCGCGCTCGTCCCAAAAAAATCGACCGCGCACAATGACCCAGCGCGTTTACGCGCGTGCCCGGTGAAAGTGCCGAGAGGTTCGCCTGGAACAATGCTGCTTCTGTGAAGCGCAAGTGCTCGATTTATATCCGGCGCGTCGTTTGCGCGATGGTGGCTTCGAACAAAGGCTTTTTAGAACCGACCCAATAGCCACGCTAGAAGGAGTCCGGCGAAAATTCCGATCGCGGGGCTCGTTATGACAAACCAAAACGGCAACGTGTCCCGAAGCGGCGGATGAATCTTGCCACTCTGATATTCCCGGATTCGATATTGCTTCACATAAAGACAATGGCAACCGTTGCCATTTTGGCAACTAAATAAGCGGTACTTCACGTTTTCTTCCGTTATCATGCCGCCGCAACAAAAACACTGCGCTAAGCCGATTTCCACCTATGACAACATGCTTTCTACAGGGTGCCGATGATGCGATTCGAACCCATACCCCGCGTTAGCGGGAACGGATTTCAGGTCCGCGTTAGATCGATCTCAGGTTCGAGCCCTGTAGGCTCCGGATATCACGGGAATCGGAGTCGCGCGATGCGAACCCTAAACGGGATTCACAGACCAACGCCTTCCAATTGAGCGCGTTCGTTGGTAATTCATCCATATGTCTTTCAGAACCTTCGTCTTCCTTCTTGCTTTGCCAATAGTCGCGCAGGCAGGCTCGCCCCGGCGAGATGTCGATTTTTCAAACTACGACGTGCCGCTTTACACCCAGATTGTAGATCGTATCAAAGCCGGAGTCTCGGCCCGCCTTGGTGAGGGCAACAGTACGCGCGATCGCTATTTCATCATTCCTTTCGCTTACCAAGACCGCGGGAATCACCCGGAACATTCGCACTCGTTTATCTCTGTCATCCGAGTGCTTGCGGATAACAAGCAGCCCAAACTGACACCTGGCCTCAAAACGGGAAGGTACAAGAATCGGGAATTTGAAGCCTTCACCATCAGCTGGTTGCCACACGATTTCATGAGCAATCCCCATCTGTGCGTCTTTGACGCCGCCGGCAGCCGCCTTATTCCGCAGAATAATAAATGTCCCGTATCGCCCGGCCGAAACTTTACTCTCGAAGAAACGATCAAGCTGGCCGTGGATTCAAAGAATGCGGTGGCCATGTGGGGACCTTATGAGATCAAAAAAGCAGCGTTTGATCTCGCAGTGAACCGCAAACGGTTGCTCGACGGAGGAACCATCAAATATCGCGCCGACGACCGTCTTTATCGAAAAAACAAAGTCGCTATCAGTTGCTTTCATGCCATGGCCGGTTTGGACGAGCTTTACCCCAACGGCGGACTCTTCGGGACGGGATTTATGATGTGGGGCTTCAATGGAACGGCGAGAGTGCTGATCGAATACACTGAGAAGGCAAGTAACAAACACTTACTTCTTGAGCCGGTCGATGTAAAAAAGGACCGCTACGGCTTCGTCTATGCGCCGACACGAAACAGTGATGTACCTTATAATCCGGTGAGAAACGCGTCCGCTTATCAACGATAACGCCGAGTCAGAGATCTCGCTTGGCGTCCGATTTGGCGAACGTCTTACTTGTTAGGGATCCGCGCCGGGCACCGTCCGTTGCGCGCCGGGACACCGACCATGCTTTTTGGCAGTCGTGCTTGCAAAAAACACGCAGACATCCAGCGTTGGGCGGATGAGACACTCCGGCCTTGCTGGTTTTAAATGGTTGCAGGTTGCGCTGGCTTCGCTCGTCCTATGCAACGGATGCTCGTTCTTGCCTCGTTTCAGCGAGCTCTCCGGAAATCGTGCTTTCATTGACTACTGGCCGCCGGATCCAAACAGCAAGGGCCTAAGGCTCGCCGTTAAGGATAACATCGACATGAAGGGCGTAATTACGACCGCTGGTTCGGAGATCTTTTCCGTAACCCACAAGCCCGCGGAAGAGGACGCCCCGTGTCTGGCGATCGCGCGCCGGCGTAACGTGCATATAGTCGGCAAAACTAATATGAGCGAATTCGCCGTGTCGCCGTCCGGCATGAATGAATATTTCGGGACGGCCGTGAATCCGTTGAATCGACGCCTGATTCCGGGCGGATCCTCGTCTGGAAATGCCGTCGCGTTGGCCTCTGGAGCGGCGGACGTGGCTTTTGGCACGGATACGGCCGGCTCGATCCGTATCCCTGCCGCATGTTGCGGTATCGTCGGCTTAAAGACGACGTTCGGCTTAATTCCGATCGAAGGTGTTTATCCGGTTGAAGAGCATCTCGACACGGTGGGGCCGATGGGGAAAGACATCGATCATACCGTTCAAGGCATGGAGCTTCTTCAAAATGGTTTTGGGGCCAAATACGCGGCGGCGGAGGCAGCAAAGCCTACCGCGCGAAGCATCCGGGTCGGACGCCTCAAACTGAAAGGCACGGATCGAAAAATCGATCAAGCAATCGATGATGCTCTCGCCAAAACGGGATTTCAAGTGGTCGAGCTGGACGAAAGCCTGAGCGAACAATTCGAGCAAGCGAAGAAGGACGGCACCACCGTTGCCTCAGCGGGCGCGTGGATCAGCGACGGGCGATTTCAGATCGCTGTGACAGCTCGAACCCAGTCTATACTTCGACTCGGTCAGATAAACTATACCACGAGTTACCGCGGCGCATTGGCCAGGCGCAGTGCGTGGCAGCAGACGCTGCGTGAAGTTTTCAAAAGGGTGGACCTCATCGCGTTGCCAACACTTCAAAAAAACCCGCCGGAACTTCCACTACTCAACTTGAGAATAGGAATTCGCGAAGCGCAGATGCTTCAGTTGCAAAACACGGTGGCAGTCAATTTTGCCGGCAATCCGGCGCTGGCAGTCCCCGTGCCCCTGCACAGGGCGAAAGTTCCCGTCGCGAGCCTGCAATTGATCGGGCCGCCGCTGGCCGAGGCGGGCCTGCTCAATGCCGGTCGGCTAGTCGAAGACGCGGTCAAAAAGTAACCCGCAAGTGTCATTGCGAAAGGCCGGCCGGTGTGAAATCGGCGTCGGTAAAGTTCACGTCCTGGTCGATGCGTGCGCCGTTGAATTCCGTTACGCTGTTTTTTCGCGGCCCGTGCACGGTTAGACTGGCTGGAATCGGATTGTGTCTTTCATCGCGTGCGACGCGAGTGATATCGATGCGGCGGACGAGTTCGCCGGAGGATGAATATTTCTCGATCCGCATCGGCACGAAACGCTCAGGATCAATCCAGCTGCGCACTTTTGCGTAGATGGTAAGGGAGGAGCCCTCCGGCTTCGATTCGAGGATCTGGCAATTCACGTTGTTGATCGCCTCCGAACCGACGATCGCCTGTTTTTTCCAGGCGAAGAAATTCTCCATCGCATCCTGGTAAGAGAGGTCGCTATCAAACAACCCCTCGCCCATTTGGGAGGGCTTGATCGCCCGAAGGGGCTGGCGCGGTATAACGATCGAGCCTTTCGGTGTGCCTCCAGCCTGATGCAGGATGACTGCCTCGCCCTTGTGTTCGTTAGGCCAAAGCACTTGATAGACAAGATCGGTTGTCGTCTTGGTCCGGCGCTGCTTGATCTGGAGTTGCAGGACACGCTTGGCGCCCTCGGATGATCGGATCTCAAGTTTGCTGCGAATCAAAGCACTGCCTTGATTGGAAGCATCCAACCGATCAGCAAGTTCTGTGGCCGACATTGCGGGCGGTGCGGTTTCAGCGGCCCGAGTGGAGATAAAGCAGAGTGCTGCAGCGGCGATGGCGAGAGCGAGCAAAGGTTTCACGAATGAAGATATGTTCCCAGAATGAATTCGCACGGAGCAATTGGTTTGCGCTGTTCTCACCCGGCTTGCAAAGCCTGGCTCGGGTTTAGGCGCGAGCTCCGCCAGGCTGGATAGAGACCGCTGCTAATTCCGACCGCAACGGCGATGACAACAGAAAGGCCAAGGAGCGCAATGCTGAGGTCAGGCTGCAATAACCCTCGAATCGCCGGCGTTGCGCTCAGGACCTGGACGCCGATGGCACCAATAGCTACGCCAACCACGCCGCCGAAAAGTCCAAGCAGCGCGGATTCGTAAAGAATCATCCTCATGATTCGCCCGCGCGTCCAACCAACGGCGAGCAGCACACAGATTTCATGGGTACGCTCGAAAACGGTC
>Ga0209648_10000766_pt1 | contig 25115 bp, 22 predicted proteins | sample GraSoi2013_115cm_FD_185830 | JGI IMG/M metagenome (GOLD analysis project Ga0209648, IMG submission 185830) | Grasslands soil microbial communities from the Angelo Coastal Reserve, California, USA - Sample 9_17_2013_115cm (SPAdes) (version 2) | ecosystem: Environmental > Terrestrial > Soil >... | reverse complement strand
ATGCGATGCCAAGCAGTACCTTGCGATTTCCTTTTGACCACAACGCAGCGATTGAGCATCCCAACGTCACAACAAAGTTAACGTCGATAATCGCAAAGCGAGCTTTGCCGTAGGACTTCCCAAACAACGCCGGGAACTTCATGCCAAGAAGCAGCCACACATAGCTACTGGTTGCACCGATTAGCAGAATCAGCCAAAGGGTACCTGCAGGCTTGGAGGCCGAAATAAACCTGTGCCAAGCCAAGAATAGTAAGGGCATTGGGCTTGCCGCAAGCGCCAAGATAACCCAATAAGCGGTATGCACTTCCATTAATCCTCCTTACGGCCTCCGTCCGCTTGTACGCGTAGACCTCGATTGCCGGATAGAGAGTACGCATGCCCCCACGATCGAAGCCATCTTTTAGACCTAGCGCGACGTCAGAAATTCCACCTGCCGCTCAATATCAGCGATCACGATGGGAGCCAAGTTGGCCTCCAGCAGTTGCTGATTGAGTTGCGCTAATCTCGTTTGCTTGAATCGGGCCCACTCGGCGATGCGTGCCTTTACCTGTGGGCTTGACTCCTGGTAAACCGCGATCGCCTGCGATGGCACGACACGATCCCCACTTTCGACAACTCGCAGAGCGGATGCCAGACTGGCGTACGCATCCTGCAGCCCAGGGCTCTTATCTGCCGCGTGTTCCTTATTCGTGAGAATCTTGCCGATTGCAGATCCAGCCTCCGCCAGCGCCGACTTGAGCTGCGTGCTTTGTGATGGCAGCTTCTGTTGAATGTCAGCAAGCTGCTTCTGAACCGAGCCGATCTCAGCCAGTGCGCGGCGCGCTTCGACAGTTTCGCCAAATATCTGCCGGCCCACCGCCAACTGCCGCCCGAGCACTTCGGAAGTCGCGCGCGAGCGCGGGTCCATGATGACTTTCAGCGATTGGCTCTGCGTTTTTCCGTCGACCGTCAGGCGGACCTGGTAGATCCCCGGCACAGCTTTCGGCCCACTGGGGTTGCGCATTTCGGCGCCTTCGTCCGCGCTGGGGCCGCCCGAACTTCCCCAGGTAAGGTTCCAGACGAAGCGGTGCATTCCGGCAGTTTTCTCGAGGACGTCAGGCTTGGGAAGCCATCGGTCGGCAATGGGAAGAGGCGGGTGCTTCGCTGCAACCGGATCTTCGGAAGAAAATTTTCTGACGAGATTCTGCTGCGAATCGAAAACTTCCAGCCGAATGGCGCTCGCAGGAGTCTGTAGGAAATAATCAATCATAGCGCCATTGGGACGATTCTCTGCCGTTGGTTCCTCGGGCGGAATGGGCGTGCCCGAAAACGAGTCGTTATCGATGCGCACCGCTGTCGCCGGGCGGTAAAGCCACGGGCCACTCGCTTTTCTCGCCTCAACTACCTGGCGAAGCGGCGTGATGTTATCGAGAATCCAGAACGAACGCCCGAACGTGGCAATCACCAGGTCATCGCCGTGAATCGTAAGATCGCGAACCGAAGTGATGGGCAGGTTCAATTGCAACGACTGCCAGTGTTCCCCGTCGTCAAAAGATACGTAAACTCCGAATTCGGTTCCGGCGAAGAGGAGCCCTTTGCTCTCAGGGTCTTCGCGAATCGCGCGCAAAAATGCCGGAGCAGTAATGCCGTCCGTGATCCGTTGCCACGCAGCCCCGTAGTCGCGCGTGCGATAGATGTAGGGCGTCTGATCATCGAGGCGTCCGCGATCGACGGCTGCGTAGGCGACCGCGGGATCGAAATACGAAGCTTCGATCAGAGAGATCTTGCTCCAGTCGCTCAGTCCATGCGGGGTGACATCTTTCCAATTCTTTCCACCATCGCGGGTCAAGTGAATCAGTCCCGTGTCGCTTCCCGCCCAGATCAGATCGCGGTTAAGCACCGATGGCGCAATCGTGAACACGACCCCATAACCGGCACGGTTCGCGTTCTCGATAGTTGGCGGGCTTGGCGGTTTCTCGTCCGCATGATGCACGTCATGAGTCGCTCCGGTGAGATCGGGACTAATGGTCTCCCAGTGCAGACCGCCATCCACAGTCTTCATCACATACTGCGTCCCGAGATAAAGCGTTGTCGGGTCGACCCCGGAACGAACCAACACGGGAGTCCACGGGTCACGATACTTACGCTCGTTGATCTCGGCTTCAAATGCAAATGCCGGCCATGGAGCAATGTCCTGGCTCAGGCCCGTCCGTTTGTTGAAGCGGGCAACGGTACCGTAAGTCCCACTTAGATAAATGATGTCGGGGTCCTTCGGATCGAGCACCAGGTATCCGCTCTCGCTCGGGCCAGCGGGAAACCAGTCCCGCGGCGTGATCCGATCGTGGTCGGTGCGGCTTACAACCGCGGCGCTGCCGCTATCCTGCTGCGCACCATACACGACGTAGGGAAACTGGTTGTCGGTAGTCACATGATAGAGCTGCGCCGTCGGCTGGTTGTACCAACTGCTCCAAGTCTGGCCGCGGTTGAGGCTGATTGTGGTTCCCTGGTCCGTTCCGAGGACCATGCTGGCAGAATTTCTGGGATCGATCCAGAGCTCGTGATAATCGTCGCCGCCCGGCGCGCCGCGCAACACCGAAATTGTCTTCCCGCCATCCTCCGATCGGTAGAGAGCGACATTCGGCATGTAGATCACATCGGAATTATGTGGATCGATAGTGATGCGGTTGAAGTACCATGCCCGGCTGGTCAGCCGAGGATCGGCGTTGGCGAGCGCCCAGGTATTCCCTCCATCGTCCGACCGATAAAGGCCGGATTTCGTCGCCTCGGATTTACTTACCTCGATGAGCGCGTATACGCGCTTGCCGTCCGGTGCAACCGCGACGCCAACGCGTCCCCAATCGCCTTCTGGTAGCCCGTTTCCGTCGAGCCGGGACCAGGTTTTGCCGGCATCTTGGGAACGGTAAAGGCCACCGCCGGGTCCATCGACAGGGGCATATGCGCTCCACGGAGGACGCCGCGTATGCCAGGCTCCGGCAAACAAAAGCTGCGGTGCGGAAGAACACATTGCCAGATCTGAAATGCCGATTTCCTGCCCCAGGTCGAGAACCCGCGTCCAATGCGTTCCTCCATCGACGGATTTGTAGACGCCGCGCTGTTCGTTGGGACCATAAGCGTGCCCCAGCGCACCGGCGTAAACAGTGTTCGGATTCTGCGGATCGATCACAATCCGGCTGATCTGGCGCGTGTCCTCCAAGCCGATGTGATTCCACGTTGTGCCGCCGTCAGTGGATTTGTAGACGCCGTTACCGGAAGAGAGGTCTTCGCGAATGTCGGTCTCGCCGGTTCCGGCATAAATGGTCTTTGGATCGGAGGGAGCCACGGCAAGCGCGCCGATCGAGCCCACCGGCTGGCCATCGAAAATCGACGCCCACACAACTCCGGCATCGGTTGTTTTCCAGATCCCGCCATTGACCGAACCAAAATAAAAGGTCGTCGAGTCGCCCGGCACGCCGGCCACGGCCACCACTCGTCCACCGCGGAAAGGCCCAATCAACCGCCATTTGAGCCCATTCACCAATTCCGGAGGAACCGGCTGGGCAACCGCTGCAACCGTGAGCAACAGAAAAAAATAAGTTGGGATACGACGATTCAAACACAACCGAAATTTGTGCAAGTGGCAGACCCCTCGGGTTGAGTACCTGGAACGCGTCTCATAAATGGTTCTGTACAGGGCACGGCTTCGCAGCTTGCGGAAAAAGTAAGGCTTCGTATCAGGTCATCGCTTTAGCGATGACGTAAACTCTTTGAAACCAGATGCCCTTTAGGGGCTGGGCATGGACATCAGCCTCAAAAATCATTTACGAGATGAGTGCAAGTTTACTAGATGACGGCTACGTTCTCGAAGTACCCCGCAATTTCTTGCCTGCTTTTCATCGGTGATACCATCAACCTGTTTTAACGACTCCCGGCACTGCCAACACGGAATGACTCGATTCTCCCGCTCCGTCGCCTCTCCCCGCGTGGTCAGCATCGCAGATTTCCGCGCCCTCGCCCAGCGCCGTGTGCCCAGGGCAGTTTTTGATTACCTCGATGGCGGCGCCGAAGGCGAGGTCACCCTCCGCGAAAATTGCCGTGTCTACGACGACGTCACCTTCCGCCCTCGCCATGCGGTCGCCGTCGCCGATTGCAACTTGAGCACCCGCGTTCTCGGCTTCGATCTCGCTCTCCCATTCGTGCTCGCTCCGATCGGCTACAGCCGCCTGATGCACCCCGTGGGCGAAGTGGGCGCTGCGCGCGCCGCCGGCAATGCGGGCACCGCCTACATTCTCTCCACCATATCGGGACACGAGCTGGAAGATGTAAAAGCCGCCTCGACCGGACCCGTATTCTATCAGCTGTATCTGATGGGTGGCCGCGCCGCCGCCGAGGCCGCGATTGAACGCGCCCGCCTCGCCGGATTTTCCGCGCTCGTCGTCACCATCGATACCGCCGTCTCCGGAATCCGCGAGCGCGATTACCGCAACGGAATGAAGGAACTCGTCTGCGGCAGCCTCTTCGAAAGACTTCCGTTTCTTCCGCAAATCCTTGCACACCCGGGATGGCTTGCGAGTTTTCTGCTCGATGGCGGTCTGCCCGCGCTCCCCAACGTTGTGATCCCTGGCAAAGGCCCCATGCCGCTAGTCGATGTTGCCGCCGTCCTGGCCAAGTCCACTGTGACCTGGGGTGACCTGCGCTGGATTCGCGAACTGTGGCGCGGCCCGATCGTCATCAAGGGCGTCCTCACCGGAGAGGATGCGCGCCGCTCCGTTGACGAAGGCGCCGCGGCAATCTCCGTCTCCAATCACGGCGGCCGCCAGCTCGATTGCGTTCCCTCTTCCCTGCGCGCGTTGCCGGAGGTCGTCAAAGCCGTCAACGGACAAATCGAGATCCTAATGGACGGAGGCATTCGCCGCGGCACCGACATCGTCAAGGCCCTCTGCCTGGGCGCGAAAGCCGTGCTCTGCGGACGCGCCTACGCCTACGGCCTCGCCGCCGCCGGAGAAGCCGGCGTCAATCGCGCCATCGAAATTCTGCGCACTGATCTCGACCGCACCCTAAGGTTGCTTGGTTGCGCGTCCATCGCCGAACTTGATCGTTCGTACGTGAATGTTCCGCAGAGTTGGGACGCCAGCTGATGCCGATTGTTGCCAAGGGATCTCCCGAAGAGATTTTGGCGCGAACGATGGATAAGATGGCGGACGATAGATAAGCTAGAAGCGAGTTCCGCTCAGGAGGTCCTCAATGAAGAAGGTGTTCCACTTCGACGCTCCCAGGGAAAAGTATCATTGCGACGCTGCCATTCTCTGGTGTTTTGATAATCGCTTTGACCTGGGCTTTCGCAAGTTCCTCAAGCGGATTGGCGTGGTCCACTCCGACCCCATCAAAATTGCCGGTGGAGCAAAGTGCATGGCGTCTCCCGAACACGAGAGCGATCGTGAATTCGTGCTGGAACAAATTCGCAAGTCCATGCGCCTGCACGGAACAAAACGAGTGATCCTGATGTTGCACTCCGATTGCGGAGCCTACGGAGGCTTAGCTGGCGGCTTTCACGGTGATTCCCAGGCTGAAGCCGCCCATCACAAGCAGGAGTTGCACCGGGCGGCAGCCAATTTATCCGAGGCTATACCCGGCATTGAGATACAGGGCTACTTCGTCGATTTCGATGGGATTTGGGACGCCGAGGTCGCCACTGGTTCTCGCAAGCCTCAGAGCCAGGCGGTAGCCTGACGGTCTGAGAACTGAGAACTGCGAACTGCCTAGGACAGTCGCCCGTGAATCCGGTTTCCAGAGAACCGCCAACGCATTCCAGCCCCGAAGCGCAGCGCCGTCTTGCTTATTTCAGCGAGCGCCGCGACGAGATTGTCTCGACCATCCGCGAACTGGTCGAAATCGAATCTCCCAGCGACAACAAAGCCGCGGTGGACGAAGTTGCGGAGGCCGTCGCGCATAAATTTTCCCGGCTCGGCGGTGAAGTACACGTCCATCCCGCGAAGGACTTTGGCAATCACCTGCAAGTGAACTTCGCCGGCAAATCCGCGAAGCCGGTGCTGCTGCTCGGCCACTACGACACCGTCTATCCGCTGGGCACGCTCGCCACCATGCCCTGCCGCGCAGTGCACAACCGGCTGACTGGACCCGGCGTCCTCGATATGAAGTCTGGCATCGCCTTGATGCTCCACGCGCTCGCCGGTCTTCAAGAATGGCACAGCAAAGAACAGAACGGCGGATTGCCGCGCCCCGTGACCGTGCTCCTGGTTTCCGACGAGGAAGTAGGCAGCGACTCATCGCGAGCGATCACCGAGTCGCTGGCGAAAAAAGCTGCGGCTGTGCTCGTGCTCGAGCCTTCCTATGGACGGCAAGGCGCTCTGAAAACCGCGCGCAAGGGAGTTGGCGCGTACCTCGTCAAAGTTACCGGCAAGGCTTCTCACGTCGGCCTCGACTTCCAGAAAGGTGTGAACGCGATTCTCGAGCTGGCGCGGCAAATCGAGAAACTTTCCGGCTTCACCGATCTGAAGAAGGGCTTAACGGTAAACGTCGGCATCGTGAGCGGCGGATCGCGAACCAATGTGGTTCCGGCCGAAGCGGCGGCGCAAATCGATATTCGCATCGCGCGCATAAAAGATGCGGCCGGAATAGATAAGAAGATGCGCGGCCTACGCCCCTTCCATCGCAAATGTAAAATCGCGATTAGTGGAGGAATCAATCGTCCGCCGATGGAACGCACCGCTGGAGTGGCAACGTTGTACGCGCAGGCCGTCGCCATCGCGCGCGAGTTGGGATGGAAGCTCGGCGAAGCCGCGGTCGGCGGCGGCTCCGATGGCAATTTCACCGCGGGTCTGGGGATCCCCACACTGGACGGTCTCGGCGGCGTAGGCGACGGAGCCCACGCTGCCCACGAGCACATCCTGATCTCGGAGTTGCCACGCCGCGCCGCGCTGATTGCTGGGCTGATTGAAGCTGTCTGATCAAAGCCACTTGTTCCGGCGGCGGGCAACGCGAGCACTCTTTGACCTAAAGGTCCGACTCACCTAGAATTCAATTGGGGACCTTGGAGTGAAGCGCGCACCAGGCCACCCCGCTGGAGGTTTCTATGCTGGGAAAACTGGGACTGCCTGAGATTCTGCTGATTCTTGCCGTTGCGCTCCTCATCTTCGGACCAAGCAAACTTGCCGACCTGGGCAAGGGCTTGGGCGAAGGCATTAAAAATTTCAAGTCCGCCGTAAAAGACGGCGAAGAGCCCGGCGAGAAAAAATCCTAATCGATCCATGTGGCGCGGACACTCTTGTCCGCGCAGCCTTATGTGATCCCTTTCTCCCGCAGCATCCGCCACACCAGCGCTATTGGCAGTCCCACCACGTTGCTGTAATCCCCCTCGACGCGAGGAATCCACCGGGAAGCGATGCCCTGAATCGCGTAGGCTCCCGCTTTGTCCATAGGCTCGCCGCTGGCGACGTAGTCGGCGATCTCCTGGTCGGTGATTTCACTCACCGTAACGAGCGTGGTTTCACTAGCCACCGACGACTGTCCACCGGCCACCAAACACACTCCCGTAATCACCTGATGCGCGCGTCCTGAAAGCATCCGCAGCATGCGCGCTGCGTCCGCGGCGTCGGAGGGCTTGCCGAGAACTTGGCCGTCGACGGCAACCACGGTGTCGGCTCCGAGCACGAAATCATGCGGACGTTGGCATGCACCCGCCAGCGCCTTCTCACGCGCCAGGCGTTCGGCACATTCTCGGGCGCCTTCTCCCGGCAGGATGTCTTCAGCGACATGCGATGCCTGCACGTCGAACAGAATGCCGGCGCGGCGCAACAATTCCTGGCGTCGCGGCGAAGCGGAGGCGAGCACGAGCATGGGAATCATTCTAGACCGCGGACCAGTAGCGTCTTGATTGTCATCGTCTTCTTGATGGTAAGAACAGAGACGTCCCAGAGAAATCTAAGGTTGATAGGCCATGCGGACCAGAGTTCTTTCCGAAAAAGGTACGTACAGCAAAGCCGCGGTCGCGGCGAACGCCAAGCCAACGCCGATCTGCGGCAGGAGCAGGAACGGCGCGATGGCCCAGAGTTGATCCAGCGCCAGAACAAATGGGAAGAGCCGTCCGAATGTTCCGCCCAGCTTGCGGAAATCGAAGGCGACCGCGGAGAGTAAGTAGAACCGCAGCGGGATCCCCACCGCTCCCGTCACCAACACCGCGCCCACGATGAACAGAGCTCTCCAGCCCGGGACAAAGCTGTTGGCGACCCGCTCCGCAGCGTGCAGGTGTGCGAGACCGCTCACGTAAAAGATTAGATACATCACCTGAATCAGGGCGAAAAGCGCACGCACCAATCCGCGGCGGGGAACCGGCACGTGCAGTGCGGGGTGTAGCGCGATCTTGGCCGCAGGCGAAGATGCCGGATAATTCTCCTGCGCGTTGGCGGGCGCGGATACTTCCGCCGCTGCCGCGACACCGTCCACGGGGGCGATGAAGCGGTATCCGCGGCGGGCCAGGGTTTCGACGAAGCGCGGGCTCGATGCGGAATCGCCCAGCGCCTCGCGAATCTTGTTCACCGCGGTATTTAGGCTGTGATCGAAATCGACGAAGGTGTCGGCGGGCCAGATCTTTTCGCGCAGATCTTCTCGCGTGACGACCTGGCCGGCGTTCCGCAGCAGCGCGGCGAAGACTTGAAACGGCTGTTCCTGAAGCCGGATGCGAGCGCCGTTTTTGCGCAGCTCTCCGGCGAACAGGTCGACTTCAAAAACGCCGAAGCGCAGAAGCCTGGATTCGCGGTTGGAGGGATGGATCGGCATGATGCGCCCGTAGTGTAACGCGAGGCAGTCGTTAGTCGTTAGTCGTTCGTCGATCGCGATGAATGTTTGCGAACGATGTTTGCTAGCGACCATCGACTAACGACTAACGGCCGAAAAGGCTACAATGGCGCCGTGAACTCCCCCGTTCCGATGAAGCCAGTCGCTGACAACAAACGTCAGGACAACCAGCATCGGCATCGCCATTCCATCTATGCCGCCGAAGCCACCGGCTTGCTCCTGATGGCGGTTCTGCTCCTCGTTCTCACCATCATCCGCTACTGGCGGTACACCCCCTGGAGCGCGCGCTGAAGTTGTCGAAGTTGCCAAATTTGCCGAATTTGAATGACCGCGAGCCGCTGGTCGCAGTGGTACTTGGTCCCACGGCGAGCGGGAAGACGGCTCTGGCGCTGGCCATCGCCCGGCGTTTCCGCGGTGAAATCGTCAACTGCGACTCGGTTGCAATGTACCGCGAATTTGAAATCGGGACGGCCAAGCCCAGCGCGGCGGAGCGTGCGGAAGTTCCACATCACCTGCTCGATTGCGTGGATCCGCTCGCCGATGTCAGCGCCGGAGAATATGCTCGCCGCGCGCGACAGGTTTTGCACGAGATAGCTCTACGTGGAAGCGAGCAGCGAAGACACTTGCCCATCGTCAGCGGAGGAACCGGACTCTATCTGCGCGCTCTGCTCGAAGGGCTTTTCCCTGGCCCACAGCGGTCCGAAGATCTGCGCAACAAGCTGCGTGGCCGCGCGGAGAAACACGGGACCGAACACTTGCATCGCATCCTGCGACGGCTCGATGCTTCGGCGGCCGACCGCATTCACACCAATGACGTTCCCAAGGTGATCCGCGCGATTGAGGTGTGTCTGGCGTCGCGCCCGCCCTCTCGCCGGACCTCGCGCCGGACTATGACCGAGCTTTGGCAGGAGGGACGCGAACCGCTGCGCGGCTTTCGCATTATGCGTCTCGGACTCAATCCGGATCGCGAAGCTCTTTATGCACGTATCAACCAGCGGGCCGCGAAGATGTTTGACCAAGAATTGATCGCCGAGACGGAACGGCTTCTCGCAAAATACGGCGAACAAGCCCGCCCGCTGGCGTCGCTCGGATACAAGCAGGCGGTACAGTTCTTGCGCGGCGAAATGGATCGGGAGTCGGCGCTCATTGCGGCGCAGCAGGCACATCGTAACTATGCCAAGCGCCAGATCACATGGTTCCGGCGAGAACCGGATGTGCATTGGCTGGCCGGATTTGGCGACGACCCGGCCATCCAGGCGGAAGGCATTGCAACCGTCGAACAACAGATTTGAGAGAGTTCGCGGCGGGAGGACGTTCCCGCGCGTTTTTGTTATCGTCATCTGCATGCTCCGACATCTTCTTCTGACCACGTTCCTGCTAGCCGCTGCGCTCTGCTTAGCTAAAGACAAGAGCAAAGACCGCTTTCTGCAGCCTAGTCCCATCCATGTCGACAAGGCCGGTCATAAGTGGGCCGACAAGACGTTGCGCAAGATGTCGCCCGAAGAAAAAGTCGGCCAACTCTTCTCGATTTGGGTGAAAGCGCAATTCCTGAATGACGCCGACCCCATCTTTGTTCAACTGCGCGACAACGTCGCCAAATATCACATCGGATCGCTGGTCATGACCGTCCCGGTGGACGGCCCGGTCTTGCTCAAGAGCCAGCCCGATGTCGCCGCCGAGCTGCTCAACCGGCTGCAAAGATCTTCCAAGCTGCCGCTCATTGTCGCAGCAGATTTCGAGCGCGGCGTGTCCATGCGTCTGAATGGCACTACCGTCTTCCCGCATGCAATGGCCTTCACCGCTACCGGGAAAACGGGAAATGCCGAAGCGTTCGGACGCATCACCGCGCTAGAGGCGCGGGCCATCGGAGTGCATTGGAATTTCTTCCCCGATGCCGACGTGAATTCCAACCCTGCGAATCCCATCATCAACACGCGCTCGTTCGGAGAGGACCCGAAGCAGGTGGGCGACTTCGTGGCGGCGTACATCCGGGGCGCTCACGAAGGCGGGATGCTGGTCACGGCCAAACACTTTCCCGGACACGGCGACACTGCTACCGATTCTCATCTAGGCCTCGCTCAGGTTACTGGAGACCGGGCGCGGCTCGGTGCGGTTGAGCTCCCGCCGTTCCAGCGCGCGATCGAGGCAGGCGTGGATGCCGTGATGGTAGCGCACGTAACCGTTCCCGCTCTCGACCCTGAGCCCAACCGGGTGGCCACAACTTCAACGCCGATTGTGACCGGACTCCTCCAGGAGGAAATGGGATTCAAAGGGATCGTCGTGACCGACGCCCTCGACATGGCGGGGTTGACGCGCCTGTACGCGACGGACATCGGCCGGGCAGCGGTCGAATCCTTCAAGGCCGGCAATGACATGCTGATCATTCCCGCCGATCTCGACGCCAGCTACCGCTCGGTGCTGCAAGCGGTGCAGAGGGGCGAAATCAGCCGTCCGCGGCTCGATCAATCGGTGCGTAAGATCCTGGAGTTAAAGGCTTCTCTAGGTTTGAACAAGGCGCGGCTGGTGGATCCCGGTCAACTCTCCAGCCTGATCGCGAAACCGGAGAATCTGGCCGTCGGCCAGCGCATTGCGGACGAAGCAATTACCCTCGTCCGCGACAACGGTAAAGTGATCCCGCTGCAGTCTTTTGGAACTTCTCCTGGAACTAGGGAGGCCGGGCTTCCGTATCAATCATTGACAGCGGTGAGCAACCGTCTCGTCGTGGTGATTTTTTCCGACGACCTGCGCACCGATTCCGGACGTATGCTCGAACGCCAAATTCTAGCCCGTGTGCCTGACGCCCGCGTGATCTATGTCGATGCACGCTCGGCCGCGGGCATGAAGCCGCCCGTTGTCGAAGCGGTGGAGGCAGCGGAACACGTGATCGCCGCGGTGTACGTGGTTCCGACGGCAGGCAAGGCGATGCGTGGCGCCGGAGGAGGTTTGACAAATACGGTTGCCATGGACGACGCGACGGGATCTTTACTCACCTCGATTCTCGATCGCGCCGCCAGTCGCACCGTCGTACTCGCCATGGGCAATCCTTATGTGGTGCAGGATTTCGCTGCGATTCAGAATTATTTGTGCGCATTCTCCAATGCAACCGTGTCGGAAACTGCTGCCGTGAAGGCGATCTTCGGCGAGATCCCGGTCAGCGGTCATCTGCCCGTGACGATTCCGGGTATCGCATCCCGAGGCGAGGGTCTCGAACGCCCCGCCCAGCCAAGATCAGCTCGACCCAGTTCAGGAGGTTCCTCCCATGTTCACCAGTAGAACGTTCAACCTTAAACAGTCCAGTCGAAAAATGATCAGCCGTAGCGTTTTGGCAAAGCTGTCTATTAGCGCACTGTTCGCCGCCCTATGTGTTCTTCCCGCTTGCAGCATCAATGCGCACGACAAGCAGAATAGCAAGGATGGCGAAGCGCACGTTGACATCAAGTCCCCCCTGGGTGATTTGCACGTCAGCGAGCAAGCCGATATCCGCGACGCCGGCCTGACGATCTATCCCGGCGCCAAGCCCGCTCCGAAAGACGACAGCGACGACAAGAAAAGCGCCAATGTGAACCTTTCGGTGCCGGGATTCACCTTGAAAGTGGTAGCCGCGGAGTTCACCTCCGAGGACGCTCCCGACAAAATCATCGCCTACTACAACAAAGAGCTGCAGAAATATGGCAAGCCCATCCAGTGCCATGGCGGCTGGAGCGGCGGTCACGTAGAATCCTCACCCGGCAAGGAAGAAGGCTCCAAGCCGGTGTCGTGTGGGCATAACGGGAGCGGTGACTCGGTGGAATTGAAGGTTGGAACCGAGGGGAACCAGCACGTCGTTGCCGTTAAGACCAACAATAAGGGAACCCGCTTTGCCCTGGCTTATGTGCGCATGCACACTGGCTCGGACAACACGATCTAAAAGGCATCGGGTGATCTGGTCATCGGGCCATCGGGTCATCTACCGAACGTCCCATCACCCGATGCCCTGCCTTGCTCTTCTGGTTCGTTGTGCGCTAGCTTCAAAGGCGTGGAGCACCCTTGCCAACAGTGTGGGACCCCGGTCGAGGACGGTCGACCGTTTTGTCCGCAGTGCCGCGCTCCGCAAATCCACGTACAGGTTGCGACTCCGGATGCGGGAGCAGCCGAAGCCTTCTCTCCGGAGATTTCCGCAGACCCGAGGCTTGCCTCGTCTCCGATGGGTCCAGGCGCGCCCATAAGGACGATGGACCGGAGCATTGCCGTTCGTGCCGCGCTCAAGGCAGGCGTGCTCGGCGTTTTCATAGGGATGATCCCATTCCTCGGCATCGTGCTGACCGGGGCGCTGGCCGTCTTTTTCTACCGTCGTGAAAATGGATTCGCACTTCCTACCGCTCTCGGGTCGCGGCTTGGAGGAGCGGCTGGAGTCGTCGCGTTCGCTATCAACGCTCTGTTGATCACCATCCGGATTTTTGTTTTTCACGCCCAGCAGGAATACATCGATGTCATCCTGAAAATCGCTCAGAGGCTCGGAGCAAACACGGCCGACCCTGACCTCCAAGCCAACGTCCACAACCTGTTCACTCCGTCGGGGCTGGCGATCACTTTCTTGTTTGGGATGATTTTTACCGTGGTGCTCGCCTCAGTTGGGGGTGCGCTGGCCTCGCTGTTTCTGCGGCCCCGTAACCCTCGGATGTAATTCAGCAGCAATCAACGCGGGTTTCAGCCCCTTGCTCTCATCTATCCGCACGCGTATCATGCAGCGTTTATGAATTCAAACCCGCAAAGTCGCCCCGTCGAGATCCATCAGAAAGCCCAGCTGATGTCGGCATCCGAGGTGGAGCGCACCTTGATCCGGCTGGCGCATGAGATTCTCGAGAAGAATAATGGCGTCGAAGATCTGGCGCTGGTCGGCATCCGGCGTCGTGGTGTTCCACTGGCGCAGCGGCTGGCGAAAATTATTCAGCGCATCGAAAAGAAACCGGTACTGCTCGGCACGCTCGACATTACCCTCTATCGCGACGATCTTTCCACCCTCGGCTCCAAGCCCCTGGTGCAGAAACACGAGATGGAAATTCCGATCACGGGTAAGTCAGTGGTGCTGGTTGACGACGTGCTCTATACCGGACGCACCACGCGTGCCGCCATGGACGCGCTGTTCCGCGCGGGGCGTCCCCGGCGTTTGCAGTTGTGTGTATTGATCGATCGCGGCCATCGCGAGTTGCCTATCGAGGCCGCTTTCATTGGACGAAGGGTGCAGACGACGGAAAATCAGATTATTGAAGTCAAGCTTCGCGAGGTCGATGACGCGGAGAAAGTCCTGCTCATGGAAAAGCAGTAGACAACAAGCTTTGGCAACTATGAATCCAGCGCGCGGTTCCCTGCTCGGTATCGAGCACCTGGAAGCAGCCGAGATCCTGAGGCTTTTGAAGTTTGCCCGGCGCATGAATCCGGACAAGCCGCGGCCCCTGCTCAAGGGCAGGCGGGTGCTCCTTCTTTTCTACGAGGCTTCCACCCGCACGCGCAGTTCGTTCGAAATCGCCGCCAAATCGCTGGGCGCTTACACCGTCCTCATCCAGTCCGCCGGTTCGAGTATCGAGAAGGGCGAATCGCTGCTGGATACGGGATACACGGTGCGCGCCGTTGGCGCCGACATTATCGTCATCCGCCATCCCAACGCCGGGGCGCCTTATTTGATGGCGCAGCACGTCGACGTGCCCATCGTTAATGCCGGCGATGGACTGCACGAGCATCCCTCCCAGGCGCTGCTTGACGCTTACACGATTCTGCGCAACAAGAAAACTTTCAAGGGCCTGCAGGTCGCGATTGTCGGCGACATCTTTCACAGCCGCGTGGCACGGTCGGCATGCCACCTGTTAAGCAAATTCGGCGTGAAGATTATTCTTTGTGGCCCGCCGGAACTGGTGCCCGACATTGCGACGACCCTCGCGCCCGGCGTGCGCGTGACCCGGCACATTGAAGACGCCCTGCGCGCCACCGATGTTGTTATGCTGCTGCGCGTGCAGAAAGAGCGCCTCTCCGGGATGAAGATCGACCTCCCGGAATACATCGCGCGCTACCAGATGACCCCGGCCCGGTTGAAGATGGCGAAAAAGGATGCCATCGTGATGCATCCCGGCCCAATCATTCGCGGTCTGGAACTGACCAGCGAAGTCGCCGACGGCGCCCAGGCGCGCATCCGTGAGGAAGTGCGTAACGGCGTGCCCACGCGCATGGCGATTCTATCGCGGGCGATGGGGAAGATGCGATGACCAGCCCGGAAAAGAATCGACCAAGTCTGCTGATCAAGGGCGGCCACCTCATCGACCCTGCGGCTCGCATCGACGCGCCCATGGACGTGCTGCTGAAGGATGGCCGCGTCGCCGAAGTGGCTTCTCCCAACAAGATAAGGGGCGGTGCGGACGAGAAATTCGACGCCCGAGGACTTGTCGTAGCGCCGGGCTTCATCGATCTGCACGTGCATCTGCGCGAGCCCGGCCAGGCGCATAAAGAGACCATCGCGACGGGCACGGCAGCCGCTGCTGCTGGCGGCTTTACTTCTGTTTGCACCATGCCAAACACCGTTCCAGTGGTCGATTCGGTCGAGTGGATCGAGTGGCTTCGTCAGCCCGAACGCGGCGCAGTGGTCAATGTGTTTGCCATCGCTGCCGCGACCCGAGCGAGCAAGGGCGCCACGCTCACCGATTTCCGTGCGCTGCACACCGCCGGAGCCATCGCGGTCACCGACGATGGCAAGCCCATCCTCGAAGACGACATCATGCGCGAGGCCCTGGTTCTAGGCGGGGAGCTGAATTTTCCGGTCGTGCAGCATGCCGAAGACACTCGGATGACCGAGAATTGTTCCATGCACTCGGGCGCGCGTTCGTTCCGCCTCGGGTTGCGCGGTATGACTGCGGCTGCCGAAGCGTCGATCGTCGAACGTGACGTCCAACTCGCGATGCACATTCCCAATGCCCGCCTGCACGTCGCACATCTTTCCACGGCGGACGCGCTGAAGAGTGTGCGTCGGGGCAAGCGCGCCAAAGCCAGGGTTACGTTTGAAGTCACGCCCCACCATTTCACGCTGACCGACGAGGACATGCGCGACTACGACAGCAATTACAAAATGAATCCCCCACTGCGCTCCGCCTCCGATCTCGAAGCCATCCGGGTCGCGCTCGCCGACGGTACGGTGGACGCCATCGCCACCGATCACGCTCCTCACGCCGCCCACGAAAAGGAGATGGAATTCGAGCGCGCGGCGTTCGGCATCACCGGACTTGAAACTGCGCTCGCGCTGTCGATCACCCAGATGCATCGCGAGAAGCGCATCCCGCTTGCGCGCATCGTCGAACTCTTCACCGCCGGACCGGCTCGCTGTTTCGATTTTCGCGGCCGCGGCTCCCTGGTCCGCGGCTCGTTTGCCGACGTTACCGTTTTCGATCCGAAGAAGAAGTGGACCTTCGATGCCGCCAAGTCGCGCTCGAAATCGAAAAACACGCCCTTCGATGGATGGCAGCTAACCGGAAAAGTAGTCGCGACGATTGTCGGAGGAAGGATCGTGTATCCAGGGTGAGCGCCCGCGGATGTCAGACAAATGTGTTAGAATGTCTGACATAATGTCCTCGCAGCGCATCACTATTCGCATTTCTGAGTCTTTGGTTAAGCGCCTGAAGAAACATGCCGGGATGAGACGCCGCTCCGAGTCTGCCCTGGTGCGCGAAGCCCTGGAAAGCTATCTCGGAGAAGCCCCGACTTCCAGTTCGGCTTACGATCAGGCGAGAGAAGCAGGCTTGATCGGCTGTGTCCGCGGTGGGCCATCCGACCTGAGCACCAATCGCAAGCATTTCGATGGTTTTGGCGAGAGCCGATGAGACGGGTGCTCGTGGACACAGGGCCGTTGGTGGCGATCATGGCGCGCGCCGATCAGCACCACCAAACTTGCGTTGAGGCATTGCACGATCTACCCGGTCCCTTGTTTTCCTGTTGGCCAGTCATAACAGCGGCAGCTTGGTTATTGCGTGGGCACCCAGGGGCTGTCCGGCGATTGCTGAACAGCATTTCAGAAGGTTTCCTCGAACTTCTTCCCGTCCAAGGCGCCGAAGCGGCGGAAATCGGGAAGCTGATGGAAAAATACAGAAACATTCGCCCGCAACTTGCGGATGCCACGCTGGTTTATTTGGTCGAGCGCGATGGTTTTGACGTGATCTTTACGCTTGATCGGCGGGACTTCTCGGTGTACCAGGCAGGGCGCAAGCGTGCTTTCCGCATCATTCCGTAATTGCTCTCGATTCCGGTGCTACAATCCCCGGCCATGAAGCGTGCACTGTTCCTCTTCCTGCTGATTCCGTTCCTGGCTGCGCAGGCAACGACTGAAGTCGAGATCACGTCTGAACCCTCGCACCATTTTGCCCTTGAAAACGAATTCATTCGCGTCTTCAAGGTCGAGGTCGCGCCCCATGCTTCGACGCTCATGCATCGTCATCGCCACGACTACGTCTTCGTCACACTCGGCGACGCTTACGTCTCCAACGAAGTCGAACGCAAGCCACCCGTCGACCTCAAGCTCATCGACGGTGAAGCCCGTTTCGTGGCGGGAAACTTTGCCCACGTAGCAAAGAATCTCTCGGACCAATCTTTTCGCAATGTAACGATTGAGTTGCTGCAGGATGAAAAATTGCGGCAGACGCCATCCCATTGGCCCGAGGAAAATGGCGTAAAGACTTTCCCGGGCGGCCGCATCATGACTCTTTTCGTGAAAGATGGAGTGCGCGTGTCCGAAGTCAACCTTGAACTCGGCGCGATTGTGCCCAGCCACCATCACGACGGTCCGCATCTGCTGGTCGCGGTCAGCGATCTCGATATCCGCAGCGACGTCGAAGGAATGGGCCCCATGCCCGGAAAATTCAAGTCCGGCGAGGTCAAATGGCTGCCGGGAGGCTACACCCACACGCTGACGAATGTAGGCAAGAGCCCGGCGAGATTCGTGACAGTAGAATTTTAGGCGCTCTTAACCAACGGGTTGCCCGGAGAAACCAAACCGACACGGTGTAGTTTAGCGGTGAGTCGGTCTTTGTCATTGGAAGCGGAAGCAGCGGCAAGGCGCTTGCGCAGCTTTGCGATTTTTTCTGTGCGGGTGCGGCGCCGGCGAATTTCCGGACGACGGCTGGGTGCGGACATAAAGTTCTCCTTGGTGTTCAGTGACGGTTCAGCGATAGATCGGGGAACTCACGAGTCAGATATACGGTCGGCTGCCGTGGACTCGCGCCGAGCCTCAATTATAGGGTTGATCGGCACTACTGGCAAAGAGGATGGCGATCGCGGCTATGTGCTCTTGACCGGCGGATTCGCCGACTCAGGCCGATAGCCGCCGCAAACCACTACTGGCAGCCGCGGATATTTCACGAACCGCGAGTCCTCAAACGAAAGTTTACACATCAAGAAAATCGAACCGCGATCGGACTCGATCCGGCGCGCATGCTGGCAGCTTCCGCAGAGGCCGGGGTCGGGATGGATCAGCGTGTCGATTAGGGTCGTTCCCAGTTCGCGACTTGGCTCTGGTGCGCTTCCGGCTTGAAGATTACGCCTTGACTCGTGCGGCTATTCATCACTACGTGGATCGGTTCCGCAAACTGCAAGTGGCGGACACAGCCTTGCTCTTCCACGGCCGGTTGTTCCGTCAACCACTGCCAATCGACTGAGCCTTCGCCGGCGTCTGGATTCACGGTGAAGTAACCGATCTGAAACGCGGTGAGATTCTGGAAGAAATGGCTGCCCTGCGATGGGGTGACGCGAAAATCGTGGAATCCCGCCTCAACAATCACGCGCGCGCCGGAGATTTCATCCCACTCGACCGGAATGCCCAGCCAGGGTTCGGTCGATCCCCAGCGCCCAACCCCGATCAACAGATAGGGTCGGCTCTCCTCATTGAGCAGGCGATTGAACCGAGCGACCGCCATAGCCACTTCCTGGCTGCGGCTGCGCTCGAAGCGCTGCGAATCGACCACCACGATATCGTGGAGATTCTCGATGCGGCCGTTTCCCAGAACTTTGCCGCTCAGGCAAATCAACCGCTCGGGTTGCACATCATCAAGGGCTAAGTCCTCGGTATCGCGAGCCAGCGTCAGTGGTCGGATCTGCAGGAAACCAAACTCCGCCACCTGGCCAGCCTGCTGAGGCAGACGCACGGCAAACTCGATCTCCACGGGGTTGCCCAGGGCGTCCTCACCTGCCCGAACCAGAACATCGAGAATGTCAGCCAACGGGAAGCTGCCATGCTTGAGCATGGGCGCAAAGCTCACGATGCGTGCGCCCGGCCGGCTCATTCCGTCGTAGACGGCGTGGTTGTCCTTGGAGTAAGTTGAGGCCACTGCCCGCAGTGTGCCGTCGTGCTCCGCGGCCTCTAGGCTGAAGCGCCTCTCGTGCCAATGCCCCGGACGGCCGTCCGAAGCGCCATCCAGTTCCAAGGCCCAGAATTCCGACTGCGAGTTTGTCAAGATGTCTTCGACCGAGGAAAATTGGACCAGGTTGCGGGGATAGCGCGGGCAGAAAGTCAAACACTTCCCTCCATCCACCACGGCGCGGCCCAGGCCCAGAGCGACGGCCGCGATGCCGTCTTCGAAGCTCATCGGAGGCACGGGATAAAAATTGCGCGAGCGCACGACTCCGGAGAAATCCGGATAAAAGCGCTGCCCGTGGGGCGTGCCCACCACCTGCTGGAGAATCACCGCCATTTTTTCCTCTTCCAGGCGGTAGGGCGTAGCCCGCACGTAGGCCTTCGCGTGGCGGCTGAAGGTGGAGGCATAGACGCGCCGGATGGCCTCGCTCAGCGCCGTCAGCCGGGCGTTTTGATTTACTTCCGGATCTCCTTGCGGATTCGCTTGACGATTGCTCAGCATGAATGTTTCATACACGCCGGTAAAAGGCTGGTATTGCGAATCCTCCAGCAGGCTGGAGGAGCGCACCGCCAATGGATGGGTCACTTCGGCCAGGAACGCTTTCAGGTCTTCATTGAGCGAGTCGGATAGCGGGGCGGCCAGGAACTTCTGCTGAATTTCAGCATCGTCTTCGCAATGCAAGGCGAAGTCCAGGAGGTTGTTCTCGGTTACGAATTGATCGAACACATCCGTTGCCAGGACGACGGCTGGAGGCACCGAGATGCGAACGCCGGGAAAGCGGGGGGTGATACGGCTCTTGCGCAAGAGGTGGCGCACGAAGGCGAGGCCGCGGGCTTTCCCACCAAGGGATCCGGAGCCGATCCGCAAAAAGCTTGATTCCGAAGGTTGGAACGTATCGGCCCTGAAGTCGCCGATCAGCACCTCGTTCTGTTCGCGGCGATACTCGTGGATCGACTCGATCAGATCGCGCCGCAGGTGCTCCGGGCTGGCAAAATCCGAAACTTTTCGCGGGCGGAGTTTGGCCGCCAACGCAAACTCGGTGCGTGCCATCAGCCAATGGGAGAAGTGGTTGCTCTGCGCGTGGAAGACGATGCTTTCCGCCGGAACCGTTTGTAATTGCTCTTCCAGTTCGTTCAAGTCTTTCGCGCGGCCGACTTCGCTCGCATCCGGCAGACGAAACACGAAGTCGCCAAACCCGAATTGCTCGGTCAATATCCGGCGCAAGTCTTTCAGCAGCGTGGGCGAACGCTTGCGCAAAAACGAATAGCCCTCGGCATGCGCCCGTGGGCGAAACTCGGTGCGGCTGGTTTGCAAAACTACGGGTACGTCCGGCACCAGGCTTTTCACCATGCGCGCCAGTTCAAAGCCCGCCTCCCGACTCAGCTTGCCCTCCCAGGGAAACTCCACGTCCGATACAACGCCGAACAGATAATTGCGGTACTCCTGCACCAGCCTGGCCGCTTCCTCGAAGTTCGAGCTCAGCAGAATTCTGGGCCGTGCTTGCATGCGCACCAGCTTGTGCGCCACGTTGATGCCTTCCTGAATCACGCGCCGCGATTGCTTGATTAGCTCGGTATAAATCACGGGCAGGAACGACGAGTAATAGCGGATGTTGTCTTCCACCACCAGCAGCACCGGCACGCCGATGGCCCGCGTGTCGTGCAGGACGTTGCGCTTATCCTCGATGTACTTGACGATCGCGATCAGGATACGGGCATTGCCCTGCCACAGAAAAATGCGTTCGATCTCGGTGACTGGATTCCGCGCCACGAAATTCTTGATTTCGCGATAGTCATAGGCCAGCACAACCACGGGAACATCCAGCCCGGCCTGCTTCACCTCGCGAGCCAACTGGGCTGCGTCCATGTCGCCCACGGCGAGATTGGTGACGATCAGATTGAATTGCGGCTGCGAGCGGGCCAGCTCCACCGCTTCCGCGCAGCTGGAGACGTGCGTAATCCCTGGGATCTGCCGCAGGTTGAGTTCGAGCGATTCGTCGATGAGCAACTCGTTGAGCCGGCCATCTTCGCGGAGGATGAAGGAATCGTAGAGACTGGAGACGAGAAGGATGTCTTGCACTTTGAACGGCATCAGGTTTCCGAAGCCTTCAAAGCGCTCTTCGGCGTCCAGAATCGACTCGGCGATGCGGCGGACGCTCATGGGGATATCCTAGTCCAGGTTCGCTGGAGCGCGTCCCCAGAGCGAGACAATGTGGGGTGGAACCCATCCACTCCGCTCCCGTAGTCCCCGACACCGCTTTACACCAGCCCCTGAACCAGCACGGCATTTGTAGCAGTTCTCGGTGCGCCCCTCGCGGCGAACTGCAGCGACGTGGACTACCCGCTCGGGTGATCCTTGTCACGCAGCGCACCAGAAATAAATCTCGGAATCACACTCTATCGCGAATAGTTTTGGTTACGATTCTCGTTCTATATACCGAGGCTGGGGATGTCTCCGGCCTGTGGAAACGGGACACAGCCGGGAGACTCCAGGCACGTCACCCGTGGGATTGCTTTGGGGGAGGGGTTCGCCGGGCCTCGCGTTCCTCCCGCGTGGGAACGATGGGCGGCACTCGGCGCGGGTGGATGGTCCTTTTCCCAGAAGGCGGCGGGGAATCAAGGTGTGTCACCACCACCTCGCCGGCAGGTCTAAGAGGAAAGCCGCCGGTCGTGGGCTGCTGGGCTTTGCTTTCGTCCTGGTCGTTCACGGGCTTTTCGTCGTCAGGCATTTGCTTATTTTAACTCTTCGGCTCCCGCTTCCCCAAAAACGGCAGCTTTGATAGGTGGCCATCGGCCACCATCATCAGGATTCCCGGTCACCGGGCAAAACCAAGTTTGATAGACAGGAGCACAATTATGAAGGACGACGCGGACAAGAAATCGCGCAATAAGCCACCCGAATCAAAGAGCGCTCGAAAGACCGCAGTTATGGAGCTGCGGGCCGGCGGCAAGGTTGTACAGGTGCGTCACCTCGACGCGCCACCAAAGATCCAAAGGCCAAAGAAAATCCACGAGCGGCGCCGTCCCCCCTTGGTCCGCGAAGGGGAGGAAAGGCCATTCCATAGTCTGAACACGCGGGCCATCATTCACCACGCTGAAGCCCCCGGCCAGGACATCAACATCGTTCTGAACACGCCTTTGACGGAGCCGGGACAGAACGGCACGGCGGGCACCGTGGGTGAGCCAAGCTGCTCCATCAATGGCGACGTGGTTTTCTACACCGGAAACTGGTACGCGGCGGTGTCGGTGGATGGCGGAAAGACCTTCAAATTCATCGACCCGAACAACATGGCGCAGGCTAACGATCCTGAAGGCGTGACTTTCTGCTGCGATCAGGTCGTCAACTACGTTCCCCCTCCGGTCGACACCTTCGTCTGGCTGTTGCAATACGGCCCGCGTTCGGGCGATAACATCCAAAGGCTGGCGTTCGCCAAGACTGACGACGTGAAGGCGGGCCGCTGGCGCACCTTCGACATCACAACGCAGGCGCTCGGGGCGCAGGGAGCATTTCTGGATTTCCCCGACCTGGCCGTGGGCGCGAACTTCCTGTACATGACCACGAACATTTTCCCGTCGACCAATGGCGGTGCGGGCACTGCGGTAGTCAGAATTCCATTGGACAGCATCGCCGCAGGCAATCCCACGGCAGAGAAGTTCGTTTCGATGGAGCTGTTCAGTTTCCGGGTGGCGCAGAACTGCCGGGACACAGCATACTTTGCCGCCCACCGCGACACGAGCACGCTGGCTGTGTTCTCCTGGCCGGAAAACCAGGCCCAACCCGTGCCCAAAGATGTGGAGGTGGCGCGCTGGATCGGCACCAACGGGTATTTTTCGCGGACGCCCGACGGACGCCGCTGGTTGGATCGCGCGGATCCTCGTCTGACCGGTGCAACTCTGGCCGGCAATGAACTGTGGTTTGCGTGGGGGGTAGATGCGAACTCCAATCATCGGCCACAACCTTTCGCGCAGATGGCTCGCCTTAACAGCGCGGACCTGAGCCTGATCGAAAACGTAAACCTGTTCGATAGCGATTCCGCCATCTGTTATGCCGGTCTAGCGACCAACGCTAACAATGAGGTAGGTGTTTCCTACATGATTGGCGGGGCGGTGTTCCCATCGCATGTGGTGGGCATTATGAGCAACGATCGCAAGAGCCTGGTGGCTGGCACGGGTGACCGTGGGCCGCTTCCGTCGCAAGACGGGTCGGGGGAGTGGGGCGACTTCCTTACCGCGCGACCGGTGTTTCCTGCGCGCCAGCTCTTTGCGGGAGCAGGCTACACACTGCTCGGCCAGCAGGACCGCATCCAGGACGCAACTCCACGCTTCGTGATCTTCGGCCGCGCAGCGGACATCGGTGCCGGGGTCGGAGGAAGTGGCGCCGCGGGCGGAGGTGTGGGCGGTGGTGGTGGCGATAACTTAGGCGGGATGCCCGGCGGCGCAGGCGCTGGTCCTATCACCGATGTGAACAAGCTTAGAACCGTTACCTCGGCAGTTGCGAAGCAGATCAAGGATGCTTGTGGCGTGCATGCCGGAGTACGTGCTGCCATGGCGCCTGTGTTCGCTCCGATGCCTCAGATGGTCACGTCACCGGGCTCAGAGCGGTGGAAGGTCAAGACGGGTCAGGATGACGACCGCAGCCTGGTGGGCAAGAACATCATCAACGGCAAGAATCTCGGCGCCGGCATCGTGGAAGCTACGGTGACGGAGTTGATCAATATTCCGCGTCCACCGGGTTTCGAGGATATCAAGGGGTTCGCGGCGCCAGAGTTTGACCGGAAGCGTGCGCAGCCCGTGGAAACCACCATCTGGCGGGTCGAAGGGAACATTACGGTTGTCAAGTTGGAAAAGGACGGCGACTACCATCTGGTGCTCCAGGGAGCCAGCGGTGATACCGTCGTTGCCGAAGTTCCCACGCCGACCAAGCCGTTCGTGGGTGACTCACCCTGGCTGCAAAACATAAGCGACGCACGCAAGGCGGTGGACGACAAACTGATCTCGCCACTCTCCCCGCATGACTTCGTCCTGGAGCCGGGGGGCACGATGCTGATCCCCAAAAATTCCCTCTCCGGCGATTATCCCGCTCCCATGGCTAACTTCCGAATGCCGGAGTCGTTCGTGACGCCGGCGGAAGGCGAAGAAAGTCAGATGCCAGCGTTTAAGACCAGTGTGAAACCGACACCCGCCCGCGTCACCGGGATCGGTTTCTTCGATCGCTGGCACAACCAGACCGGCGTAGCGCCGAATGTGTTCGAACTCCACACAGTCTTGAAGATCGAGTGGATGTAGACGGAATCGAGGTAGAACCGGGGAGGTGGGGAGCGTGAACATCGGGGTTGATTTCCAATCGATGGCGCTGGTGGCCTTCTGGACTGTGTTTCTGGCGGAACTGGTGGGAGACAAATCGCTGTACGCCTTAACCTCGCTGGCTCTGCGCTATCGTCTCGGAGTACTGTATGGCGCTTTTGCCGCGGCCAGCGTCGGTAAGATGGCGATTGCCGTACTTCTCGGCAGCACGTTGATTCGATTCCAGTCCCGCTGGACCGATGTTATCAGCGCAGTGGCTTTCTTCATCTCTGCGATTCTGATCTGGATGGGAGATCGAGGCGAAGGCTCCAAGCTGGAATTGGAGCACACTGGATCGCCGAGAGGGGCCCTTGCTTGGTGCGGCATTTTTTTCCTCACCGAATGGGCCGATCCCGGTCAGATTGCGGCCGCTGCGCTGGCCCTGAAGTCGCACCTGCTGTGGGGCACGTGGGTGGGAGCAACCGCAGCCATGCTAGTGAAAGGCGGGATTGCACTGACCCTCGGACTTCAACTCAAGGACCGTTTGCCGCAGCGGGCGCTGCAGTTGACGGCCTCAGCGTCGTGCTGCGTGCTAGGCGTTCTCGCGTCCAGGAGCGCCCTTTTGGCCCGAAGTCTGGTCTGGCAGTGAATACTTTGTGGCAGCCGGACCTGTAAGCCGAAT
>Ga0209648_10000765_pt1 | contig 25143 bp, 18 predicted proteins | sample GraSoi2013_115cm_FD_185830 | JGI IMG/M metagenome (GOLD analysis project Ga0209648, IMG submission 185830) | Grasslands soil microbial communities from the Angelo Coastal Reserve, California, USA - Sample 9_17_2013_115cm (SPAdes) (version 2) | ecosystem: Environmental > Terrestrial > Soil >... | reverse complement strand
GGCTATTCTCATTCGCGCCTGACGGCGCTGGTCGGTCAAAGCCGTCGAGCGTGGCCTCGCGGAGGCGCGAAATGCAGTTCTCACGCACATTCTAAAGCCCCCGATTTATTGCCTCTTAACGGCAGGGTTTCGCTTCGTTCACCCATGCCTAAAGGCAATGGGCTGGATCATGCCTTGTTTTTCAAAACGCGAATTAATTCAAAAGGCGGCGATCCATCATCCGCATCAGCACGCGCTGGGCAAACGGGAGATAGATCAGCGCGGCAGCCGCCGCTAAGGCCAGGCCAAGACCCATCCGTTCGATGAGCAGGAACGGTCCTAAGGCCCAAATCATGTCCAGCACAAACAGGGCAGGAAAAAGAATGCGATATTTTTCTCCGAGCAGGTGATAGTCGAAAGCCGTCGCGGTGATCAAATACAAACGCACGGCAACGCCGACCATCGCCGTAACCAGAAAAGTCACAAAGACGGCGCGTCCGGCAGCCGGCCACCATAGATATGCCGCGTGGTAGAGTTTTTCCAGATTGAATAGCGCGGAGAGATAGAAAATCAGATAGAGCACTTGTGCCAGGATGAACAATGTACGCGAGATTCGTCGCGGCGCTTGCGGCAAGTCAGTCTTGGCTGACGTGGCCGCCGGGGATTCAGCCCTTGCAGGGATGTGTACGCTGCGTGAGCCTTCGGCGAGGTTCTGCGTCGCAGTAAGAGCCGGCTCGGAGGAAGAGGGAACCGGAGCCGGCATTACCTGAACCTTACCAAGGAAGCGGTAGCCGCGTTTGGCGATGGTCTCAATGTATCGCGGGCTGGCAGCAGAATCGCCCAGCGCGTCGCGTAGTTTGGCCATCGCGGTGTTCAGGCCGTGGTCGAAGTCGACGAAGGTATCCTGCGGCCAGAGACGCTGCCGTAGCTCCTCGCGCGTGACGACTTCCTGTGGACGCTCCAGCAGCGCCACCAGGACTTGAAAGGGCTGCAGCTGCAATTTAAGACGAGTCTCACCACGACGAAGCTCGCCGGCGTTTACGTCGGCTTCATACTGATCAAATCGATATTTCGGCGAGCTGGGCATTTCGCGTTTTGTTAAAGACGTTATCTTAAATGAGCCGCGCGCCAATCATTACAATGTCAACCATGGACGCTCGCCGACAGCAAGCGCTTGGTCTGGCTATAATTGCTGTGCTGATCTTGCTGTTTGTGTTTTTGCGGCGTCTGTGGAGCGGCGCGTGAGCGAGGGGCTGCTAGTCGTCATCCTGGGGCCGACGGCGAGCGGGAAGACAGCCCTGTCTCTCCATCTCGCGGAGAAAATGCGCGGCGAGATCGTCAGCTGTGATTCGGTCGCCGTCTACCGCGAACTCGATATCGGAACAGCCAAACCTTCCGCGGATGAGCGCAGCCGCGCGCCCCATCATCTGTTGGACATTGCGGCGCCGGACGAACTGGTCACCGCCGGCGACTACTCTCGCGCTGCCCGCCGCGCCATTCAGGAGATCCGCGAACGCGGGCATCTGCCGATTGTGGTCGGAGGCACCGGGTTGTATCTGCGCGCGCTGCTCGAGGGCCTGTTCGCTGGACCTCCGCGATCGGAGGAGTTAAGGGGGCGCCTGCGCGAGCGAGCCAGCGAGCGCGGCGCGGAATATCTACACAAGCTTTTGCGACGCATGGATCCGGCGGCGGCACAGGCGATTCACGCCAATGACGTGCCCAAGGTGATTCGCGCGGTGGAAGTTTCCTTGAGTTCACGCCGGCCGATGACCGACCTATGGCTGCAAGGACGCGATCCGCTCCGTGGATTCCGCATTCTTCGCATCGGGTTGAATCCCGATCGCGAAGCTCTCTACCGGCGTATCAACGCGCGCGCAGAAGAGATGTTTGCTCGCGGGCTCGTCGATGAGGCGCAAGTCTTGCGCGAACGCTACGGAGCGGCAGCGCGTCCGCTCAGCTCGTTGGGGTATAAACAGGCCATCGATTATCTCGACGGCGCGTTGTCGCCCGACCAGGCGATCGCCGCCGCCCAGCAGGGGCACAGAAACTTTGCCAAGCGACAGATGACCTGGTTTCGACGCGAGCCGGATGTACATTGGCTGCGAGGTTTTGGTTCTGATGCGGAAGTGCAGAGGAAGGGTCTCGAGTTAGTGTCCGCAGGCACCGTCAGCTAAGCGCGGTCTGAGGTTTAACACGTGTGAAGAATCGGGTGATCGGATCATCGGGCCATCGGGCCATCTGTTTCTGCCGACAGTCGATTTGGACTCGGCTGCCGATCTCCCGATCCCCAGATGATCCGATCACCCGATTCTTTTCAGTGCCCGTGCGGGATCAATCTCCACAGCGCGACCATAATCGCGATGGCAATTGCGATAGCAAAGGCGATTCCGCGAGCGTTCCCCAGCTTGTCTTGCATGTACATGCGATTCCTCTCCTTGATCGTAACTCCGAGATTTCTCATTTTTCCATTGACAACGTCGGGAGCATACCGCAATATCTTGGGTGTAACCTGATTCGACCACTACAAGTGGCACTAACGGGTTGATCGAGGGCTCCAAGGAGCGAAATCTTTAACAGGAGGGACACTATGCCGGCAAAGAAAAAAGCTGCCAAGAAGAAAAAGAAAAAGTAACTGTGTAGCGGAGCCAAGTCTCCGTGAATGATTCAAGGGAAAATAGTTATGACGGGTGTTCGATAAGAACACCCATTTTTGTTGGTTGGTTCCGCGGCGCTGCAAAATTCCACCACAGAGATACAGAGGTACTGAGGAACATCGGGTGATCGGATCATCGGGACATCGGGACATCGGATTACCTGAACAATCGGAAGGGAGAACGGCGAAACGACCGGCAATCAGCTTGGCCTCCGATCTCCCGATCTCCCGATGGCCCGATCACCCGATCTTCCTCAGTGTCTCCGTGGTGGGTTTTCCGAATCGCACGCAACCTTTCCAGCTTCGAAATACTCTAAGCACTTACCGAGTCGAATCACAGAATTTCCGCGCCGCCTCCTTTGTGGGAAAAACTATTCGCCTGCCTCAACCAAATCAAACGAGCTGCCAATGTTGGAAAAGGGAAAACTAGGAGAGAAGAAGCTGCTTTTCGCCGTATTGTTACTGGCGCTACTGGCGCTGACGCCGGCGTGGACACAAAACCCCTCGAATGCGCCTTCGCCGGCTGCAGACGTAGTAGCCTTCCTGAACAAGACTGTGGGTTGGTATCAGCAAGCGACTGCGCAACAACAAGTGGTGCGTGATCCGGGCGATTTGGTGTTCTTCAACGACAGTCGCCAAACCGCCGACCAGATCGTCCGGCTCTCTTTTGAGTTTGCCCGAGCGCGGGCCAAGTCCATTTCCAGCCAGCCGAATACCACGACCTCGAGCGAAATCGCCTCCTCATCCACGCAATACCAAAAGCTGGCTGATGCCGCCGCCAAAGCCGATCAGAAGGTGCAGCAGACACAGCAGGAGATCGATGGCTTGCAGAAGCAACTGCAGCACGCGTCAGGGAAGAGGCGGACCACACTCCAGGCCACAATCGCCGAGACCCAGGGTGAAGTTGAGCTGTTCCAGGCGCGGCGCGACGCTCTGCGCAGCATGTTGCAGGTCAGTAGCGGGCGTTCAGGCGCGGGAGCAAACTTGCCGGCGCAGATTGAGGAGCTGGCGCGTACCGTGCCCGCTGCGGCCGAGGCAAAGGAACCAGGAGGCAATGGCTCTTCTTTCATTACGCCACCAGCCAATAACTCGCCGGCCTTGACCTTGGCTTCGGCGGATCACAAGACGCCCACCGGCATCCTGGCTTTGATTTCGGAACTGATGGGTGAACGGCGCAGAATGCAGTCGCTGGACGACAGCATTCGTCTTACTGACTCTCTCGCGCAATCGGCGCAGGCTCTGCGAGCTCCGCTGGGGGAAAAGTTGCGCGAGCTTGCCCAGAAGGGGGATCAGCTCGCAGCTCAGCCCGATTCGACCGATCCCGCCGTACTGGCCCAGCAGAGAAAAGATCTGGACGCGCTCACCGCGCAGTACAAGCAGGTCTCGGCTACGTTGTTACCGCTGGGCCGCCAGTCCATTCTCTTTGATATCCACAAGCGCATCGTCTCCAACTGGCGCAATGCTGTGAAAGGTCAATATGAGTCGGAGCTCAAAGGGCTGCTCTTGCGGCTGGCGGGGCTCGGCGCGATCCTCGGGATCGTCTTTGCGATATCCGAGCTGTGGCGGCGGGCGACACTCCGCTACATCACAGACACTCACCGCCGCTACCAATTCCTGGCGTTGCGCCGCTTTGTCGTCTGGTCGCTGGTTGCCATCGTCATCGCCATCGCTTTTGCCAGCGAGCTGGGCGCCATCGCCACCTTCGCCGGGTTTCTTACTGCCGGGATTGCCGTGGCTCTCCAGAACGTGATTCTTTCCGTTGCGGGATATTTTTTCCTGATCGGCAAACATGGCGTCCGCGTCGGCGACCGTGTGCAGGTGGCCGGGATCACCGGAGATGTGGTCGACATTGGCCTGGTGCGCCTGCAGCTGATGGAAGTCACCGACGGCAGCAGCCCAGGGCCCACAGGCCGCGTGGTTTCGTTCTCTAACGCCGTGGTATTTCAGGCCAACGCCGGAATGTTCAAGCAAATCCCGGGAACCAGTTTCCTATGGCATGAAGTGACGCTCTCGCTCGGGAAGGAGAGCGATTACCTTCAAGTCGAAAAGCGCGTTTTGGAGGCCGTGAACAAAGTCTTTTCCGAGTATCACGACAAGATGGAGATGCAGCGCCGAGGGATGGAACGCGCTTTATATACGGTCCGCTTCAGCTCGTTTGCCCCGGAGAGCCGGCTCCGCCTCACGCCCACTGGCGTGGAAGTCGTGATCCGCTATCCGGTAGAACTTGAGAACGCCGCCGAGATCGATGATCGCGTGACGCGAGAGCTGCTGGAAACGATTGGACGCGATCCCCACCTGCGACTGGCAGGCACGCAGATCGAGCAACAGTCTGCGTAGCCCGGCAATCCCCAGCGACGCGTGGAATCGCCGAAATCGCCGTAATCGCGCGAAATCGCCGTGATCGGAAGAACCCGATTCCTGCGATGTCGGCGATCCCGGGCGATTCCGGCGATCTTCAAACTCCTGACATCCTGCCGCGCTTAAGCGATAATAGGGGCACAGAACCGGGCCACTCATACCGCAGGTTGACGCAGAGATAGCTGGCCTAGACCGCCCGCATACGGTTATCCCTGTGCTCCTCTGCAAGCGGCCAGTCAACGGTGTTGAAGCATGCGGAGGATCGTGTGAAGACGGTATTCGTGATCGGCGCCGGACCGGCAGGGATGTTCGCGGCGCAGAAAATCGCCCAGAGCGGGCACGAAGTGATCATCTTCAATCGCGACATCAAACCTGGCGGCTTGGCCGAGTACGGTATCTATCCCACCAAAGACAAGATGAAAACCGGACTGCGCAAGCAGTTTGCCAAGGTGCTGAGCTTGCCCAACGTTCATTACTTCGGCCATGTGCCGGTGAGCAAGCAATCGGCCGTCTCGGTCGACGAGCTGAAGCAATTCGCGCCTGCGGCCATGGTGTTCTCGGTTGGCGCGCAGGGCACCAAGAAGTTGGGTTTGCCGGGCGAAGAAGCCAAGGGTGTTTATCCTGCCAAGGATTTTGTTTACAACTACAACTTACTGCCGCCTTACACGAACCAGGATTTCTCCGTCGGCAAACGCGTGGCGGTCGTGGGCATGGGCAATGTGATGGTGGATATCGCTCACTGGCTTCTGGTGGACGATCCCCAAAAAACAACCGAAGAGGTAATCGTAGTCGCGCGCCGCGGCCCTTTCGAAGCCAAGTTCGACAAAAAGGAGTTCAACTACATCGAAGAATTCCTTGATCGCAAGGCATTTAACGCCGAGCTCGAACGCATTCACCCGCAGCTGGCGGCGGTGGGGCAGGACCCCGCGAAGCTTGCGGAGGAAACGTTCCCAGTGTTGGCGAAGCCGGCGCAAGAAGTTGCCGGCGGGCGGTTGCGTTTTCGTTTTCTGTGTTCGCCGCAATCCATCCATGCCGGCCCCGATGGACGCATCAACCGGCTCAGGATCGTCGAGAACGTCCTGCAGCAGCGCGATGGGAGCATCGCCTGCAAAGCCACCGATAAAACGGCGGACCTCGAAGTCGACACCATGATCTTCGCCATCGGTGACGTCGCCGATCCAGCGGTTGGCCTGCCGTACAACCGCGACGCCTACGTAACCAATCCCGCGGTCGGAGAAGATTCCAAGGGAGCTCCGCACTACCAGCTATTCGATCCTCAGACCGGCGAAATCCTTGAAGGCATGTACGCCGTGGGCTGGGCACGCAAGGCCAGCGAGGGCCTGGTGGGAATCGCTCGACACGATGGCGAAGTCGGCGCAGCTCACGTCGTCAAATACCTGGAGGGCGTCGGCGATGCCCAGGGTGCATCGGTACAGCAGGTTCGCGACCATTTTGAGCGCAAGGGGGTGCGCGTGATCGACAAGAGCGATCTGGAACTGCTGGCCCGCGCCGAAGAGAGAATCGCTCAGGAGCGCGGGCTCACTTGGTTCAAGTTCGATAAAGATGAAGAAATGCTGGCTGCGATCGACGCTTGCAAGGCAAAGACGGTTTCGGTGTGACGACCGAACGGTGACGCGTGTCATCCCGAGCGCAGCGAGGGATCTGCTCCGCTACAGTGAACAGATGGGAAGTTGCAAACCCTTCAACACGGAGGAAAGGAGGCAGCGGAGAAAGCTGAATTGAACTTGCTCCACCGAATGCCAAAGTGCCTTGCCGCCCCACAGACCTCCCGTTTACTCCGTTGCTCCGTGTTGAAAGAGTCAAAGAAATCCAGCTAGCAAATATGATGTCGGGATTCGGGATGCCACCGACGGGGTTGATCTCACTGTGGTCACAGACTAAATTCTGAGTAGATGCCCGACTGGGATCCTAACCTCTATCTGCAGTTTTCCGCTCAACGCGCGCGACCTGCGACCGATCTGATCACCCAGATCACGCTGGAGAATCCGAAGCGCATTGTCGATCTCGGATGCGGCACCGGAAACAGCACCGAGCAGCTGCACCGGCGTTGGCCTCAAGCCGAACTTACGGGAGTCGACAACTCGAACGAGATGCTGTCGCTGGCACGGGCCGGTCATCCGGAATGGCAATGGATCGAGTCTTCGGTGGAGACGTGGTCGCCGAATTCCGCTTTTGATCTAGTTTTTTCCAATGCTTGCTTGCACTCGGTACCGGAACACGGGCAGCTCTTCCCGCGGTTGTTGAACTATCTCGCGAAGGGCGGAGCGCTGGCCGTGCAGATGCCAAACAGCCATCACCTGCCCGCCCACGTTCTGATGAAGGAGGTCGCCAACGATCCGACGGCGCCGTGGGCTACGATCTTGGCTGGAGCTTCGGAGACCTACCACGTCCAGCCGCCGTCTTTTTACTACGACGCGCTGCGTAAGACCGCCAGCCGGGTGAACATCTGGCAGAGCGAATATCTGCAAATCATGGACGGCCCCAAGGCGATCCTCGACTGGGTGCGCAGCACCGCGATGCGGCGATACACCGTGCCCCTGCCTAACGACGAGATGCGCCGCCTGTTTGAACAGTGTTGCCTCGATCGCTTCCGGGAGGCCTATCCTGACGATGACCAGGGCAAATCGTTGTTCCCCTATCGCCGCATTTTCATCATCGCTTATCGATAAGTAGCATTCAGCAATCAGCACTCAGCCCCTCCCACTCAGGTTGACATTCGACCCAAAGCGGTAGATACTTGGGTCGAATGACGACCCGAGAAGAAACCGACCGCATCGCGCTGCTCCAAGGAACGCTCGACCTGCTGATCCTGCGCACTCTGCTGTTAGGACGCCAGCACGGCCAGGGGATTGCCCGCGCGATCCAACAGCAGTCCGACGACGTTCTGCTCATCGATCATGGTTCGCTCTATCCGGCTTTGCAGCGGCTGGAAGCGCGCGGCTGGATCAAAGCTGCGTGGGGAACGAGCGAAAACAACCGCAAGGCGCGGTTCTACGCTTTGACCAAAGCGGGTCGCAAGCAACTGCATCGCGAAGCCAGCCAGTGGCGGCGTCTTGCGGCCGCCATCGGGCGGGTTCTCGGGCCCCATGGCGCGGAGGGATGAAACATGTTTTGGCACAAGCGTCGGCAAACCGATTTTGATGAAGAGATCGCATCCCACCTGTCACTGGAAGCAGATCGTCTCCGCGATCGTGGTGTGTCGCAAGCGGAAGCTGAAACAGCGGCACGACGCCAGTTTGGCAATGTCGCCACGGCTCAGGAGCGGTTTTACGAGGCAGGACACCGGCTGTGGTGGGAGCAGCTGAAGCGCGACGTCATCTACGCCGGACGAATCCTGTCCCACAATCCCGGTTTTACTCTAGTCGCAGTTTTGTCCCTTGCTCTGGGGATCGGCGCCAACTCGCTGGTGTTCAGTGTGGTCAACGCGCTGGTGCTTCGGCCCCTGCCAGTCGAACACGCCGAGCAGCTAGTCTCTCTTGAAACCAACGTGGGCGGGCCGGGCCTATCTTTTCCGGATTATCGCGAGTTGCGCGACCGCAACCAGTCGTTTACCGGATTAGTCGGCTTGCGTGTCGCGCCTATGGAGCTGGATACAAGCCGCGGAGCGGACCACATTTGGGGCTATCTGGCTACCGGGAATTACTTTGATGTTCTCGGACTTCAGCCGGTGGTCGGACGATTTTTTCACGCCCAAGACGACCTGCGCCCGGGTGCCAGTCCCTACGCAGTTCTAAGCTACGCATCCTGGCAGCAGCGCTTTGGCGGCGATGGCAACATTGTCGGCAAGACGATTCGCATCAACCGCCAGCCTTTCACGGTCCTGGGTGTCGCGGGAAAGGGTTTTCATGGCACCGAGATCTTCTACTGGCCTGAGGTTTGGGTGCCCATGATGATGGAGCCGCAGATCGAGGTAGGGAATCCGTGGCTCGAGCATCGCGGGACGCGCAACACCTGGGTGCTGGGGCGATTGAAGCCAGGCATCCCGGCCGCGCAAGCTGAGGCCAACCTCAACGCGATTGCAGCTGAACTGGCCCGGGAACAGCCGGATTACGACGAAGGGCTGAAGCTGAAGGTGGCTCGTCCGGGACTGATAGGAGACGCGATTGGCGCGCCGGCGCGCGCTTTCGCGAGCGGAGTCATGGTGCTGGCCGCGCTCGTCCTGCTGGCCGCATGCACCAATCTAGCCAGCCTCCTTACTGCGCGGACCGCCGACCGGCAGCGTGAGATTGCCATTCGACTCTCGCTCGGCGCAAGCCGCTGGCGTGTGACGCGGCAAATGCTGACGGAGACGCTAGTCCTCTCGCTCGCGGGCGGAGCTGCCGGATACGCGCTCGCCGTGTTTCTCGCTCGGGCTCTGAGCAACTGGCGCGCTCCGCTGGAATTCCCGGTTCAGTTCGACGTGAATCCCGATTGGAGAGTCTTTGCGTTCACCAGCGCCGTTTCTTTTTGTGCCGGAATTGTGTTCGGTCTGGCTCCTGCAGGGCATGCCTCGCGGATGAATCCCAACGCCGTACTGAAAGGCGAAGCATCCGCATGGCGTAGCAGGAGACTGGCTTTGCGCGACGTCTTGGTGGTTGTGCAAGTTTCTCTATGTTTTGTGTTGGTGTCGGGTTGTATGCTGGCGCTTCGCGGACTGCAGAAGGCTCTCGTCATGCAGCTGGGTTTTCAACCGCAAGAAGTGTCCGTAGTCTCGTTCGACCTCGGGATGGCCGGGTACAGCGAAGAGCAAGGAAGGGGTTTTCAGCAGCGCGCGCTTCAAGCTATTCAACAACTCCCGGGCGTTAGCTCAGCGGCATATTCGAGATCCGTTCCCCTCAGCATCGATCAGTCACAGACCTCAAGCTTCAGCGAAGACCTGGCTCATCCCCGGCCCTCGGACTCAGTCTCCGCCGTCCACTATGAAGTTTCGCCGAATTACTTTCACACTCTGGGTATCGATCTGATCGCCGGACGAGACTTTACCTGGCATGACGACGCCAAATCACCATTGGTTGCGGTCGTGAACCGCACTTTCGGCAAACAGGTGCTGCACACGGATTATCCCTTGGGCAAACGCTTCCGTTTTGGTATGGTCGGAAATCTTATCCAGGTCGTCGGCTTAGTCGAGGACGGCAAGTACGTGACCCTGACCGAAGCGCCGCAGCCCGCGGTTTTCCAGCCCATGCTGCAATCGTATAACACCACGACCACGTTGATCGTTAAGTCCTTCTCTCCCGAGACGCAGATGGTTCAGCAAATACGACAGGCGGTAACCCAACTCGATCCCGACCTTCCGCTCTACGGAACGGGAAGTCTACGCGAGATGCTGGGACTGGCCTTTTTCCCGACGCGGGCCGCGGCCATCGCCCTCAGCGCGTTCGGTCTGTTGGCCGTCATGCTGGCGGCAACCGGGATTCACGGACTGGTGAGCTACGCCGTAGCGCGGCGGGTGCACGAGATCGGTATCCGCATGGCGGTCGGCGCGCGTCCCGCTCAGGTGGTTCGCTTGGTTCTTGGCAAAACCGTTGTGCTAGTCGCAACTGGAGCCGCGATTGGCGCAGGATTAGCCATGGCTGCGGGTCAGATTCTGGCCAGCGTTGTCTACGATGCTTCACCGCGCGATCCCCAGGTCTTCGCGGCGGTGCTGGGTACGATGGCGCTGCTGGGATTGGCTTCGTGCTGGGCCCCTGTGCGTCGCGCTCTGCGTGTTGATCCCATGATCGCACTGCGGCATGAGTGATGCGTGAGCGGGTGGAGCCCGCCTTTTTCTGAAATCCCGAAGCGGAGCGAGGGATCCATATAACCACGATTGAGCTTAAGGTTCATGTAGGAATATGGATTCCTCCCCTTCGGAAAGCTCAGGGTCGGGATTTCAGAAAAACATTTGCTATGATCTCCATCGCATGTTGCTAAAGATCCTGGTACTGGCCGGCTGTTTGCTCTTCGGACCTTCTCTGGCTGGCGCTGCGGTTCAGAAAATCGGCCCCCATCTCTACGCCTACATTTCCTCGAACGACGCCAGCGCAAACGCAACGTTCCTCGTTTCTGACCAGGGTATCTTGGTGGTGGACACCGGGCTCAACGACGAAGAAGGGCGCCGCTTGCTGGAGGAGATCCGCAAGATTTCATCGGGACCCGTACGCTGGATCGTCAACACTCACTATCATCCTGACCATCGTGGGGGCAATAGCACAGTGGGGCCGGATGCGGTAATCATCAGCACAAAGTTTACCCGGGATCAGGTGCTACGAAGTTGGGAAACACAAACAAGAAAGACGGGCCAGAATCGCCCGCACGATTACAACCTGAATGAGATGATCGGATTCACCGCCGGAGACGAGGGTCGGGTTACGCTCACACTTGGCGCTCACGACGTCCGCATCTATCATCCCGGACCGGCGCACACGCGCGGCGACCTGGTCGTCTATTTCCCCGATCAGCAGGCCATCGCCACCGGCGACCTCTTCCTCAACGGCTCCTGCCCGGCCATGGATGACGGCGACATGGAGAACTGGATTACCTCGCTGGATCACATTCTGACCCTGCCGGTGCAACATATCGTGCCGGGACATTTCGGGCTCGCGTCCAAGAGTGAATTGCAGCATTTTCGCGATTACCTTGCGTCCCTACGCGACCAGGTTGGCGCGATGAGTCGCCGGGGCTTCACGCTCGAGCAGGTCAAGAAAAAGTTGGACCTGAGCCCGTACCAGGACCTCCGCCAGTTTCCGCAGTATGAAGCCACGTTCGCCGATAACGCCACCGCGTACTATCGACAGCTGCAGGCTAAGGCGCGCAGTTCGCGGCGGACGCGGCATTGATCATTGATCGGGTCAGCCCCTTCGTTACGCTTGTCCCAGGTTTTACCGGCTCGACGGCCGCGGGGACGACGCTACAATAGCGTCCATGACAGAAGCCTCAGCTGCTTCGCCCCGAAAGGAATCCAGATTAGGATTGGTCTCCGGATTGGGTATAGGCGCGGCGACTGCCCTGCTGCTGGCGTTGCTCGCGGGAAGGGCGCAGTCGGGCCCGCTGGAAACTTTGTGGTCGGCTATCACCGGCCGCAACACGCGCATCGCCAGCCAGGGGAGCGTGGTGGACCGTATCCAGCGCCTCCAACGCCTGGAGACGGTTGTTTACAACATGGACAAGATTGTTACCGGAGAGAAGGGCACGCCCTTCCTGCCTAACTTTCTTGCCGGCGACCGTTTGCTCATGCTGGTGCACGGCCAAGTCGTGGCCGGCGTGGATTTCGCGAGCCTGCGCGGGAGCGATATCCGCGTCGACGGAAAAACTGTGCACGTTCATCTGCCGAGTCCCAAGGTCCTCATGACGCGATTGGACAATTCGAAGACCCGCGTCTACTCGCGCGATACGGGGCTTCTGGTGCCTGTTGATCCGAATCTCGAAACGCAGGTGCGACAGGAAGCCGAACGGCAGCTGCTGGCAGAGGCGGTGCAGGACGGCATCCTCACCACCGCACGCCAGAACGCGCAGAGCACGATTACCGGGCTCCTGCTTGGATTGGGGTTTGAGAACGTGGAGGTGGATTAGTCATGTGGCTGACTCTTTGTTTTCTGGATGATTTTTGAGCCTGTCATCCTGAGCGGAGCGCCTGCGAAATTCATTTCCCGCCAGGGTCATTGGCGCGGAGTCGAAGGATCCCGAGGATGCGTCCGTCGTTCATGTCGCCGCAGGGAGTTCTACCCAGGTCGCTACCCTCACACGCTGGCGGCCTAGAATACATTCGCGGCTACACAGACCGCCGCAATGCCAACGACAATTTGGCAGCCTGGCAGTCAGAGGGACAGAGCACGGGGCGAACTCCCCGAAGCAGCATGGCCAGTGACAACTACTCGGGATCCTTCGACTCCGCGCCCATCACTTTGGTGAGGCGCTGCTTGCCGTGGCGCTCCGCTCAGGATGACAGGTGTACATTTTTTGGTGTGATGGATACAGGATATCAAGGTGAAGTTAGCCGGGCCTTTGCCAAACTTCTGATGAATTCTTGCGGTCTGTGTTTGTCACTGCGCTCCACTATACTCATCTCCGGAGAAAACCGTGGAATACGTCAATCTTGGTTCGACAGGTGTCAAGGTTTCGCGCGTCTGTCTCGGCTGCATGACCTATGGGTCGAAGAAATGGCGCGAGTGGGTTCTCGAGGAAGAGCAGGGACGTCCTTTTATTCAGCAGGCTCTGGAGTTGGGGATCAATTTTTTTGACACCGCAGATATGTACTCCATCGGCGTGAGCGAGCAAATCCTAGGCCGGGCCCTCAAAGATTTTGGACCGTCGCGCGACAAAGTCGTCGTCGCCACCAAAGTTCTCTTTCCTATGGGCGACGATCCTAACCAAAAAGGTCTGTCCCGCAAGCACATCCTGCACGCGATCGATGACAGCTTGCGGCGCTTGGGCATGGATTACGTGGACCTCTATCAAATTCATCGCTTCGACCATGAGACACCCATCGAAGAAACCTTGGCGGCCCTCGACCATGTGGTACAAGCCGGTAAAGCGCGCTATATCGGCGCCTCGTCGATGTTTGCGTGGCAATTTGCGCACATGCTTGCGGCCTCGGATCGGCTAGGGCTGGCGCGGTTTGTGACCATGCAGAACCACTACAATCTGATCTATCGCGAAGAAGAGCGGGAGATGATTCCGCTGTGCCGCAGCGAGGGCGTGGGCCTGTTGCCGTGGAGCCCGCTGGCTCGCGGGCTGCTGGCCGGCAGCCGCCGGGCCGCGACCGAACGCTCCAAGCACGATGAGTACGCGGATAAGCTCTACACGCAGGAGGCCGATGATCGCGTAGTGGATCGCGTTGCTCAGGTGGCGAAGGAGCGCGGTGCGCCCCCTGCGCAGGTGGCACTCGCCTGGCTGCTGCATAAACCGGAAGTTACGGCGCCGATTGTCGGCGCGACCAAGCCGCATCACCTCACCGACGCCGTGGCTGCGGTCAGCCTCAAGCTGACGCCCCAAGAGATCGAGCAGCTCGAGTCGGTGTATGTGCCGCATGCGGTTCTGGGACATCACTAAAGGAAACGCCATGCGCGTTTTCAATTGGCTCCTGGGACCCGAGGCGGAAGGTGAGAGAGACTACACTCACCTGCTGGCGCGATGGTTGTTTCTTCGTGGCCTCGGCGTGATTTACTTCTCCGCATTCTATTCGCTGTTGTTTCAGATCAAGGGACTCATAGGCCCTCGAGGAATCCTGCCCGCGCCAGACTATCTCGCTGCTGTCGCGGAGCAGCTGCCGGGCTGGCAGCGATGGTGGTTCGCGCCGACGGTCTTGTGGTGGTCTTCGAGCGATCATGCCCTGATGGTTCTCTGCTGGTTGGGCCTGGCCGCTTCCGTGGCGACAATTCTCAATCTCTGGCCGCGGGCCTGCCTGGTGGTATGTTTTGTCTGCTTTCTTTCCTTCGTGGCCGCTGCTCAGGAGTTCTCCGGTTATCAATCGGACGGCATGCTGCTCGAAGCAGGATTCATTTCCATCTTCTTTGCTCCGCGTGGCCTTCGACCTGGGCTCGGAGCGGCCCATGCACCCTCCCGTCTTAGCCTGTTTCTGTTGCGGTGGGAATGGTTCCGAATCTACTTTCAATCCGGTGTAGTCAAGATCGCCAGCGGCGACTATTCATGGCGCCATCTCACGGCGATGGACGATTACTATCAGAATGGCCCGCTTCCCACATGGATTGGTTGGTACGTGCAGCACTTTCCGCACTGGTTTCACGCTGCCACGGCCTTCATGACCTTGGCGGCCGAGCTTGGCCTGGTCTTCATGCTGTTTTTGCCGCGACGCTTCAAGATCGTCTGCTTCTGTATTCTTACTCCGTTTCAGATCGGCATCATTCTCACTGCCAATTACACGTTTCTGAACTATCTGGTGCTTTGGCTTGGCGTCCTGCTGCTCGACGATGGCTTTTTGCGCAACCTGCTGCCGCGGCGATGGAAAGAGATGGGCGTGCCGGTCTCGCCCAGCAATGTCGAGCTTGCTGGCAATCGCCCTGCAACGGGGACATTAGCGATCCAACGATGGCTGAAGCCGATGCGCCGCACGATCGCTGCCTTGAGCCTCGGGTCCGTCCTTTACGTGACCACAGCGTTGCTGCTGGCGACGGTTGCCGGGCTTTCCCGTCATCGGGAGGGTTCCAGCTGGGAAAGTACCGTGCTCTTTCGATGGCCGGTAGAAACATTGGAGCCGTTTCGCATTGCCAACAGCTACGGATTGTTCGCGGTGATGACACACGAGCGCTACGAGATCGAGTTCCAAGGAACCCAGGACCGGCAGACTTGGCTGACTTACCCGTTCCGCTACAAACCTCAGGACCCTGCTGTGGCGCCGGGAATCTACGCGCCCTACCAGCCACGGTTTGAGTGGAACCTTTGGTTCGCTTCGCTCGGATCGTGGCGCCAGAATATGTGGATCATCAACGCCGAGGAGCGTCTCCTGCGCAACGAGCCCAGCGTGATGGCGCTGTTCGCGCGAAATCCTTTTGCCGATGGTCCTCCGCGCCAGGTACGAGCTGTCAGGTGGCAATACTGGTTTACCGATCGGGCGACGAAACGCAAAGAGGGGATGTGGTGGCGTCGTCAATTGATCGGACTGTATGCGCCCGCGCTCGAACGCCTGCCGGATGGACGGATCGTTGTCGCAGAGTCCGGCAGCGGCCTTCTGGAGGCGCGGCCGCCGGGTCGTTAGGCGGCATGCGCCGTTTCTAACGAAGAAGCACTGAAGTTCCTCAGCTGGTTATTCGCAAACGAGACTTGTGTCGACTCACAGGGTGCGGAGAACAGCTGGTTGAGAGTGAGGGTGTCAGGGCATGAGTTTAGGCAAGGCGTCATCCTTGATACCCGTATCCATGAAACCAGTCACTAACCCTGTGTCATCCTGAAATCTGGTCGGTTGATGCTCCACCATAACCCTTTCGTCCAGTCTCTGGAACTTCACGAGTCGCTGGCCTTCGCGTATAGTCGGGATTTCCCGCAGTTGGTCACGCCTGATCCGCTGGGCCTTTTAACTCACGGGGAGAATCTTTGAATGATTTCCGGATCGACTTCCGGGCGCTGTCGGGGCTCTTGGCCGGATTAGCTCCGGCGGCCACGCCGTAATAGAGAACAGCGCCCGAGCGCGCGTCCACGACCACGATGTGATAGATGCTGTCGTTGTAAGCAGCGGCTCCAGCCACGGCAGAGAGAAATACCTTGCCGCCGGTGTTGACCCGGCCGTAGCCGCGGACGAACACCAGGGCATCGATGGCGCCGCCCGGGTTTAACTTGGCCACCTCGTCACCCATGGTGAAACGCCCTTTACGGACGTCTTTCGGCTTCTTCTCCAGTTGGGGAAACATTTCGTCAAAACGCTTTTGCAAGTCGGCAACCGCGTATTTGAGATCAGAGTCTTTTTCCAGCGCGTCGGCCGCGAGCACTTTATCATTGACGGCGCATTGGTGCTCCTGCAGCACCGACGTGATCAAGGAAGGCAGCGCCGCCTCAATCTGGCGCGATTGTTCGGTCATCTCTTCATTGCCTTTCACGCCGCTCTTGACGATCTTCACGTTCGGTGGAAGGATCATCGCGCTCTTGATAACGGTCTTTCCGCCTTTTAGATCGGGGTGCTCAAACTGGGCCCAACCGGGCGCGCTCAAGAACAAAACCAGAACGGCTGTGATGATTGTGCGTTGCATAAAAACCCTCCTCTTCGGGGTGTCAATACTGATTGTGACTTTCATTTCACAGGGCACTCCAGCAAACGACGGGCGAGGCGCTGCTAGTTTGGATTGCTGGTGCCGGCGCCGACTGCCGAAAATTTTTCTAATTCCTGCGCCCGTTTCTTGATGCGATAGGCATCCATGGCCGACGGCGCAAGCTAAAGATACTTGCGATACGCTTCGAGCGCCTCAGCGATCCTCCCATCGCTGTCGTACAGGGCAGCCAGACCGCGGACCGCGCGCGCGTTTTGCGGATCAAGGGTCAGAGCGCGGTTGTAGGCTGCCTCTGCTGCCTTCGCATTGGCAGCCCACGCGGACTTGCCTTCCGGAGTCGCCCGCAGCGCGGCTTCGTATTCAAGCGGTGTCATCTTGCTCAGTTGCTTGCGAGTAGCGCCCTTGGTGCTACCCGTCATTTCTTCAGGTCGCGGCCTAGGCGTACGCCCGCCCAAGGCCCGGTCCGCCTCTGCCAGCAGATAGGCGTCTTCCGAATTTTCGGGGTTCATCTCCGTGAGACGCGTGGCCACACCCAACGCGGTGCGCGGTCGGCCCGCCAGGATTTCGAGCGGAACATCATGCCGCATTACCTGCTGCATCTGGTTGCTGTATTCCCTGGCCCCTACGATGGGCGTGCCGGAAAGCGGAGGCATAGCTTCCACCGTTTCTTCCACGTATTTAATGCGATCATCGAACCTGGGATGATCGGCGTACAATCCGTGTGCCTCCTTTTCCAGTTGTACTTCGTAGCCAGACTTGAGCTGCTCAAAAGTCGCCGCCATCTGAGTGGGAGGATAGTTGTTGCGCGCCATGGCGCGAAGGCCGTAAGCATCGGCCTCCCGCTCCAGCTCACGGCTGTACCCGTAAATACTCGCCAGCGTCAAACCGGGGACAACAGCGCCGAGAACAGCAGAGGCTACAGCTTCGCCCAGGCCGCCGCCGGCGCCACCCGCCGCGCCTACGGCTGAGAGAATATTGATCGCAGCCATCTTCTTGCGGTAAGAACGGTTTTCGAGATAGCCATGACGGTTAATTACGTGAGTGGCTTCATGGCCCAGGACGGAGGCCAATTGCGCTTCGTTGCGCAGCATGGCGAGCAGCCCGGTATTCACATAGACGGTCCCGTTGGGCAGGGCAAAGGCATTGGGCGCGGAGTCTCGCAGCACGCGGAACCGCCAAGTAACATTCTCGAGCGGAGTTTCCGGCACCATCTTCATGCCGATTTCCGCGATGTAGGCATTGGTGTCCGGATCGTTGAACACCAGGCCCCTGCGCTCAAACTCGCGGTCTGCCTGATTCGCTTTGTCCAGCAACTCCAGCTCAATCTTCGTGAATTTGAAAGTCTCACCAGGCTCGCCGGCGATCGCGCGTCCGGCAGACATACAAAGGACGACCAGCAGGCAGGCCGCCAGCCTCAGACGAGTTGTCACAAGAGAGACCATCCCTCGCATTGCACCCCCAAAGAAGCCGTGGATTTTAGCCCAAACCACCCACACACCCGCTACCAAGAGTGCCGAAGAATCGGCGTAGCTTACCACGTTTCTTGCGACGGACAAATCCTGCGCCGCGGCAATCACCTCGTTCATTCTTTGAGCGGGCCATTTGGCAAGCATCGGATCTTTCATTTCGCTCCTACAACCCGAACCGCAGCCCAGCGTGACCCGCCAGGCTCTGGCTAAGCCGTACGCGAAGCTACGATTGAGCCTTCAATGATGTAATGCCGTTTTAACGAAAAACATTTTCAACATCGTCCTCTCAGAACGTAGAGCGGGGCTGAGCTGCGAATCCCGTCGCCATGAAGCTGGAAAAAGAACGGTTGCGCCGGCACTCGTTAGGCGAAGAAATGTTCTTCAGCTAAACGTCATCTATATGTGTTAGACCTGCTGATTTTAAAGCGTTCCCGAACCAGATTCCGGACCCTACTCTCACAAAATACATGTGAAACGTTTCTCTGAAAGACTCACTTATCCGTGAAGGCTCGATAGCCGGACTGCCATGATTTCAGAAAGGAGACAATCCTATGGCTACACCGAAGGTTTCGTTTGATTTGGCCAATGACCTTCCGCGTAACATCACGGGTACAGGCGCCAATGTCGAAGGATTGGGTTCACGCCATGCACTCAGGTGCACATCACGATCCATCTTCCCCCGGCAAAACTCCGCAAGCAATTCGCTCAGACCGCCAGGACCTTCGTGGCCCAGCCCATGATGCGGTTCACCGGCACTCGTTACTGGCGCGATTTGAGTTGGTTCAGGTACTGCTGGACAGCACGTTCGCCAATCTTTTTACCCATTTCCCGGCCAACCACGGTTGAATTCCGGTAGTGGATTCCGCCGTAGATCCTCGCCAAGGAAATCTCCTCCGTCCATTCCTTAATGGTGTTCCACTTGCCCGTGACGCCCGGCGCTGTGGAACTTGTCATGGTCAAGACGGGAAGAGGTCCCGCGCCGAATTCGGATTCGAGAACAGCGGCCGCAGCGGCAGAGGTAATGCAGTGCGCGCAGGGATATTCCGGATGAAGTGGTGTGTCAACCAGGGGTTCCCAAACGGGGTCGCGGGTAGTGGCATCGTTGCCGTCCATATCGCCATTGCGTATGGCGGTAACCGGGCGCCAAAACTGGAACGTGTACTTGGCGTCGAAGACGGAGATATAGGCATCTGCGCCCGCCATTTCCACCAGGGCAAACAAACGCGCGTTCTGAATCAAGCTTCTCCCGGGAGTCGCCGCCAGCTGGCGCACGATGGGTTCCCAAGCCCCGGGGCCTGTCATGGTCCAGAAGCGGGCAATATCGGTTTGTGCAGCAGTGCGCCGAGCGCTCTTTTTTCCGCCGAGGTCCTTAATCTCGTTGTAGTCATCGGTCCATTGCTGGGTTGTCAGTTTGGGTGGTGCAGAGGGGCGGAACTGCGAGCCGCGTTCCATGACCCAGGGCGTCACGTTGCCCCACTGCGATCCGACCGGAAGCGCTGTTGTGATGTACACCCCGGGAGCTGTGACGGGTCGATAGGTATTCGCAACGTCGGCGCCATCGGAGGCGCGCAGGGCAAGAGTCTTGGCCGCTACTTCTTCGCCGACCGCGATTCCCGTGGTCTTTCCGTTGCCATCCGGGATTTTTGAGAGAGACGCCGCGTAGGCTGCATCGAGGCTTGCGCTCTGGTCGGGAAAGAGTTTCAGCAGAACGGCGTGCGCGGCGGCAACGCCAGCCGCTTCAGAAGAACTCCCGGAAGGCGCGGATACCTTGACCTTGTAGGGAGCGTAACCGCCCTCGACAGAGTTCACGGCATCGAACATGGCGGTATGGACTGTCGCCATGGTGCGCGTGGCGACGAACGGCAATTGCTTCGCTTGGGTTGCGGCGGCTAGCGCTTTTTCGTTCCATTCCGTGATCGCATCGCCAGAAGCGACCACCGGAACAACGAGAATTGCTGCGGCAGCAATCCAGGTACGCAGGGAAACAGTGCTCATTGAAGAAGCTCCTTTCGGGAGCGCTCGGTCAGGAGTCTAGACTGCTTGTTCCTCGCGCACAATGCACTCCAAGGTGATTTGTTAATGAGCCCGGTCTGAACTGGTAAGTGGAAATGATTCAGGCCTTTACGGTCTGAAGTGAACTGGTGCGGCAAAAATCATTTTGAGGTACACTCAGCAATCCCAATATGGACGCGCTCCTGTCTTGACTACGCCGGCTGCCCAGCTTTGGAGATTCGGACCGTTTGAGTTTGACGAGCGGACAGGAGAGCTGCGCCGAGGCGGCCTTCGGATCAAACTGCAGGAACAGCCGACACGCATACTGGCTCTCCTCCTCCTTAATAAGGAAGATCTAGTTTCCCGCGAGCAGCTGCGGGGGCACCTTTGGCCGCACGACACATTTGTCGACTTCGAACACAGCCTCAACACGGCGATCAAGAAGCTGCGCGAGGCGCTGGAGGACTCCCCCGAGCGACCCAACTACATCGAGACTCTTCCTAGAAAAGGTTACCGGTTCATTGCTGCCGTATCTTTCGGACCCGCATCGGGTCCGGAACAGACAGCGGCCACGGACGGCGGAACTGAGGCGGAAAGCGCCGTGTCTGGTGGACCCGAAGAGAATGGTGATCGGCGCGGGCGAACCGCAGGAGAGACAAGAGCCGAGCTGAAGAGCTTTCAAGCCGGCGCTCGGCGATCCTCGCTCGAGGGAACCGCGAGCGCGTCTCTCCCCGATCCGACCGCTCCACGACGCCGTGATTCGCCATGGCCTTGGTGGCTGGCGGCGACAGGAGTGCTGGTTTGCGCCGCGGCAGCCTTAGGGCTTTGGGCAGGCCGCCGGCTGGAAAGCAAACCTGCGCCGGTGCTGCATCGATTAACGTTTCGCCGGGGCACGGTGTTTAACGCGCGCTTCGCTCCGGATGGAAACTCTGTCATCTACGGCGCGGCGTGGGAGGGCAAGCCGGTCGAGATATTCGAGAGCCGGGTTGACCTGGCTGAGGCGCGAGCGCTCGGTATTACCGGCGCGGACGTGCTGGCGATTTCAGACAAGGGCGAGATGGCGGTTACGCTGCGGCGCAAGCTCGGGCCCTCGGGATTTGGCTTCAACGGAACACTGGCGCGTTTGTCGCTGACGGGCGGCGTTCCCAGGGAAGTCATGGAACGGGTGGAGTCTGCCGATTGGGCGCCGGATGGCTCGCTCGCCATCAGTTATCACGCCCAGGGAAAAGCCCGGCTGGAATTTCCTATAGGCACTTTGCGGTACGAGTCTGCAACCTGGATTAGTCATGTGCGCGTGGCGCCCCAGGGTGGCATGGTCGCCTTCATTGAGCACGCTGACCCGATCGGTGACGGAGGCGCTGTACGCGTAATCGGAACGAATCTCAACCTACAGCTCACGCGCATGTACGGATCTGCCCAGGGATTGGCTTGGTCGCCCACAGGGGCCGAGATCTGGTACACCGCTGCCGATACCGGCACGTCTGCACGCAGTCTCCACGCGGTGGACTTACAGGGCCATGATCGGACTCTGTATCGTGTTCCCGGGACGCTCAAGATCCAGGACATCGCGAGAGACGGCCGGGTTTTGTTGGTGCATGAACTGAGCTGGGCGGGAATCCTGGCGCGCGTGCCCGGCGAGCAAGAGGAGCGTGAGTTGGGATGGCTGGATTGGTCGATTGGCCGCAAACTCTCCGATGACGGGAAATGGCTGCTCTTTGACGAATCGGGCGCTGCTCCGGGAGATAACTCGTGGGTTTATCTCCGCCGGACAGACGGAGCACCGCCAGTCCTGCTGGGCGAGGGCGACTATTGCGATCTCTCAGCCGACGGAAAGTGGGTGGCCGCGGCCCCAAACGACTCCTCGGGCCAGATCAATTTGATGCCGACCGGCGCCGGTGAAGCCCGACGACTTCGCTTGCCGGGATTGAGGATCTATCGCGTGGCATGGCTGCCGGATCAGGGGCACGTCGTGGCCCAAGCGAGTGATGGGGGCAAAACCTTGCGCGGCTATGTGGTGGACTTGAAAACGGAGCGGGGGCGGCCATTCACACCTGAAGGCGTGAGGCTGCACTCCGCCGTCTCGCCCGATGGCAAATTCGTCGCCGGGGTAGGCGCGGATCGCCGCACCTACCTGTTTCCGCTGGACGGCGGCCCGGCGCGGAGCGTCGAGGTGAACGCGGACGAGCGCGTTCTGGGCTGGGCTTCCGATGCTAAATCGCTGTACGTAGCGGCAGCAACTGGAGGACCGGGAACCAGCATTTACCAGGTGGACATCCAAACCAGCCGCAGAAAACTTTTCCGCGCCGTTTCGCCCTTGGACAAGACCGGTGTGAGCTACATCGGACCGGGATACGTCACCCCCGATGGCCGGTACTACGTGTACAGTTACAACCGGCAGATCTCAGAATTGTTCGTCATCGAAGGCCTCAAGTAGAACAGCTTTGCTGTCTGCTCATCTTTGAATATCTAAGTCAGAAGAAGTTTAGAGGCAGGGTGATCTTTCTTGTCACCTCTATAAGGTAGCATTTTTATTAATTAATTAATCAATCAATCATTTTGTAAGCTAATGATAAATAAGGGCTCCTTTCTCCTCCCGAAATCGGTTGAGCTGGCCGGGTGACGAAAAATATTGCTGGTAAGTGATGAATGGGCTGACGTCACAACGAAACCACTCTCGTTGTTCTACTTGAAATTGTAGTTTCGTGTTGGTGAGGCTATGCCGCGGGTAAGAGCTTCCAGAATGTGATATCGGCGATACACATCCCAGAACTTGCCGGTATATTTCAGCGACAGTGGAAACGCGATCCTGGTCACGGCTCCGATGATGATGGATTCGATACTCGACGGCCTGGATGAAGCCGCACCAATGCTCTGGTCCAGCACGGTCTTGCAGATCACGCCGCGAGTTCCCGGCGGGTCTTCGCCGTCCCATTTTCCCGCGGCGCAAGAAAGAGCGAGCTGAACGGCCTGACCTGCCGCCAGTTCCTTGGCGAGTTTCGGCTCCTTCAACTTCAGATTCCATCCCTTTGCGAACTCAATGGCAGCTCTGGCTTCAGCATTCTCTTCGATCTTCCTGACCCATTCGCTGCTCGCGGCGACCGCCGTGTTGAACGCAAACTGCTGGTGCGCCGAAATGGATGCGGCATCGTTCTCACGTGCCGGCACGTTGCCGAAGTTGTGGTACTGCACCTGCGAAACCAGGGGTTGACCGGGAGTCTCATACTCCCTGTAAATCAGGCGCGAGTTGTCGTGATTCATGTGCGTGTGCGAATTGGCAACTTCGGGAGCGGGTGGGTAAAGCCCGCTCTGCGTCTAAAAGGCCACTTTCCCGGATCGCCGGCCACGGCGCGAAACTCGAACCAGGTGGGCGCGCGCGATTCGCCCGACGCAAGCTGCACCGGCTTGGCCTCTGTGTTCTTGAAATCGTGATGAATCCAGTCAGAGTGACTGTAAAAATCCTGCACTGCATGCAGTGAAGCGCCCAGGGTAATCAGGATCAATACTTTCCGTGTGCGCTCATCAACGTCAGTGCGTTTGTTGTACGCGGCGAGCGCATTCTGGGTGTTTTTGAGCAGCTGGCTGAATAGATAGTCAAATTTCGAATTGCTTTCCAACTCGCCATTCAGGTTGTCGAAGTGCAGGAAGATGGCTGCTTGGCGAGCCTGCGCATTGTCGGCGCCGAACTGCTGCAAGGAGGCCAGCGTCTGGCCCTGGAGGCGTTCCGACGCAAAATCAGAAACAGGGCCGAAGAAATCCGGAGAGAAATTACCCAGCTCCATGATCTTGATGGAGTCTTCACTGAAGCCGAATTCACCGCCTACCCTTCGTGCCGCTTCCACGTGCCAAAAGGTGTCAAACCCCGCCGCAGGCAGCTGGAGCATCGCCAGAACCATGAGTAGCACAACAACTGTTCGAAACATCTGTTTCACCAAAACAGTCGAGAAGAGGGCCGTGGCCTGTAGTTAACGCATGTTTTGCTTTCTCAAGGGAAAGCACCCCGCTCTCAAATTATCCTGCTCGTTTCTATTTTAATGCCAGCAGGTCGAATCCCAGCAGCTCGAATCCCGCAGCTCGAATCCCGCAGCTCGAATCCCGCAGCTCGAATAAAGACCAACGTTACATTTGCGCGAAGTCGCCCTGCCTTCCGGCGCAGCCCAACTTGCGCCCTTACAACCGGCCCAACAATTTTCCGTCAGCTTTTATACGGCTCAAGATGTTGGCTGCGGATCTGCCAGCTCTTAACCTTTCTCAGCTGACCGCTTGCTCTGGCCACTGGGTGCACCAATAGTGCGCCTCACAAGTAGGAAGGTCGTGCTAATCTATTCAAAGCAACCGTGGAGAGGTGGCCGAGTGGCTGAAGGCGGCGGTTTGCTAAATTGAGGCGGTTGCGCGGCGTCTGAGCCGCGCGCCGAAATCCTGAGCGCGAAGCGCGAAGGACCCCGAAGCAGTTCTTTCGAAAGCAGGTTCTTGCACGGAGAGGTGGCCGAGTGGCTGAAGGCGGCGGTTTGCTAAACCGTTATAGGGGCTAACACCTCTATCGGGGGTTCGAATCCCCCCCTCTCCGCCAGAGTTTCCTGCGTTTCCTCAACAACTTGCGAATCATGCGCCGTTGACGTGCGCGATACGTGCGGTAGTGTGCATTTATGAGGTCTTTACAACTAAATGCTCACGAGATCTTTCGGCGGCATATGAAGGACTGTAAAACGGAAGTCCCGGAAACACCGGAACTGCCAATATCCCATCGCCGTCGAGGGGACGCGGTCAAGGCAGCTCTTTCTTAGAGCTGTTTTTTTTCTCGCCCTTGTATTCGCCCTTCTTGGGCAGACGTTTCGGCGCGGGAATGAGCTTGTAGAGTTCTGCCGGCGGAACGGCGAGGCCAAATGCTATCCGCATCATGTACTCGAAGGATATGACGCGCTCGGCCCGCTCGATGCGGCCGACGTAATGCCGGTCAAGATTGCAGAGCTCCGCCAGCTCGTCCTGTGAGAGGCCGCGC
>Ga0209648_10000764_pt1 | contig 25150 bp, 18 predicted proteins | sample GraSoi2013_115cm_FD_185830 | JGI IMG/M metagenome (GOLD analysis project Ga0209648, IMG submission 185830) | Grasslands soil microbial communities from the Angelo Coastal Reserve, California, USA - Sample 9_17_2013_115cm (SPAdes) (version 2) | ecosystem: Environmental > Terrestrial > Soil >... | reverse complement strand
GGAGACACCAAAACCCACTCGCGAGTTAGCGGATTGAGGCGGCGATGCGGATGCTCGATGAGATTCAGGGACCCCATTTTCAACCTTTCATTCACGAGCTATGGAGAGCTCTTCTAACTTGTCATATGCATTGCCCATAACCATTCAGACGAGATCCTTGGAATGGTAGGCGCTGATGGGCGGTCCGCTTGTGTAGAGGTAGTATTCTCGGCGAAGCGCAACGGTTTTGTCATTTTTGCACCTCGCCCGCGCCCTCCGCGGCTGCAGTCGTAATGATCTGCGGCGCGAGGCCCGTAGCCTTCTCGTACGCGCTGGCCATGTCGCGCTGAAATTCTTGGACCGCTTGCGTCCGGACCAGGTTAATGGTGCAGCCGCCGAATCCGCCGCCCGTCATTCGTGCTCCAAAAACGCCCGCCAATCCTCTAGCAAGGTCAACCATGAGGTCTAACTCGGCGCAACTGACTTGATAATCGTCGCGCAGGCTGAGGTGTGAATCGTGCATCAGCTTTCCAAACGCAGGCAGGTCTCCGCGTTCAAGGGATCTGGCGGCATCCGTCACGCGTTCGTTCTCGGTAACGACGTGGCGGCATCGCCTGTAGATTGTTTCGGGAAGGCTGGCGGCGTATCTCTCCAGGTCATTTGAACTGACGTCGCGCAATGCCCGTACATGCGGCAAGACACGGGAAAGCCGGCAGAACGGCGTGCTCCGCGCGTCCGCAACACGAGATGAACTGGTCCATGATGCCGCAGCGGGCACCCACAAACTCATTCTCGGCTCGCTGGCACAGTCTCGCGAGATCCGCGCGCTGCATGGCAAGACCGGAGACACCTAGCAGGGCCAAACCGGCTGCAACCTCGATGGCCGCGGAAGAGCTCAGCCCGGCTCCGATCGGCACCTCGCCGTGTACTAAAAGGTTCGCGCCTCGCAGGCGGTGTCCGGCGCGCCCAAGCATGACCGCCACTCCAACGACGTAATCGGTCCAATGACTTCGCGGACTTGGCTCGTCAGCTTGCAGATCAACTTCGATGCTATCCGGAAAGTTCGTGGAGTGGATCACAAGCCTGCGGTCGTCGCGAGGTGCAACCGCAATCCACGTATAGAATTCGATTGCGGCGGGCATCACGAGGCCATCGCTGTAGTCCGTATGCTCTCCGATCAAGTTGACTCGCCCCGGAGCACGAAAAACCTGCCCCGACGCTCCGTACAGCAGATGGAATTTGTGCAGCCAACCCGATTCTTTTGCGATGTTCATGCGCCGTTGGTGCTCTCAGATCTTAAAAGAGTTAGTGCTTGGAACGCCGGTCCGCCCGCTGGCCAAATGCAGCCATGATCAGGCCGAAGACGAGCATCACCAAGCCCCACCTCAGATTCACGTTGACCCCGAGAGAGGCCTGGTAAATGGCCTGGTCAGCCAGAACGCCGTAGCCGGTCAAGAGGATTCCTATGACTGTGAACAACCCGCCAATTGGCAACCGAATGTCCAAGCCCATTGGGGCCTCCCTCTTTAGTAGAAGATCAGATTCAGCATCAACGTGAGCACAATAACGGCGAGGCCCAAAGCGATTGGCCGTTTGAACCACGGCAAGTGCTCTTCACTCGGACGCTCCGTCATCGAGTAAACGAGGCCCACCAATTCCTTTTCATCGCGTTGACGTGTCAGCAAACTAATGACAATCGTCACGACAAAACAGGTCGTCCACGCCCAGATGGCGGTCCAGAAGTTTTGCGCCATCTCGCTCGGATAGGAGTGGATAACAGGGCCGAGCCAGGCACCCTTGATCCCCGGCGCCGTGCCTGCTGGCAAGGTGAGACCGTGATGAATTGCGGCTGCAGTGGTACCCGAAATCAGTCCAAGGAACGCTCCGTGGCCTGTGGCACGTTTCCAAAACATGCCCAGCAAAAACGTCGCAAACAGCGGTGCGTTCACGAAAGCGAACACCAACTGGAGCATGTCCATAATGTTGTTGAAGCGAGTAGCGGCATAGGCGGCGGCCACAGAGAGGGCGATACCAAAATACGGTTGCCACCTTTCCCATCCATAGGTAGTGAGCGTCGCTGGCGTTGGGCCGAATGTAAGACTGATAGATGTCGTAGGTCCAAACGGTATTAAACGCCGTCACGTTGCCGGCCATGCCGGACATGAAGCTTGCCAGCAGTGCGGTGAGACCGAGACCGAGAATTCCTGTCGGGAAGTAGTGGAGAAGCATGTTGGGAATGGCCAAGTCATAGTCAAGGATAGCTTTGCCATTTTGATCCAGCAGCGGCTGCCCGGTGGTCTGATTGATTTTTGCCGGGATGAGCCCTTTCCCCGATAAGGCATGTTCGGGCGAAGCCGTTGCAGGAACGGACATCGATGCGGAGCCCACAGAGACCGGATTTGCGGGTAAGGCAACCGCGATCAGCCCCGGAAGAATCACGAGGAAGGGAAAAAGCATCTTAGGTATAGCCGCAATCAGTGGGGTACGACGGGCGGCGGTCATGGAATCGGCGGCCATGGCGCGCTGCACCACAAGAAAATCCGTGCACCAGTATCCGAAAGACAAGACAAAACCCAAACCCATGACCAATCCAAACCATTCCACACCCAGGGGATTGGTGTGGGGGCTTCCCATGCCAACCCAAGAGTGCGAATAGCTCTCCGGCAGCTTTTGAACGAGTCCGTGCCATCCACCGACTTTCTTCAGGCCCAACCAAACCAGTGGAAGGAAGCCAGCGACGATCAAGAAGAATTGCAGGACTTCGTTGTAAATTGCGCTGGTCAGCTCTCCAAAGAAGATGTACCCGAGCACGATCAGCGCAGAGAAGGCGATGCTGAAATGAAAGATCCAGTGCGGGGGGATTCCCAGACGTTGGAATGGCCCGTCAAGGACATGCAGGATCTGGATCAGCCGCGCAATGGCGTACATGGAAATGCCAGACGCGAAAACCGTCATGATGGCGAAGGAAATGGCGTTAAGTCCGCGAGTCTTCTCGTCGAATCGCAGACGAAGGTACTCGGGCACGGAGCGAGCACGCGAGCCGTAGTAAAACGGCATCATGAAGATGCCAACGAAAACCATGGCGGGGATAGCGCCTACCCAATAAAAGTGGCTTGTGGCAATGCCGTATTTCGCGCCCGAAGCAGCCATGCCGATGACTTCCTGCGCTTCGAGATTCGCGGAGATGAAGGCCAGCCCGCAGACCCAGGCTGGGATCGCACGGCCCGCGAGGAAGAAATCAGTGCTTGTCTTCACCTTGCGTTTGAGTAGAAAACCGATACCCAGAACGAAAATGAAGTACACGAGCATGATGGCCCAGTCGATGTTGGTCAGATTCACAGTTCTGGCCTCGATTCGGAATTTGGAATTCCCGTGCATACCTCAATTTGCAAGGGAGCGACTCTTCGATATTGCGCGCCGTCGTTCATTGCCCTAGTCTGTGACCTCCAGCGTTATTACCGAAACGGAATGTCTGGGTAAGTCCACAACGAAGCTAGAGCCTGCCCGAAGTGCGACCTTGTGCGTGGAAACGGTGTCGGGGGATGTGAAGCTGTTGGCCGCCGCCAGAGAATCAGAGGTGATGGTCTCCATTTCCGCTTCCGGAGAGACACGGGCGCCAGAAACCTGGACGGTGGTTCGAAGGGTGTCGTCTGGATCCGTGTTGACGGCTTTGATGAATATTTGCTTTCCGCCGGCCGACTTGCTTACGACGACATCCAAGTAGGGAACATTTTTGCCTTCGCGGTCTGAGTCGAACACTGGGCTATCCACCCGGGCAACTAACTGCTGCGTTCCAAGACGGCGGTTATAAAGCTCGTTGACAAGATAGGTGGGTGTCACAAACACGCCATGTCGGCTTGCTTGCACGATGCCACCGGACCACCCATTTACCATGTCCGAGACCGCGCTCATGGCTACGACGTCGTTGCGTTCGAAGATATTCATAAGCCGCGCTGCGTAGAGAGCGGACTCCATAGAATGCTGGCGAGGAAGGGGCAATGAGGTGTTCCATTCGTTGATGCTGAGCTTAAGCTCGCGCCCCGGCGCCAGCTCATGAATGAGTTGCTGCACTTGGCGGTAAAACGTTTCGTAGTGAAGTGGATGGGCCATCAAATTACGCGCGTCATTGCCCATTTCCGCGGTGCCGTAGTAGTGGTGAACGGCGAGATAATCCATGTTTGCGGCAGCGATGCGAAGAACGGCGCGGTCCCAGTTCAGATCGTTGTCGCCCACGGCAATCAGGCGGATGGAGGGATCCGCGGTACGCATCGCAGCAGCATAGCGGTTGAAGTTGTTCGCGTACGTCTCTGCATCGCTGTGACCGCGCACCCAAGTTCCCCAAATCTCGTTGCCCACTTCCCAATACTTCACCCGGAATGGTTCTGGATGGCCATTGGCGGCCCGCATGGCACCGTACTTGGAGTTGGCAGGGCCGTTGGCGTATTCGACCCATGCCGCGGCCTCCGCGGTCGTGGCTCCTCGACCTTCCACGTTCACAGTGATGGAAGGTTCCGCGCCGACTTTGCGGCAGAATTGGATGAATTCGTCAGTCCCGAAGTCGCTAGGTTCCAATTCATTGGCCCAGGAGAGATTCAGCCATGTGGTGCGCTGATCGCGCGGTCCTATACCCCACATCCAATGATAGTCCTGAGCCACATTGCCGCCCGGCCAGCGAACGAAGGCGGGCCGCAGTGCCTTAATTCTTTGAAACACATCGGCGCGGACTCCATCGACGGCGTTCCCCGGCAGCAAAGAAACCTGGTCTAGCCACATGCGTCCGCGCCCACGGAAGAGAACGACGAATTTTGCCAGCGGATCGCTCTTCGAGGGGGTCAGCGTGAACTCGTATTTCCGCCATGCGTCCGAGATATTTTGGATCCGCGCCTGCGCGTAGGCCTCCCCACCTGTCTGGTCTGCTTCAAGTGCCACGGAAATCTCACCGGAGAAACCTCTGGTCTTCAGCCAAAGGTATCCGTGGTAGGGAATTCCTTCCTGTATGGGAATTCCTCCCTGGCGGATTCCTCGCCGCTGATCATCTTTCGAAGAGACGTCCACACGCAAGGAATGCTCGACCCGCTCCGTTTGAAAATCGGTAGCGGCCGGATAGAAAACGGAATCATCCCACCGGAAATGGAGTGCGGGATCGTCGTTACGGTCGTCTGGTTCACGCTCCCAATAGCGTGGCAGGCCGATCGCATTGGGATTCTCATCAAAGCTCCGGTCGCGGATTAATTCCGCATACAGCCCGCCCTTCACCCCCTCAAACATGAATTCGTCAAATTGGCCATAGAGAGTGGGGCTGATATTTGCTTTTACTCTGCTGGCGTCGACAGAAATCGCCGCGGGCACAGAGCTGTCCTCTGCGAAGAGGATCAGAGCACAAAACTGGGAAACGAAAAGCAAGCCTCCCAGCCAACGCGGAATGTTCCGGTAGTTCACTACCAAGCTGTCACCCTTTTCTCTTGTTGCGCGTCACTTGGAGCTTCGAGTCCGGCGCTTTGCCACATCATTCCGAACCTACTCATTTGCAGGCCCACCGCCAAAGGTTGTTGGGTCGCCCGGCTCAAGGCTGTGTCCGCTTCGTGGTGACGACACGGGCTGAGCTCCAGTTGTTTTCCGAAGAACCATATCCATAGAGCATCAGCCAAAAATCTTGTGGCAGGTTCTTCACTGTTTTTTGGAGTCCCATCTGTCCATTGAGCATGAAGAGGAATTCATCACCTCGGCGCACGATGCCGAGCGTTGGGTTGTGAATTTTTGTGGCCAGCTTGCGATTGTCGAGCCGCTCGGCCTGTCCATTCACAACAGCCCAGGCTTCAAAGGTCCCTTCGCTCGTATAGATCCATTCGATCCGGTTGCGGCCTGAGTCGTCGAAGAGAACGGTAAGGTTGGCGTCTCCCGGAGTCAGCCCTCCGCTACCTGGCTCGGGCAGCGCAGCTCCGACCTTCGCGACCGTGGCTTCGACAATAAACCGGTCTCCAGTGAATTTCTGCTTGGAGCGTACTCCAGAGCGTGAGCCGTTGACGCTGCGCATTCTCAGCTCTCCGTTCTCCACCTTGAACGTACCGCCGGCCCCGCCTTCAAAGGTGAAACGCTCCCATTTGGCGGCATCGAGGGAATTGCTCTCGAACGAGGCAGTCCATTCTTCGGCCGCCGGATTCGATTGCGGGAATGCGTGACAGAGCGAGAACGCCGCGCAACCGCCCATCGCCAGCGCGACCAGGAATTTACGTTTCACGGACGAATCAATAGTGCACATCAGCAAGACGACGCACGATTTCGCGCCGCTCGTTCTCGGACTGCTGCTTTTGCTCGTTGCTCAGTTGCTCGAATCGGGCGGCAGCTTTCTGCGCATCCTCCCGCCGCTTGAGCCGCGTATAGACTCTGCTCAGCTGGTAGTACGCTTCCGCCTGTTTCGGGTCCAATCGGACTACACCTTCTAGTTCGGCAGCAGCGTTTTCAAAGCGGTTAGTGCGCAAATAAATCTTGCCAAGCGTCATGTGCGCCTGTACGAAACCTGGATCGAGTTCGAGTGCGCGGTTCAAATGTCTTTGTGCCTGTGCGTCGTCGGGCTCTGGGAGTTTCGTGAATGCCTCCGCGATAAGGAAGTGATTCACCGCGGAATGTTCGTCGGCGTCGAGAGCCTTCTGATAGTAGTCAAGCGCATCCGGAATCCTGCCTTGATCGACACGGAGCATGCCCAAATAGGCGAGCGCCGGAGACATTTTGGGCTCGTGCTCGAGAGCACGGGTAAAAGCTTCAACCGCAGCGTCAGTCTTGTTGTCGGTGAACTGGGCTACGCCCATGGCGAACCACAGCTTGGCGGAATCCGGAAAGTCCGCCAGCGCTTCACGAAGACGAATGACAGCAGCCTGAGGTGCGCTGCTGTCCGTCAAGAGCATGGCGTAACGAAAGCGGTACGATTCCTTCCCAGGGTCGAGTTGAATGGCTTGCCGCATCGCCGGAATCGCCTTTTCGATCTCGCCACGCGCTTCGTAGATTTCGGCCAGAGCCGTATACAGGGGCGCGGCTTCTATTCCACGTGCCAGCGCCGATTCCAAGGTTCGAGCAGCCGAAGTGTCGTCCTGCTGCTGATGATACGCACGCGCCAGGAGCGCGACGTCGGCCGCATTCGAAGGATCACCGCCGACTGCCCCGGCCAATTCTGCCGCCGCTTCCTTCGCCAAACCCGCCTCCAGCAAAGCAGCCCCCAACTCGGAGCGGGCGGCGGGCCCAGCAACGGAGGGTGGCGCAGTGGAGAGGCGCTCCGAATAATCCGGATATGCTGCTACCGCTGCCGCAGCCTCATGGAGACGCAAGGCAATCACAATCAGAGCGCGCGCAGTTTCCGGATCTGGCGAGAGGCGATGTGCCCGCTCGAACAACTCACGCGCCGCACGGAGAGCGTCGAGAGTCCCAGCGGAATAACGGATCTGTGCTAGGTTGACCAGTGCGCCGGGCTGATTTGGGTCGAGCCGCAGCGAGACCTCAAATTCACTGGCCGCTCTCTGGGCACGCCCCAGCTTCAGCAGAATCGCCCCATGGTTGTTGCGTGCTTCGGGAGATGACGGAGCGGCGAATGCTGCGGCGGCAAACTGACGCTCCGCCTCGGCCAGTTCACCGGCGCGATCTGCAATGATTCCTAGATAAGTCATCGCAGTGACGTTTCCCGGATCCGTTTTCAGCGCACGCTGAAAGAGCTCCTTGGCCACGGCCATTTCGCCATGTTCAAGCGCGACTACGCCGTCGGATACAAATGCGGCAGCTTGGTTCTTGGCGTGTTGCTCAGCGCCCGATAAATCGGTGGCGAGCGCCGATGGCGATAAATCGCCCGCTAGGGTATTCGTCAACATAAGAAGTATCACCAGAAGATCCAGCGAGCGGAGCATGGCAACAAGCTAGTACAGAACGAGCGCTGGAGAGAAATAATTCTCTCACGCCGCTCGTCGTGCGACTCTGTTCAGTAAATCAGCTTCAATCCAAACTGGACCACGCGCGGGTCATAGATATATGGCTGGTCGATTACACCGGACTTGCCGAAGTTTCCGCCGTCGCGTAAGTCGTTATCGGGGCCAAAGTAACGATGCCGGTTGAATGGGTTGAAAATTTCAGTTCGAAACTCAATCGTGTATCTTTCCGTGATCCTTGTCTTCTTCAAGATGCTCAAGTTTTCACTGTAGAAGGGTAAGGAACGCGCGTTGCTAATCACGGGAGGAGCATTCCCAAAGAAGATACTTGGATTGGCGTAATAATTCTTGTACTGGGACTGAGTAACGTCCGAACCTGTTACAGCATCATTCCGGAACGTGGGCGGAGACGAGAACGCCGCTGGATTCAGAAGTTGGAAAATAGTGCCGCTTGGGCTGTTTCCCGTAAAAATCGGCTGACCCGTCAGATTGGGACGAATACTGCTGTAGAAACCCACGAGATTCAGGAACTGATCAGTATATGCCGGATCCGAGTTCAGAACCGTCGTCGGGAGACCTGATTGGTAGCGATGAATGCCGCTGACCTGCCACCCCCCGACAATCTTGTCTGCCACTCCTCCTTGGGAGAGCAAACGCCTGCCTTTGCCGAACGGTAACTCATAAATGTAACTGAATACCGCGACATGCGCGGCGTTATTCGGAGACACCGTGAGGAGCGATCGGATATCGTACGGATTCTGAACGATATTCTGAATTGGGGAACGGGCCAACAGATCTTCCGAGGCATCCGTAATCAGTTTCGAGAAAGTGTAAGAGAAACCAAATTGGAATCCTTTGGAAAAGTGCCGGTCGAGTTTGACTTGTAAAGCGTTGTACAGGCTGCGGCCCTGACTCTCCAGTTGTTGGTTAATTTGACCGTATTGAGGGAATGGGCGCAAAGCCTGTGCCACGGTCCCGTTGAAGCCTGGGTATACCGCGGCAGTGCTGGTTGGCAAAGGCGCTCCGACGCTGGATGCGTAGGCGACCTGCGCCGGGTTGGCAAGGGCTACGCTTAGCGGTTCGGTCAAGAGTGGGTATCCCAGCTTCAGCACATTCAAGGGCACCGCATTCAAGCGTTTGAAGTTTGATCGCAGGCGTGTTCCATGGCTACCTATGTAGCCAATGGTCAAAGCAAAGTTTCCTGGGATTTCACGCTGGTAATCAAGACTGTATTGAAGAGTGCGTCCAAGCTTGAAGTTCGGGTCGAAATAATCCACATCGCTGCCGATGAATTGCCCATTGGGATCGGGTACGAGTGCCGCCGGATAAGACGCCAGGAAGGCAGTCGACTGTCGGCCGTTGGGAGTGATCAGTCGGGAAGTATTGTAACCCTCCAACCCGGAGACGATATCACTCGCCAAGAGAGGAGCGTAATAGAGCCCGATTCCTCCGCGAACCACGCTCTTGTTATTGAGCGAGTAAGCGATCCCAAGCCTGGGCCCGAAGTCCGAGTAGTCGGGGCTCACCAATCCGCGATTCTTAGCTTGCAGACCTCCCTGATCGCTAGCACCCACAAGGGCGCCCAAGCGCGCCCCTGCTATGAGCGGATCGGGATTGGGGACCGTCGGATCAAAATCCCTCATCCGATTGAAGGCCTCCACGCGCGGGTAGGGGATTTCGTAGCGCACGCCGACATTCAAGGTCAGCCGGGGCGTTATCTTGATGTCGTCGTTGGCGAAGAAGGAAGGCGTGAAGTACCGCCACGCCGGCCTGACAGAATGAATGTTCACGAAGGAAAACTCGGTGGCGCCAGTGATCAGGCTCGCGATGGGCCAACCCATATTGCCCTGCCCCGGAGCGTCTGAGGCCGTCTGATCGTTGCGAAAATTATATGTGCCGCCGGGATCCACAAACTGGGTCACGTTCAATTGCTGCCACTTTACGTCAGCACCGAACTTGAAGGTGTGTCGCCCTGTCACCCAGGTAACGGCGTCTGCGAGCTGCACCGTGTTGTCGGGCAAGTGATCGGAGAAGAATGTAGATCCAATGTTCTGGTAGGCACGCGGATCGGCGGAAGTCACTTCTGACCCATATCCAGGAAAGCCGGCGCGCGGAAAGGCGATATTTTGCGTAGCATTCGCCGGAAGACCGAGTTCTACGGAAGGAATGTGGCCAAAACCGGTATTCATGTTAGCGACATCCGCCCGGTTCCAAGCCAGGTTCAAGTGATTCACCAACCTGGGGCTGATGGTGTAGTCGTATTGCATGCGCGCATAGTGCGACTTGAAAATTTGGTGCCACCGATCCTGTGCGATGAAGGGCAGCGGAAAGCGCGGGAAGCCGCCCTTGATGGTGTCCTGAATGCGATATGAGTAGCTGCCGGACAGGTGCTGCCGATCCGAAATAACTTGATCAATTTTTCCCACGTAGTTGTTCATGGACGTGGGTATCATGGTTGACGAATTGTAGTTATGGAATACTCCTGCACCAGTGGGCATCGGGAATTTGCTCAAGATAGCCATGCCCACAGGATCGATCACCGACTTGCCCGTGGTGGGATTCGTATAGGTGTCGAGCCGATTTCCCGGAATCGGCGTGGTTCGAGACCCCGGTGCGATTGTCGGATCGTAAATGGAAATGGGTCCCCCGAAAAAGCTCAGCACGTAGGGGTCAGTCAGCAACTCCGAGAAGTCGCCCGTGTGCATTTTTACGGTTGGAACCGTAAGGCGCACATTTTCACCCTGCGTAAATCGATACCCCTCATAGTTGAAAAAGAAAAAAGTACGGTTGGTCCCTTTGTAGAGCTTGGGAATCCAGATCGGTCCGCCAACGTTAAAGCCGAAGTCATTTTCGCGATCCAGGTTGCGAGGCAGCTTGTTTGCATTGTTGATGTAGCTGTTGGCATTCAAAGACGTGTTGCGCAGCAAGTCATATGCTTCGCCGTGATAGCCATTGCCGCCCGACTTGAGAGTAAAGTTCACCACGCCGCCAGAAGAACTCCCGAATTCCGCGGAGTAGCTGCTCGTGCTAACCGTAAATTCCTGGAAGGCGTCCGGGCCGGGCGCCACCTCAGAGAAAAATGTTCCGTTCTGTGCCCGCTGCGTGCCTGCCCCGTCAATCAAGATCGAAGTGCCCAGCGCTTGCCCTCCGTTGACGCGAAAATTGGAGGCATCCGTGCTACGTCCGCCATTCCCCGGGGTACTGGCACCGGTTCCCGCAGTGACGCTGCTGTCCAGAAAGATAAATGAAAGTGGAGTGCGCCCGCCAAACTCGGCGCTCACCTGCAGGGGCAATTCTCTGACCTGCTTTTCGGTGACGTTGGTCTGCTGGACCGCACTTTCTGTCTGAAGGATCGGCGCATCGCCGGAAACCGTAACTTGGTCGCTGGCGGCACCCACAATTAGGCTGAAATCCACGCGTATTGTTTCCTGCACCGGAAGCTGGATCGTCTGTGTCGTGGTCTTGAACCCAGGAGCCTCTACGGAAATTTTGTAAGGAGCCGCAGACAACTCCGGCAAGGTGTAGCTGCCTTCGCTCGTTGTAGTGGTTTCGAACGACGCTCCAGTGTTGGTATTGACAGCTATGACTTTCTCACGTGCCACAGCGGCGCCGGATGGATCGGTCACCGTTCCCGTGATCGTGCCCCGGTCGCTCTGAGCAAAGCCTGTTAGCGCAGATGCACAAGTCAATACCACCAGGGTCCACAACATTCTGAAAAGTTGGCTTGTTTTCATAACTCACCCCGAAACTTCGCCCCCGGCAGTGGAAATGGGAGGCGGAAGCTGATTGGCGTGCTGCGCTTGCAGCCGCCTGATTATCCTTAGCCCTGAAATGTAATCGGTTACATTCCCCCAAAACTGCCGGAGAACATACCTTTCACAATCTAGCTTGTCAAGCATTTATGTGATAAAAACTAGTTGTGATGCGAATGCAATCCCTTTTGTCGCCAAGTTCCCGAGCTCCACTCTGGCTGGGGGCCTCATAAGCAAATGAACATCAAGCAGGTGGCCAAGAAAGCCAGAGTTTCTACGGCGACGGTCTCGCGCATCATCAATGATTCATCGCTCGTGAGCCCCGACACGGCGCGGCGGGTCTGGCGGACAATCCGCAAGCTCGACTATCATCCGGATAGCCAGGCACGCAGCCTTGTCTCCGGCCGTAGCCGCATTCTCGGTCTCATTATTTCTGATATCACCAACCCTTTCTTTCCGGAGTTAGTGAAAGGGTTTGAAAATCTGGCTCTGCAGAATAACTACGAAGTCGTTCTCACCAACACGAACTACGATCCCGCCCGTATGGCCACTTGCGTCCGCCGTCTCCTGGAACGCAGGGCAGAGGGCGTGGCCATCATGACTTCCGAAATGGATCCGGAACTGATCGACGATCTGGCTCGGCGTGGCATTCCGATTGTCTTCCTCGACGTGGGAAGGGTTCGCGACCGCATCAGTAATATCCGCGTGGATTATGCGCAGGGCATTCGCGAAGCGGTCGATCATCTCATCACCGTGGGCCATCGCCGCATTGGATTCATCAGCGGGCCGATGAATTTGAAATCCGCGCGCACCCGCAAGTCCGCATTTCTAAAATGCTGGAGCGCGTATGGCCTTGTCGGGGACAGCGGTCTGATGGTCGAGGGCAACCACAAGATCGACGGCGGCGAATTGGCCATGTTTCGCCTTCTGCAGTTGAAGCAACGGCCCACCGCGGTTCTGGCCTCCAACGATCTTAGTGCCATAGGAGCCTTTCGGGCCATCCATCTCGCGGGCTTGCGCATTCCCGAAGATATCTCCGTCGTCGGCTTCGACGATATTGATTTTGGCCAGTTCACCCATCCCCCTCTCGCTACCATCCGGCTCTCGCGCACGGAGCTGGGTGGGAAGGCTTTCAATGCCCTGTTCCGAATTCTTCACGGAGACTCGAAAGTAGGCGAGGAATATAACGTCGAGACCCATTTTGTAGTCCGCGAGTCAACAGGTCCGCCTCCAAATAGCGGCCACTAAGGACCAATGAAGCTTCTTGGGGACTGAGTTAGGGCTTGCTCGCTGCAGTTTTCGGCTCGGTGATTGTCAGAATCTGGTTGGCCGTGACATTTTCGACTCGCTGCACCACGCCGCTTGGCCACCGGATTTCCAAGTATTTTGCGGAGGGCTCGGTGTCTAGGCCGAAGTGAACACGGCGATCGCTTGCGGAGAGATAACTCCCTGCCGTGCTCACGGTCGCGTATTGCTCCTTTCCAGATGCGGCCACCAGCTTAATCACGGCGCCGATGCCATCGCGGTTACTTTTCTGGCCGACGAGGCGAAGGAGCAGCCAGTTGTTCGCGTTTCCGCCTTCATTTCTCAATACGTAGGCAGGACCATTATTGGTGGTGATGACCACATCCAGGTCCCCATCGTTATCGATGTCCCCGACTGCTAGGCCACGGGCAGCCCATTGCCGCTGGAATACTGCGCCGGACTGCGCTGAAACATCTACAAACTGCTTCCCGGAGTTGCGCAGCAGCAGAGGCGGCTCAAGGTAACGCAGGTGGGGAAAAGTGAGCTGAATTGTATCGAGCACATGACCTTGCGCGACGAATAAGTCTTTCCAACCGTCATTGTCATAATCCATGAACTTGACGCCCCACCCCGAGTAGGGCTGGGAGATCGCACCCAAGCCGGAATTCGGAGACTCGTAGGTGAACGTGCCGTCCCCCGAGTTATGGTAGATCGCATATTGCTGGCCAGAAAGATTTGTCATGACCATGTCCGGCCAGCCGTCGTTGTCGTAGTCGGCGAAATCCACTCCCATGCCGGCGTAAGTTTGTCCGTTGTCATCCACTGCGGTGCCTGCGAGAAGGGCAGTATCTTCGAAGGTTCCGTTTCCCTTGTTGCGGTATAGAGACTGGCGGACTGAATCATTGGCTACTGCCAAGTCAATGTGGCCATCCCGATCAAAGTCAGCGACTGCGATGCCTAGAGCTTTGCCGCCCGCAGCGCCCATTCCCGCCGTTTTAGACACTTCGGTAAACCGCCCACTACCCTCGTTCTTGTACACGAGAAGCGAGACGCCGCCAAACACGTCCGGATGGCAATAGGCCCGGTACCCGGGCCGGTGCTCACCGCAGTAGATGTTCCTATCAAATGACCAGTCTAAATAGCGAGCCACAACTAGGTCCAGCAAACCATCATTGTCTAGATCGACGAAGGCAGCGCTTGTGGACCAGCCTGCGCCGGCTACGCCCGCTGTTTCGGTGACATCCGTGAAAGTGCAATTTCCATTGTTGTGATACAAACGATTGCGCGGGTAACCTGTGACGTAGAGGTCTTCGTTGCCATCGTTGTCATAATCGCCCGTTGCCACACCCATCCCATACTCGACACCCGCAACTCCACTCTTTTCTGTAATGTCTTCAAACTTGCCGTCTGCCTTCTGATGGTAGAGACGGTTGAAATAACGCGGATCGTCTTTGTGAGGAACGGCGCTCTTCGGCATCGGATCCTCGATGCGGGCGCCATTCACGAAAAAGATGTCCAGCCGGCCGTCGTTGTCGCAGTCGAATAGCGCCACGCCTGAACCCATCGTCTCCAAAAGATATTTTTGTGTTGTCGGCGAGGATTCATGTTTGAAGCGAATTCCGAGTTCTTGCGTCACGTCGGCAAACTTGACGGCAGGGGGTGTAGCTTTTTCGGCCCGGGGCCCGGTAGCCGGAGGTACTGGAACTTGCGCCGCTGCGGAAGACAGACACAACACGATTTGCCACGACAACCACGGTAGCGTGCTCCTGCTGATTTTAGCGCGGTGAAGGGTCATTTTCACTGTTTCCGTGAGACCTGATTTAATGTAATCGATTACAATACTCCTGGTACACGGCTATCATATACCGCCTAATCTGGAAGGAGGCAGGTCAAGGGCATGCGAATCGCTCGCTGGTCGCGGATTACCATCTCTTCTTTCGCGATGTTCACTCTCTGGTTGCCTGGTTGCGGGAGTGACCGTTCCATTCCGCCGCCTCCACCGAGCACGTTTAGCAATCCCCTCCTGATCCAGATCCCCGCTGGAGGCACAGTTCAAGATTGTCCGGATCCGTCCATCATCCGGGGACAACAACCCGGCGACACATTCTGGTATATGTACTGCACCACCGACCCATTGAATGACACCGACAAAGACTCATTAGGCAACTTCAACTTTCACTTGATCACCATGCACAAGACCTCAGACCTTGTACATTGGAGTTATTTGGGCGATGTATTCAACATCCGCCCAGCCTGGGTGGCGCCCACTGCAGGACTGTGGGCTCCCGCCATCAAGTTTTTCAACAACAAATACTTTCTTTACTACGCCGCTTCCGACACGAGCCTTCTTGGCGGGGGCGCCGCTATTGGGGTGGCTACCAGCGTAAGCCCGACGGGTCCGTGGATCGACAGTGGCACTCCCGTAGTCCTGCCGGAGGATTCGCCCTGTTGTCCGGGTACGCGGCGGGCCGTCATCGATCCCGAAGTGGTTCAGTCTAACGGCAAGAGCTACATTTATTTTGGCAGTTTCAACGGAGGAATCTCAGCTCGGACGCTTTCCGCAGATGGTTTGACCTCCGATCCAGCCAGTGAAACTCCTATCACTATCGACAACCGCTATGAAGCAGCCAATATCGTGCTACACGGCGGCTTCTACTATATCTTCGTTTCCGCGTCGAACTGCTGCAACGGACCGCTCAGCGGGTATGCTGTTTTCGCGGGCCGTTCAGCGAATCCTTTAGGACCGTTCCTCGATAGCCAAAACATTTCTCTATTGGACAGCCGCGTCGGTGGCTCTCCGGTGGCCAGCATGAACGGGAACCGCTGGGTCGGGCCAGGACACAATGCAGTGTTTACCGACATGGCTGGGCAGGACTGGTTTCTGTATCATGCCATTGATAGAAACGCTCCTTATTTTGCGGGCGCTCCCGGATTCACCAAGCGTCCAGGAATGCTGGACGCTCTCGATTGGGTGAATGAATGGCCTGTCGTACGCGGCGGGCTCGGACCTTCCGATGTACCACAGCCTGCCCCGACAGCGCAACCGGGAGACACGAGTCAGTACACCCCAACGTTCGCCACACCGGACCAAGCCGGCCAGCTGATGGCAACTTTTTCCGACGAATTCAACAGCCCCACGCTCAGCCCGCAATGGAGCTGGGTGCGGCGGCCAGCTTCGGGAACCTTTGGTCTAACCGGGCAAGAGTTTCAGTTCGACACACAAAATGCAGACCTTTTTCTAGACAGCAACAATGCCTCTGTTCTCGTCGAAGCAGCGCCAGCCAGCGACTACATTGTCGAAACGCGTGTAAACTTAAATGTTCCTGCAGTAGGATGCTGTCAGAATTTTGTTCAAGCGGGTGTGGTTATCTATGGAGATGACGACAACTACGTGAAGCTCGTGCACGTATCCATCTTCGATACCAGACAAACTGAATTCGCCAAGGAACTCGCGCCTGTCCCAAACGGATTTCCTCGCTATGGAAGCACCCTGGCAGGCCCGCCCTCGGATTGGACCTGGTTGCGCATTCTAAGACGGGCCGTCACCGGCGGGGAGACGTACACCGCTTACTCCGGCAATGATGGACAGACATGGATAAAAGGCGGTACCTGGACTCACAGTCTTGGAGCCGGCGCGCGCCTCGGGCTGGTGTCCATGGGCGGGTTAGGCTTCATAGCCAAATTTGACTACGTGCATGTGAGCACCTTGGCTCCGTAGCAGAGCCGGGAGGGGAGTGTTTGCTTCCGAAATAAGTTTAGCTAGTGCGGCGCCATGACACCACACGGGTCCTGATTTGCGGCCGCCAGATCTCAAACAATTTTTCGATGGCTTAGTGGTCGAGAAGAACAAGGAATCGTGTGACCGTGTTCGTGCGCCGCGTGCTTTCTTCGGCTTCACGTTGCAAAGCATCCTGTTGAAGAGCGGTTTGCTCTTTGGCTAAGGAACTGAGTCCCAATTGCCGGTAAACGCGAGAGAGCCGATAGTGGCCTTCGGGCGAACTCGGCTCCAGGCTCACGCATTTTTCCAGCTGAGTACGGGCCTGTTGCCATTCTTGTGACCATTCCAGCGCTTTCCCTAGCTGGCATCGGGCCAGCGGCTCCTTGGGCGCAATTCGAACTGCTTGCTGAAGCCTGCGCAGAATCTCAGGTCTATGAGAAACGTCTCCGGCCTCTTCTGAAACACGCAGCGAGACTCCACCGCATATGGCGGCTGCACTTTTGCTTGATGGATGCTCATCCGCAAACGCGCATATCTGGGCCACTGCGGCAGGATCGGGTGCGGCTGTGTCCTGGAGCGTGATTTCGCCGAGATAGCGCGCGGCAAGCTCATCCTTCGGATCGAGCTTTGTGGCCCCGAACAACGTGCGGATGGAATCCGCTGACCGATCCACCAGGTAGTAGGCAAGTGCCTGGAGAATCTTGATGCGAATGGACTGCGGGAAGAGTTCCGCAGATTGTTCCAAGACTACAATCGCAGCATCGAAAGTCTGGTGCTTCAGTAGTTCCCTCGCCAGGGCCAGGCGGTGCTCTTCCATGTTGGGTTCGAGGGCGACCGCAGCCTGATAGCTATGCACTGCGGCGAGAGAGTCGCCACGCCTCTCCTGGATGTCGCCCAGCAAGCTCTCCAATGAGCCGCTGTCTTCCAGGGCCTTCGCCTTCTCGGCGCTTGCTAGTGCGGCGTCCCATTCACCCTCGCGATAACGAGCGAGTGTAAGGTTAAAGAGAATGTCCGCGCGGTCTGGCGCCAAACGGCTCGCATCCTCCAAATCCTTCACCGCCTCCCCGTAAAGCTCAGCCCGGCTCAACAACTCGGCTGTACGCAAGCGAATTTCGAGTTGCCGGTCGGCGGGAAGCGTAAAACTACGCAGCGTTTCGAGCGTCGAAGCCGGACTTACACGCGACTCAAGCTGAACCTCGAGGCGGGCAAGACTCGCAGCAACCTGCAATTCAACATTTCCCGGTGCGAGTTTGGCTGCTGCCTCCATGTCGGTGGCAGCAGCGGCCGAATGGCCAAGTCCCGATTCGATAGACGCCCTTAATCGAAAAAAAACGATGCGCTGCTGCCGGTCTTGTGGCGCCGGCACACCTCGAATCGTCGCAGAGGCCTCCGCGTAGCGATGCGCTCGCGCGAGTTGCAAGGCCTTGTCGAGGGATTCAGCATTAGACGAATGGCCGGATTGAGCGCCCGCCTGGCAAAATGCGGCCAAGAAAACGCACCCCAGGCGGACAGTGAACAAGATCGAGCGTCTCATGTCGGACCTGTATCTTACCTCGGCTGGCGAAGGCTTGCGGGTTTATGCAAACGTGTGAGAAAATCCCGCGGTGTCCGGCACCCCCGCTCCCCATCTCCATCGTGAACTCGGCCTCTTCGAGGCCATTTCCGCCAACATGCTCGAAATGATTGGTGTGGGCCCATTTTTAACTATCCCCTTAATTTTGAGTACTATGAGCGGCCCGCAGGCCATGCTCGGTTGGCTCCTGGGTGCGCTGGTCGCCATTTGTGATGGCCTGGTCTGGGCTGAGCTTGGGGCCGCCATGCCAGGCACCGGAGGGCCCTATCGCTACCTGTCCGAAGCCTATGGCCCGAAGCGCTTGGGAAGACTGATGAGCTTTCTGTTTATCTGGGAAACCGTCTTTCTTGCCCCATTGTCGATTGGAGCCGGGGCGGTGGGTTTCGCGCAATACACAAAGTTTCTCTGGCCGCAAATGGGAATTTGGCAGGGCAAAGCTGTCGCCGTTGCCGTGTGCCTGGCCATCACTTTTATGCTTTACCGGGACATTCGCTCGGTCGGACGTTTGTCCATCGTCTTGTGGGTTGTGGTGATTTTCACCGCCCTAGCGATCACTGGTGCCGGTTTGCTCAATTTTCAGGTGCGGCGGGTTTTTGACTTTCCTCCCCACGCTTTCGCGCTTTCGAAAGACTTTTTCGTCGGCTTGGGTGGCGCAACTTTACTAGCGATGTATGATTACGGCGGCTACAACAACGCGTGCTTTTTTGCAGGTGAGGTCCGCCATCCGGAGCGCGTGATTCCGCGTTCAATACTAGTCTCAATTGGACTAGTTGCAGCCTTATATCTGACCATGAATCTGACCATCATCGGCGTCATCCCCTGGCGTGAAGCAATGCACTCCACGTTTATCGTTTCCGATTTGATGCAACGGCTATATGGCTCAACGGTGGCGCAGGTGATGACAGGATTGATTCTGTTCACGACTTTTGCTTCTTTGTTCGCCGTATTGTTGGGCTACTCGAGAGTTCCCTTCGCGGCAGCCACGGATGGACGGTTTTTCCCTGTTTTCGGGCGTCTCCATCGCACGAAGAATTTTCCCTATTTTTCTGTGGCGTTTATTGGGATTTCCTCCGCGTTCGCCAGCCTGCTAAATCTCTCGGACCTGATCACCGCGTTGATCGTCATCCAAGTCCTTGTGCAGTTCATGGCGCAGGTTGTCGCGGTCACCTTGATCCGCCGCTACCGTCCGGATATTCGCCGTCCGTTTCAGATGTGGCTATATCCAGTGACAAGTATCATCGCGTTTGCCGGGTGGGGATTCATTCTTGCGGCTAGCGGGCTGAAATTCATCCTTTGGGGGCTTGTCCTGACAGCCTTCGGCATCGGTGCTTATCTGTGGAGAGCACGTACAGAACACGAGTGGCCGTTCGAACGCGCGCAGGCTGGCGTAGCGAGATGAACAGAGAACACCAACTGGATGTACTCGTCGTTGGCGACCTCTTTCTGGATTTGGTCATGAGCGGTTTCGAATCCTGGCCTCGTCCGGGAGAGGAGTCCTTCGCCAAGAAATTCCACAAAGAAGTGGGAGGAGGGGCCGCCATCACCGCCTGCGGGCTCTCGAAGCTTGGTCTGCAAACCGGCATTCTTGGGGCAGTGGGTAAAGAGGATGGACAGTGGATGCTTGACCAGTTGCGTGGGCGGGGCGTGGATACCTCCAGGATTCGGGTAACTCCGACAGAGCCTACGGCGTTCACCGTCAGCGTTTCCACGGCACTGGATCGCACGTTTCTGACGTACAGCGGCGCGAACCGCGAACTCCTAAGATTGATGGGCGATTTGATTGGGATCGCGGCGGACTATAAGGTTCGCCACATCCATCTGGCGCACGCTATGGATCTTGCAAATGTGCAGTCTTCGTTCAAAGCCATCAAGGACAATGGCTGGAGCTTGTCAGTGGATGTGGGCTGGCATCCCGAATGGTACGCCGACCCGCGTGCCATTGCTGTGCTGAAACTGGTGGATGTCTTTTTTCCTAATGAGCGGGAGGCTGGGGCTGTGACCAAGGAAACCGAGCCGCGCCGCATGCTGGATGCATTTCAACGTTTGGGCCTTCACAGAGTTGCGCTTAAGCTGGGCAAAAAGGGCGCCGCATTGCTCTGGGACACAGAGATCTCCCTCCAAAGGCCAGGGAAAATCAACCCGGTGGATACGACGGGAGCGGGCGACTGCTTCGATGCAGGATTTCTCTACGCGTGGCTGGCTGGAATGGAGCCTGCCCTGTGCTTGAGGGCCGGCGCAGCATGCGGGGAAATGTCCACACGGACGCTGGGCGGGATTACGGGTTTTCCGTCGAAGGAAGAATTGGAAACGATTTTATGCACCGCAAAGTAAGTGTCATCGGGGGAGGGGGCGTTCGAACACCCCTCCTCATTCACGGGTTGCTTCAGGCGCAGTCGCTGCTCAAGGTCGCCGAATTGCAGTTGTTTGATGTGGACTCCCGCCGCGCAGAGTTGATGGCCTCACTCGGCCGCGAGATTGCGAAAAATTTGGGCGTCGAGATAAAGCTGTTGGCCGTGAATTCCGCTGAAAGGGCAGTGGAGGGCTGTGATTTCGTTCTGAGCAGTCTTCGCGTAGGTGGCATGGCTGCACGCGCGCGGGATGAACGAATCGCTATCGAAGAGGGGCTCGCGGGGCAGGAAACCACCGGTCCAGGCGGCGTTGCCATGGCCTTGCGAACTGTTCCGGTCGCCTTGGCGTACGCCCGCATGGTGGAGCAGCTTGCCCCCAAGGCATGGTTTATCAACTTTACCAACCCTGCTGGGCTCATCACCCAAGCCCTGAATCAGCACACCAAACTGAAACTCGTCGGCATCTGCGATACGCCGGCTGAACTGCTACACCGTATCGCGCACGTTCTAGGGGAGCCTTCTTCGGAAGTTCGCTGCGACTATGCTGGGCTTAATCACCTCGGATGGGTGCGGCGCGTGTTCGTCCGCGGTGAAGACGTCACTGCAAAGCTGCTGAACAACGAGCAAGCGTTGCGGCACCTTTATCACGCGGATTTGTTCGCCCCTTTGTTGATCCGCACGCTGAATCTCATCCCATCGGAATACTTGTTTTTCTACTACAGCCAGCGCAAAGCCCATCGCAATCAGTTGAACGCCGGCGCGAGCCGTGGCGAGGAATTGGTACGCTTGAATGCCGAACTCTTCACGCAACTCCAGTCAGAAACTCCAAGTGAGGCGTTGGAGACATATCGCAACTACCTAATGCGACGGAATGCATCCTACTTGCGCCTGGAAGCTGAAGCAGGAACAGCGTTTCGGACGATAGAGAACGAACCAGATCCTTTTGACACCCCCACGGGCTATCACAAGATTGCCGTAGAAGTGATGAGCGGCCTCGTTTCTGACAAACCCCGCACGGTGGTCGTGAATGTCCTTAACGAAAACAGCATCGGGGACCTGGCACCTGAGGATGTAGTTGAGGTCCCTTGCACGATAAGCAGAGAAGGCGTCAAACCTACGCATTGTGGGCGGCTGCCGGAGAGCGTCCGGGGGCTGGTTCTCGCTGTCAAAGCCTATGAGCGCACGGCGATTCGGGCGGTCATGGAAAAATCCTGGTCCGTGGCGCAGCTGGCGATGCTCGAATACCCAATCATCGGACAATGGGAGATTGCGCAAAACCTTCGAAAAGCCTGGGCAAACTGCGATCAGGAGCACCTTGGCTATCTGGAAAACTAGCGCAGCGCCAAGGTCTCGCGTAGCATTCGTAAGCAGGGTAGGACGGGGTCAAGCAGACGAAAGTCCCGCGGTTAGTTGACATTAAAGAAGGCGAGAATTAGAGTATAATTCCTTTCCGCAAACGTGTGCGGACACTGGTGCGTACCCTCGTGCATAGACCGACCTCCATTAAAGACATTGCCAGACTCGCGAACGTCTCTTCTTCCACAGTCTCCCGGGCCCTCCAAAGCAGCCCTTTGATCAGCCGCCGTACTGCCGAGAGGATTCAGCGAATTGCCAGGGAATCCGGCTACCGCGTCAGTGCCATTGCGCGTGGGCTCGTCACCCAGAAAACCAAGACCATCGGCGTCGTGGTCACGACCATCGCAGACCCGTTCGTGAGCGAGGTTGTGAGCGGGATCGAAGATTGTGGCAACGACCACGGCTATTCCGTTTTCCTGGCCAATTCGAACGCGGACCCAGACCGGGAAACCAAGGTAGTTCACTCCTTCTCTGAAAGGCGAGTGGAAGGGGTGGTGGTTACTTCTTCTCGCGTAGGGGCGCGCTATCTACCTCTCTTGTCAGAAATGCGAATCCCCATCGTGCTGGTAAACAACCAACATCCCGGTGAATTTGTAAACTCCGTCTTGATCGAAAACGTGAAAGGCAGCGCAGAGGTGACCAATCATCTCATTCACCTGGGCCACAAGAGAATTGCCTACCTCGGAGACCGCTTCGGCTATCAATCCGACACGGAACGATTTGCGGGCTATCGAGAGGCTTTAGAGCGGGCGGGACTTCCGTTCCTGCCGGAACTGATCGTGCATGGAGACGGAAAGTGTGAGGGTGGAATGACGGGTGTTGAAGCCCTAATGAACCTTCCCAAACCGCCGACTGCAATTTTCTGTTACAACGACATGACCGCGCTCGGTGCTTTCCGGCAGCTTCACCTCCGGAAGATGCGGGTTCCCGAAGACGTTTCAGTCGTTGGATTCGATGACCTGTTCATCGCGTCGTACACGCAGCCACCGCTCACCACTGTGCGGCAGCCGCGCCGGCTCATGGGTCGTTTAGCCATGGAGAGCCTTCTGAAGCTGATATCTGGTGAAGATTCTTCAAGCGCCATCAACGTGCCGGCGGAATTGATCGTGCGCGAGTCCACCGCGCCACCCCCGGACAAATAGCAATGAGTTCGCGACGAAATTTGTTGATTCCGGCAGTCCCAACGCCAAACGGCCGAGGGACAGCGATGAACGTTGAACCAATAGGCATAGGGTTCGAATACCTGAAGCTGCAGGTTCACCGGATTCGAGCAGGCGAGCACCTCACGGGAAGCACAGATTCGAACGAACTAGGTATCGTGGGTTTGGGCGGAAAGTTTGATTTAGCATCAACCCAGGGCAGCTGGAAGAATATTGGCATTCGCGCAAACGTATTCACAGGGATGCCTTTCGCTGTCTACTTGCCCCTCCGCACTGACTTCACCGTTACTGCCCTCACGGATTGTGACCTGGCCTTCTGTTATTCCCGGGCCGAGATCTCATATCCGGCAGCTCTCATCACTCCGGTCGATGTAAAGGTCGAAATCCGCGGTGGCGCCAATGCGACTCGCCAGATCAACCATATCGTGACGCCGGAATTTCCCGCCCAGCGCCTCCTGATCGTGGAGGTATACACGCCCAGCGGCAACTGGTCCAGCTACCCGCCCCATAAGCATGACGTCCATAATCCGCCCGGAGAAGTAGATCTCGAAGAACTCTACTACTACCGGATTGACCGACCGGAAGGTTACGCGATTCAAAGGGTCTATACACGAGATCACCGGCTCGATGAAACGCTGACAGCGCGCGACGGGGATTTAGTGCTCATTCCGGAAGGCTATCACCCCGTGGTTGCGGCTCACGGCTACAACGTTTATTACCTGAATGTCCTGGCCGGCTCCGCTCGTTCGATGGCCGCTTCGGATGATCCCGACTACGGGTGGGTACGAAACACCTGGCGGGAGAAAGACCCTCGAGTTCCGGTGGTGAAATGAGGGCTGGCAATCGCTCTTGGGAGAGAAGATGGCGAAATTGCGAGTCGGCAATGCTCCATGTTCCTGGGGCCCTCTCGAATTCGAGGCGACGAAAGCTAAGCAGATCGGCTTCAGCCGCATGCTTGACGAGCTGGTGGAAACCGGTTACACGGGAACAGAACTGGGCGACTGGGGCTATATGCCCACAGACGCGCAAGATTTGAAGCGGGAGCTAACGCGTCGAGGAGTCGTCATGCTGGGCGCCTTCGTGCCAGTTCCGCTGAAGGATCATTCTTCCCACGCAGCAGGAACAAAGAATGCCGTCAAGACAGCACACTTGCTTGCAAGCGTTGCCCAGGATCCATCTCCATTCCTTGTACTCGCGGATAACAATGGCAGCGTTCCGCAGCGCACTCTGAATGCAGGACAAATCGCTCCGGAAATGGGACTGTCCGCAGAAGAAGGAAGGATTTTCGCGGAAGGCGCAAACTCAATCGCCAGAGCAGTTCGTGACGCTACAGGATTGCGGACGGTGTTTCACCACCATTGCGGCGGCTACGTCGAAACCCCGGCTGAGATCGCGCGTTTTCTGGAGCTTACCGATCCACACCTAATCGGCCTGGTTTTCGACACCGGTCATTACGTGTTCGGCTCCGGCAATTGCGACGTTCTCGCGGGATTGGACCGCTTCGGGGAACGCATCTGGTACATCCACCTGAAGGATTGCCGTCAAGATGTCGCCCGCAAGTCCCGGGTGGAGGGCTGGGATTATTTCGAGTCCTTGCGCCACGGAATTTTCTGTGAACTGGGACGGGGCTGTGTGGATTTCTCAGGAGTGTTGCGCTGGCTGAAAGATGCGAGGTACGACTGTTATGTGGTGGTGGAGCAAGATGTGTTGCCGGGAATGGGCGCGCCCAAAGAGAGCGCCCTGCGCAATCGCGAGTATTTGCGCTCGATTGAACACAATTTCGCATAGCTGGGGGCCAAGGAGACTCGTTTGACGGCGAAAATTCTTCGAATAGGTATCATTGGTGCCGGTCGAATTGGCAAAGTGCATGCAGAGACCTTGGCGTTCCGGCTGCCCGAAGCGACAGCCTCGGCGATCGCCGACGTCAACGGCAATGTGGCCAGAGACGTGGCCGAGCGATTTCAAATTCCCCGCGTGGTCTCAGACAGCCAGGAAATCATCAATGATCCCTCGATTGACGCCGTCTTGATCTGCTCCCCGACTGAAACGCATGCAGAACTAGTGATTCAAGCCGCGCGCGCCGGGAAACACATCTTTTGCGAGAAGCCGATC
>Ga0209648_10000763_pt1 | contig 25169 bp, 20 predicted proteins | sample GraSoi2013_115cm_FD_185830 | JGI IMG/M metagenome (GOLD analysis project Ga0209648, IMG submission 185830) | Grasslands soil microbial communities from the Angelo Coastal Reserve, California, USA - Sample 9_17_2013_115cm (SPAdes) (version 2) | ecosystem: Environmental > Terrestrial > Soil >... | reverse complement strand
TGACCTGCGCAAGAGCCTGGTGGAAGGCGGGCGTGGACAAGCGGGTTCGCAAGGCAGCCAGCGCGTTGGCCGCGCGATCGTGGCGGCGCAGATCGCGATCACCTTGGTTCTCGTGGTCGGAGCGGGTTTGCTCGGCCGCAGCCTGATGAAAGTGCTCGAAGTGAATCCCGGGTTCCGCGTGGAGAAAATTGTCACCATGGACGTCTCACTTCCGTGGGAGGGGTTGGACAACCCCAAAGCGAAGGCGGGTGAGGCGATCTTCTTTTCCAACTTAATTGACCGGCTCAAACAAATCCCAGGCGTGCACAAGGTTGGCTCGGCTAGCGCCCTGCCGATGGATGGCGGTCTTCCCGACGGAATGTTTCTGCTGATGACCCAGAACGAGGTCCCCAAGACCACGGATGGTTTTGATGCGCTGTCGCAGCAAAAAGAACGCCTTGGCAGTGCGGATTTCTGTGTCGCCAGCGATGGTTACTTCCAGGTTCTCGGAATTCCTCTGATTCGAGGGCGAATCTTCGACGAGCGCGACGGCGCGAATTCTCCGCATGTCGCCGTGATCAGCGAATCGCTTGCGCGCGACCGGTGGCCAAACCAGGACCCCATCGGCCACACCATCGAGTTTGGAAACATGGATGGCGACTTGCGTTTGCTGACCATCGTCGGGATCGTGGGCGACATTCACGAGTACGGCCTCGACGCGCCGCCTCGTCCGACCATCTATGTGAATTTGTTCCAGCGGCCGCGCTCAGCGGTCACCTTAACGATGCTGAGCGATGCCGACACGCGCTTGGTTACTTCGGCGGCGCGAGGAATCCTCCAGGACCTCAACCTGGAGATTCCGGCGAAGTTCCGGACGTTTTCGGAAGTCTATTCCGCCTCGCTGGGCTCGCGGAGATTCAACGTCATTCTCGTCGGATTCTTCGGAGTCACCGCGCTGCTGCTCGCAACGGCAGGTGTGTTTGGCGTGATGGCCTATTCGGTCAGCCGCCGCACGCGGGAAATCGGCGTTCGTGTCGCTCTCGGCGCGGGCTCCGGCGACGTTCTGAAGATGATTCTGAGCCAGGGAATGCGCACCATTTTTATCGGTGTGGCGATTGGGATTGCCGGTTCGCTGGCCCTGACACGCGCCGTCGAGTCGCTGCTCTTTGGCGTCACTGCCACTGATCCGCTGACTTTCGGCGGCGTGACCCTGCTCCTAGTCGGGGCGGCGCTGCTGGCTTGTTTCATTCCGGCGCGGCGGGCTACGAAAGTGGATCCAATGGTGGCGTTGCGTTACGAATAGATTTCGTCTCTGGCCGTTTCGATTGTCGAGGAGTGCGTCATGCCGCTCTTTGTGAAAGCTCGCGAACAATTCGCGCATCACGCCAAGTCGATGAGTCGGAATTAGATGCATCTGCCATGCTCCCGGATATCAATTATTTACGAGCTTCGGCGACTTCCCTGGCGCTTCTAAATCACTCTTGACACGCGGACTCGCAAGCCGTATGAAGGAGGTTCCGCGGGGACTGTTCCCTACCTTATCCCCCGCGGCTGGGGGTTTTCTTTATGAGCCCAACCCGCCGTGATTTCCTGAAGTTAACAACCATAGGTGGAGCCGCAGCCGCTGTTTTCGGCTTCGATTTGAAGCCGGCGTTCGCGCAGTTGCGCACCCTCAAGATTGCGCGCGCCAGCGAGACACGCTCGACCTGCCCGTACTGCGCGGTTGGCTGCGGCACCATCATCTATACGATCGGTGATCGCGCGAAAAACGTGACCGCGCAGGTGGTGCACGTCGAGGGCGATCCCGATCATCCGACCAACCGCGGCACGCTGTGCCCCAAGGGTTCCTCGCTGCAACAAGAGATCATGAACGACCGCCGCTTGCTGAAGCCCCTGGTGCGCCGGCCCGGCGGCACCGAATGGCAGGACATTTCGTGGGACGACGCCATCAATGAAATCGCGGCGCGGGTGAAAAAGACACGCGATGAGACTTTCATCGAAAAGGATGCGGCGGGCCACACCGTGAACCGGCTGGAATCCGTCGCCTGGATCGGCGGCTGCACAGACACCAATGAGTTTAACTATCTGGTTGTGAAAGCAATGCATGCCCTGGGGGTCGTGCACCTGGAAAACCAGGCCAGGGTTTGACACGGCCCCACGGTCTCAAGTTTGGGACCAACGTTCGGACGCGGGGCGATGACCAACGGCTGGGTGGACATGAAGAATACCGACATGATGCTCATCATGGGCGGTAATCCGGCCGAGAACCATCCTTGCGGGTTCAAGTGGCCCATCGAAGCCAAGCGCACCCGGAACGCAAAAATCATCTCCGTCGACCCGCGCTTCACGCGTACCTCCGCGGTCGCCGATCTCTTCTGCCAGATTCGCGCCGGCACGGACATCGCCTTCCTCGGCGGCGTCATTCATTATGCTATCGAGAACAACCGCATCGCCAAAGAATACCTGGTCAACTACACGAACGCGGCGTTCATCGTCAAAAGCGATTTCAAGCTGCCCGCTGATACCGATGGAGTGTTTTCCGGCTTTGACGCCAAGTCGCAGAGTTACGACAAGTCCACTTGGAACTATGCGGGGACAAGCGCAGGAAGCTCTGCGGCGCCCGCTGCAAGCGGAGGCGCGCCGCCCGCTCCCCGGTTGCCGGAAAAAGTCGAGTTCGATCTATCGCTCCAGAACCCAAATTGTGTGTTCCAACTCCTGAAGAAGCATTACTCGCGGTATACGCCGGAGATGGTCGAGCGCATCACTGGGATTCCCAAAGAACAGTTCCTCAAAGCCGCCGACCTCTATACCTCGATTCGCAAAGACGGCGACATGAAGAAGGCGGGTACCATCATTTACGCCGTCGGATGGACGCAACACTCGTTTGGCACGCAAATCATTCGCACAGCGGCGATGCTGCAACTGCTTCTCGGCAACGTGGGCCGCGCGGGTGGTGGCGTCAACGCGTTGCGCGGGCACTCCAACATTCAGGGCGCCACAGACATGGCTGGCCTTTTCGACGCCTTGCCCGGCTATCTGAAAGTTCCCACGCCCGCGGACACTTCCTTCGACTCCTGGATGAAACGCATTACGCCGACACCCTCGAAGCCCGCCCCGTGGGATTCGTTCAACTACTACAGCAACACGTCGAAATTCGCGGTCAGCTATCTGAAAGCCCTCTACGGCGACGCGGCCACGAAACAAAACGGCTGGGCCTTCGATTATCTGCCAAAGGTGGATCGCAACTATTCGTGGGTGCAGATGTGGGACGACATGTACAACGGCACCTTGAAAGGGATGCTTGCCTTTGGGATGAACGGCGTAGCGATTGGTCCCAACTCAAAGAAAAACATCGACGCGCTGAAAAAAGCGGACTTTCTGGTGGTGGGGGAAATTTATCCGGACGAAACCAGCGAGTTTTGGAAGTCGCCCGGGATCACCACGGACGAGATGAAGCAGATTCAAACGACCGTGTACCGCTTGCCTTGCGCGGGATTTGCCGAGAAAGACGGTTCCTTCACCAATTCCGCGCGCTGGGTGCTATGGAAGAATACGGCCTTGCCAACGCCCGGAGATGCGCGGCTGGACCATGCCATCGTGGCTCAAATTTTCTTGAAGATCCGCGAGCTGTACAAAAAGGAAGGCGGCAAGTTCCCCGATCCCATCCTGAACCTGACGTGGAATTATTCCGTCCCATCCAGCCCGCCCCTGGCAGAAGTGCTGAAGGAAATCAACGGCAAAGCCCTCGCCGATCTCGAGGATCCAACAACCAAGCAGCAGATCAAAACCGGCCAGCAGCTCCCCGGCTTTGCCTGGTTGAAAGATGATGGTACGACGTCCTGCGGCAACTGGATTTACTCCGGTTCATTCACCGAAGCGGGAAATCAGACGGCGCGACGCGATCCCTCCGATCCTTCGGGTCTGGGCGTCCATCCGGGATGGGGCTGGTCCTGGCCCGCAAATCGCCGCGTGCTTTACAACCGCGCGTCGTGCGATGTGGACGGCAAGCCCTGGGATCCCACGCGAAAACAAGTCTGGTGGAACGAAAGCACCCAAAAATGGGTCGGCAACGACGTGCCCGACTTCAAGGTCGATTCCAAGCCCAAAGATCACATGGGCCCCTTCATCATGAATCCGGAAGGCATCGGGCGGATCTTTGCGCCGCTCTCCGCTTTTGCCGATGGACCGTTCCCCGAATTCTACGAACCTATCGAGAGTCCGATTGACAATCCACTCCATCCGCAGCAGACCCACAATCCCGTGGTGAAGCGCTTCAAGACGCCGGAGGATAAATACGCCACGCCGAAGGACGGCTACACGATTGTCTGCACAACCTATCGCATGACCGAGCACTATCATTACTGGACGAAGAACAATCCAATGAACGTGCAGCTCGTGCCGGAACCCTTTGTGGAAATCCCCGCTGAGTTGGCGAACAAGATGGGGCTCCGCGGCGGCGAAAAAGTAAAAGTCTCCAGCATCCGTGGAGATTACATCGCGAAAGCCATGGTCACCAAGCGCATCAAGGCCATGATGATCGATGGCAAAAAGGTCTACCAGATCGGCTTCCCCATTCATCAAGGCTATCGGGGAATCACCGAAGACGAGGGCAAGGACGCGAGGACCCTGGCGAACCTGCTCACGCCCACGGTCTTTGATCCCAACGCGTACACACCGGAATTCAAGGGCTTCCTGGTGAAGCTCGAGAAAGCGTAGGGGATGCCATGAGCCAGGAAACACTGCGCATCCAGAAAATTTCAGGTCACGCAGGGACTGTACCCGGCGAAGACACGCAACGCGAATTTCAAGTCTGCAAACTCATCGACACCACCACATGCATCGGCTGCAAAGCGTGCGAAGTCGCGTGCATGGAGTGGAACGACCTGCCGTTCGGCGAAACCGTCTTCGACAATACCTATCAGACCATGCCGGAGACGCGCTGGAATTACTGGAACCTGATCCTCTTCAACGAACATGAGCGGGATGACGGCACCCTGATGTGGCTGATGCGCAAGAACCAGTGCATGCACTGCGCGGAGCCGGGCTGCCTGGCGGCGTGTCCCGCCGACGGCGCCATCGTGCAGTACACGAATGGCATCGTCGATTTTCAGCAAGCCAACTGCATCGGCTGCGGCTACTGCATCACGGGATGCCCGTTCGACATCCCGAAGATGAACCCCAAGACCAATCGCGTTTTCAAGTGCACGCTGTGCACCGATCGCGTCAGCGAAGGCCTCGAACCCGCCTGCATCAAATCTTGCCCGACAGGCTGCCTGCACTTCGGCAGCAAGGACGATATGAAGTTCCTTGCAGAGGGCCGCGCGAAGCAGCTTCGCGATCATTCCAACTTTCCGTATGCTGGAGTTTACGATCCGCCGGGCGTCGGCGGCACCGGCGTGATTTACGTGCTGCATGACGCTACCCAGCCGGAACTTTACGGTGGCCTGCCGAAGGACCCGCATATCCCGTGGACCGTCAAACTCTGGAAGGGCCCGCTGAAGTGGCTGGGCAACGTCGCCATGGTCGGCGGACTGATTGGCCTCGTCGTGCACTACCTGCGATTCGGCCCGAAGGCCCACGAGGATGAGGACATTCATCCGGGAGGAGCAAAATCGTGAGCACTTCTGAACAAGTCATTCCTCCCGGGCACGTCCTCCGGTACACGCTGAAGGAAAGATTGACGCACTGGGTGGCGGCGGGCGCGTACATCTACCTGCTGATTACCGGGCTGGCGTTCTGGTCCCCGTGGTTGCTCTGGTTGGCCGTGATTCTCGGCGGAGCGCCCGTTTCGCGCATGTTGCATCCGTGGGCCGGGCTGATTTTTTTCGCAGCGGTCTTGAATATGTACGCGATGTGGGCGCCGCAGATGAAGCACACCGATGTGGATAAAGCCTGGTGGAAAGCCGTCCGCTACTACAGCACGAATCAGGACGACAAGATGCCGCCGGCGGGGCGCTATAACGCCGGCCAGAAATTTCTCTTCTGGGGATTTTTCTGGGGCGCGGTGGCTTTGCTGGCCAGCGGCCTTGTTCTGTGGTTTCCGGAAAACATTCCCTGGAATCTCCGCTTCTTGCGGTACATTTCCGTTATCATTCATCCCGCGGCGGCGCTCTTTACCATTGGCCTGTTTCTGATCCACATCTACATGGGCGTATTTGCCGAACGCGGCGCGTTTGGCTCGGTCATTCGCGGCGATGTTTCGATTGCCTTTGCCAAACGCTACCACCCCGGCTGGTATAAAGAAATCGTCGGCGATTCCTCCACGCCGCGCAAATGATCGCCACACAAACGGGAGCAACCGAATACGATGTGCGAATTCGGCGCGCCGAGCGGCTTTCTGCGCAACACTCGTTTGCCTCTGAATTTCTCGATTTCTACAAGCGCATCGCCGCCTTCCAAAAAACGCTTTGCGCCAACATCACCGCTGCGAGTGGTGTGAAATCGAGCAGCACGCCCGCTGTGGATCTGCGCGCTCCGCTCGACCTCACCGTTCTTCTTCCCCACTTCCGTGGATTTCTCTCCACGATCGAGCAGCACGCCCCTGTGGCGCTGGCGAAAGCCGCGAATCAGATGGCGCTGCTTCCCTCAGATTCTTGGATTGCCAGCCTGGAAGCCTATTGGCAACACGCCGGCAAGTACGACCAGCAAGTCGGTGCATTCGCGCAGTTTCTTCCCCGAGCCTTTCTGCAACCCTACGCCGAGTTTCGCGCTGCGCAGATGCCGCAGGCTCCCATGGTTATAACTGTGCGGGTTTGCCCGCTGTGCGGCTCGCGCCCGCTCATGGGCGCGCTGCGAGTGGAAGGCGACAGCGGGAAGCGTTTCTTGCTTTGCTCATTTTGTTCCCAGGAGTGGGAGTTCCGCCGGATTCATTGCCCCACGTGTGGCGAACAAGCCGAAGGCAAGCTGCCCGTCTACGTTGCAGAACAGTTGCCCCACATTCGCGTCGAAGCCTGCGACACCTGCAAGTTTTTCCTCACCACCGTCGACCTGACCAAAGACGGCCACGCCATCCCCCTCGTCGATGACTTGGCCGCCATTCCCCTCACCCTCTGGGCCCACGAGCACGGCTACTCCCGCCTCCAACCCAATCTCCTAGGTACCTAAAACTTGAGTGGTAAACGTGGTTTTTGGGAGCGCACGGCTTCAGTTGTGCTGTCAAGTTTGCTTTTTCTTCCCGGCTTTGCCGCTGAGGTCTTGATTTCCAGGTTTAACTCTTTGACGCGTTGAAGTCGGTGCAGGTGTAGAATTCCCGCAGCCAGGCAGGTCAATATGAACATTCAGGATCAACAACCGGCAAATTGGCTACGCGCCCATCTTTTCGCGTTTCGTTTTGCCTTTGTCTATCTTGTTTTGTACAACCTTCCCTTTCCCCTCGGGACCGTTCCCTACGGACTCACTCGCCGACAAATACCGATTACTCTGGCACAACGTTGTGCCCTGGGTCGCCAGGCATGTCCTTCACCTGGGCCACGAAATTATCTCCTTTACCGGTGGCAGTACTGATACAACGTACGACTACGTGCTGATCCTGTGTTATCTCGCGCTCGCCCTCGCCGCCGCTATTCTCTGGTCTTTCCTCGATCGCTCACATGCAAACTACCAAAGGTTTCACCAATGGCTCCGGCTGTACGTCCGGCTTTCCCTTGGCTTGACAATGCTTAGCTACGGAGCCGCCAAGATTTTCCAGCAGCAATTTGCCCAGCTGGACTTATATGAGCTGCTGAATACTTACAGCCAAACCTCGCCCACTCGCCTGCTCTGGAATTTTATGGGAGCTTCCCGCGGCTATTGCATCTTTACCGGCTGCGTCGAGATGTTCGCCGGGATTTTGTTGTTCGTCCCTCGATTGACAACTCTGGGAGGTTTCATTGGCCTTGCAGCCTTGTCAAACGTTTTCGCTCTGAACATCTTTTATGACGTGCCGGTTAAGCTCTTCTCCTTGCATCTACTGCTTATGTGCATCTTTCTTCTCCTGCCGGATGCGCGGCGGCTAATTGACTTCTTCCTGCTCAACCGTAGTGTTCAACCTTCCGCCAGTACCGCCCTATTTAATAACAGGCGGCTGAATGCAGGCGCGTTGGTAGTGCAATTGTTGTTGGGCGCATTTCTGTTCTGCTCGAAGCTTTATCAAACGCACGAGTTCGAAAAGCAGAACTGGAACGTCGCCTCTCGGCCGCCCTTTTTTGGCATCTGGATGGTCGATGAATTCGCGCTCGGCGGAAAAGCGTTGCCTCCGTCGTTGACCGACGAGATTCGTTGGCAGAGGGTGGTCTTTCAGTTTCCTCAGGGAGTTGGCATTCAGTCCATGAACGGAGCCTGGACGGGCTACCGGCTGCGCCGTGACATGGAGAAGAAAACTTTCAACCTGGAAAAGCCCAACGACCCCAAGAAAAATTTCGCATTTACGTTTTCAAGCCCTGATCCCCAGTCACTGATTTTGGAAGGAAGCGATGGCGAAAACCGAATTCGGGTGAGTCTCCGTCGCGTGGACGAAAAACAATTTGCTCTCCTAAGCGGGGGCCCCCACTGGATCCACGAAGATTCTGACTATTGAGGGCAGGTTTATTCTCCGGAGCCCGGCGCCGAGAATATCTCGTGCCGAATGGCATAGTGAATGAGTTCGGTGAGGGAATGCAGGCCAAGCTTTAGCATGATTCTCGCCCGGTGTGTCTCCACCGTCCTTGTAGTAATTCCGAGCCCCGCACCAATTTCCTTATTCGCTTTTCCCTCCGCCAGAAGCCGAATAATTTCAACCTCCCGCCGAGTCGGCTTAGGCCGCGAATTTTCCGTTGGCCCCGGTTGATTCCCGGTCTTCAGGAATCCCTTCAGCACGATGTCCGATACTCTTGGAGTCAGAAACAACTTACCCGCGGAAACGTTTTTCACCGCTTTTACAAGGTGCTTTGCAAGGTCGGACTTCAAGACATAGCCAAGGGCTCCTGCATCCAGAATGCGGCGCACCATCTGGTCGGACTCATGCATGGTTAGGACAACAACCGAAGTACCCGGAGCTGTCTCTCGAATCTGCCGCGTCGCTTGAAGCCCGTCCAAGTCCGGCATGCTGATATCAAGGATTGCCACATCCGGTTTCAGCTCGCTTGCCTTTTCTACTGCTTCCAGGCCGTTCACGGCCTCGGCGACAACTTTCCAGCCGCCGCGCGCGCGAAGGAGTTCCTGGATGCCGCGCCGGACGAGTTCGTGGTCGTCCGCCACCAGGATACGAAGTCTTTTAGCGCTTCTAGTCATCTACCGGTATCGTCACCCTCACCACCGTGCCGCTACTGCTGGATTCAATGTCAAGTTGGCCGCCGATCAGCTTCACTCGCTCATGCATGCTCGGGATGCCCACCCCAAGTCCTAATGATAATTTCCCGTTTTGTCTCCGAAAGTTCCTGGAAATTCCGCTGCCCTTGTCGCTGATCTCCAAGGTGATCTTTCCCGGTTCCCGTTCAATTCGTATCTTGGCCTGGGAACTTCCCGAATGCCGCTGGACGTTGGTGAGACTTTCTTGCACCACGCGGAACAGAGCCATCTCGGCGTCTGGCTTCATCCTTCCGAGACGCGGCGAAATCTCCAATTCGACTTCGATTCCAGTTCGCTCCGTGAAGCCGCCCGCGTAATGACCAATCGCATCTTCCAGCCCGGCCTCGTCCAGCATCGGGGGGTGCAACAAATAGGAAAGCGTGCGGACTTCACGGATGCATTGATCCGCCAAAGCTTGGCTTTGCGAAGCGAGCTTGCGCAACTTCCTGCTGGAGGAAGGAATGGAAGCGCGGAGTTGACTCAGCGTGGTTGCCAGCGCGACGAGGTCTTGGCCCGTGGAGTCATGCAAGTCCCTCGCCATTCTCCGCCGCTCCTCGTCCTGCGAACGCAAAAGCTGCCCGGAAAGCCGCTGGAGTTCCTCCTCGGTTCGTACACGTTCGCTGATGTCACGGCAAGTCCCCGCAACACGGACCGGTTTTCCTTCTTCATCACGAAAAGCTTGCCAGTGCTCCTCGAGAATCTTGACGCGGCCATCCGGCATAACGATTCGATATTCGACTGTGCTAGGCGAGCGCTTGTCGAGGGACGCTACAAAGGCCGCATCCACTTTTGCGCGGTCCTCTGGATGAATGAATTCGCGGAACGTCGGGCGGGTGGGGTGGAAACGAGACGGATCAGTCTCAAAAATGCGGTGTGTTTGGTCCGACCAAATCACGTTCAAGCTCTGCAACTCCGCTTCCCAGCTTCCTATTTTCGCCATCTCCTGAGCTTCGACCAAGCGACCGCGCTCTCTTTCCAATTGCGCGGCTATGTGCCGCTGTTCCCGCTCGCTCGATCTGAGAGCTTCTTCCGCCTGCTTGCGGTCCTCAATATCGATGGATACTCCGTACCACTTAACGACGTTTCCGTGCTCGTCGCGCAAAGGCACGGTGCGAATCAAGAACCAGCGATATTCTCCGTCAGCCCGCCGCATGCGCATTTCATCCTCGGAGGCCTCCCCAGTGGCCAGGTCCGCGAGCCACTTTTCCATGACTCTTGGAAGATCTTCGGGATGAAGTGTGGACGTCGGGTCTGCAAGTTGCTCCTCCAAAGTGAGGCCCGAATAGTCCAGCGAACGCTGATTGACGAAATCAACGGTGCCGTCCGGCTGAAGCGTCCAGACCATCGTGGGAATAGTGTTGATAACCAGCCGAACGCGATCCTCAGCCCTTTTCAGATCTTCGATGTCAACGGTTAATCCATACCATTTGACGATGTTTCCCCGGTCATCCTCCAGCGGCACGGCGCGAATTAGGAACCAACGATACTGCCCGTCAGTCCCGCGAAGACGCGCTTCCGTCTGAAAGGGCTTCCCAGCCGCCATAGCCGCGGGCCACTTCTCCATCAAACGGTCGTCAGGATGGAACGCATTCATCCATCCCCAGCCCATCCCCTCCTCTAAGGAAAGACCTGTATATTCCAGAAAATGCTTGTTGAGGAAATCAGCCGAGCCATCAGGCAATTTGCGCCAGACTATTGTGGGAATTGTGTCAATGATGAGCCGCAGGCGGTCTTCGATGACATTGGTTGCTTCGTCAGCGTCGCTGTGGTTCGCATTAGCCCCGTTTTCGTTCACGGTGCCTCCACCAGACCCGGCCTAGCAGTTGTCAGGGCATTTTTGTTGCTTGTAGCTGAAGCTCCTGTTTTCAGAGGTGACTGCTTGCAATGTCGCTGTGTTGTTGCGCCGATACTACTCCAATCCCGCCGAAATGGCTCGCAGTCTTCTGCCACTGAGCCCTTGCGTCCGCGGGATTCCAATGGTCGAGCGGAAGCCGGTAGCGCCTGCCGGAGAGAGTGATAGGCAGCCAATACGTGATTGCCGGTACGTAGTTTTCGGCATTGCCGGCAACGAACGTGAGGTTCCATAAAAGTGTCCGTACACAACTCCTAAACGCACCCGCGACACCACTGATTTTGCAAGGGGAAGACCGCGTGGAAGAATTTCTGATCTGCACGAACGAAAAATGTCGGTTTCTGCTTTCCCTTCGAGAAGGTAACAAACTCTGGCGCCGCTCGGAACTGATTCTTAGCTCATGTCCGGAGTGCAATCACAGATGGTCAAGCCGCTGCCCCTTCTGTGTTCAGCCTCTAGAGGTCGTTTGGCAAAACAAAGTTCCCTGCTGCTCGCATTGCAGTAGACGGCTGCAGCCCGAGGCGCCAGCGGAGTAGCTGCTTGCCAAAATTTCCGTGGAGAAAGCGCATGGATAAAGACACGAGACTCGCGATCATCAGCATTCTTGAAGTTTCTCTGGAAGCGAACGGTGCAAAAGATGCCTTCCGTGCTCATTGTCGATGACGACGAAGCCTGCCGCAAACAACTTTGTGCGCTTCTCAACCATGGCGCCGGCTTCGAGACTTGTGTGGAGACTACAAATGGTCTCGAAGCCCTAAAAAAAACGGAACGGCTGTTGCCTAGCCTGGTAATCCTGAGCTTTTCGTTACCAGACATGAGCGGGTTAGAAGTGGCTCGGAAGCTCAGGGCCATCTCGCCGGAAATGCCCATCTTTATGCTGACAACGGACTACTGCGTTAAAGCCGAGAAGGAAGCTCTGTCTTATGGAATAACTGCCGTCTTTTCCAAGCTCGATGATTTGCCAGCACTCGTCGCCAATGCCCGCGCCGTCTGCGGAATCGATTGACCCGCGCAGACGCATTCTTGAGGATCGACTGCTGGTCTTCTGCGCCCGGGGATCATGGGAGACGGCTTGCATTTGACTGCTTGCGGCGGGACGATCTTCATGTGGGCGCGACATTCCAACCCGGACAACTCGTGCGTGTGAACCTCGCCGGCCTGCGGGCCGAGGGCGTCATGTTCCAGGCTGCGGTCACCGACGCTGTCGCCCACATTGTGAAACAAACCTCCGAACAGCCGCCCAAGTACCTCGTAAAGCTCTTGTTCTCCTTCCGCGGCGTTACCGAAGTCGAAGTCCCCGCCGACCGCATCCACGCGGACAAGTAAATGGAATAGGGAAAAGAGAAAATCCCCACTCCTGCTGCGCATGAATGGGGCACCCGCGACCCAACCTCTGCGATAGAATGACACGACTGACGGAGCCGATAGAAAATGGGGTTAATTCTATTCATAGATGAGTCGGGCGATCATAGTCTTTCAAAGATCGACCCGCAATATCCCGTCTTCGTTCTATGCGGAGTTATCATTGACGAAAATTATCAAAACGAGAGAGCGACTGACGCTCTGAACCGTTTCAAAGAGCAACTCTTCGGGCGACGAGACATCATACTCCACACGGCGGATTTCACTCGGAACCAAGCAGGGTTTGAAGCCATGACGGCGCATGATTTTAGGGTGCGGTTTTTCGGCGAACTGGGGACACTGATTGTGGCGCTCAATTTCAAGGTAGTCGCCTGCATTGTCCGAAAACAGGAACATCTCAAAAAATATGGGCTGCATGCAGTCGACCCATACATGCTTTCTCTGTCGATTCTCATCGAGCGGTTCATTTTTGAGTGTGGCTCTGCTGGTGGCTCTGTCATCGCAGAGGCTAGAGACGCAACACTGAACAATGCGTTAGAACTCGCCTTCTTAGACCTCAAAATCAGGGGAACGAGCTATGTTTCAGCATCGAAGGTTCAAAGGCGGATACACAGCTTCACAATTCGCGACAAGAAGGAGAACATCACCGGACTGCAACTCGCGGACGTTTGCGCCACTCCAATTGGCCGACACGCAATAGGGAGGAGCACATACCCTAATTACAGTGATCAGGGAGACTTTTACAGAACGATTGAGCAAAAACTCAGGTGTGACTCGAAGGGCCAGACGGGCGGAATAGGGCTGGTAGTGCTTCCAAAATAAAACTGGGCAGGACCCGCTACGCAGTTCCCACCCACAACTCTACTTTCCCACATTAAGGGCAGCGTGTCAAGAAAGACTGCGAGGGAATTCAGTCGAGCCACCCGCTGTGGGGTGGGAAAGCGGCTCGTCCCACCCCCCGCAAGTGTACGCATGCTACGACAACAACGTTCGCATATTCCCGGACATGACGGTCTTCAAATTGTGGAACAGCTCAAGGGTCTCTTCGTTCGTGAACCACATCAGTTCGGCGCACGCAAGGCTGTAAATGAGGCAGTCAGAGGCCGCCACAATTCGCTTCTCCTGTACATTCTCCAAGACAAATCTCTTGTAGAACGGATGGTCCGAGTTCCAACGAATAATGATTGTCCGGCCTTGCTGTTCCGCGTCATAGATGACTCCGGCTTCGCCCATACTCGCGGTTTCGAAGCGGCAGTTTGCCGCGAATCCGCCGGGCTGCTGCTTTTCGCGGGGTTCGCGAGTCTGGGTCGTGTCTTCGAGCTTTGGCTTATCTCCATTGCGTTTCCGTTTGGGTTCGCGCTGCTCCTTGGGCGCTTTTGGCGTCAGCAACAGCTTCGACTTCCGTTGAATCTCCTGCTCAACCGACTTGTGAACGTCAGCAACATCGGCCGGCGTCTCAGCCTGTTGGGCTTTCCTAAGACGTGAACGAATGGTCTTTAGCTGCCCCTGGACGTATTGATTTAGCTGGTCAAACAATGACTGATGGAGGGCGACATCCCTTTTTGTGAAATTGACCCCCATGTACTTGTCCAAGGTACCGGTGAAGTGTATTTCTCCTCGAAATCGATTGAAGTCGGGATGTTTTGTGAAGAAATCGAGCGGGACCGCGTCTAGAACTTCCCGATTATTCCGTAGGACATAAAAGCCCTGGTTCTTGTAATTCTGTGCGATGACCGCTTCGCCTTCCGTGGATTCCGGCAAGATGGCCAGCTTTACGCGAATGACGTCCGTTATGGTGTTACCCTCATCGTTAATCTTGATGGAAACTTCTCCATCGTCGAACTGTAGAGTTCGCGGATTTTCCCATTCCAGCGGGTCGATAGGAGTCAACTTCTGTTCATCATTGAGTCGCAAGCTGAGGCCTGCCGTGATGAAATATCGGAAGATTCTAGCTAGGTGTTTCGCAAGGATACGGGAGAATTGAGTTAGGTTCCGGTTCTGAAGATTGTCGCATTTGCGTAGGACGATAAGAGTTCCAGAGGGTGAATCATTCAGCATCTCGCTAAAGAGAGCCTTGTCCTCGTCGCTGGCTTTTCCGAAGATGCTGACGAAGCTATTCAGACGCTTAACTTCATCTACATCGTTGACTGCCTTTAATAATTCGCCCTCGACAGTCTTAGTCAGGACGGTTGTTTGACGACAGATTGAGAGGGAGGCTGTGCACAGCCCCATTCCGAATCGCCCCAGGTCGTTGGAGGCGTCTTTTTCGACAAGCGACCCTAACCGAATCGCCTGGTCGAGAATTTCTTCATCCATCCCGAGACCGTCGTCAGCTACGACGATTTCGGGTGCGCCTTTCGATGTCCGGACGATGACGCGGATGTTTTTCGCGCCGGCGTCCACCGAATTGTCCACGATGTCGGATATGGCGTGGTAATTGTCATAGCCGAGGTATCGCAGTGATTCGATAAGTTTTGCAGGATTGGGACTGCTATTGTGATTAAACGTGCCATTCATAGTTGCATCTCCTTGCCTCAATGTCGGAACACCAAGGCCATGGTTTTATGGGCGCAACTGGAAAAAATGGTGGGAGATGTAATTTCAGGAATTTTGTCTTCCACGATTCCATGCCCACGCACGAAATCCAGCCGTACCTTCTCGTTTCAGAAGCCAATGCTCCCGAAACTTTTCATAATTTACAGGAACACACGGCCGCTGTCAAGGTGAATCGAGAGGATGAGATCTGGGCTGTCAGGGTTTCCTCGCTGGGTTGCCGGATGCCCCGGGCGCCGGGTCTGCGCCTGGAGCCCTTGGCTCCTCCATCGGCGAGTGGCTAATCCTCAGTTTGAATATCACCTCCCGCTCGCGCCCTCCCTCCGCCTTCCAGCATTTCCCCCGCCACCAGTGAGCTCTACCCCTTTGTTTTCTTCACTTTACACGCCCATTCGAACGACTTCGTAATTTGCTCAATCTAAATGCTTTATTTGTACTATAATAATAGTTGACAGACTAAGTATTCCATGCTAGCATGGGTCGTGATTTATCGACGACACTTTACCCTGAGCGTTCCGTGCGAAGGGCTTGGCCCAGCCGGCCCGTTCGCCATGCTGCTCTCCACTCCTTCATTTCCTTTACCTCATCTATCTCCTTTGCTTCCTGTTGTTTCCGCAATCCTCTTCACTTTTTTGCACCCAACAAAAACTCAACCCTTTTATTTCCAATCGTTTCCACACTCTGCGTCAAAAAACACAACTGCCGGGCGTATACCCACCCGCATTAAAGGACCAAAATGAAACCACAATCCGCTGATCCCGTTGTTCTATCCGTTCGCTGTGCCCATCGCTCTGCAGGCGGACGCCGTTGCCGCCTCTCCGTCTCCCATCCGCGTTCGGTTTTCTGTCCCCAGCATCGCTCCGAACATCTGGAAGAGGAAGCCGCCGACCACTACCCTTACCTCAGCAGCAATTTCCAAAACTTCCAGACCGCTCAAGGAATTAACTATTCCCTCGGCAAACTCTACCAGTTGCTCGCCGAGAACCGCATCTCCCCTCGTCGCGCTGCCGTTCTTTCTCACATCTGCGGCTTACTCCTCCGCACTCTCCCGCAAATTGACGCCGATCAGGTCGCCGGAATCACCGACTCCGACGAAGACGCCGAAAAACACGAAAACGCTGTCCTCGACTTAGTGTCAGATTCCGACGCGCACACAGAAACGCCGACCGAATCAGAAATGGAGGCGCACCCCGATTCCGCCAGCGCTTGGGATTCCGCCCTTCCAGAGCCCGACCTCAGGAAGAAACCCTCATGAGTGTTGGCCCAGTGCGGAATGGTTGCAATCAGCCGTCTCTTTGCGGCAAGCTACCGGACGCTGTTGAGGAGCTCACCATGCTTCGTTCCCTTGGCTGTTTCACACTCGCGCTGACTCTATGCTCTGTCGGCGCGTGGGGTCAGTCCGTGCCCCCGTCGCCTGCGCCCCTCACGATCATCCGCGCGGGGACGCTGATCGATGGCGTGAGCGAAGCGCCCCACAAGAACCAGCTCATTTTTGTGCGTGGGCAACGCATTGAAAAAGTGATGGACGCTTCGATAGCGATTCCCCCAGGAACGAAGGTGATTGATCTCTCGAGTGCCACCGTGCTCCCAGGGCTGATTGACGCGCACACGCACATTTTCCTGTGGGGCGAGGACCCCAATAAGGGCGGCTACGACGCGAATATTTTGAAGGCGGGAATCGCGCTGCGGGCGGCGCGGGCCACTTACGCGGCGCGGCGCGCCCTGGAGCAAGGTTTTACAACTCTTCGAGATTTGGAAACGGAAGGCGCTGGCTTCGGCGACATCGAAATCAAGCAGGCCATTGAAGAAGGCACGATTCCCGGGCCGAGAATTTTTGGCGCGACTCGCGCGATCTCCACGACCGGCGGATACAACCTGGAAGATTATGCCCCGGAGCTGGAAATGCCCAAGGGTGCGCAGCTTGTGGATGGACCGGTGGAATCCCGCAAGGCCGCGCGCCAGCAACTCGAGCATGGGGCCGACTGGATCAAGGTCTACATGACGCACCGCTCGTGGGTGGACAAGCAAGGCAACCTGGTCTCGCAGCCGACGCTGACGGTGGAAGAGTTGAAGGCCATCGTGGATGAGACCCACGGATGGCAAAAGAAAGTGGCCTGCCACGCGTACAACGGAATCGGGTTGCAGCGGGCGCTGGATGGTGGTTGCGATTCCATCGAGCACGGACTGGAAATTACGGATGCGCAGATCGCGCAGATGCAGCGGCAGGGGACGTGGTATTGCCCGACCATTTCAGCCTACTACGGGGATTGGGCGCAGGCGGACACTCCCGCGCGAAAACGCGACCGCGCGCGGGCGGCGGTGCATGAAATCAGTTTCAAGAAGGCCCTTCAGGCGCATCTGAAAATTGTCTTTGGAACGGATATGGGCGGGATCCCTTGGACCGAGCCGATGGCGCAGGAGTTCCAGCAAATGGTGAAGCTGGGAATGTCCCCGATGGATGCGATTCAATCGGCGACCTCGCGGTCGGCCGAAATGCTGGAAATGAAGGGAGAGATTGGGGTAATCGTAGCCGGCGCTTATGCCGAAGTGATTGCCGTCGCAGGAGATCCCCTGAAAGGCATTGGAGAATTGGAGCATGTGAAATTTGTCATGCACAATGGCTCGATCTTCAAGAATGAGCTGGCAAAATAACAGCGCGCGAGGCTCGCACCGCTACAGAGGAAAAAGAACGTGTCTAACAGGCACGTAACGACAGGTGATTAGGCCTCAACGCGGACGCCTTTCCAGAAGGCGATGCGGTTCTTGATTTCGGCGGCCGCGGGCTTCGGGTCAGGATAATACCAGGCGGCGTTGTCGTTGCGAATGCCGTTCACCTCGAGATGGTAGTAGTGGGCGGTGCCCTTCCACGGACAAACTGAGGTGTGATTGCTGGGTTTTAAGTTTTCCTTTTCGACGGCTTCGGGCGGGAAATACTGGTTGCCCTCGACAACGACAGTGGCATTGCTTTCTGCGATGACCTTTCCGCCCCACGATGCTTTGGCCATTTCGCGCTCCTCCGGCGCAGGACAATTGCTTTCGAGCAAAATACCGCTGCTCTGTTAGATTCAATAGATTGGATGCGCCAGCGGCGCGATCGGTTCGAAAATCAGTCTGATACGGAAACGGTGTTCTATAGTAAAGCATGGGCGCCGTCGGGTGATCCTTGGGGGGAGGCAGCGCGGGTTTGCTACAATCAGGCCGTGCATGGGAGGAGGGGAAATGAACGAACAGAATTTTGCAAATCACACGCGGTCTGTCCCAGCATTCCATTTTTTTGTACTGCCGGTATTCGTGGCCAACTTTGTTTGGTCGCTGTTTCGGCTGAAGCAGCTGGAGTTTTCTTTCGCGGCAATATTTGGCGTCGTGTTCGCCGTGGCACTCGTGATTCTGGCGCTTTACGCACGAATGTTTGCACTGGCGGTACAGAACCGCGTCATTCGGCTGGAAGAGCGACTGCGTTATGAACGCGTGCTGCCCGGGGATCTGCAAGCGAGATGCAGCGACCTGACGATCGACCAAGTTGTTTCGCTGCGGTTTGCATGCGACGCGGAGTTGCCGGCGCTGGCGCGAAAAGTCTTGGACGAAAAGCTCACGGAGCGCAAAGCCATCAAGCGGCTGATTAAGAGTTGGAAGCCGGACTACCAGCGTGCCTAAGTTCCGATCGATCTAGAAAATGCTGCGAATGACCCCGCCTTCGGCGCGTACGGCGGAACCGTTGATCGCGGTAGCCTGGGTGCTGGCGACGAACGTAACCACGGCAGCGACTTCTTCGATCGTTTCAAAGCGCTTCAAAAGCGAAGAAGGGCGGACCGTCGAAAAGAATTCCTTTTCGATTTCCGCTTTGGTCACACCCTGCTGCTTGGCCATGCTCTCGACAAAAGCCCCGACGCCTTCGGAAGCAGTGGGACCGGCAAGAATAGAGTTGACCGTTACGCCGGTGCCGGCGACAGACTCCGCAATCCCGCGAGCTACGGCTATCTGCGCGGTCTTGGTCATGCCGTAGTGAATCATCTCCGCGGGAATCTGCTGAGCCGATTCGCTCGAAATGAAAATCACGCGGCCCCAGTTTTTCTTGAGCATGCCCGGCAAATAATGGCGCGAAAGGCGAACACCGCTGAGCACGTTCACTTCGAAGAAGCGCAGCCAATCGGAATCCGGAATATCGAGAAACGGTTTGGGATCGAAAATCCCCAGATTGTTCACCAGAATGTCCGTCTCCGGTACTTTCTTCAGAAAGGCCTCGACGCCCGCGAGAGTGCCAAGGTCCGCGGCGACGCCGCGCAGCTGCGCACCCGCGACGCGCTTCGAAATCTGTTCCATCGCTGAATTCACACGCGCTTCGGTGCGTCCATTGATGACGACGTGCGCGCCCTCGGCGGCTAGCGCAGCGGCGATGGCAAAGCCGATTCCGGCGGTCGAACCGGACACGATGGCAGTCTTCCCTTTAAGTCCCAGGTTCATGTTTCCTCTCTTTTGTGAGGATGCTTACCGCGCGGTGGCGAGGGCTGCGGCGCCTTCGATTTCAACGATTTCTTCGGTGGTGAGTTTTAGCTCGGCAGCACGCATGACGCCCTCCGCTTGCTTGGCGTTGCGAGCGCCGACGAGGGCGCCAGTGATCGCCGGACGGCGCAATGTCCAGGCGATGGCAACTTCACCCGGAGTACGGCCGAGGCGCGCGCCGACCAAGCGAAGGCGCTCGACGAGTTCGAGATTTTTTGACAAGCGCGGCTCGCAGAATTCCGGATTGCGGCTGCGAAAATCATCGGCGGGCAATGCGGCGGCGCGTTCGCGGGTCATGGCTCCCGTGAGCAAGCCGGAGGCCATAGGCGCGTAGGAAATCACGCCGATTCGCTGCTTCTCGCAATAAGGAAGGATCTCGGCCTCAATTTGCCTTCGAATGATGGAGTAGGGCGGCTGCAAGGAAGTGACCGGGGCAATTTTTTCGGCACGCTGGATTTGCGCCGCGTTGAAATTCGAAACGCCGATCCAGCGGACTTTGCCTTCGGCTTTCAGGGCGGCGAGAGTTTGCCAGGCTTCTTCAATGCCGGGTTTGCCTTCGTCCGGAGGCCAGTGCATTTGGTAGAGATCAATCGTATCGACTTGCAGGCGGCGAAGGCTGTCTTCGCATTCGCGGCGAACGGACTTGGCAGTGAATTCCTTCCAAATTTTTCCCTTATCGTTCCAGACCAAAATACACTTGGTGAAAACGTAGGGACGGGGGCCGCGCCATTCTTTCAGGGCGCGAGCGACGATTTCTTCGGAGTGGCCCAGACCGTAAACAGCGGCGGTGTCGATCCAGTTGACGCCCAACTCGAGCGCGCGATGAATGGCGGCGATGGAATCGGCGTCGTCCTGTGGTCCCCAGGCAAATTCCCAGCCAGAACCACCGAGAGCCCAGGCGCCGAACCCGACGGGCGTAATTTTGAGGTCGGAATTTCCTAATTTTCGCGTTTCCATTCGCAGCCTCTTTTGACTCACGCGGCGTTCGAACGGCCTGCGCGGGAGCCGGATTATCTTATCGTTTTCAGATTGGATGAGCATGCCGCCAAAAAGTTAGAGGGTTTTTGCGGAATAAGAAATGGGGCCCGTCCGCCGACCTCGGTCGGGCCCTACATCCGAATGAGAAATGAAGCCGAGAGCCTGATTAGTTGGCGGTGAAAGCAGCATCCAGCGAGACGGATTCGCCGTCGGGGTTTGTGATGATGATCTGCTGAGGACCGGCGCTGAGGCTGGGCGGCGTTGTCACGAGAAGAGTGTTGGCATCCTTGAAGGTGACAGTGGCTGGTTTTCCATTGACGGAGACCGTAGCGCCACTTCGGAAGCCGCTACCACGGATGGTGAGAGTAGCGCCGCCGGTTGCGGCAACTGTGGTGGGTGCAATGGTGCCGATTCCCAAGGGAACAGCGGCGAGTTGAACGATAGTCAAGGCAGCGTTTTGGGGCGTGCCATCCGAGGAGGTGATGGCGAAGAGCCGCTGGCCATTTTCGTCGGTGGCGAGGAAGTCGCCATGAAGGCCGTCGACATCGGTGAGGAATTGCTGAGGAAGATAAATTCGTAGACGCAGCGCGCCCGAATGAGCGTCGAGAATGTCAATGCCGCCTTTGACTCCCGGGCTTGCGGGAGCGCCGGTTAGAAAGGGTTGATAAATCAAGGCACCGGAGGGATGCAGCGTGACGCCGGGGACCGATTGACGCCCGGGGATTTGCGCGAGTTCGGCGGAAGTGGGAACGGAAGCGAGAGAAAGATCCGCGGCGCGGATTTCGGTCACGCTTTGCGCATGGACGGCAAACGTGGTGCCGTCGGAGGCGACGCCCAGATCCGTTGTGGAGGGATTGGCCGGGGACGTGGCGAACTGATTTGGAGCGTTCGAATTCCACACGGCGACGGGACCGCCCGGCGAAGCGCCAAAGGCCACGAAAACGTGATCGCCAGAAGCAGTACCCTGAACAAGCGGCGCTCCAGTGAGACTGGTGACCTGCGGCTGCGGAGCCGGCTGAATCGTTGGCGGGCTCGTGGTGAGATTCATCTGGGCAAGACAGGCGGAACAAGCTCCGGCGGAGCCACCTTCGCCGCTGAGACCGAGGAAAACCGTTTGAGTGCTGGTGGCAGCGACGCGCGCAGGACCAGAGTTGGTGAAGCCGGGAATGCCGCCAACGGGGACGGTTGTGCCGGTTCCCTTGACTGGATCGAGGAGATAAATATTTTGCGCGCCGAAATCGGCGACGACGAGCTGAGAACCATCGGGCGTTAAGGCTAAGCCGCGCAAACCAATATTCGGAGCCGGGCCGCCGGGAGGCTGGAGTGGCGCGAGAAAAGTATTTTGTTGAAGACCGAAAACATCGACGTGATCGAGGTCCGTCAAATAGATGTGCTGGCGCCCTTGATCGTAGAGCAGGAACCTGAGAAAACCAGCTTTCGAATGCGATTGAACGCTCTGGAGATATTGGAATGATTTGGCAGCCGTACTGGAGCCCGCAGGGCCTGAAACAAAGACATCGGCCTTGCCTGAAGAACCCGCAGGCGTTTGCAGGGTGATCCGCTGGAGCGAGAAAGGATAGCTGGCATCGAGACCGAGAGAGGAGGCGATGCCGGTGACGCTGTCCACTTTCTGCACGGTGGCGTTTGCGCCGCCGATTTTCACGGTGATTTTTGTTGCATCGTTGCCAAAGCCGTAGCCGTAGATTTGCACGGAGTCGCCGCCGGTGTTCACGCCGGCGTTGGGGAGGAGTTGCAAGATTTGCGGACCGTAGCTGAAGGCGTCCGGGGCGATGGCGAGCCAGCCGTTCTGGAAATAGGAGGTCAGGTTGAGGGCGCCGTTGGAAACGCTTGGGGGAGAGCTCGCTTGGATTTGAGTGGGGCTTGAAAGACTGACGTTCGTGGCGGATTGAGTACCGAAGTTCAGTTGAGTGAGAGAAGTGAAGTTCTGGCCTGCAAGAGTGACGGCAGTTCCGCCAGTGAGGGGGCCTTCCGATGGCTGAAGACTCGGCGCGGCGGCGATTGCCGGAACGGTCGAAGGCAAAGTTGCCGGCGCTGCGGCATCGATAAAGCTGACACCACGATTCGAAAGGCCGAAGAGAAGTTGCGTTTCATCGGCGTCCTCGATTTCCGAGGAGATGCCTTGGATCGCCGCGTCCGGGACCCGGCCGATAAGCTGAGCGCTCTGGCCATCGAGAACGGTGATGAACGACTCTGCGGAGTTAGACTCGCTAAGGTACAAATATTTTCCATCGCGAGAGAAGGCAATGCCATGGGCGCTTGTTGGAACGTAGGCACCGACCTGATTGAGGGCGCCGTCGAGCAAGAGAAGTTGCGTGCCACCGCTTCCCGCGAAAATTGAGGCAAAGCGGCTGCTGTCGGGGTTGGCGGCGAGGATGCGGTTTAAACCAGCACCGAGTGTGAGCGGACCTGCGAGGATATTGCCGTTCGAATCGTAAAGGGCTATTTCCCCACTGGAGTCGTTGGCTACCGCGAGAACTTTCGAATGATCGCTGGAGCGGGCGAGGACGCCGACACCTTGCTGGAAAAGCGCGGGAGCCGTGGAAGTCAGATCGGTCATGGAATTCGACGCGGGGTCCCAGATTGCCAGAAGGGCTTCCGAGGAGACAGGCTGGCGGAGGCGCACCATGGCTTTGCCGTTCGAAAGGGAGAGGACTTCGACAGGACGATTGAAAATCGTGGCAGGGAGAGGTGTGAGGCCCGCCAACGTATAGCGGTTCCTAATTTTCAGAGAGGAAGTATCGATCGCAACAATCTGCTCGATCGCGGTACCGATCCAAACGGTTGTGCCATCGAAGGAAAGATCCGCGCTGGTTGCGCCCGGTACGGAAATTTGCGCGATGCTGGTTTGGCTAGTGGTGGAGAAGACTTCCACGCGATTCATGGCGCGATTGGCGATGAACACATGCTTGTTCGCGCGATCGTAGCCCATGTGACGATGATGAGGCTCACCAAAGGGATCGTCTGAAGCCGAATTCGAATCGGTTCGCGCATAGGAGGTGCGCGGAAGCGCGGAGTTGACGGCGCTTTGAATGGCGACAGCCAGACTGGCGGAATGAGACAGAGTACCGCTGGTGCCTTGCACGGAGATCGTGAAATTGCCGGTAATCGCATTCGGGGAGGCGCCAAAAATGACCGGGGTGCTCGCGCCTGCGGTAACACTGAAGGGGCTCGCAGGATTCGAGGTAACGCCCACGGGAAGCGCGCTGAGGGTAACCTGAACGGCATCGGAAAAGCCGTTCAGCGAACTAACGGAAACAGTGACGGCAGGACTTGACGCGCCTTGCGTGATGGAAATCGAGTTCGATGACAGGTTGAGGGTGAAATCAGCAACAGGCGGAGGAGGCGGAGGGCTTGAAGAAGTGCCGCCGCAACCCGCATAGAGCAATACGAGCGCAAGAAGAACAGCAAGCGGGACGCCGTAACGAAACCGTCCCATGAGATGACCCCGCGTACATTCCGCGCGGAAGGCCGGTACTGCGTGACGAAGAGAAGCCGGAACCGGCCAGCGCGCTGCCCTGAAAAGGATGCCCGAAGCAACGATACACTTACATTTTTAATTGTCAAGTTGAGACATACTGGAAGAGAGAGTAAACCAGGCAGCTAATGGAGACACTCTCAACCAAATGTTGCGACGAGGTGCGGATCGGTTGAGATCCTTCGCTCCGTAAACCCGTTCGGAGCGCAAAAAAGCGCGCTTCGCTCAGGATGACAATGGCAGGGAGAATAGCCTCAGAATACGCGCATTGCATTTGAGGAGCCCACGGGGCTTAGGTTGTGGACAGAAGAAAAGCGGCGGCCCTTCGGCTCCCCTCAGGGTAAACAAGCCGCCGCACTCCATAGGCTAACAAACAAACGGCACCCCCAGTGAACTGGGGCGCCGTTGACGAAAACAAGTTAAGAATAAGGACCGAAGTTAAATGGCCTTGGCCAAAAGCTAAATGGTCTTGGCTGCTGCGCCAGCGGGCGCCGAAGAGGTGCGGGCAAAAGCATTGCCGCCGGATTCCTTTTCCGGGTTCTTGTCGATCTCGATGGAACCTTTGAAGTAGGCGCCGTCTTCGATCATGATTCGGGAAGTAGTCAGGTCACCGTTGACCGAACCGTCCTTCTTGATTTCAATTCTGTCCTTCGCGCGAAGGTTGCCCTTCACGTTGCCGTACACCACGACTTCGCGGGCAATGATATCGGCGGTTACTTTAGCTGAGGGCCCGACAGTCAGCTTCCGCTCATCGAGGGTGATCAGTCCTTCGACCGATCCATCGATCAACAGATCTTCGTTGCCGGAGATCTCACCTTTCACTTGCAGGCTGGCCCCGAGGCGCGCCGTGGCGCGGTCGGCGGTTGCACCCAATGGACGCATCGCATCTGTACTCATCGCGGGTTTATCCTCCCAAGTCGCCGAAGCAGGCTTCGACGGCTGATTCGTAGCTAAATTTTTGTACTCCGGTTGCCCTGCTTGCGGTGCATCCGGTTTCTTATTGCCCCACATCGTACCTCCCAAAGGCACTTCCACCCCACGCAGGTTTCCGGCCGGGGTACTGCAAACTGTATTCCTCGGCAGAGTGCGCGGCAAACAAAGTGTGAGCGCGTCGTTCCAGACAGTAACTAGACTTTAGGACAGGTC